>Ga0335074_10006239_pt1 | contig 16533 bp, 18 predicted proteins | sample Lox_Sample_23_FD_206715 | JGI IMG/M metagenome (GOLD analysis project Ga0335074, IMG submission 206715) | Soil microbial communities from Loxahatchee National Wildlife Refuge, Florida, United States - Lox_Sample_2.3 | ecosystem: Environmental > Terrestrial > Soil > Wetlands | place: USA...
TGATCTAGGCTGGCAGTTCCTCGACATTCGAGCTGTTCAGCTCGATCCGGTCGATCTGCGCGGGCTGCCGCGCATCTCGGCAGATCAAGCAGAATGGGTGCCGCCGAAATTTCTGCCGACCTCCGGCAAGGGCATCCTCTTTCTCGACGAACTGACGGCCGCACCGCAGATGACGCAGGCAGGCTGTTATCAGCTGGTGCTCGACCGCAAACTCGGTGAATACCGCCTCCCGGATGGTTGGGTGGTGGTGGCGGCAGGCAATCCGGCGTCGGAGCGTGGCGTGCACTTTTCCATGCCGAGGCCGCTGCGGAACCGCTTTGTCCACCTAAACCTCGAGCCCGACTTCGAAGACTGGTGCCAGTGGGCGGTTCGTGCCGGGCTGCGTCCGGAGATCATCGCTTTCCTGCGGTTCAAGCCGGTGCTACTACATGATGCCAACGCCACCTCGGACGTGAATGCGTGGCCGACGCCCCGCTCCTGGGAGATGGCCTCGAACGTCTTGAGCGGCTTCGCACGCCGGCAGAAGAGCGGCTTCTTTTCGGGAGCCACAGAGATCGAAGCACAGCTGCTGGAGGGTACTGTCGGGCCGGCGGCGACGACCGAGTTGGTTGCCTTCCTGCGGCTGTTTCGTGATCTGCCGTCCATCGATGAAATCCTCTTGAATCCGGATAGAGCGCCGCTGCCTGCTGAGCCTTCCGCTCAGATCGCGATTGCGACTGCATTAGGAAGAGTCCTCAGCGATCACTCGATTGCCAAGGGCATGCAGTATCTCGATCGCATGCCAACCGAGATGCGTGTGTTGGCGATATGCGACGCGGCCGCCCGAAATCGTGGCATTACCCACACGCCGGAGTTCGTTCGCTTCGGTGTCGATCATGCGGAGGTCCTCGGATGATTACCGAACGAGCCATGCTGGCCGCAGTCCATATCAGTATCTGGACGGCGGTGAAACACGACCGCAAAGTCAGCCGCGACGTTGCCCATCAACACGGCGCCCACGAGGCAGCAGGGCGCTATAACAAACAACTGCTCCGCGGTGCAGAGAAACTTGACGTGCTGCGTACACTCGCTGGACAAATTCGACAGCACTTCTACAAGATCAGCCTGCCGTGGTCCGATGAAGGCTATCGGTTGCTGCCCGCACACTTCTATTTTGAACTCACCACCCAGATGCGAGAGTTTGAACGTGCGTTCTCCCAGAGTGTGGATGAGTTCCTGGAGGTCTACCCGTCCTACATCGAACAGGTCCGTCCGGAGTTGAACGGACTCTTTCGCGAGGAGGACTATCCATCGGCCGAAAAGCTCCGGGCAAAGTTTGGGGTCAAGCTCGAGGTGCTGCCCATTCCCAGTGGCGATGATTTTCGCGTGACGCTCTCGGAGGAAGAACAGGCGCGGGTCGCGCGGGAAATCGACGAGAGTGTACGCGAGTCACTCAACCGTGGAACTAAGGACCTGTGGGCACGCCTGACGGACGTGGTCACACACATGGTCGACAAACTGAACGACCCGGAGTCACGATTCCATGCTTCGCTGGTCACCAATGTCTTCGATCTCGTCGATCTGCTTCCACGTCTCAACGTGAATCAGGACGAGGATCTGAATCGGTTTGCGGCAGAGATCAAGGATCGCTTGTGCAACTTCAGCGCGCACGATCTGAAGAAGAACGAGATTTTGCGCGTGGCGACCGCTACGGACGCCGCGCACATCCTGTCGCAGATGGACGCAGTCTTGCGCGGCCGGGAGCACTTCACTGAACCGAACGAGAAGGCGCAGTTGGAAAGCACGCCAAGTGTCGAGGACATCTTCTCGCACATGTCGGCGTACATGGAGGTGGCAACGCCATGACGAAGCACCTTAGCGCCGCTGTCCGGATCCAGAAGGCCCGGACCGCTCTCCTTCTCGATCATCCTTTCTTCGGCTCGCTCCTCTTCCGCCTGGGTGGACGGGCCTCGAACTCGATTCGGACCATGGCCACGGACGGCGTATCACTGTTCTACAACCCATCATTCGTCGAGACGCTGAACGCGACAGAACTTGCCGGCGTTCTGGCTCATGAAGTCATGCACCCGGCACTCCAGCATCACACGCGTCGCGGAGACCGTGATCGGAAACGCTGGAACATGGCATGCGACTACGCCATCAATCCTCTACTCCTCGATGCCGGGCTCACGCTGCCAAAGGATGTTCTGATCGAGCATCGCTTTCGCGGCATGAGCGCAGAACGCATCTACAACCTGATCGAGGAGCAGCAAGGGCAGGACTGCGAAAACGGTGAACGAGAAAGCCAGGATGGTTCTTCTTCCAACCGAGAGGGCGGAGAGCAACCCAATGATCCGAGTGCAGATGGCGAGCCTAATGCTCCGGCAACACCGGGCGGCTTTGGCCAGGTGCTTGACGCTCCTGAGCCCGAAGGAGACGACGGCGAGACGGTGGCCGAACAAGCGCGCGAATGGAAGATCGCCGTCGAACAGGCAGAGAACGTCGCAAGACTTGCAGGTAAGCTGCCGGCCGGCATCACTCGTAGCCTCGAACAATCAGAGGCAGCGGGCGTGGACTGGCGCGAGTTGCTGCGCCGCGCCTGGTCAGAAACCGTTCCGTCCGACTACAGCTGGATGCCGCCCAACCGGCGGCACATCTGGGCTGGGCTTTATCTGCCCGGCGTCAGGTCTGAGGGCGCGGGGGAGATTGCTATTGCCGTTGATTGCTCAGGGTCGATCAATACCCGCCAATTGGGTCTCTTCGAGGCAGAAATTCGCTCCATTCTCGAAGGACAGCGGCCGAGCCGCGTTCATGTCCTTTACTTCGATACCGAGGTCCATAAGGCGGAGACATTTCAAGCAGGGCAGCCGATCGCGCTTAGCCCCGTAGGTGGAGGAGGAACGAATTTCGCGCCTTGCTTCCGCTGGTTGGACGATCGCGGAATTGTGCCGCAGACCCTGGTGTTCCTCACAGACTTATGTGGCGCATTTCCAAAAGAGGCTCCTTCTTACCCAGTGTTGTGGGCCTCCACGGAGTCGCGCCCGGCACCATTCGGGCAGGTCATTCCCATGGAAGCGGCTTAGCTCCCGCTTCCGTTGCTTTCAGCGCTTCATTTAACTCATGGGCACCGACGGTAAGAGTTCAGTTTCCGCGAAGCCGCCATTTCGGACCATAGCCGGTTTTACGGCGACTTGCTGGTGAGCACTACACGAACCACAGGTGGGGTGTGAGCTGACCGAGCCGGCATTTGCGCTGGTTGTCTATCTTCCACTGATCGGGGAGCCAGGCGGGGAGTGCAACTCATTGCGTCGCCCGCCCCAACGGGACCGCCCTGATACCCGCACGGCGGCATAGCAAACAACGAGGCGCCGCCAGTGACCGCCCCGTGAGTTTGGGCTGACAAAACCGCAGAGAACGCAATTACTTGTCGGATGCGCCCAGCCGCCGCGAAGACCGATATTGTGTCGGCGACATTCCGAAGGAGGCTTTGAACAATCGGCTGAAATGGGCGGAATCATTGAAACCCCACCTATAGGCGATCTCGGTTATGGAGGCCTCGGTATCCGCTCCGTCTAATTCGGCTCGGCAACGCAGGAGACGTCGTCTTCGCACCCACCCTGATACGGTCTGGCCCTGTTCGTTGAACAGCGTATAGAGATATCGAATCGAGATCCCATTAGCGTCGGCAATCCTCGTCGGCGATAGATTGACGTCATTAAGGCGGCCTTCGATATCGTTGCTGATGCGCGCAAATAACTGATCGCGCGGCGCTATGGTTGACGATCGCCGCTGTGCCCGAAATGCGGCTCCCAGCAGTTCCAGCGTCACATCGATGGCGTCAAAGGGCGTGTTGTCGTTCCGCGTCATCACGCTATCGGTCAATGTCGATAAGTAGGAACCAAGAAGCGTCGCCAGGTTGCTGCCGCGAGGTAAGCGCAAGCCTTCGTAGGTCTCGGCGTTGTACAACACGCTTTCAAACCGCGCGATCGGGACGATCATGCACAGCTTGTCGAATTTTTCGGGCATCTCGAATGAAACAGGGCGCCCACTGTGCCAGACGCAGATTTCGCCGGGGCCGACGATCACGCGGTCGTCGCCTCTCCTACACAGGGTCGAGCCAAATCTTTGATAGAGGATTCCAAGGTACGTGTCGCTGTCCCCCGATATCTCCGCGCGCCCGCGTGCCGCTCCAAACGGATTGCCGGATAGCTCGACGAGGCGGATGTCGCCCAGGCGATGTGACACAACGTGCGTGAGAAGAGGCGCCTCGCGCGTTTCAGAAATGGTCCAGCCAACCAGATCGGAAGTCAAGGCGTGATGGAGAGACTCCCGATCAACGTACGTCCGCCGCGTCGCGACCGCCAGGCTTGCCATAGCAGATACATCCTTCGAGCCGCTTTTTGCAGCTCTGGCGAATAGGTCACGGTGTAGCCGAAAGCCAGCTTTGACAACCTCGCCACTAGGCATTCGATGCAGCCAAATCCAAGAAAGACTGCACGGACGTACATGCGACTCCGGTCCGGTAATTCTAATCTAGGCTCATGACAACGGCTCGACTCGACAAAACTGCCACCATCGAAGACTTGGCGCAGGTTGCACAACGCCGCATTCCAAAGACCACATCAGGGTATTCGAAATCGGCACCAACATGTTGGACCAGCCTAAGGTGATCGACGGGAGCGTAAACACGAGCCTCTTCATTTTACGACAGCCCGCAGTTTGGCGATGCGATTGTCGCTCAACCTATCTGAACGCCAAACCAAAAGGAGATACCAGTGGTCGAACTCATCGTTCTCTATAAGACACCCAACGATCCCAAGCATTTCGAGAAGCACTACCGCGAAGTCCACGGGCCGATGACGGCCAAACTGCCCGGAGTTAAAAGCTACAACTATGGGCCTGTTCGTGCCGTAAACGGCTACGGCGACGCCGGCGAATTCTTCTGGTATTGGTCCGGCATATTCGACAGCACTCAGGCTGCCATCGATGCCATGGCATCGCCGGAAGGACAGGCGGGCGCTGCTGACGTGCCGAACTACTATCACCGTGATCCGCTCTTCATGTTCTTCGAAAAGTAGGCCTACTTCGAAGCCGTCACAACCTTCATTCCAGTCCCACGCTTCCAAAGCTGACTGGAATGGACGCCTTAGCCAGGGGGGAGATTTTATGGCCGCTTATTTGATTGCCTTTGCCAAGGTAAAGAATGCCAACCGCATTCCCGAGTATTCGTCGGCCGCCAGGCCGACATTAGGAGCGTCAGGGGAAAGCGTTGTCACCCGCGGCAAGGTGCGGTCGCTCGTTGGCGGGTTCAGCGCAGATTCCTGCTTGATCGTGAAATTCAAAGACGCTGCGGTGATTGAAGCTTGGCACGATTCTCCCGGACACCAGGCGCTGATTCCGCTGCGAGATGACGTGATGGATTCGAGTTTTGTTGTGTTGGAAGAGCCTGCCTGAGAAGTACCAAACACCCTGCGGCGGCATTTACCCACCCCGCCCTCCCAAGAGTCCCAGACCGGCGATCCGCCTTCCTGAACTCAGCGTGAGTTGGCGTAGTCACTAGCCGCTCTCTAAGAGACCATCAAACACCATCTCCCGTGCGCAGTGCAGCCCGGGAAAGGAGCTACTTAGATGAATGAGATTTTCTGGCCCGAGGATTACATCCCAGGCTTCACCGACAACTTCGCATCAAACGAAGTTATTGTTGCGGGACTAAGCGCCAGCGATGTTTGGCCATTCCTCAGCAAGGCCCCGCTCTGGCCGACCTACTATTCGAACTCAGCGAACATCCGTTTCTACGACGGCAAGGGTCCGGAGTTGGAGGACGGTGTGCGATTCTACTTCGAGACCTTCGGATTTCCGGTAGAAGCGCAGGTTTTGGAGTATGTCCCACTGGCCGAAGGCAAGCCGGGCCGCATTGGCTGGCATGGCTGGGGCGGCGAAGGCGATACACGCTTCGACGTGTATCACGCCTGGCTGATCGAGGATCTCCCAGGCGGGCGGGTGCGCATCCTCACGCAGGAATCCCAGAAGGGCAAGCCAGCCCAGGAACTCGCCAAGACGAAGCCCAACGTGATGATCAACGGCCATCAGGACTGGCTAGACGGTTTGGTCGCCGCGGCACGCAAAGGGAGGTCGTAATGAAAGCTGCAGTCCTTCGTACGCCTGGTGGATTGGACCGGATCGAGGTCCAAGATATCCCGGACCCTGGTCAACCCGGGCCGGGCCAGATCCGGATCGCGCTGCACGCGACCTCGCTCAACTACCACGACCTGTTGGTCGCCAATGGCGGCATCCCTACCTCTAACGGTCGGGTATTGATGTCCGACGGCGCCGGAGTGGTCGAAGCGGTGGGCGAAGGCGTGGCGGAATTCCGGCCAGGCGACCATGTCGTTTCCTGCTTCTTCCCTCAATGGCAGGATGGGTTACCCAGGGGACCGGTGGGCAGCCTCGCCGACACGCCAGGCGATGGCATCGATGGCTTCGCCGCGCACTTTTCGGTACGGGCGGCGACGGCTTTCACGCACGCGCCACGCGGTTGGAACCACGCCGAGGCCGCGACCATTACCACGGCCGGTGTCACTGCGTGGCGGGCGCTGGTCGGCGACGGGCAAATCAAAACCGGCGATACCGTCTTGGTGCTAGGCACCGGCGGCGTTTCAATCGCCGCGCTGCAGATCGCGAAGATGATGGGTGCGGCGGTTATCGCCACGTCGTCGTCTGACGAGAAGTTGGAACGTGTCCGCACCCTCGGTGCCGACCATGTGATCAATTATCGCCAAGTCCCGGACTGGGGGAAGCGGGTGCGAGACCTCACAGGAGGCGGCGTAGATCATGTCGTTGAGGTAGGCGGTCCCGGCACGCTTGCCCAATCCATCGAAGCTGTGCGCGTGGGGGGCCATATCTCGTTGGTTGGCGTGCTGACCGGGCTTCAGGGTGAAGTGTCGACCGTCGCTTTGCTGGCCAAGCAGGCGCGCTTGCAAGGACTGATGGTTGGCAGCAGGCGTCAGCAGCAGGATTATGTCGCTGCGCTCGAACAGTCGGGGGTACGTCCCGTCCTGGATCGCACGTTCTCCCTCAATCGGTTGGCCGAGGCCTTGAGCCACCAGGCCAGCGGCGTCCATTTTGGCAAGGTCGTCGTCGAATGGTGAAGCCGGAAACTCCCGCAAAGAAGCACTACGTGATGTGCGACACGTGGAGGAAGGAGTAGATATGAGCAAAGTTGGATTTCTCGGTCTCGGAGCTATGGGCTCGCGTATGGCCGCCAACATTTTAAAGGCAGGACACACGGTCACCGTGTGGAACAGAAGTCCGGAGGCAGCGGAGGCGCTCGTCGCCTCCGGGGCCAGGAGAGCCTCGTCTCCGAAGGAGGCGGCTGAGGGCGGCGACTTTGTTTTCGCGATGGTACGCGATGATAAGGCGTCGCAAAATGTATGGCTTGATTCAACCAACGGGGCCCTCGCAGGCATGCATCCTGGAGCTGTTGGAATCGAGAGTTCAACCCTGACCCCTGAATGGATCCGCGAACTGAGCGAACACTTCAGAGCGAAGGGGATCTCACTGCTCGATGCGCCAGTATCCGGCAGCCGTCCGCAGGCGGAGGCCGCTCAACTGGTTTACCTCATCGGGGGCGATGCCAAGGCGCTGTCGGCCGCCGAGCCTCTGTTGAAGGTTCTCGGTTCCAGCATCCAGCATGTTGGCCCTATCGGGGCCGGTTCCCTTGCAAAGCTCACGGCGAACACGCTGCTTGGGGTCCAGGTCGACACGGTCGCCGAGCTAATCGGGATGCTTCAGCGGCAAGGTGTCGATCCCAAGAAGATCCTTGATGCGGTTGCGTCCACCTCGGTCTGGAGTGCGGTTGCCGGACGTATCGCGGCCTCCATATTGAGCGGGACGTTCGCTCCGCAGTTTCCAATCGAACTCATCGAAAAGGATTTCAGCTATACGGTTCATACCGCGGGAGGAGAGGAGAACGCGCCCGCCATTACTGCGATCCGAAATATCTTTCGCAAAGCCATCAGCGAGGGTCTGGGCGAGCTGAACATGACTGCTGTCGTGAAACTGTTCGAGGGACACAAAGACTGAACAGCCAATGCCGGTTGGCAAATCGAAGATAGAACTCCGAACGCTGGACGCCATGGAACGACTGGATCAGCAACACCTAACCCATGCGCAGTGACTGCCAAAATGAAGGATTGATTTATGAAGCGGAGTTTGGAAACATCCCAGTTGAAGTTTGCCGGTAAGGTAGCGCTTATCACCGGTGGGACTCGCGGGATCGGCGCTGTGACCGCGAGACGTGTGGCGGAGTTAGGCGCAGATGTTGTCGTCACAGGACGGCGCCGGCGCGAAGGACGGCGATTGGTCGACGAAATCAATCGCAACGGTGGCTCTGCGGAATTCATCCAGGCGGATCTCACTCAACCCGATCAGGTCAGGCTCATCGTACCGTTCACTCTCAAGGCCTTCGGACGGCTCGACTATGCATTCAACAATGCCGGAATATCCGGGAACAACCGCGTGCTCGTGGATCAGACTCAGGAAAACTTCGACCGTGTCTTCGCGGTAAACGTGAAGGCGCTTTTCCTGTTGCTTCAAGATGAGTTGAAACAAATGATCCTGCAAGGAGAGGGAGGCTCAATCGTCAATAGTGCCTCGGTGGGTGGGCAGCTCGCAATCCCAACTGCGGGCCATTACGTGGCCAGCAAGCACGCTGTTCTTGGATTGACCAAAACCGCCGCAGTGGAATGCGGCCGATACGGAATTCGGGTCAATGCCGTCAGTCCGGGCGCAGTACGAACCGAAATGCTGTTGGAAGTATTTGGCAGCGAAGGGGCGCTCGATCAAATGGGGAGCATTCATCCCATTGGCCGTATCGGTCGCCCTGAAGAGATCGCCGACGCGGTTGCGTGGCTGTTCTCCGAGAAATCGTCGTATTACACCGGACAGTCATTGACTCTCGACGGCGGTCTTACGGCGCAACGGCCATACGTAACGCAACCGGTCGATACGGGAGGGGCTGGGCTGGAGGAGCAACGATTGGCTGGGAAGCTTGCTTGAATTGACTCTGATTTTTCCGCACATGGATTGGACTCCGATCCCACAATCCGATTCGCAAAAGCTGCGGCTCAGGTCTCGAACAGTAACGAATCGCCAGCTCACTCATCGACAAATGAGATCAGGGCAAGTTGCCGAATAGTCGGCAAGAAGGAAGCCGCAGGCGTTTGCCCGGGTCGCGGTGATCCTGGCTGGGCAGCCCCAATTCTGCATCTTCCAGCCGCCGGGCAACCACTCGCCAGATTGACCGACGATCAGTTACCCCTAGGCCTGCTGCCATGGACCGGCCATCGTTAGGGATCTGTGAAGCAGATACACCACGAAGAATTGGAGGGCGGCGATAAAGAGCGGCCCAGCGCATTTCCCAAGATCATGCTCAAACAGACCGATTCCGGCATCCAGTAATTGCATGGCGCCGGCGAGCGCACCCAGGATCAGCAACGCATGCGTCGCCTGCTTGTAAATCGCCCCTAATGCGAACAAAGCCAGAGGAATTGTGCGCGCCGCCGCGTACATCGCCAATATCAGCGAGGCCTGCGTTGGAACGTATCCCGCAGGGACCAGGTATTGCGGACGGATGATCCCCACGATGGAAAAGCCGCTCGCGACAAGGACATTGATTGCCGTGACCACCGAAGCCAGCCGAATCGCCTTTATTGTCGTCATTGAGTAAGCTCGCCCGAGCGTAGTTGGATTGATTTGACAGCTTGTGTTCGCACTATCCCCGCGCGTGTGCGAACCCCTTCGATAGCTGCAGAGCCGGAGGACTGTTATGTTTTCCCCCATCAGTTGTCGTCAGAGTGTAAGAACTACCCTCCCGAAAGGGCGGCCCTCTACGAGATAACGCAGAGCCTCAGCCGCTTCCACCAGAGGGAACGTCTTCGCCACGATCGGTTTGATCGCACCGGATTGAAGCATAGAGGCGATAGATTTCCAGGCGTCAGCAACGATCGCCTGCGGCTGAGAGAACATATTGAAACCGCGAATGCTGGTCTGCGACACGATGAGACTTGTCACGTCAATCGTTGTCTTGCGGCTTGCGGAATACCCCAGTGTTATGAGACTTCCTCCTGGCGCGAGCGCTTTGACCGCCTCGCTCAATACCTCACCACCGATCCCGTCGATGATGATGTCTGCGCCGTAGCCGTCGGTGATGCGACGTACGCCGTCAGTTAACTTTTCCACGGAAGTATCGATGACCTCATTGAATCCGAGCGCCTTCGCCTGTTCGGCTTTCGCATGATTGGTCGTGCTCGATATCGCGTGCTTTGCTCCCAGAGCGCGGGCCAATTGAGTCACAGCATTGCCGACCGATCCCCCGATCGCTGGTGCCAGAACGGTCTTGCCGGGACGAAAACCTGCCAGAGTAAGAGCCACTTGCGCGGTGAGATACGCAACCGGAATGCCAGCTGCGCTTGCGTCATCGACATTGTCGGGAATCAAGCACAGATCTTCCTTCCGCACAGTAATCCACTCGCAATAAGTCCCATCTTCGAAAGCGCCATAGGTGCCCCAGAACATCACCCGTGAGCCAGCGGGAAAATCCGTTCCGCCTCCCTCCTCCACCACGCCAGCTCCTTCGTTTCCCAAGATGAGCGGCTTCTCCGGGATGTGAAAATCGCCGATGAGAATCGTATGATCGAGCGGCGTGACGCCTGCAGCAGTGATTCGCACCAGTACCTTCCCGTCTGTGACCGCGGGTTTTGGAAGCTCAACGAGCTTCAACGCCTCATAACCACTAAATTGCTCCGCTCTCATTGCACGCATATCGCTTCTCCGTTTCCGTCACTCCTGACCTGCACCGCTAGGTCGCAGCCCCGGAGATTATTAATGTCGATCGAGACCACAAGCAGATCCCGAATTGGTTAGCCCTTGGCCTTCGTCGAGCACTGCGGGATTACTGTTATAATCCTCATTACAGGATTAGATTCATAATCCTGATTTGGTCGCAGATTTATTTTCGAGGAGGGTCATATGGGCTATTCCAAAGCCCAAAAGGAGAAGACTCATAAGCGCATCGTTTCCATTGCCTCAAAGAGATTCCGCGAAAAGGGCCTCGCGGGATTCGGAATAGCGGAGTTGATGAAGGAAGCCGGCCTGACGGTAGGCGGCTTCTACAAGCACTTCGACTCGCGAGACGAACTAGTGGCCGAGGCACTCAGCGATGCATTCGGTGTCTGGCAGCGTCAAAAAGAAGCTGCTGCGTCCAACGGGCAGTCGCTATCCTTCGAGAAGCTTATCGACGATTATGTGAGCGATGCGCACCGCAAGAATCCAGGCGCGGGCTGTGCCTTCAGCGCGCTGGCGCCGGAGATTGCTCGAAGCGACAAAAGGACTCGTGCGCTTGCCTCAGATCAAGTCAAGGCTGATCTTGAGTTGCTTGCCAGGTTGCTGCCAGGCAGGGATAAGCGTGCGGCAAGATCGAGAGCAATTCTGACTTTCAGCGCTCTCGTTGGAGCGATGTCGTTGGCTCGCGCCGTATCGGATGAGGCACTTTCGCGGGAAATCTTGAAGACGGTGGCAGATCTTCTCAAGCGTTCCGCCTGAAAACAACATGGCAGGTCTTCGGTGCAGCGTCTCGATCAGACCTGCCCTCTACCGCCATCAACGAAGAGTTCGATACCTGTGACGAAACTGGAATCATCCGACGCCAGAAAAAGCGCAGCTTTTGCAATTTCGTCAGGATCTCCCATCCGCCCCATGGGAATGGTGGACACAATCCGTGCAATGGCGTCTGCAGGTTGCCCATCGATAACCGGCGTATCGGTCGGACCCGGGCTAATGACGTTGGAACGAATATGGCGGTCCTTGAGATCTGAGGTCCAGGTTCGGACGAATGAACGGAGAGCAGCCTTCGTTGCGCCATAGACACCAAAGGCGGGCGTACCTTTTACGCTCGCTACCGAGCCGTTGACAATAATCGAGCCACCATCGTTCAGCAACGGTAAAGCCTTCTGCACAGTGAACAACGTTCCCTTCACGTTGACGTTGAAAAGCTTGTCAAAATGCTCCTCAGTGATTTTGCCGAGAGGAGCAAATTCAGCAACGCCGGCATTGGCGAACACGATATCGATTCTTCCCTTGGCTGCAACGGCCTCGTAGAGACGATCGAGGTCGGCCAATTTCGAAATGTCCCCTTGAACGCCGGTTACATTGCTGCCAATTGCTTTCACGGCCTCGTCGAGCTCCTTTTGGCGACGGCCCGTGATGAAGACGTAGGCGCCCTCTTTTACGAAGAGCTTTGCAGCAGCCAATCCTATGCCGGTTGTGCCACCGGTAATTACAGCTACTTTCCCTTGCAGCTTCTTCGGTCCGCTCATCGACAGTCGCCCTCGTCTCAGTTGCTCTCGATTCTTCGCGCAATGTGGATGCCGAACACTTATGAAGGGAACGTGTCGCCAAACATGGGCAGGCCGCTGACGGATTCTTTCTGTGTGGCTTCGTCTTGCAATACATCCCAGTGCTCAGCCAAAAGACCGTCTTCGAATCGGACAACGTCGGCGGCAATCCAGGCCGCGGGTTTTCCGATTCCCGAGAAACGACCATGAGCGATGACATAATCGCCCTCTGCGACGATGACTTGGTTTTCATAACGCAGTGTGTCTGGCGTCGCGCGAACGAGAGCAAACAGCCCTTCGCGGCCTGGCGCAATGTGCGCGCTGTGCTGAATGTACTTCGGCGACCAGAAACGTTCTGCTGCCGCGTAGTCGCGTTTATTAAAGAGAGTGTCGAAGGCTTCGAGAACGATCGCCTTGTTCTGCTCGGGTGTTGTCTTTGGCATGTTCAGCTCCTGGAGTTGAGTTCACATGATTGATAAGTTGGGTAGGAAGATCGAGGTCTCCCATTCGATACGGTGTGAAAAGCGGCTGATTCGACGTCACACGAACTCCTGCATAGATTGACTGAACGTACTCAAGAGAGCGCCTCGATGGCATCCACCCGCGTGGGATAAAACGCCAGGTGCTCCCTAATGTCGGCGACTGACTCATACGGCTTTTCGTATGTCCAAACGGCATATTCCGACTTCGTCCCACCAATGGGAATGCTGTAATACGTGCAATCGCCCTTATACGGACAGTAGGTGTAATGCGTGGTCCGAACGAGCAATGACATGTCAGCATCGCTGCGTGGCAGATAGTAGACGGGCGGATATCCTTTCTCCTCCAGCCGAAGGGCACGCGTCGATTCAGCGACGATCCTACCAGCGACTGTCACACGGACCTTGCCCTCTAGTGGAGAAATCGTGATCGGGTGATCGGGGCCAGGAATCTTGATCTCTTTGCCTTTACTCGACTCGGTAACCATTGCGCTCCTCGCGTTGCCAGTTAAAGCTTCGAACCGCCATCGACTGGAATACTGGCACCGGTAATCCAGCGCGCCCCGTCGGATGCCATAAAAACGACTACGTCGGCAACATCCTCCGGTTTGCCGATTCGCTTCAATGCCTGCATTCCTAAAGCAACCTCGCGTCCCGCTTCTGTTTTCGTGAAGTTCGACATATCCGTGTCGATGACGCCAGGGGCGACAGCATTTACTCGTATGCCGCCTGGTCCGAGAATGGCGGCCCAGTTCTTGACCAGGGTTTCAAGTGCTCCTTTGGTAGAGGCGTAGGCAAGAATTGAAGGATCACCAACGCCGGGCTTGCCAACGACCGTACGGGCTACAGTGGAGGAGATAGCAACAATGCTTGAGCCCTCACCAAGGACCGGCAACAGTTGCTGTACCAGGAAGAACGGACCGCGGACGTTTGTCGCAAAGAGATTGTCAAAATCCTCTATCGTGTAATCCGCAATACGTGCCGATTTGCTGACTCCAGCGTTAAGTACAAGCACATCCAATCGATCGCCGACGATGGAGCGCACCTGTTTCGCGAGCAGCGCAGCGCCCTCTGGAGTTCCCAGGTCAGCTGAGATTGCCTCTGCGTGCCCGCCTGTCCTTTGAATCTCGGCCACGAGAGACTCCGCCTCCTGTTTTGAGCGGCCATAGTGAACCTGGACATGCGCCCGGCTTCAGCAAGCGCCGCTGCCGTCGCGCGGCCAATTCCTCGCGATGCGCCCGTCACAAGCGCTGTTTTGTTTTGAAGTGCAGTCATGGTCCTCACTCTTGCCCTTACAGGTCACGGACAGGTCGTTCTTTAGATTGATGGCGGGGCGGATGCCTGTTTCAGGCGTTCATTCCCCCGTCCACGGTCAGATTCGCCCCGGTGATGTATGAGGAGTCGGGACCGGCTATGAACGCCACTAGCGCAGCGACCTCGTCAACGCGCCCGTAGCGATTGAGTGCGGTGACGGCCTTTTGCGGTACAGCCCAATCACCCGAGGCTGGATTCAAATCCGTGTCGATCGGGCCCGGCTGCACGTTGTTGACCGTGATACCCCGGCCCCCGACCTCTCTGGAGAGCCCCTGCGTGAATATCTTCACGGCCCCTTTTGTTGCTGAGTAGGGCACGAGCCCCGGCGTCTGGACACGCTCTCCCACGGCGGAACCGATGTTGATGATGCGACCGCCATCCTTCATGTGCTTTAGAGCAGCTTGCGTGGTAGCGAATACGCCGCGGATATTAGACATAGTTCCTCCTCGACTTTCCGAAACAGATGATTCAACCGCCCCGAGATTGCTTGGAGGCAATCAACGGTTCTGAACCATTTAGTTCTATACGATGACGGGCACGCAGCGGGGATGCAGAGATATTGAACCATTTAGTTTTTTATCGGACAATGGACGCATGGGGCGTCCCAAGGGCTTTAATCGGGAGGAAGTGCTTGAGAAGGCGATGCCTGTCTTCTGGAAGCACGGTTTCGCCGATACGACCCTCCAGGAATTGGAACAAGCCACAGGCGTGAACAAGTCAGGGCTATATAGCGAGTTCCGAGACAAGGAAGATCTTTTTGTGGCGTGCCTTCGACACTACCTCGAGAGTCAAGGGAAGAGGGGACTTCTGACCAAGGAACCTCTGGGCTGGAAAAACATTGAGAATTTTCTCAAAAATGGGCCGCTATATAAGGGGGAGCAGCAGGGATGTTTCTCCGTGAACTCGATGCGGGAGTTCGCCATCCTTCCGGATGAGGCTTATGCGGTCGTTACGGAGAATCGGGCGCTCGTGGAGCGCCTTCTAGCGATGAACATTAAAACCGAAAAGACCAAGATGGCTCCGTCAGCAATTGCGGAAATGGTGCTGTCCTACTTCTCCGGATTGTGTATTGAGCGCAACCTGAAATCCGGTAAATCCTCGTCGACCCGCAAGATCAAGAGCTTTATGACCGCCCTCCGCAGTCTTTAAATCGAAATATGACGACGCTCGATTCAGATATCGGGCGTTTTTCTTTGGAGGCAGCGATGTTTCTATGTCAACCATTACTGGAAGTGCTTGCCGGACGCGGCATTGAGGACATCGACGCCTTCCTGAAGGTGCCATCCTGGAACGATCTTCCCGATCCTTTTTCGATTTCCTTGATCGAAAAGGCCGCAGCTCGTGTCCTCTGCGCTGTTCGGGATCGTGAACGCATCAGCATTTTTGGCGATTACGACTGCGATGGGGTCCTCGGAACTCACATCTTACGCAGCGTGCTGACTGGTTTAGGTGCGGCGCCCAGAACCTATTTGCCTCACCGGGATGAGGGCTATGGTCTTAGCTCACCAACAGTCCATCACTTCTCGTGCAGCGGAACCGACTTGCTTATCACGGTCGATAACGGCATAAACGCGCGAGCAGCCGTGCGATTGGCGCAACGGCTGGGATTCGAGGTCGTCGTAATCGATCACCACCGCATCCAGGAGCAAGCAGAGACGACAGCAGTATGGTCTGACGCGTTTTGCGGAGCAGGCCTGGCTGCGATGTTTGCGTGGGCGCTCGCGCTGAAAGCGGGCTGGAACGATACGAAGGTCGAGCGTCTGTTGTCCGGATGCAGTCAATATGCAGCAATCGCTTCGATTGCGGATTGTGTGCCTCTGTTCGATAGCACACGAACTCTCGCCAGGCTGGGTCTCGGCGAACTCGCCCGGGGGAAGCACAAAGGACTGCAGGAGTTGCTCAAAAGCGCTTGCACCGATCCATCCCAACCGGATTCCCGCGACATCGCCTTCGGCGTCGCCCCGCGAATCAACGCCGCCGGCAGAATGGCCCACCCGGCTGAGGCGCTCGCCGTGTTCGAGGCTGGGCTCGACGAAGAGGCTGCACGGCGGAGCGTCGACAGGCTCAATCAACTGAATATGGAACGCCGGCGCACTGTTAAGGCGCATTTTGAAGAACTCGTGGAGTCGGTTGGAACAAACGTTCCCCCCGGGCTAGTGGTTTATCGCGAGACGAGCCCGAAGGGGATCGCCGGCCTCCTGGCGAGCAAGTGTGTTGAGAGATATTCGGTTCCCAGCATTGTGCTCGTCCCATCGACAATTCCTGGTCAAGTAGTTGGATCAGGAAGAAGCGTCCCTGGCATCGACTTGTTCGAGACTCTGCGACCGCTTGGTGAATTGTTTCTTCGCTTCGGAGGACACGCTCAAGCG
>Ga0335074_10006240_pt1 | contig 16532 bp, 11 predicted proteins | sample Lox_Sample_23_FD_206715 | JGI IMG/M metagenome (GOLD analysis project Ga0335074, IMG submission 206715) | Soil microbial communities from Loxahatchee National Wildlife Refuge, Florida, United States - Lox_Sample_2.3 | ecosystem: Environmental > Terrestrial > Soil > Wetlands | place: USA...
GCGACTAGCCAGGAAACGACGGGCCAGCAGCAGGCCGCGACGGACAGTCCGCGGCCCGAGCGGCTGGTCACGCGCCTGCCGGTGCCTCCTGTGCCGGTGCCTCCTGTGCCGGTGCCTCCTGTGCCGGTGCCTCCTGTGCCGGGGCCGCCCTGGGCCGAGCTGCACTGCCACTCGTCCTACAGCTTCCTGGACGGAGCCTCGAGCCCGGCGGACCTGGTTGCCGAGGCAGCCGCGCGCGGCCTGTCGGCACTGGCGATCACCGATCACGACGGCATGTACGGCGTGCCGCAGTTCGCCCAGGCGGCCGCGCGGCTGCGGGAGGGCGGCATCCGGCTCGGCACGGTATTCGGGGCCGAGCTCAGCCTGGACCTGGCGCGCCGACCACCCGGACGGATGACTTCCCGCGGCCGCAGGGTGGCGGCCGGCGGCCGTGCGGTGGCGGCCGGCGGCCGCGCGGTGGCCGGTGGCGCGGTGGCCGGTGGCGCGGTGGCCGGTGGCGGAGTGCCCGGTGGCGGAATGGCCGGTGGCGGAGTGGCCGGTGGCGGAGTGCCCGGTGGCGCGGTGCCGGAGACCCTGGCCGCAGCCGGGCGATGGCCAGCCGGGACGGTGCGGGCAGGCGTTCCGGACCCAGCCGGGCGGCACCTGCTCATCCTCGCCCGTGACCCGGAGGGGTACGGGCGGCTCTGCCGGGTCATCAGCACCGCGCAGCTGGCTGGCGGCGAGAAGGGACTGCCGGTCTACGACGAGGATGCGCTGGCCGGCGCGCACGACGGGCACTGGGTGGTGCTCACCGGCTGCCGCAAGGGTGCCGTCCCGGCTGCGCTCGCAGCCGCAGGGCCTGAAGCGGCCGCGCGCGAGCTCGCCCGGCTGACGGCCGCGTTCGGCCGGGAGAACGTCAGAGTCGAGCTCACCGTCGGCAACCTGCCCGCCGACGACGAGCGCAACGACGCCCTGGCGGCTCTGGCGGAGGCGGCTGGCGTGGACACTATCGCCACCGGGAACGTGCATTACGCCGCCCCGCAGGACGCCCGGCTGGCGCAGGTACTGGCTGCCATCCGGGCCCGCTTCAGCCTGGCTGAGATGGACGGCTGGCTGGCCGCGTCCGGTGGCGGCTACCTGCGCTCGGGCGCGGAGATGGCAGCCCGCCTCGGCCGGTACCCCGGCCTGCTGGAGCGGACGGCCGGGCTGGCGGCGGACTGCTCGTTCGACTTCCATGTCATCGCGCCGAGGCTGCCGGATTTCGATGTCCCTGACCATTACACCGAGGCCACCTGGCTACGTGAGCTAGTGGCACGGAAGGCGCCCGGTCGCTACCCGGCAGTCGCCGAGCATTCCGAGCGCGCCTACGCGCAGATCGCTCGCGAGCTGGGCGTGATCGAGCAGCTGGGCTTCCCCGGCTACTTCCTGATCGTGCACGAGATCGTGAAGTTCTGCGAGGACAACGGCATCCTGTGCCAGGGCCGCGGGTCGGCCGCCAACTCCGCGGTCTGCTATGCGCTCGGGATCACCAGCGTCGAGCCGGTGCAGCACGGGCTGCTGTTCGAGCGTTTCCTGTCCGAGGGCCGGGACGGACCGCCGGACATCGACCTGGACATCGAGCACCAGCGCCGTGAAGAGGTCATCCAGCACGTCTACGAAAAGTACGGCCGGGAGAACGCCGCCCAGGTCGCCAACGTCATCAGCTACCGGCCGCGAATGGCGATCCGCGATGCTGGCCGCGCACTCGGCTACTCACCAGATCAGCAGAACGAGTGGTCCCGGCAGGTCGGCCCGCGCCAGTATGGCCCCGGCCAGCCGGTGCCGCCCGACGCCGGGGTCCCGGACGCGGTGGTAGACCTAGCCGGGCGGATGCAGCGGCTGCCGCGGCATCTTGGCATTCACTCCGGCGGCATGGTGATCTGCGACCGGCCGGTGGGGGAGGTGTGCCCGGTGGAGTGGGCGCGGATGCCGAACCGCAGCGTGCTGCAGTGGGACAAGGACGACTGCGCCTACGCGGGCCTGGTGAAGTTCGACCTGCTCGGCCTCGGCATGCTGACCGCGCTGCGGGACTGCTTCGAGCTGGTGGAGCAGGTGCACGGCGCGGCTTGGACGCTGGCCTCCATCCCGCAGGAGGATCCCGGCGTCTACGCGATGCTGCAGAAGGCTGACACCGTCGGGGTGTTCCAGGTGGAGTCGCGGGCGCAGATGGCAACGCTGCCGCGACTGCGGCCGGAGAAGTTCTACGACCTGGTCGTCGAGGTGGCGCTGATCCGGCCGGGTCCGATCCAGGGCGGCTCGGTGCATCCCTACATGCGGCGGCGGCACGGGGACGAGGAGGCCGAACTGCCGCACCCGCTGATGCGGCACGCCCTCGGCAAGACGCTCGGCGTCCCGCTGTTCCAGGAGCAGATGATGCAGATCGCCATCGACTGCGCCGGGTTCAGCGCGTCCGAGGCCGACCGGCTCCGGCAGGCGATGAGTTCTAAGCGGGCACCCGAGCGGATCGAGGAACTGCGCGAGCGGCTGCTGGCCGGGATGGCCGAGCGCGGCATCCCGCTCGGGGTCGCCGAGGACATCTACGTCAAGATCCTGGCATTCTCCAGTTACGGCTTCCCCGAGTCGCATGCGATCAGTTTCGCCTACCTGGTCTACGCCAGCGCGTGGCTGAAGTGCTATTACCCGGCTGCGTTCACCGCCGCGCTGCTGCGCGCCCAGCCGATGGGCTTCTACGCGCCCGCCAGCCTCATCAGCGACGTGCGCCGGCACGGCGTCACCGTCCGCGGCGTGAACGTGAATGCCAGCGGCGTCCTGGCGACTCTGGAGAAGAGCGAAGACAACGGAAACGTAGCCGCCGGGCTTGATCCACCTGCCGGGGGAGCACCAGTTCCGGGCCAGCCCGTGATCCGGCTGGGGCTGTCGGAGGTCCGCAATCTCGGCACCCGGGTGGCCGAGGAGATCGTGGCCCGGCAGCCGTATGCCGACCTGGAGGATTTTGCCCGGCGCACCACGGTGCCGGTCGCCGCGCTGGAGGCCCTGGCGATGGGCGGCGCGTTCGAGTGTCTCGGCGTGAGCCGGCGGGAGGCACTATGGGCGGCCGGTGCTGCCGCGACTGCCCGGGCGGATCAGCTGCCGGGCACGACCCTGGGCATGACCGCCCCGCGGCTGCCGGCGATGACAGCGGCCGAGGAGACGTTCGCGGATCTGTGGGCGACCGGCACTTACGGGACGCATCCGATCGAGCACATCCGGGCAATGCTCGACGAGCGCGGAGTGCTGCGCACCGATCAGCTGCTGTCGGCGGAGAACGGCCGCAACGTCCTCGTTGGCGGCCTGGTCACGCACCGGCAGCAGCCAGGGACGGCGGCCGGGGTGGTCTTCCTCAGCCTGGAGGACGAGACCGGGATGGCCAACATCATCTGCCCGCCGAACGTCTGGCATCGCTTCCGCCGGATCGGGGTGGAGGCGAACGCGCTTCTCGTCCACGGCCGGGTCGAGCGGCTGGACGGAGCGGTCAGCCTGCTGGCCACCCGCCTGGAGCGCCTGCGGGTCGTCGCCGCTGCCCGCTCCCGCGACTTCCGCTGACGCACTGCCCTCGATGCGACCGACCTGCGCTCGCGGGGCGCCCGGCCGGCTGGGCTCCTGCCCGCCACAGGACCCGCAACTTCTGCGAGAGGCGGGTCAATTTGTATCTCCGTGAGGGAAGATGGTCGACTACGTGGGGCGGTGAATCCCTGGTGACGACCCCGGGGACCGCCGATGACGAGCGAACCAGCGCGAGGAGACGCATGCCCTTCGATGTTGCCCGCACGTTTGCGGAGAGGTCCGGGGAGAACTTCGCCCTGCACGAGCAGTACATGAACCCCCAGCTCGCCAGGACGCTCAGGACCCTCGGATTCGATCGCAACTACGTTCGAGGTGAGGGCAGCTACCTCTACGACGACAACGGCGACCGGTACCTGGACTATCTCTCCGGCTTCGGGGTCTACGCCCTCGGCCGCAGCCACCCGGCCGTCAAAGCCGCGCTTCACCAGGCGCTGGACCTCGATCTGCCGAACATGGTGCAGATGGACTGCGCGCTGTTGCCCGGCTTGCTTGCCGAGGAGCTCGTCGCCCGCACGCACCCCGGCATCAACCGAGTCTTCTTCTGCAACTCGGGCGCCGAGTCCATCGAGGCCGCGATCAAGTTCGCGCGGCAGGCGACGAAGCGCTCCAAGATCCTCTACGCCGAGCATGCCTTCCACGGCCTGACCACCGGCGCCTTGTCACTGAACGGCGGCAAGGAATTCCGCAAGGGCTTCGGCACCCTGCTGGAAAGCGCTCCGGTTCCGTTCGGTGACCTCGCGGCACTCGAGCAGCAGCTGCGGGGCCAGGATGTGGCGGCGTTCATCGTCGAGCCGATCCAGGGCAAGGGCGTGTACTGCGCCACGCCGGAGTACTGGCGAGCAGCCCAGCAGCTGTGCCGCAGGTACGGGACGCTCCTGGTCACCGACGAGGTGCAGACGGGTCTCGGCCGTAGCGGCAAGTTCTTCTGCCACGAGCACTGGGCCCTGGAGCCGGACATCATCACGATCTCCAAGGCACTGTCGGGCGGCTTTGTCCCGATCGGCGCGATGCTGACCAGCGACAAGGTCTTCGAGAGCGTCTACGACTCCATGGAGGACGCGCTCAAGCACTCGACGACCTTCGGCCGCAACCAGCTGGCGATGGTCGCGGGCCTCGCCACACTCGCCGCGTTCGACGACGAGGACATCGTCGCGCGGGCGGCGCTGACTGGCGCGGAACTGCAGGCCAAGCTGCGCGGCCTGGCCGAGAAGTACGACCTGATTCAGGACGTCCGCGGCATCGGCCTGATGGTCGGCATCGAGTTCGGCGAGCCGCAGGCGGGCTCGACCGCCCGCCGCTTCCGAACACTCGAGCGGCTGCGGACTGGCATGTTCTCGCAGCTAGTTGTCGTGCCGCTCTTCCACCGGCACCGGATCATCACGCAGGTTGCGGCCGACAACGTCAACATCATCAAGCTGCTGCCGCCGCTGATCTCCGGCTCCGAGGAAGTCGACTACTTCATCGGAGCGCTCGACGACGTCCTGGCCGACGCGCATCGCGGCTCCGGGCTGACATACGAATTCGGGCGCACCATGATGCGCGGCGCACTGCGTCGCAAGTCCCAGCGAAGCGTCGCGAGCTCGAAGCCCTCAGTCGGCCCCGCCGCGGATGCTCGCAGCGCAGCGACGCAGGGCAGGCCAGCGCATCTTGCCGATGCCGAGGCCGCAGACGCCGCCCCGCCGGCTTTTATCGGCAGCGTCCGCGAGCGCGTCCCGCACCTGCCCGCCGTATCGGCCGGCGCCGCAGGCCTGGCCGGAGCGGCGCCGGAGGGCGGCTACATGCCCGCCGTCGCGGCCATCGAGCCAGGCGACCGCGTCGTGATCACGGGCGCAGCTGGCTTCATCGGGTCGGCGGTCACCCGTGCTGTGCTGGCCACGGGTGCGCGGGTTGTCGCAGTGACTGAGCCCGGCGGTCGGGACGCGAACCTCCGCGGTCTGGAGATCGACCGGGCGATGGTGGACATCCGCGACGGGGCTGCCGTGCGTGCTGCCTTCACTGGAGCTCGGTACGTTTTTCACCTGGCTGCCATCTACCGCTTCTGGGCGCGTGATCCGCAGATTTTTCATGACGTCAACGTCGGCGGCACGCTCAACGTCATCGACGCTGTCGCGGCGGCTGGCGTCGAGCGACTTGTCTACACTTCGACTGTCGGCGTCCTCGGCCTCGACGGTACCCGGCACGGCCAGCCCGCCGACGAGACCAGCTACGCCGACGTGTCGCATCTGTTCGGCCACTACAAGCGCACCAAGTTCGCGGCCGAGCACGAGGTGCTGCGCGCTGCCGGGGAGGGCCTGAACGTCACCGTCGTGCTGCCGACCTTCCCGCTGGGTCCCTGTGACCGTGCACCCACGCCGACTGGCAAGGTCGTGCTCGACTTCCTCAACGGCAAAATGCCTGCCTACGTCGACACCGCGCTCAACGTCTGCCACGTCGACGACCTGGCCCTCGGTCACGTCGCCGCGCTCGAGCACGGCCGCCAGGGCCGCAGCTACATCCTCGGCGGCGAGAACATGACGATGCGCGAGGTCCTGCAGGCGCTCGCGGACTGCAGCGGTCTGCCGATGCCGCGTTACCAGGTCCCGCGGCAGCTCGTCATCGGCGCTGCCCTGGCCTCGGACTTTGTCGAAGGTCGCCTGCTCGGGCGCGAGCCGCACGTTCCGCTGGAGGGCGCGCGGATGTCCACCACAAAGATGATCTTCAACGATGACAGGGCCCGGGCGGAGATCGGTCACAAATCGCGGCCTGCGCGGCTCGCGATCGAGGACTCCGCTCGCTGGTTCGCCGACAACGGCTACGTGACGCCCGAGCGGATGGCCGGCATCCGCTGGCAGCGCTAAGGATGCGTCGAGCGCAGTGAGGGGTGCACGCAGGCGGAGTGAATGCTGGTCGCGGCCGGCCTGAATTTGACAATCCCAGATCTGAAGTGTTTCTTTTGAAACATGTCTTTCAAGTCCGAGGAGCCCTCAGCCGACCCGCTGGCCGGCTTGCCGGGCACGTCCATCCGGCTGACCGATCCCGAGACCATGCGCGCGCTGGCGCATCCGGCTCGCATCGCGATCTGGCAGCACCTCCTGCTCGAGGGCCCGGCAACTGCGACCGAATGCGCGCCCGCCGCCGGGCTGTCGCCGTCAGCCTGCAGTTATCACCTGCGGCAGCTGGGCCGGTACGGCTTCGTCGAGCAGGACCAGGCTGCGGCCGCCAATGGCCGCGAGCGGCCCTGGCGAGCCGTAGTCACCTCGACCACGATCGACGACCTGAACGACCCGGCAGCCGTGACCGCTGCCCGCCTTCTGGATTACTCGCTCGCTGAGCACTGGGCGCAGGCACGTCAGCGTTACGTAGCTCGCGAGGAGCACTACCCGGCGCAGTGGCGCCGCGCCGCCGGCGGGGACCAGACTGTCCTCTACGTGACGCCCGACGAACTCACCGAGCTCCGCGAGGGCATTCGCCAGCTGTACCTGCCGCTCATCCGCTTCTCCGGGCAGGAACGGCCCGACGGCGCGCGTCCGGTGCAGGGAGTCATCGAGTTCGTGCCGGTCTTCGGCCCGCCCGATGGCCCGGACGAGACTGGCCAGGCGGATGAGACTGGTGAGCCCGGCGACGACGAGTCCGCTCAGTGAGCGGCCGGCCTGGCCGCGGCGCGCTGCTGGCGCTGGTCCGGCGAGCAAGCACGTTTCCGGCCCTGCGGTCGAAGTCGTTCCGGCTGCTTGCGAGCGGCCAGTTCATCTCCAACGTCGGCGACGGCATGTATGCGGTCGCGCTGCCCTGGTACGTGCTGTCCCACCACGGCGGAGCGATCCTGCTTGGTGCCGTCCTGGCCGCTTACGGCATCCCGCGAACCTGCCTGATCCCGGTCGGCGGTCACCTGGCCGACCGGCTCAGCCCGTGGGCAGTGATGATGGGCGCCGACATTGGCCGGCTGGCGCTGGCTGGCGGCCTTGCCGCGCTCGCGGCGACGCACCAGCCTGACCTGCTGACGCTGGCGCCGATCGCATTCGGCCTGGGAGCGGGCGAGGGGCTGTTCCTGCCTGCCTCGTACGCGATCATGCCGAAGCTGGTCGACGACGATCAGCTTCAGAGCGGAAACGCGCTGATGTCGGCCGGGACCCAGCTGGCAATCTTTGCCGGACCGGCGCTGGGCGGCATCGTGGTTGCAACACTGACGTCGGCCGCCGGGTTCGGCCTCGACGCGTTCAGCTTCGGCGTCTCGGCCCTGACGCTGTGGCGTCTCGGCGCCGTCGTCGCCGCACGCGCCGCGTGCCGGACAGCGGCGGGCGGACCGGCTCACTCACCCGAGGTGGCAGCAGAGCGAGTCCGGGCAGGGGACCTGGCCGACATCGACGATCCGGCCGCGGACGGGCATGCCGAGCTCACCTTCCGGGCGTTCTTGCGCGCCGAGCCTGTTGTCATCCTGCTCATGGCAATCAACGTGGCCGCGAATCTCGGCAGCGCCGGCACGAGCGAGGTCGCACTGCCGCTCTTCGCGCGCCAGCACCTGCACGCTGGCGCAGGCGGCTACGGCGTGCTCATCGCCGGATTCGGCATCGGCGCGCTCGCCGGGTCGCTGGTGGCGACCCGGCTGGGCAAGGTGCGTCGTCCAGCCGTCGTCGCTGGCCTGATCTTCCTGGTTCAGGTGCCCCTGGTGGTGTGCGTGCCGCTCGCGCCTCGCCTCGCGGTCGCCGTGGCCATGCTGGCACTGTGGGGCAGCCTGAACATGTGCGCCAACGTCACCACGCAGACAGCGTTCCAGCGCTGGGCGCCTCCGGCTCTCATCGGCCGGCTGAGCGGCCTGCTGCTCGTGACAAGCTACGGCATGTTCCCGGTGTCGGTCGTCCTCGCCGGTTTCGTCGTTCACCGGTTCGGCCCCGAGGTGTTCTTCGAGATCGCGGCGGTCTCGCTGGGCGGCACGCTCGTCTGGGCTCTGTCCAGGCAGAGCTTCCGGGACTTCGGCAGCCGAGCCGATCCCGAGCTCGCCGTTGCCGGCGACTTCCGGCGTGCCGAGCCGCGCGACCCGGTTAGCCCGAGCGAGCCTGAAGCTGCTGCGCCATCAGCTCGATGAGCTTCTCCAGGCCGCGCAGCGGCCGCACCATGACCGTGAAGGTCACCAGCTTCCCGGCCGCGTTCCAGCGGAGCATGTCGACGCCCTGCACGTAGGTACCGTCGAGGTCGGCCTCGAACTCCAGCACGGCACTGTGCTCGTCGTGCCACTCGCCGACGTAGCGAAGCGTCGGCCCGAGCACGACGAGCGCGCCGGTCAGGTACAGCGTGGTGAGTGCCCTGCCCTTCTGCGGCGCGAACACCGCCGGAGACCGGAACTCCACGTCGTCGGCAAGCAGGTCGTCGAGAAGCGCCGGATCGCCGGCCTCGACGACGGCATGCCAGGCACGAAGGGGAGCAGGCAGTTCGGGCATGTGCTCAGTCAACCACTCTCGCTCGGGGCGGCCACTGCGGCCGGGTGCCTAGGAACCTCCGGCGTCAGCCGGCTCGAGGAACTCCAGCCGGTTGCCGTGCGGGTCGCGAGAGTAGAAGCGCCGCATGCCGGGGAAGTTGCCGTCGAAGTCAGCCGGATAGCCGGCTGCCGCGAGCCGGGCGGCCCAGCCGTCTATGCCGGTGACGAGGATGGCCGGATGCGCTCTGCGCGCTGGCCGGAAGTCGTCCTCGACGCCGAGATGTAGCTCGATGCCGTTCCCGCGGAACCAGCAGCCGCCACGCGCCGCCAGCACCGGCGGCTTCTCGATCTCGCCGAGCCCGAGCACTCCCGAGTAGAACCCGCGCGAGACATCCTCGGAGCCCGCCGGGCAGGACAGCTGGACGTGATGGAACACCGGGCCGCACCTCCGCAACGTGTCTTGACGTCAAGATAAAGGATAAGCGAAACGTGGCCTTCGGGGCCAGCCAGCCCCCGCCCTCCGCCGTCCTGACGCTCGGACCTGGCCGCTCGCGGCCATGGCGCCGGCGGCTCGACCGTCGCAGTCCGCAGCCCGCTAGAGTGTCCGCTATGGGCGTTATCAACGACATTGCAGAGCAGTACGTGGAACGGGTCGCCGAGCTTGATCCGGTCAACGCGACCGAGGCCGGAATCGTGGGTCACGATCACGAGATGACGGATCTGAGCAGCGCAGGCTTCGCCGCTCGCGCCGACCTGGACAGGGCGACGGTCGCCGCGCTGACCGAAGCCGAGGCCGCGACCGAGCACGAGCAGGTGGCCCGTTCAGCGATGCTCGAGCGTCTCGGCCTCGCCGTCGAGCAGTACGACGCGGGCGAGGTGACCGGCGACGTCAATGTGATCGCGAGCTGGGTTCAGGGCGTCCGGCAGGTATTCGACCTGATGCCGACGGAGGGCGAGGAGGCGCAGGCGAACATTGCCGCGCGGATGGCCGCGGTGCCCGCTGCTTACGCCGATCTGCAGCGCACGTACGCAGAGGCGGCCCGGCACGGCCACGTTTCTGCTCGTCGTCAGATTGTCGAGACTGCCGCGCAGTGCCTGGACTGGACAGCGCCCGGCAAGAGCTTTTACCACGGGCTCGTCGAGCGGACCGGCGCGAGTGGGGCGCTGCTCGCGGACCTCACGGCGGCTGCGGATGCCGCCAGAGCCGCCACAGCAGGGCTTGGCGAGTTCCTCACCTCGGAGCTGCTGCCGCTGGCTCCCGGTCGCGACGCGGTCGGCCGCGACCGGTATGCGCTGGCGTCGCGCGCGTTTCTCGGCGCGGCGATCGACCTGGACGAGGCTTACTACTGGGGCTGGAACGAGGTCATCCGTATCGAGACCGAGATGGCCCGAGTCGCCGGCCTTGTGGTGCCGGGCGGCAGCCTGCAGGACGCGGTGAAGGCGCTGGACGCTGACCCGAAGCGGAAGATCACCGGGAGCGACGCCCTCCGGTCGTGGATGCAGGAGTTCGCCGAGCGCACGATTGCCGAGCTCGACGGCACGCACTTCGACATCCCGGAGCCGGCCCGGCGGATCGAGGCGATGATCGCACCTACCGCTGACGGCGGCATTTACTACACGGGTCCCAGCGAGGACTGGTCCCGGCCCGGCCGGATGTGGTGGACGGTGCCGGACGGAGTCGACGAGTTCAGCACGTGGAAAGAGATCACCACCATCTACCACGAGGGCGTTCCCGGTCATCACCTGCAGGTGAGCCAGGCCGTCTTCGAGAAGGACAGGCTCAATCGCTGGCAGCGCCTGCTGTGCTGGGTGTCCGGACACGGTGAGGGCTGGGCGCTGTACTCCGAGCGGCTGATGGAGGAGCTGGGCTACCTCTCCGATCCGGGAGCGCTCCTCGGCATGCTCGACGGTCAGCTGCTGCGGGCAGCTCGCGTCGTCGTCGACCTCGGCGTGCACCTCGAGCTGACCGTGCCGGCGGACAGCGCCTGGCGGCCGGGGGAGACCTGGAACGCGGAGTTGGCCTGGGAGTTCCTGCGCTCGCGGGTGCAGACCGATGACGAGATGCTCCGCTTCGAGCTCAACCGGTACCTGGGGTGGCCCGGCCAGGCGCCTGCGTACAAGCTCGGCGAACGCATCTGGCTGCAGGCGCGCGACGAGGCGCGGCAGCGGCAGGGTGCCGCTTTCAGCCTGAAGGACTTCCATACGCGCGCGCTGGCTCTCGGAAGTCTTGGCCTCGACCCGCTCCGGGAGGCGCTCGCCCGGCTGTAGCACCGGCGGCCGGACGTCGCACCGGTTGCCGAAGGCGCGTGGGTGGTTGCGACGTAGGATTTTTACCGCAGGCGGTAAAAACCCTACGTCTGCACTGGCCGGAGGTGTCAGCGTGGCGGAGCTCAAGGTACGGATCGGCGTCAGCCTGGGACCGTACGCGACGCCGGATGGCCTCGCGGCCGCTGCGGGGCTGCTGGAGGCGGCCGGGATCGACTCGCTGTGGCTCAGCGAAGTGGTCTACGGGGAGATCGTCGAGCCGCTCGTCGGGATGACGTATGCGCTGGCTCGGACCAGTCGGCTGAAAGTCGGAACGGGAGTGACCGTGCTGCCGGGGCGCCATCCGGTACTCGTCGCCAAGGAGCTTGCCTCGCTGGCGGCACTGGCCCCGCGCCGAGTTCTGCCAGTCTTCGGCCTGCGGCCGGCGCGTCGCGCTGAGATAGCAGCGTTTCCGGTGCCGGGTAATAGGGCCGCGGTTTTCGACGAGTCACTGGCGCTCCTCCGTCGGCTGCTGACGGAAGAGAGCGTGTCGTACTCCGGCGAGTTCTTCAGCGTCGAGGGTGCCAGCATCGGGCCGCTGCCGGCCCGGCCGCTGGACATCTGGCTCGGCGGCAGCGCACCCGCCGGGCTCCGGCGAGTGGGGCGGCTCGGCGACGGCTGGCTCGGCAGCTTTCTGACGCCGGCCGAGGCGGGAGCGGCGCGCGAGCAGATCGTCGAGGCGGCAGCAGAGGCAGGACGGGAGATCGAAGCCGATCACTTCGGGATCAGCCTGTCGGTCGGCCCGGTGACGGCCGACCTCGCGCGGGCGGTGGAGCGCCGCAGGCCGGGAATCGACCCGCTGTCGCTGACGCCGGCAAGCTGGGACGACGCCCGCCGGATGATTGACGCCTACGTCGGGGCCGGTCTCAGCAAGTTTGTGGTCAGGCCTGCCGTGTCGGCGGGCAGGGCCGGCTTCGAGCAATTCATCGGCGAGTTCACCGAGCAGATGCTGCCGTTGCAGAACTGATGGCCGTTAGTCAACGGAGCTGACGCGCGGGAGGCGGTCGGCACGCCAGCACCGCGAGGCCATCGGAACTGGAAGCTCGGCCGCACCGGGGAACTGCTCGGCCAGCGCCGCGGCGGCTCGTGCCTTGCCCGCCTCCTGCGCCCGTCTGCTGGCGGTGATGACGCCGCTGTAGGTAGCCAGCAGGTCGACGACGTCGGCAACCGGCAGGTAGCGGGAGAACCGGAACACGGCCGTCTCGATATTGATGAACGGCGCGCTGTCCGGCAGCCGCACCTGGCGGGCCGCGCCGCTGGGCGTTCGTCGTTCGGCCTGGCCTTCGGGCTCAGGCGGGCGGGCTCGGTCCGTGTCCGGCTCGCGCTCAGCTCGGGCTTCCCGGAACCACTCGTTCTCGTGCAGCCAGCCGATATCACGCTCGCGGCCGGTCCACAGCATGCCGAACCGGCCACCGCCGCGCAGCACGCGGGCGATCTCCGGAGCCGCTAGCTCCGGGTCCATCCAGTGCCAGGCCGAGGAGACGAAAACCGCGTCCACGCTGGCGTCCGGCAGCGGGATCGACTCGCCGCGTCCCGGCAGCACCTCCACGTCGCCGGAGCGCGACCTCAGCACGGAGCGCATCCGGTCGTCGGGCTCGACCGCGACGATGTGCCGCACCTTGCCGGCAAGCGCGCGGGTGAGCTTTCCCGTCCCCGCAGCGAGGTCGACCACGACGTCACGGCGCGCCGGCAGCAGCCAGTCGACGGCTTCCGGCGGCGGATCGGGCCGCAGCCGGTCGTAGTCCCCGGCGATAGCCCCGAAGGACATCGACCGCTCAGCCCGACTCGCCACTGTGCCACGGTAGCCCGCATTCCCCCGGGCGCCGCCGAGCGGGAGCGGATGCGGCTCGCGGTTCGTTCCGGTGTTCACGAATACTCGTCGGCTGGTTCAGTGTCGGCCGCCGCAACCAGGGCCGGCCGGGGGCGGAAGCTCGCCAGCAGCAGATCGAGCAGCTGCGCCTGCCGCTCCGGAGTGACCCGGTCCGGGTAAAGGACGCGCTCGGCCGACAAGCCGTCGATTAGCACCACGAGCTGATGCGTGGCCAGCTCGAGATCGCAGCTTACGGCCAGCTCGCCCAGCTGGGCGGCCTCTGTCAGGTGGCTGCGCAGTCGGCTGCAGAGCCGGTCGAACTCAGTGTGCTGCAGCTCGCGGAGCTCGGGGTTGCCGAGCGCGCGGCCCCAGAAGCTGATCTCGATCTGCGCCTCGACGTCGCGCCTGTCATCGAGCGGTAGTGCTTCCAGCATGACCACGCGGAGCGCCGTCAGGCCGCTCAGCCCGGCTGCTGCACTGGCCATGCGGGCGCCGACCCGGCGATGCGAGTGCACCAGTGCCGAGCCAAGGATGTCGGCCTTGTCGTCGAAGTAGTGCGCAAGGATGCCGCGCGAGCAGTTCGCTTCCTTCGCGATAGCGCGGATCGTTGCCCCGGCGATGCCGTCGCGGGCAATCACCCGCCACGTGGCCGACAGGATCTCGTCCCGTCGCTCGTCCCAGTCGACGATCTTCGGCATCGTGCTCCTCGCCGGAAGCCCGCAGCCCCGCCCGAGCAGAGGCTGTTTTTTTGTCGGACGTCCGTCTAACATCCGTTCTAATGCACAGCACCGGCGAACTGCAAACGGCTCGCGAGCAACTAGTCAGTTACTGCGGGCGCCTGGTCGCGGACGGACTAGCCGTCGGCACGGCAGGCAACCTGAGCGCGCGCGCGGGCGACGTCGTGGCGATTACGCCGTCTGGCCTCAGCTACACCGAGCTGGCGCCGACCGACATCTGCGTGGTTACGGCCGACGGGGAGCACATCGAGATGCCGCAGACGCCGTCCAGCGAGCTGCCGATGCACCTGGCGGTCTACGCCGCGACCAACGCGGGCGCGGTCGTTCACACCCACTCGGCTGAGGTCATTGCACTGTCGAGCGTGCACAGCGAGCTGCCGGCAATTCACTACGCCATCGCCGGGCTCGGCGGACCGGTTCGAGTCGCCGCCTACACCCGGTTCGGCTCCGACGGCCTGGCCAGAGCCGCAGTGGAGGCTCTGGACGGCCGGCGGGCCGCGATCCTGCAGAACCACGGGGCAGTCTGCTACGGCAACACACTGCGCGAAGCCTACGATCGCGCCCTCCTGCTCGAGTGGCTCGCGCGGGTCTACCGGCTGGCTCAGGCGCAGGGCTCGCCCCGGATCCTGTCCTCGGCAGAGCTGGACGAAGTCGTGGCCGAGTCACGCCGGCGCCGCTACGGGGAACGGCAGACGCGGTGACTGCGGCCGCGGCCAGCGCGAGCCCGACGGGCCCGAGCCCGGACGGGCCGGGCAGAACCCGGCGCGCCATCGCCGTGGTGGGGCCGCACATCCTCGACGTGCTCGGCAGGCCAGTCGAGGCCATTCCGCCGGGGCAGGGCAGTGCGCGGCTCACCGAGATCAAGGCGACCGCTGCGGGGACAGCGGCCGGGACCGCCGTCGACCTGGCGAAGCTGGGCGCGAGCGTCAGCTGCTTCGGTGCGGTCGGTACCGACCTCCTCGCGGACATCCTGCTGGCAGCCCTGACGGCGCAGGGCATCGATACCTGTGGCCTGGTGCGGACAGCTGCCGCGCAGACATCGGCGACCATCCTGCCCATCCGACCTAACGGAGAGCGGCCTGCGCTGCACGTACCCGGCGCGACGCGCCAGCTGCGTGCCGCTGACCTGGATCTCAGCCGGCTTGCGCGCTTCCAGGCGCTGGTGCTCGGCGGTCCGGATGCCCTTACGGGACTTGCCGGCGTAGATCTCACAGCCGTGGTGGCAGCGGCGAAGGGGAGCGGGGCGCTTGTCCTCGTCGACACGCTGCACCCCGGCAACCGGGCAGACTTCGAGCGCCTGAGCGGTGCGCTGGCCCTGGCCGACTGGTTCTGCCCGAACAGCGATCAGCTCCTGGCCCTGACTGGCAGCGACGGCATCGAGCAGGCGATCGGCGACGTCCTGGCCCTCGGTACCGGCGGCGTGGCCGTGACGCTCGGCGGGGAGGGGTGCCTCGTCACCTCCGGCGGCGATCTGCTGCACGTTCCGGCCATTGCGGTCGACGTCGTCGACACGACTGGCTGCGGGGATGCGTTCGACGCGGGCATGCTCACCGGCCTGATGTCCGGCTGCTCGCCGGCGGATGCCGCCTGGCTCGGTGCTGCCTGCGGGTCCCTGGTCGCTACCGGGCTCGGCTCCGATGCCGGGCTTCAGAGCCTCGGCCAGGCACTGGATTTCCTGGCCTCCGCCAACATCGAGGCGGCCGCCCGGATCGCGGCCGCGACAAGCGAGAAGGAGCGAGCGATATGACTGACCAGCTGACCCGGGCAAGCGGCCGGGATATCCGGCCGCGCAGCGCAGACGCTCAGCTGCGCCGGCGCGCCCGGGCAGTGATCCCCGGCGGCATGTACGGGCATCAGTCCGCAGTGCCGCTGCCGCCCGAGTATCCGCAGTTCATGCGCGGAGGCAAGGGTGCCCGGATCTGGGACGTCGACGGCAACGAGTACGTCGACCTGATGTGCAGTTACGGGCCGGTGGTGCTCGGGCACCGGCATCCGGCGGTCGAGGAGGCGGCTCGCGCCCAAGCAGAGCTCGCCGACTGCCAGAACGGTCCCGGAGCTATCATGGTCGAGCTGGCCGAGCTGCTGGTCGGCACCGTGGCGCACGCCGACTGGGCGATGTTCGCCAAGAACGGCACGGACGCCACCACGGTCTGCTGCACGATTGCCCGGGCCCGCACTGGCAGGTCCAAGATTCTCGTCGCGACGGGCGCCTATCACGGCGCGGCGCCGTGGTGCACGCCGCGACTGGCCGGAGTCACCACCGCGGACCGGGCGAATCTCGGCCACTACACCTTCAACGACCTGTCATCCGTGCAGGCCGCCGTGACGGAGGCAGGCGACGACCTGGCCGCGATCGTGGTCAGCCCGTTCAAGCACGACGCCGGCTACGACCAGGAGCTGGTCGAGCCCGAATTCGCCCGCGGACTGCGCGAGCTGTGCACCGAGACCGGCGCCGCCCTGATCCTCGACGACGTCCGGTGCGGCTTCCGGCTGCACCTGGGTTCGAGCTGGGAACCGATCGGCGTGCTGCCGGACCTGTCGGCATGGAGCAAGGCCATCGCGAACGGGCATCCGCTCGCAGCTGTGCTCGGCTCGGGTGCATGGGCTGACGCCGCGGCGAGCATCTTCGTGACCGGCTCGTTCTGGTTTTCCGCTACGGCGATGGCAGCGTCCGTCGCGACTATTGGCGCGCTACGTGCGGAGAACGCGA
>Ga0335074_10006241_pt1 | contig 16532 bp, 12 predicted proteins | sample Lox_Sample_23_FD_206715 | JGI IMG/M metagenome (GOLD analysis project Ga0335074, IMG submission 206715) | Soil microbial communities from Loxahatchee National Wildlife Refuge, Florida, United States - Lox_Sample_2.3 | ecosystem: Environmental > Terrestrial > Soil > Wetlands | place: USA...
CACACTGTTGGCGCGCTGCCGCGTCGCGGCGGGCTTGACGATGCTCACATCGCCTGCGCCCTGGCTCCTAACATCGCGCCAACAGTGTGCAACGCAGCACGCGACGGTGTGAGAAATCCGGGCTAGCAGCGGGAGGGTGAGGTGGGGCGTCGATGATGTCGCACGCTGTATCAGGAAATTCTGATTCTGAATACGGGAGTGCTCGCGCGGTCACAGCACCGCTTCGAGTCGATCGCAGATCGTGCGCAGGACCTTGAGGCGGCCGAAATTCTTGTCTTCGGCTTCGACCAGCGTCCAAGGGGCGATGTCGGTGCTGGTCAAGGCGACCATCACTTCGACCGCCTTGTCGTAATCGTCCCAGCGATCGCGATTGCGCCAGTCCTCCTTGGTGATCTTGAATCGCTTGAACGCCTGGCGCTCGCGGTCCTTGAAGCGGCGGAGCTGCTCACCCTTGGTGATCGCCAGCCAGAATTTGATCAAGATCGCTCCGCCGGCGGTCAGATCGGCTTCGAAGTCGTTGATCTCGCCATAGGCGCGGCGCCAATCCGTCTCCGGGCACAGCTTCTCGACGCGCTCGACCAGCACGCGGCCATACCAGGAGCGGTCGAACATCGTCACGCGGCCCTGGCGCGGAATATGGCGCCAGAAGCGCCAGAGATAGGGGTGGGCCGCTTCTTCGTCGGTCGGCTTGGCGATGGGAACGATATGGTAGCTGCGCGGATCGATCCCCTGGGCGACCCGCCGGATCGTACCGCCTTTGCCGGCGGCGTCGTTGCCTTCGAAAACCAGGATGAGCGAGCGCTTCTGGAACGCCTTGCTCCGGGTCAGCTCGGACAGCTTTCCTTGCAGCGCCTCGAGCCTGTCGGCATAGGCACGCGGCGCGACGCGGCTGGTGAAATCCAGAGCGGAGAGCACCGATCGACCGTCGGGGGCGGGGACGCGAAACTCGCTGGTGTCGCGCGGGCTGGCTGGTGTCTTCGCCGGCGCGTCGAGCCGCCCGTTGAGGGCGCGAAGCAAGGTTTGGCCGATGACGAGCTCGCGGTAGCGGCGGTCGGCCGCCTCGGTGACGATCCACGGCGCATAGCCCTGACTCGTGAGACGCAGCATCTCTTCGACGCTTTTGATCACCGGACGATAGTTCTTGACGTAGAACGCATCATCGCGCGTGACGCGCCAGCGCGTGTTCGGATCCGAGGCGAGCTGCTTCAGGCGCCGGCGCTGGCCCTTTTTGGTGACATGCAGATAGAACTTGAGCAGCAGAACGCCCTCATCGGTCAGCATACGCTCGAAGCGGTTGATTTCGGCGAGCCGCCGCCCCAGCTCGGCGTCGCCGATTTGCCCCATCGCGTATTGCAGCCCGGGCTGCGTGTACCAGTGCTCGAACAGGATGGTGATGCGTCCCTTCGGCGGCAGTATTTGCCAAAACCGCCACATATTCGGGCGCGAGCGCTGCTCCTCGGTCTCGTCCCGGCCGATCGCCAGCGTCTCGATATAGCGCGGGTCCATCCAGGTGAGGAGGCGGTTCACCGCCTCGCTCTTGCCCGCCGCCGCAACGCCTGAGAGGAGCACGACCACGGCGAAGCGCCGCGATTGCCCCAGATCGTACTGCGCGTTGATCAGCGCTTCGCGCAGCCCGGGGACGGCCTGGGCGAAGGCTTGCTTCTCGACGCGATGACCGATTTCGGCTTCGGCAAGCATTCAGCGCCTCGCTCGTTCGGTGGCGGATGACGGCGAGGCCGCGCTCGACATCGATTGGGCGGGAAGCCGTTGCAGCGCATTGGCGATGTCGCTGCTGACGGCCGCGAGATTGCGGCTCATCGCCGCCGCCATGGCGTCGTAGCCCGCGCCGCCGGCCGGCTCGGTCCGCAGCACATGCCCGCTGGCTTTCTCCACGCCCTCGCTGTCCGAGATGCTCCAGCGGCCGGCCAGGGTCGAGATACCTTGGGGATCGCTTTCGAAGCGGGTCAAATCGAGATTGACTTGGTAGTCGAAGCTCCGCCGGCTGCGCGAGGGCAGCATCATGATATCGTCGGAGGGCAGCAGCGTCGCGAGATTGTCGCTGACCGTCCGCGCGGCGGTCACCGCCAGGTTCTCGCCCCATTGCGCGTCGTAATTGGGCTTCAGCTCGTTGGCGTTCGTTCTCTCGATGATGTCGGTGCGATCGAGGTATTCCGGAAGGGAGACGGCGACGCCGATGACCGGGCCCTTCGCATGCGCCCCGGCGGGGGCGGGACGCGACGAGCCGGAGGCTGCGGCGGCCGCCTGGGATTGCGGCGTCGCCGGTATCGAGTTCAAGAGGTAGAGCCGCGACGGCGGTGACTGGCACCCCGCAGCCAGGAGGGCGAGGAGCGGCGGCAGGGCGACGAGCGCGGTGCGCAGGGGAGAATGACTCATGACGTGCAGCCTCCTTTGCGTCCGCCTATTTCCCGACGATGACCGCGTTCGGGCGCCGCTCGAGATCGTCGGCGAAGACGCGCAGCGAACGGCTGGCGGCGGAGAGATTGCGCAGCGCCTGATCGATGTCGTAGCGCTGGGGTGAATTCGGGGCGATCATGCTGTTGGCGTCGGCCAGCGTCTTTTGCGCCTGTTGCAGCGTGGCGATGGCGGCTTTCGTCGTGCCCGGCATATCGGTCGCCAGCAGCTGCTGCCGCGCCGTGGTCAGCGTGGTGCGGAGCTCTTTCATCGCGTCCTGGGCCGAGATCAGCGTGTCGTGACCGGCGCCGGAGGCCTCGCGCAGATCGGCGATGAGCCCCGGAAGATCGCCGCGCACCGCGGTAATCAGCTGATCCAGATTGCCGCTCGCCGACACCAGGGAGTTCAGCATCTTTGCCACATCCGGCGACGTCACCAGACGGTCGCTGTCCTGCATCAGCTTCAAGGCCGACGCCGCGATCTCGTCGAGGGGCAATTTCGTAAGGGCTTCCTTTACTTTTTCGATATCGGACTGGGCGGTCGGGATTTCGATGGTGGAGGGATCGGCGCCGACCAGGGTGCTCGGCTCGTTGGGATCGAAGTTGAGCTCGACGAGAAGCTGGCCGGTAACCAGGCTCTGTGACGCGAGGCGCGCATGCAGGCCTTTGGTGATGGCGACCTTCAGCGGCTCGTTCGTTGAACGCTCCGCTGCCGTGATCGGTTCGCTGAGCTGCAGGCGGCCCGGGTCGAGCTCCATATAGACCGGAATCAGGAGCCGCGCCGTATCGACGTTGTAGTGCAGCTGAATGCGCGTCACCTTTCCAACTTCCACGCCGCGCAGCGTGACCGCCGAGCCGACATTGAGACCTTGGATATTGCCTTGGAAGAAGGCCACGACCCGCGTCTGCCGCGTGAAGAATTTGCCGCTGCCGAAGATGGCGAGCCCGATCACCAGCAGCGCGATCGCGCCGAGAACGAAGATGCCGATGGCGGTGGGATTTGCCTTTCTGCTCACAACCGCTCTCCTTCTGCTATTCGGGCTCGCCGCGGCGCAGAAATTCGCGCACCTTCTCGTTCTCGCACTCGTGCAGCAATCGGTGCGGATTTCCGCGGGCGATGGCGGTACGCGTCTCGGCGTCGAGGAATACCGAATTGTCGGCGATGGCGAAGATGCTCGGCAGCTCATGCGTGACGATGATGATGGTGGCGCGGAGATCATCGCGCAGCTCGAGGATGAGATCGTCGAGCCGTTTCGAGCTCAAGGGGTCGAGACCCGCCGAAGGCTCGTCGAAGAACAGGATGTCTGGATCGAGCGCGATGGCACGGGCGAGGCCCGCGCGCTTTTTCATGCCGCCGCTGATCTCGGAGGGATAGAAATCCTCGAACCCCTTGAGCCCGACCAGCGACAGCTTCAGCGATACGACCTCGGCGATCTCGCTCGGGCTCAGCGTCGTGTATTGGCTGAGCGGCAGGCCGACATTCTCGCTCAGCGTCAGCGAGCTCCACAGGGCGCCGCTCTGGAACAGGATGCCGAGCCGCTGCAGCATCGCCGCGCGCTGCTCGTCCTCCGATGCCCAGAAGGGCTGGCCGTCATAGAGCACTTCGCCCGCAGCCGGGCGAACCAGGCCGATCATGGTTCGCAGCAGCGTGCTCTTGCCGCAGCCGCTGCCGCCCATGATCACGAAGATCTCGCCGCGCTCGACGGTAAAGCTGACATCGTGCTGAATGACGCGGCCGTCGAACGCCATGGTCAGCCCTTCGACGGTGATGGCGGTGTCATGGGCGTTCACAGGCTTGCCCTCAGAGGCCGAGGATGTTGAGCAGCACGGCGAAGGCCGCGTCGGTGATGATGATGGCAAGGATCCCCGAGACGACGGCCGAGGTCGCCGCCGCGCCGACCGCGGCGGCGCTGCGTCCGGCTTCGATGCCGCGCAGGCAGCCGGTTACCGCGATGAGCGCGCCGAAGACCGAGCCTTTGACGATGCCGACGGCGAAATCGCCCAGGGTAACCGCCGCTTGCGTCTGCAAGAGGTAGGCGATCGGCGTGACATTGAGCGTGCCGATGCCGACGATGAAGCCGCCGAAGATGCCCAAAGCATTGGCGTAGATGCAGAGCAGCGGCGTCATGATGATCAGCGCCAGCATCCGCGGCAGGACCAGGAACTCGATCGGCGAAACCCCGAGCGTCGACAGCGCGTCGATCTCCTCATTGCCCTGCATCGCGCCGATCTGGGCGGCAAAGGCGGCGCCGGTACGGCCGGCAAGGACGATTCCGGTCATCACCGCCGCCATCTCGCGCGCCATCGCCACGGCCACGAGGTTGGCAACGTAGATGTCGGCGCCAAACTGCTTCAGCTGGATGGCGCCGACAAAAGCGAAGATCATGCCGACGAGCAGCGAGATGACCGAGACGATCGGCAAGGCCTGGGCGCCGCATTCCTGGATGGTGAGCCAGAGATCGGCCCGCCGATAGCGCGCGCGCCCGCGGACGAGCTGCGCGAAGGCGATGAGGCTCTCGCCGAGGAAAGACACCGAGCGCAGCAGGTTGCGTCCCTCGTGCAGGGCGCTCGTGCCGACCCGCGCCAGGAAGGGGGGCGGCGGCTTTTTCTGCTGTGTCTGTGCCGGGGTTGCTGTCGCCAGATCGAGCAGCTTGCGCAGGCCGGAGGGAAGCGTCGAGGTGTCGACGCCGATGCTTTTCTCGCGGCAGAGCGTGTCGACCATCAGGACGAAGGTGAGGAGCGCACTGTCCCATTTGCCGAGATCGGTGCTGCCGATGCGCATGCGGTGGACGCCCGAAACTTCGCCCAGGCGCTGCCGCAGGGGGGCAAGCGAGGGCAGACCCTGCCGGATCGACCAATCGCCGCTGACCGTCAGGGTGACGGTCTCGTTGGCGGGGCCCGAAATCGCGAATGCGTTCACCGCAATTCCTCCGCACGGCTGCGTCTTCGCCGTCGGCCGGCAGCCGGATCGGACGCGGCGAAAGCCGGCGCGGCGGACAAAGCCGCGCGCCGGGCTGGTCGGAGGTCCACGTCAGCAGAGCCATCACGCGGCGGCAACCGGGGGAAACCCGCATTTCCCTACAGGCAGTACCGGAGCCGGCCGCACGATCAAAGATGGACTACAGAGGCAACGGGCCGGTGAGAAGACCATGGGCATGGGCGCGCGAAGCGCGCCAGTACGTCTTTCCTCACGGCCTCATTGCCTCTGTGGTGCACCCTTCCTGCCGCGCGCGGCGCGACGGAGCTACAGCGATTACGCCGGCGCTTTAGGGAGGACACCCGATACCCCGCGCCGCAGAACTCCCGAGGATGAGACGATCGTCGCACCCTGCCGCGAGTCCCATCCGCGCCAGCGGGTCGGCGCGTGGGCGTATGATGGGGAGGAAGTCGATGGACGAAGCCGGGCTGGGTTGCGCCGCGACCAGGAGACGCTCCGCCGGACCTGCCGGCGCCCGGGGATGCCTCTGGGCGGCGGCCCTGGCCTGCTGCCTGCTGACGCCGGCGGCGGGGCGCGCGCAGGGTGTCATCGCTTATCCGACGCGCGGCCAATCGCCGGAGCAACAGAACCGCGACCGCTATGAATGCCACGTCTGGGCCGTACAGCAGAGCGGCTTCGATCCGACGCGGCAGGTCGCGCAAGCCGCGCCTCCGCCCATGCCGCCGCCTTCCGCCGTCACCACCAGCCCGCTGCGCGGCGCGGCGCGCGGGGCCGCGATCGGCGCGGTCGGGGGCGCGATCGGCGGCGATGCCGGCAAAGGCGCGGCGATCGGCGCCGGCACCGGCTTCCTGATCGGCGGCATCCGCCGCAACGAGCAGATACGCCAGCAACAGGCGTATCAGCAGTATTATGCCCAGACCCAGCAGAGCGGATCGAGCTCGGCGCAGCTGTCGACCTACAACCGCGCCATGCAGGCTTGCCTGCAAGGGCGAGGATATTCGGTGAGTTGAGGGATGCGCGGCGCGCCGACCGGAACCGGGATGACTCGACCGACATTGCGGCGGGTGCAACGATCGGATCGGGGGGATTGGCGGCGTTCGAGGCTGCCGCGCGGTTTCGGGCCAAGGGATGCCGCCGGCTCGACGCAAGGCGCGCCTGCCCGGCGATGTTCGTGCGCAACCCTGTGAGGCGAGGCCATCCATGGTGCGAATTTTGATCGCCGACGACCATGAGATGATAAGGCGCGGCTTGCGTCACGTGCTGGAGCAGCATCCGGGCTGGGAGATTTGCGGCGAGGCGGCCAACGGGCGGCAAGCCGTGGAGCTCGCTTTGAAAACCATCCCGAACGTCGTTCTGCTCGACTTGTCGATGCCGGAAATGAACGGCCTCGAAGCGACGCGCGCGATCAGGAAGGCGCTGCCGCACACGGAGGTGCTGGTCTTCACCGTGCATGAGACCGAAGAATTGATGCGCGACGTGCTCAGCGCCGGGGCGCGCGGCTATCTCTTGAAGGCGGACGCTTCGCGAAACATCGTCGCCGCCGTCGAGGCCCTCGCCGATCACAAGCCTTATTTCACTTGGAAAGTGTCGAAAACCATGTTGGATACCTATCTCGCGCATGGCCAGGCCACCCGCGAGAACGCGCCCGCCTTCAGCCAATTGACGGCCCGCGAACGCGAAGTGATCCAGCTGCTGGCGGAAGGCCGCAGCAACAAGGCGGTCTCCGCGCTGCTCGGCATCAGCGTCAAGACCGTCGAGACGCACCGCGCCGCGATCATGAAGAAGCTCGGCATCAGCTCGATCGCCGAGCTCGTCCGCTACGCCATCCGTAACAAGGTCATCGACGCCTAGACGCTGGATTGCTTCATCGTCATTCCCGCGAAAACGCTCGGGGATGTACAAATTTCATGGCGGAGCCATGTCCCCGGTTTCGCCTTGCCCGCGAAAGCGGGCATCCAGGAAGTCCAGCCCCGATGAACGGAGCGCATGGCTCTGGGTCCCCGCTTTCGCGGGGACGGCGAGAAAGATCCCGGAATCGCGGTGTTTTTTGCGAGGCGTACATACCCCAGCACTTTCGCGGGGGCGACGAATTCCAAAGCAAAATCAAATTATTCCGTCATTCCCGCGAACGCGGGAATCCATACGATCTCGACGCGCCCCACTTCGATTTCTTTACCTACTCTTTCGCGGGCAACCATCGCTCTCCGGGGTGACGATCAAGCTCGCTCCCGGCTCCGAAAGGTTGTGCAGCGTCAGCCTCAAATTTATCTCCAGGTTGCGCCACGCCCACGGCGCGAAACCCCTCGCCGCATCGGCCAACCTGACCGCTAATCGCCCTCCACAGTTGATTCACATCAAAGCACCGCTAGGGAAAGCAATGTAGTACCATGTGCGAGGGAAGGACATGTAGGGAGCGAGCGCGTTCGCCCTGACCTGTTTTGGCCCGTACAACCAAGCCGCTCGAAAGCGGCGGTGCTTCGCGCGTGGGTTTTGCAAGATCGTTCCCTCTCGTCATCGAAACGGAGCGACGCCTTGCAGGCCACAGCAACCCATCGATTCGCCGGACCATCGCGCTGGACCCGCTCGCGTAGCGCGCGCCTCGACGCGCTGCTGCTCGCGATTGCGTGCGTCGGCATGGCCTACGCGCTGACCATCGCGCTGCTCGTGTCGCGAGCCTCCGATCAGCGCAGCTCGATCATGCGCGAAGCGGCAGCCAGCGCTCGGGCTGCGGCTCATTCGGTCGATCTCGAACTTGCCGGTGCCCGCTCGCTGCTGTTCCGCCTCGCGGCGGCGAGGTCGCTCGGCAGCGCCAGCCTCGCGGCGTTTCTTGACGAGGCGACGTCCACGGCAAAGCCGGCGCAATCCACCGTTTTTCTGTTCGACCGCGTCGGAAACTTGGTGTTGAGCACGGCTCCGGCCGCGCTGGAGCGCGAGCAGGTAAGCGCCGCGGTGCGTCGCCTGATCGGCGCGCCCGACGCCGCCGACGCTGCGCTTGTCCCGACCACGTCCGGCGTCGGGATGGTCGTTGCGGTACCGGTCGTCGGGACTGACGGCGCTCACTATCGGCTGGCGCTTGCCGTCGGACCCGACGGCCTGGCAGAGACCTTTCAACATCCGCCTCTGGCGCCGGGCTGGCTGGCCGCGCTCGTCGACCGCTCCGGGACGACCGCCGTGCAAGCCGCCCACGATCGTCGCTTCGCAGCGGGACGCATCGATCTCCCGCCGAGGACCGGCCAGACCGAGGGCAGCGACGCAAGCATGGCCGACATCCCGGGGCGCGGCAGCATGTTCATTGCGCGGACCCGGTCCGAGGCGTCGGGTTGGACGGCGGTCGTCGGCGTGCCGAAAATCGCCATGGCCGAGCCGTGGTGGCAGTCGCTTACGCTGATCACGAATGGCGGCGGGGTTCTGCTCCTCCTGGCGAGCGTTCTGGCGCTGGCGACCGGGGGACGCATCGCGCGGCCCTATCTCGAAAAAATCACCCAGAGCGAAGCGCGTTTTCGCGTGATGGCCGATACGGTGCCGGCGATCCTGTTCGCCGCCGGACCTGACGGCTGCTGCAGCTACGTCAATCGGCGCTTTTACGATTTCACCAACCTGGCGGCCGGGTCGGCGCTCGGTTTCGGCTGGATCGAAGCGGTTCACCCCAAGGACCGGGAACGGGTGATGAAATGCCTCGGCCAGCCGACCAACGCGGACGGCGTGGTGCTGAGCGAGCTGCGCCTGCGCAACGGGCAGGGACGCTATCGCTGGTTCCTCGTCCGTCTGCGTCCCGAGCGCGATCCCTATGGGCGCATCGTCAACTGGTTCGGCAGCTCGACCGACATTGACCATGTGAAGCATGCCGAGAGCGCGCTCCGGGCGGCGAATCGGCGCCTTGCCGCCGTGCTCGCCGGCATCGACGAGTGCTACTGCACCATCGACCATGACTGCCGCGTGACCTTCGTCAATGAGGCGGCGGCGCACTGGATCGGGCAGGATCCTGCCGCGATCGTCGGCCGGACGCTCGGCGAGGTCATGCCCGACCTCGCCGGGGATGACGTTGCGATACCGCTTCGTCAAGCCATCGACCGGCAAGCGCCGTTTCACATCGAGCGCAGATCGGCGGCGAAGCCCGGGCGTTGGATCGAGGTCCACGTCTATCCCTGGGCGGATGGCCAAAGCATTTTCTTTCGCGACATCACGCGGCGTAAGACCGCCGAGGACGGGCTGCGTCGCGCGCAAGCGCTGTTGCAAGCGACGATGGATGCCTTGTCCGCCCATATTGTCGTGGTCGACGAGAGCGGAATCATCACCGCCGCGAACGCCGCCTGGCGCGGCGTCGGCCAACAGGATGGGCATGCCGTCGCGCGCCATCGTCTCGGGTCACACTACCTCGCGGCGTGCCATGCGGGCATCGCTTCGTCGGATTTCAAGACGATGGCCCAGGGGCTGCGCACGATCGCCGAAGGAAAACAACGCGAGTTCCGCATGCACTACGCCCGGCACGCGCGCGGGCGCCGGGCCTGGTTTCAGTTGCGGGCGACCAGCTTCGAAGAAAGCGGCCGCCATATCGTCATCGCGCAGGAGGACGTGACCGATATCACGCGGGCAGAAGCCGAGCTGAACGAGCTGGCGGGGCGCCTGCTTCGGGTGCAGGACGAAGAGCGGCGGCGGATCGCTCGCGACCTGCACGACACGACGACGCAGAATCTCGTCGCCGCGCTGATGCATCTCGACTTCGTGCGGCCGCCGCCGCGCGGCCGCGAGCCGACGGCGGGAGCGATCGAAGAGGTGCGCGCCCTGATCGATCGGTCGGTCCAGGAGCTGAGGACACTTTCCTATCTCCTGCACCCCCCGCTGTTGGAGGAGCTCGGCCTGGCCTCGGCATTGAAGTGGTTCATCCGCGGCTTCGAAAAGCGCAGCGGCATCGCCGTCGACTTCAGCAGCCACGGCGATGGAAGACGGCCGCAGACGGATGTCGAAAGCGCTCTCTTTCGCGTCGTGCAGGAGGCGTTGACCAACGTACACCGCCACTCCGGCAGTCTCACCGCGGAGGTGCGGCTGATCCACGAGCCGCGCGCGATCGTTCTGGACATCGCCGATCGGGGCAGCGGCATTGACGCCGGACAGAGATCGATCGATGCCGCGGGCCCGGAGTCGCTTGGGGTAGGAATATCCGGCATGCGCGTCAGGCTCCGGCGGCTGGGCGGCACGCTCGATATCGCGTCGACGGCGTCGGGCACGAGAATAAGGGCGCGCGTGCCCATCGGCGGCACGCTCGACCAGATGGCCGATCGGCGTCGCGCCCCGGCCGAGCCGAGCCGGCTTGGCCCCGCCAATGATGAACCGGCTGGCCTGAGCGCACAGGCTTAGGACGAAGCGAGGAAAGGCAGGCGATGGAGCGCGGCGCGCGCACGATCTTGTATGTCGACGATGACGAGAATCAGCGCGCCGGCGCCGTCAAGGCGCTCGGCCCTCTGGGTTGCGCGATCGCCACGGCGGGCGATGCCGATACGGCCTTGGCGCTGATCCAGGGCGACGCGTCGATCGCCGCGTTGCTGGTGTGCATCATGCTGACCGAAGCGGAAAAGCTGGTGATCGGCGCGAAGGGCCACCGGCCCGAGCTGCGCGTCGTCTACCTGACGAGCCTTCCCGAGATGATGCTGCTCGATCGCGAGGCGCCCGGCGACGGTCTGCTCTTGCGCTTGCCCATCGATCCTGAACAGGCCCGAGCCGTCCTGGCCGGGATCGTCGACGGGCCGGGCAGCCCCCCGGCGTAACGTCAGCGCGTGCACATCTCTCGAAAAACGCCGTAATCCCTACGTTTTTCGCTGATATCGTGCGGCTCAGAAATGGGGCGACGAATTCTAAAGCAAAATCAAATTATTCCGTCATTCCCGCGAAAGCGGGAATCCATACGATCTCAAAGCGCCACCTTCGTCCGCTTCGATTTCTTCGCACGCTCTTTCGCGGGCAAAGTGAAATTCGAGAATGGGCAGCCGCGATGGCGGCGTAGCCGAGCGCGCGCGAACCCGCGGAAAAGGGAGGGACGGGCCGCGTCAGTCCGGCGCGTCCCTCACCAGTCCGATGTCGCCCTGTCGCTCGGGAGGGAGAGCGGGACAAGTCGACAAACAGCAGTCTTGCCTCGGTCTGGCGAGGCGCCTATCCGGTGGATACTGTATTTCTGCCCTGCGCATGGCCCTTCGGCCTCGGCGCGCAGTGGCAATGCGCGCGGTCATCAACTCGGCCGCGCCAACCCGACCAACCAATGGACTTTATAGTACGATCATCTCGAAGACGTGATAGCCCCACGCCGGCATATCGAGATAGAGCCCGCGGGAGACCAGATCGCCGCCATCGCGCTCGAAGCTGGCAGGGCCCATGAGGTCGCTGAGCCGCACCATGCCGCCCGTTCGGTCGGGCGGGAGGCGGACATAGCACTGGCTCTGGTGCCCGGCATAGTTGACGGCGATCATTCGCCGCTGGCCTTCCGCGCTCAGCCAGATCGCGGCAATGAAGCAATCCCACGTCCAATTGCCTTCCCAGGCCGGCGCGCAATCGAGGAGGCACCACCTGCCCTGCCGCAGGATCGGCTGCCGCAGCACCGCGAGGAGCCGCTCGTAGAATTGCCGCAGCGCCGCGTCGCTCGCTTCGAGCGGCGCCCGGACCAGATGGGGCGAGATGCGCTTCTTGCGGCCCTCGAACTGCCCCTGATGAAAGAAGCGCAGGCCGGGCGACAGGTAGGTCACGATCGCGGCGGCCTGGTGCTCGCCCGGCGCGAAACTCGCCGCGGCCCGCGGCTCATCGTGATTTTCGAGGAAGCGCACGAGCTTCTGCTGGTAGTCCAGCCCCGCTGCGAGATGCGCGCGCACGGGCCGCGCCTCTCCTTGACGCAGCCGGTCGTAGAGCCGCTTGTCATAGGCGTCGTCGAAGCCCTGCTGCAGCATCGTCCATTCGAGGTCCCAGTAGACTTCGGCCATGAACCGGAAGCCGGACACCTGCTCGCGCACGCGCCCTATCGCTTGCGGCCAGAACGGCGGCGCCCGGCGGCCCCAGCTCCGCTCGAACACGTCCGGCAGGACGAGCATCGCCATGTCGCAGCGCACGCCGTCGCATTGGCGGCTGATGCGGAGCAGTTCGCCGATCATCGCTTCCTGCGTCGCCGGGTTGGCATAGTCGAGCTGCAGCGTGTCGGGCCAGCCGGGGAAATAGGGGTCGCGGCCATGCGCCAGCAGCCTGTCGCCGCGCGCCCCTTTGACCCAGGTGTAGTTTTCCGGCGCGCGCGCCAGATCGACCTCGGTCCCGGGCATGTAGTACTCCGGGTGCTCATCCACCCAGGGATGATCCAGCGCGGTGTGGTTGGGCACGAAGTCGAGCATCAGCCGCAGCCCGCGCGCCCGAAGGCGCTCGCGCAGCCTGGCCAGCGCCGCGTCGCCGCCCAGCTCGGCGTTCACGCTGTAGCCGCTGATCGCGAAGCCGGAGCCGCCGATATCTCCCTCGCGCAGATCCGGCAGCGTCTCCTCGAATTCGCGGCGCCATTGCGCGTTGGCGCGCGACACGCGCTTGCCCGCCGGTCCGGTTTGCCACACGCTCAGGAACCAGACCCAATCGAAGCCCATCGCCGCAAAGCGGTCGAGCTCGGCGTCGGCAATATCGTCGAGCGTCGCCGGCCGGTTCAGGGCGCGGCCCAGCTCGGTCAGCCAGACGCGCGTGTTGATCTGATAGAGCGAGGGATAGAGCGGTTCACCCATCCTCGACCTCGGCCCCGGCCTCAGCCTGCGCTTCATCCGCCATGGGCGCGGCGGCGCGCCGGGCGGGTGGTTTCGCCCGTGTCACGGGCTCCACTTCCACGATCACCGCCGACTTGCCGAGCTCGAGGGCCTGCTCGGCCGTGGTGGTCGCGAACAGGTGCATGCTGCGCGCGATCATCCCGGTCCAGCCGGTCTGGTGGCTCGCACCGAGCCCCGCGCCGTTGTCGCCATGGAAGTACTCGTAAAACAGCACGTAGTCGCGCCAGTGCGGATCCTCCTGGAACTTGCGGGTGCCGCCAAAGACCGGCCGCCTTCCCGCCTCGTCCGGCAGGAAGATGCTGGTGAGCCGGCGCGAAATCTCCTCCGCCACCGCGTAGAGCGTCATCCGGCGCCCGGAGCCGGTCGGGCACTCGATGGTGAAATCATCGCCGTAATAGATGTAGTACTGCAGCAGGGCGCGGATGATCAGCGCATTGACCGGCATCCAGATCGGCCCGCGCCAATTCGAATTGCCGCCGAACATGCCGGTGTCGGACTCCGCCGGCAGGTACGACACCCCATACTCCTGATCGCCGACGCGGAAGACGTAGGGATGCTCGGCGTGATAGCGCGAGAGCGCCCGGATCCCATAGGGGCTCAGGAATTCGTTTTCGTCGAGCATGATCGCGAGCACCCGGCGCAGCTTGGTCTCGTCGAGCACCGCCGCGAGGCGCCGGCCGGCATGGCCGAGCTTCGATGGATGGTGAATGAAGGTCGTCAGCTCCGGTCGTGCCGCAAGGAACCGGTTGAAGCGATGGACCAGTTCCGGGAACTTCTCAATCACGATCCCTGAGAAGGCGGTGACCGCGCAGAGCGGAAGCAGGCCCACCATGGACCGCACCTTCAGCCGCTGGGCGCTTCCGTCGGGCAGGCGGAGGACGTCGTAGAAGAACCCGTCCTGCTCGTCCCACATTCCGGTGTCGCCGCCCGCATGTATCAGGCCCGTCGCGATCCACAGGAAGTGCTCGGTGAATTTGAGGGCCATGTCGGCGTAGGCGGGCTTGCTTGCCGCCAGCTCGGCGGCGATCTCCATCATGTTCTGGCAGAACAGCGCCATCCAGGCGGTACCGTCGGCCTGCTCCAGATAGCCGCCGGTCGGCAGCGGCGCGCTGCGGTCGAAAACGCCGATATTGTCGAGGCCGAGGAAGCCGCCTTCGAAAGCGTTGTTGCCGGCGCGATCCTTGCGGTTCACCCACCAGGTGAAGTTGAGCGTCAGCTTGTGGAACCCGCGTTCGAGCCAGTCGACGTCGCCCTGGTCGCGCCGGAGCTTGTCCAGATTGTAGGTGAAGATCGTCGCCCAGGCATGGACCGGCGGATTGACGTCGCCGAAGTTCCATTCATAGGCGGGAAGCTGGCCGCTCGGATGGAGATAAGGGCTGCGCAGCATCAGGTCGAGCTGCTGCTTGCCGAAATCCTCGTCCACCAGGGTCAAGGCCAGGACATGAAAGGCGAGGTCCCACGCCGCATACCAGGGGTATTCCCACTTGTCCGGCATCGACAGGATGTCGGCGTTGTAGAGATGGTGCCAATGCTCGTTGCGCGGCGCGGGCCGCCGGTTTCGCTTGAAGGGATCGGCGCCGTGCTCCTCGAGCCAGCGGTCGACATCGTAGTAGTAGAACTGCTTCGACCAGAGCATGCCGGCGAGCGCCTGGCGCATCACATTGGCGGCATCGGTGCTCAGCGACCGCGGGATGACCGTGGCGTAGAATTCATCCGCTTCGTTGCGGCGAGCCTGCATCACGCTATCGAAGCCGCTGCCGAAGAGGGTCGCCGCCGGAGCATCGTGGAGCCGCAGCCGAACGGTCTGCGATTTCCGGGCTTCTACAGTGAGCACATAATGCGCCGCGGCCTTGGTCCCGACCCGCTCGGGATTCACCCGATCGCCGCAGCCCTGGACGATGCAGTTGTCGATCCCGTCCTTGACATAAGGCGTCCGATTGGGCTTGCCGAACAGCCGCTCCGTGTTGGTCTCGTTCTCGGTGAAGAGCAGCTCAGGGGCGCCCTCGCAGGCGAGGAAGCGCTCGCCGAGATCGGGATGCGAGGCGGCGATCAACCCGCCCGCCGCTTCTCGGAGTGCCGGTCGCGGCACGTCGCCTCCCCATGACCAGGTGTTGCGGAACCACAGCGTCGGCAGCAGATGCAGGGCAGCCGGATCGGGGCCGCGGTTCGCGACGGTGATCTGGATGAGGAGGTCTTCCGGGGACGCCTTGGCGTATTCGACGAACACGTCGAAGTAGCGGTCGTCCTCGAAGACGCCGGTGTCGAGCAGCTCATATTCGAGCTCGTGGCGGCCGCGCTGCTTATTGGTGGCGATGAGGTCGGCGTAGGGATAGGGCGACTGCGGATATTTGTAGAGGTATTTCATGTAGGAGTGGGTCGGCGTCGAATCGAGATAGAAGTAGTACTCCTTGACGTCTTCGCCGTGATTGCCCTCGCTGTTGGTCAACCCGAAGAGGCGCTCTTTCAGGATCGGGTCCCTGCCGTTCCACAGCGTCAGCGCGAAGCAGAGCCGTTGGCGCTCGTCCGAGATCCCGGCGAGCCCGTCCTCGCCCCAGCGATAGGCCCGCGAGCGCGCCTGGTCATGGCTGAAGTAGTTCCAGGCGTCGCCCGACTCGCTGTAATCCTCGCGCACGGTGCCCCATTGCCGCTCGCTGAGGTAGGGGCCCCATTTCTTCCAGGGCGCTTTCTGCGCGCGCGCCTCGTCGAGGCGCACATGTTCGGCAGTCATGGGACCCTCCCGCAGGGGTGGATCGGCGAGCTCGGGGCTCGGGAAAACCGCAGATGGAAAAGGATGACCGAGCCGCCCGAGCCAGCAACCGGGAGAAACCCGCATTTTTCCGGCCGGTGAACCCGATGCACCGGCCTCGGGGCGCGGCGCCGGGCTAGCGCTCGGCGAGCGCGTCGAGATGGCGGGGAAGCTCCTCCAGCGGCAGCTTGGTCAGGTCTTTCGGCGCCTCGGCCTTGATCTTGCCCCGCGCCGCCTCGTCGAGGGTGGTGCGCAGCTCGTTCAGGCAACGCGGCGGCGCGAACAGGATCAGCGCATCGAAGCGCTTCTCTCCGGCCGCCCGATTGAGCCGCCCGGCGAGGTCGCGCACGAAAGCGGCCTTGCGCTCCTCATGCGGATCGGTGCGGGGCTCCATGCTGTGATGAGCCGAATTGCCGCTCTCCTGCGTTCGCCCGGGGCGATCGGTCCAGATCTCGCGGGACGGCGCCTGTGCCTCCGGCGAGGCCATGACCGATACGACCTCGAAGCCGGGCCCTTCCTCGCGCCGCGTGACGATCCGGGCGCGGCTGCCATCGGCCATGACGATCCAAGTGATGCGCTTTTTGGGCATGGAACTCTCCTCAGGAAATTGAGGGGCATCCTGAGCAAACGCGCCGCCGGCGACATTGACGCAGCGCAAAGCAAGC
>Ga0335074_10006242_pt1 | contig 16532 bp, 18 predicted proteins | sample Lox_Sample_23_FD_206715 | JGI IMG/M metagenome (GOLD analysis project Ga0335074, IMG submission 206715) | Soil microbial communities from Loxahatchee National Wildlife Refuge, Florida, United States - Lox_Sample_2.3 | ecosystem: Environmental > Terrestrial > Soil > Wetlands | place: USA...
AGATTATCATCTTCCAGATCGTCGCTGGCATCGGTGTAGGGCCAAACTTCCAGTCCCCTTTGATTGCCTTGCAGAGCACTGTTCACCCAAGAGATATTGCGACCGCGACGGCTACGTTTGGTTTCACAAGAAATCTTTCAACTTCTATTTCTGTCGTTATTGGTGGGGTAGTCTTCCAAAATCAAATGGTTAAGAAAACTGCACAATTGGTTGCTGGACTGGGTTCTCAGATCGCAAGTGAACTTAGTGGAGGCAATGCTGGCGCAAATGTAGGCATCGTGCAAGCCCTACCTCCAGCGCAGCGGGCTATTGCTGAGGAGGCGTTTTTCGAGTCATTGCGAACGATGTGGATAATGGTATGTCCTATCTTTTTATTCATTTGACTATACCAGATCTGACTCTTACTTAATCATCTAATTAGTATATTGCTTTCGCAGCTTTAGGCCTTGCGATAAGTCTTTTCATTGGCTCCTACAAGCTAAACAAGGAGCACCAAATCACTAAGACAGGCCTTGCAGAGGAAGAGGCCAAGAGGAAGGAGCTGCAGGAGCGAAAGCGCCAGTCTAAGGAAATGTTAAGAGCCCAGCACAACAGCGAGAATTTAGAGAGGGAGAAGGTCGCAGGTGATGCTGTTTAACGAAGACAGTGAATATAGGTATATAATCATGGCATGGGAGGTTGGTCTTATTGGAGATGGGTGGCACTTTCAGCGCGAAAGCATAGCATTGGGGAGCGTCCTATACCAAGATCCGAGCATATGAAGGGATAGCTATATGTCTTGGGTAAAAGGATTCAGAATATATGAAATATTACGGCACATATAAAAGTAATACATAGCATATTTAGAATAATGCTTGAGCATATTCTTTGCCACCAAATTACCTGAATGTTCAATAACATTATTGGGGATCTCCTGTGAGACTCACTCTTACCACCATCCGCCGTTGATCAGCACAGGCACAGAAGCACTCAATGCAGCTCAAACTGCATCTGCCAATTTTTTGAGCCCTCTTGGTTAAGTTAATTGCAATGGCACGTCCGACGACGAGATGGGGGACTCCGTACAGGTGGAGCTTACTTGAATACCCTTACACTGTAATAGGGGAGTGTTATTTGGCTTGGACAACGGGAAGAATGGAGAAGACAAGGGTGATGACGCCAAGAGGGAGGAAGACGACGAGAAAAGGTAGAACGACAAAAGGAGAAAACACCGAGAAGGAGAACCACCCGACTTCTTATCTGACAGTGCAGCGTGTTCTAAGTCAGGAACCGCCTTTTCCAACTGAGCAGAGGCTACGCCAATTCACTCCTTCAAAGCCTTGATCGTCATCAATACCTCTCTCAGTGCACCATTAGGGAGATTAGAATGTGGCTCTTGCGACATTGCTTTATATGTAAAATCAAGCAGTTGTTTTCAAGATTGTCACTTTCAAAGGGCTAGAAAGATTGGAGCAGGTCAAGATTTGAGCATATAAGTTGGAACAAGTCTTAATCTAAGTCTATTAGGGTATACAATCTAGTCAATGAAGCTGTTCGACAGTTTTAGGAAAATCTAGTATCAACTGTATGCTTTTTGTGTCAGCCTAGGCAGCAGCAGCCTTGTTTGATAAGTTTAAGAGCTTGCCTCCTAGTATAGCAGGTCATTTGCAGACTCATTTGCTAAAGGCACAGACAGTCTGCTTGCCCAGCAAGACAAGAAGCTAGCAAGTAAGAAGGAGTTCCTTCTAACGCTGCTGGATCCTCTATACAGAAGGAGAAAAAAAGAAGAGCCATAACAGGCCTTGAGATCGCAGAGGAAAGAGAAAGAGATACTTTACAACAGCGTCGCCGTGATAAGAGAGCTGCTGCAGCACTTGCAGCCGCAGATGAAGCGCTTAAGAGAAGCTGGCGGAGGAGAGGATGGTGAAGGCTGCTTGGGTTGCTGATACTCAGCTACAGCTTATGCTTGGACGCTGATCTTGATAAAGATCAGCAGATGCAGAGCTTACTATAAATATCTAACTATGCCACAGTGTGGCGTGGCAGAATATACAGGGCAGGCCGATACGGACGCGGACTGCCCGATCCTGCTTGACCTCTCTTCCCTTCACAACGCCTAATCCCGTTATGACGATTAGTGCCTAAGGACTACCATTTCAATAACACCGCGCAACTTCATTGACACTGGAACGAGGCTGTTCGTATCAGGACCTTCTATTTCCATCCTACAGATTATATCAACAACTTTCAATTGAGATGCCTTCTTCGTTAAGCTAAACATAAAGCCCTAGCGCTTGGGCTAATGTCTTGATTGAGGTTCACGTGAAGATGAGCTTAGAGAAGGCTTCAAGCGATGAGATAGATGGCAGCTACGGTGCGTATCAAAGACCTCATTATTCTGCTTGTAAAATACTTGCTTGCTCTGTCTTCGCCATTTATAAGGCCATACTGGTCTGGACCGTCCAGGAAGCCTTGTCAGCAAGGATGAAAAGTGTACATTGTAGTTCAAAGTCGATAAGTTGGGATAAACTTATTAAGGCCCAGGACTATATCCTATCCCAGAGCCAAACTATTGGAGTCCTACGTACACATATAGCTAAACTCTATTTCGCTAGGACCCTAAATGGCGAAGGTCCAAGGAGTATATTACGTGAACTGAGATACCCAAACGGTCCTTGATCTTTTTGAAATGCTCTGCCTTTCTAGAAAAGTGTATGGTATCGCTGGGTTAACAACTGCAAAGGACAATCCCGAATTTACAGTAAACTACTCACATAGTGTCTCCGAAGTCTACAGGGATGTGGTACAATATGTTGTCACAGTAACCCACAATCTAGGGATTATCAGCACTGGAAATGGGAGTGCCCGTCTAGATTGGCTTCCATCATGGGCGCCTGACTGGAGTCAACATACTGAGAATGGAAACGTCCTAATCCGCTCAGGAGGCTTTGACGCGGCGCAAGGAAGGCCAGCAAATGCTACCTTTGAGTCTTCTGGAAAAATTCTCCGAGTTGAAGGCATAAGTGTAAGCGCAATCCAGTCTGTGGTTTTACCAATAAATGAGCGACAACAAATGTCCTGGTTCGGGGAATATGAAAGTTACAGCTTCTATCATTTGTTGCTTGCAATTTGCAGTTGGCATGAAACGGCAAAAGAAGGCCACTTGTGGTGAATCATCTCGACTAGAAGTATTCTATGATGTTATCCGCAATGCGACCTTATGCAAGTGCCAACTCGGAAAAATTCGGAGTGGATATTCTTGAGTATGCGGCTGCATTAATCGAACAATATATGCCAAAATATCCTCTAGACGGCTTTGCTGCGGGATAGCCTTCTTCGATGGCGGGACAGGCCTGGAAGGCGACTCATTATCTCCTTGGCAGGGACAGATGGGTCTAGCACCACACAGAGCTGAAGCTGGAGATATTATCTGCATTCTCTTTGGCTCTCCATACCCCGTCATCCTCCGTCCTCAAGACGACTTTTATACTGTCGTAGGTAATGCATATGTATATGGGCTCATGTATGGAGAAGCCATGAAGGGTAAATACACAGTTCAAGAATTCGAGCTTCATTAGCAATAGTTAGTAGCAAGTTTGGGCAGCCCCAGTAATATTTCAATATCAACATATTGCTCTAGCAAGCTGCATTTACGTCGTTTGTATAGTTGCTATCTTCGTGATCAATTGCTGTGGCGTGTTAGTAGGGATTCGCAAGCAATTTGACGAGGGTAGTTACTGAAACCCTTTGTTTAGATATTTGGCTGGATAGAGTTCTAGGGAGGTGTGCTAAAGCTCCTCCCACTTCTCGGTATCTTTGTTCTGATGATGTGTATTAATAAAGGAGGTTTGTCTGCATCTATCTTCCATTCAAGACATGGGGCTCACTTTGAGACAAGTACATACAGATCATACAATAAGAGCCATTCGTAAGCTTTCCTCTTTCTAACTGCTCTTCAGCTTCTTTAGTTCATCTACTAATGTGACGGCACGTACAAAATGCCAGAGTAATCCGGTTTGTAGATTGCAAGTATCGAAGATACTAAGCTAAGGAAAGAAAGAGAAGCAAGAGGAGAGGGTAAGAGTCGCCGTTAAGCAGCCTTGCAAAGTCGTTGATTGCCCTCCCATCATTGCTCAACTGCTCTTTTTGAAGGAGGCTGTGAACGTGTCTTGTTCTTGTTCAGGGACATCAACCTGAAATGTGCTGAGTAAATCCGCAGGGCTCTTTTTTTTTTTTTTTTACTAGTGTCGTTCTCGTTCCTTGCTCTATTCGACCGTCTCAATGGCGTCCTCCAGTCTAAGGTATCCATTCCGACCTTCAGCCACTAGGCAGGAACATATTGAAGGAGATTGATGTTCTTCCAGAGAGCTGATAGAGCGCGTATGTGACTTGATTGGTTGAAATATTGGCTGAGTCACGCTAGTATTTACACATTCCATGATAGTGAAAAAGTCAAGATATCTGGATTCTTTCAACTGCGGTAGCGACAGACGGTAGATTAGCAAATAACGCAAGCAATGAAACAACAAAGAGTTGAATATCAATTTTGGAAGTAAAAAAAAGTCCTCCTTTAATCACAAATTCATCCATGTCACATATTTGCCACCTTTCTTCAAAGCCTGAAAAGGCACCGTATCAATTAAGCCCCTCCGCCGATAGAGCTCTCGTCTTGCAAGCCTGGATAGAAGAATGCAGCGACCGCAATAATAAAGTACGACGCGCAGAGCAAAGCACCTTCAAGGTAGTTACTGCGACCATCTAGGACGAGGAAATTGACGACGAAGACAGACACGAATAGCGAAACTGTCTCGAATAAGGTGAAGTATAACGTCATCTGCTTTCCCATACACCAGCCGAGAAGGATAATGAACGGCGTTATGAAGAGCGCTGATAGACATAGATCAGCCACGAGAAACCAACATATTCAGCAAAAAGAATAGGCATACCGATTTGAATGCTACTCCCGACGGCGACTCCAATGGCCAGATCCATCTTATTTTTAGATGCAACAGTGACTGCTGTCACATGCTCTGCAGCGTTACCTACAATTGGTAAGAGGATCAGGCCAACGAAAGTCGCACCTAGAGCGGTGTTACTGGTGACGGAATCAATGCTATCAACCATAAAATTGGCACATAGTGCGACGAGGCCAGTTGAGATGAGCAGAAGGATAACAGCCGTTGTACGCGAGATGTTCTCCTCTTCGTGAACTTCAGGGGTGAGTACAGCTGGGTCACTCGGTGCCAGGCGGAGCGAAGCAGGTGACAGACGGGGTTGTGTGCCAGTGTAGGCTTGGTGGAGGCGATCAGGCAGAGAGTTCGTTCGGCGAATGCCATACCGCACACGAGGAATAGGACCACTAACAACCGGAGGCTCAGCTTGAAGATGCAGCGAACCTGCTGGGGCGGGCTGGGTAAACACATTTGGAGAAAATGTCTTCTGGATTGCCGGCCGAATATCAATGCCGCGAATGGTGAATGGCTTTTTCTGAGCAGTATCAGGGGTCGGTGGCGCGGCTGTAGGCATGGCGAAGTCAATACGACGTGGCTCATTATATCCATGGGCTTGGTTGTCCGTAGATGCCTCTCCTGGCTTCTCATTCAAGGCTTCGTTGCCAGACTTCTCGGGTATCTTGTTCTTGTCATGACGCTTCTTCTTGCGTTTCCGCCCTCTCTTCGACTTTTTGTCTAACTTTTCATTGAAGCTTTGAGTCCGACTACGGACCATGTCATCTTCGGGTTCATCATGTACCTCGATGGCACCAAATCGATGACCGATATGAGACGCTGGAGACATCATTGGTTCTTCGATAGAGACGTCCGGGAAAATTGGCGAGTTGTTACTGTTAGCATATGATGGCGTTCTAGTTGGAAGTGGGTGGTCAGTGTCCCTCGATCCCGCACTGGACTTGCGACGTCTCCTGCCGCCTCTCATGACTCTTCTGATTCGTCCTGCTGTTGTGTTCGACCCTCTCGATCCATCGGAATCGGATCCTGAAGATGTGTCATCATCCGAACTGGAGGAGTCCATCCATGCTGCAACAGGTCCTGGGGCGGACTCTTCGTCAATGATATGTTGGGGGGTACTTTCGTACATATATGCATGTGACTTCAGCTGAAAAAGGAGATACATTACGTAAACCAAGAGCAGAATCTTAATTTCTTAGCAGGAACAGTTTTCAGGCAAGGGATTACTTACAACGCTGGTACCACGGCTTACTTGCAATACAGCGTAGTCGGCTTGGGCGGTGTTGGTGAAAGATGCGTGGAAGGCAGTCTACAGCCGCATTAATAAATAAATATGAGAATAGATATATTTACCTACAGGAAGTAATAAACTCATGACACTCAAGCTCAGGAGACAGGCGCTCATCTGGGTGACCGTGCTGTTGTAAATCTATATCCAGGATATGAGCGAAATATCTGGCATGCAATACTGCTATGGATGACATACCTGTTCACGGAAACGAAGTCCGCCAATAAGAAAGCACATGCCCAAGATCAAAAGCAAATTTGCAAGGATCGAACCAAGTAGAGCGGCCTGAACGATAGCAATTTCATCCTGGGAGCGGTTAGCATGTAACTATGCGGGCAGGATTGAAGACGTACATGTGCGAGAGCAATGCTATATGGTTAAACGAGCATATAAATGAGCATAAGTAGGTACAAGGTCAAAGTTCACATAGAGCAAAGGGAGACAGGGAGGGTCAGATGATATGGGACGCGATTGATATGATAATGCCTTTAAGAGGGCTTCTCGCTCTTTCTTGTCTTGATCTCCACTGAGGTAGACATACATGCTGTGAGTATTATTAGCATCTAAGGAGACAAATCAGAGAGCCTTCGGTACTCACAATATAATCATCTCCACCGCGTTTCCAAATGTGATGTTCATTAGTGCACCGATGGTATCGCCCATCCTCTTCGCCACACTTTCAGTAGCATGGCTAAGTAGACCAGCCAGGGGTATTATAGCAATAGCGTTCATCACAAAAATAACTGTGGGGTTGAGCTTCACAAAATTGACGATGATTCCAACTGGCACGAATACTAAAAGAATGTTAATCCAGCTGGAGAAGACTATATCCCTGCCGGTTTCGTAAAAGCGAATAGCAATATTCCTCTTGAGTGCGTGGCCATCTATGACAAGCCCCTGCCCCTCATCTTGCGGAGGAGGAGCTGGTGGCGGGCTGTCAGCGGATGTATTATCGACGACAGAGTTTGCTGTGGGATTTGACGACTGGGGGTTGAGGTTATCGCTGGCTGTGGAAGAAAATGGAGGAAGATGAGCTGTGCCATTATTGATACTCTCAGAGGTGATACTCTTCTGTAGGGTTGAGCAGGTTGAGTTGCTTAAGGGGAGAGTCGAAGGTCGTCTCGAGCCTGCGGAGAGTGGAGAGGGGCCATGCGCTTTGGTTCGAGCCCAAGAGCGAACGCGATCTAAGAATGATTGAGAGTCAGGTGAAGCTTTCTTCATCGATATTGAAGGACGGCAATAAGGTGTTGTCCTATTGAACCCTGAACAGAGTAAAGGTGAGAAAGGCTTTGAGACTGAGGGCCTACGAAAGGGCGAAAGGGGTAATGAAGGTGACGGAATTAAAAGAGAAGCCCCAGCAGTATTTGGCAGGTTTGGGGAGATACTTGTAGTCGCCTGTTATCAGATGGGATCCTTTTAGATTGCATCCCTTGCTGGCCGTAGCGACCCAATCGGGGATAAGCAGCTGCGTGGGCGTTGAGAGTGCACGTTGCCGCGATTGGGTGACATAAGCAGGGCAAACCCGAACATGGGGCACAACAAATCGTGCGCGTGCAGGAGTGACGCAAACATCTCATGTGCCAGTGTGTAAATATTCCAAAAGGGGAAAGGGGAAAGAGTACGCAACACATATCACGCGCAGATCAGATAAGTTTGGTAGGAGTAGGAGTAGGTGATGTGTAGGTCAATCTAGGACGCGTGAAAGTGGACCATCAGACCATTCATGGTGGAGTGCCATAATTTCCACCACGAAAGCAAGGAAAGAGACATCCTGGCTGTCCATGTACAGTACCATTACAGCTGCCAAGACTGTTAGTTGGTGGCTAGACTCGTCAGTGACGCGTTCCTTCCAATGACATGCCCGTTTGCGCCTCCTGCCAAGAGCGGGCCTATTATCTTGATCAAAAGCTGTGGCGTATTAAGCTACAGCATGTTCTGATTGCTGCGAGGATGCCTGATAAGGGATTTATATATCGGGACAATATCCTTCAGTCTCATAATTCCATATCCTGCACGACTTCTCAGGAGAGGTGCTGCAGAAAAGAGCGTATAGTCTTTAGCACCGGATGTCGACAAGTAGTGTGAGGCAAGCTCCGCAATGGCGCGCACCTGTGATGATTTATCATAACCACAGCACAATCACTCCATAGGCAACTGTGTTTTTGTCCTCTGCTAGACTATCTATACCAGCTGAGCAAGCATGCTCATCCGCTGTCAGTCCCGTATCTAAGCCAATGCATTCTTTGCACTCAAACCAACTAATCACCTACACTACTGTATGCACACATGATATTCCAGGAAGGAAACGTCCGTGGAGGACACAAATATTGTATTACAATGAGATAGTGTGTGTGCCCTGCTACGCTGGCTCAACTTCGCTGAAACTCCGTCCGCGCCATTGATGGAAGCATGCACACTTGGATATACGCCATGGTACAGGAGTGGAAAACCCAAAAACGCTCGGGAGCAAGTCTCGTCCCCCCTTTGCAACGTCCCAACGCGGCTATGTGATTGATTCTGGGCCCGTCTCAGCGGTCATCGCTCTCTCTCGCTTTCGCCCTCCGCCGGAAAAAGTCCATAACTTTTCGCGCAGCCCCACTGCTACCAGAATTCTGAATACCTCCACCATATCCCTGATTAGGCTCTTCGTAGGCATCCGCAAATTTACGATTGTTCTTCTGCAATACCCCTCTTCCACCTCTGCTGCCTGGCTGCCTTATGTCTGCAGGATCAAGGTCGTTGAAACCCTGAGGATAGCGGTTGGTCGTTTGAGAGGACTGGATTTGATTGTGATAGTTTAGTGAGGCATCGGATTCGTAAGGCATAGCCGTCTGTTGCAGGTTGGTATTTCGGGGTGGGTATTGTGATTTTTGGCTACCGATCTGCCCATCATAAGACTGTCCTTGCGATGCGTAGCGCTGGTGTTGGGGAGGAGTGCCTGATGGTGCTCGACGATCTTGTTGCACAGGGCTGTCGTGGCTACGTTGGTACGGGGCGGTACCGGAAGGCACATTCTCCAGTGGACCGGTAGTGTCGGATCTGCTTTGCCCGCCACGAGTCTGCGGCTCCATATAACCCCCATTATTATCTTCAGGCTCATCATAGTATTGATCATCTGGAGGTGCACCAGGAGTACCATACTCCTTCCCAATCCCGATTGCCTTCAACGAAAATGAAGCTGGCAGAAGGGAGAACCGTCTCGGTTTTTCCACCGAGGGAGCTCCACCAGAACCAGCGATACTCCCACTTCTCTTCCGACCAAAACCGAATGATATAGAGCGACGGGAGGAATCGATAGACTGTCTTGAACTATCGGCGCCTACGCCTGTGTTCATGCTAACAGGAGGGTATGACTTCTTTGGTTTCTCTTGTGATCTGCTTCCAAAGAAGGAACCGCTACGTCCAAAAAGCTTCTCGCCAATGCCGCTAACAGTATTTGACCTCTTGTGGCCTTTTGGCTCCAGGGTCTCAGAACCATCCGGGAAACCTGCAACTCTCGCAAACTTAGGAGGAACCTGGCTAATACTTGGGCGTCCGTAATCCATGTCCGGTTGATCTTGAAGTAAGGGACCTGATATGACATACTTCTTTCCATTCTTTGGCTGAGACATATGGCCATGTGCATTGGTCCCAGCCACAGTAGGTGCAACAGGTTGTCCACGAGTAGTGAGTCCCATGGACCCCATTCCGCTCGCGGTTGAAGTCATAGAACCACCGGTATTTGGTCTTGCAATCGAGGTTCCAGCGGCCGGTGCCATATATGCGTTATCAGACACGGAGCGCGGAGGTTCCCTTCCAGGTCTTGTAGGCGGGGCCATCCCTTGCTGCGCTTGTGAGCTTGCGGCCTTTCTGCCCTGATATTGTGCTGCTGTAGGCGGATCTTGTGGCAGAGGCTTCTCAGTCGAGATGGCCCTCCTGTTGCCCTGCTGGACGACCTCAACTGGTCCTTGACTCCCTGCCCTTGCCCGGGTTCGCGATCCAGAAGGTGCAGTAGATGGTGCGTCCTCTCCGCGGACAGTCTGCGAACGTGGTGCCACGTATTCCACTTGCACTGTACGACGCTTATTATCCTTCTGGGGCTTCGGGTGAAGTTCTTCCGCATCTTGATCGATAGTGCCATGTTTCCGACCAAGGTCACCAATAGCTGTTGGTTGCATCTTTTGTGTCTTGCTTGGCTCCCGTACCGAGGCGCTGCGTGCAAGCAGGGGAACTTCTGCATTATCCTCATCTGTGACTGTGGTATTGGCTATATCTCCTGTGGTCGTGGTACTACTAGTTATAAATCCAACAACATCCGCGTACTCACTCAGCCAGCTGTGTCTGGCGACCTCAAACAAATCAGCCCGTTTCCGCGGATCGGGCACTAGTATTCTCCGGAGAAGGTCGCGAGCGTGGGGAGTTACATATTCAGGGAATGTCAGAGGCGTAGACACTATGTACTTGTAGAGAAGGTTAATATTATCGCCTTCAGGGTTCGCAGGGTCGTCGTCAAAGGGCAGATACCCCGCAAGCATGGCGTACTAAAGTTCAGTTATTAGCCATTTGTAAAACTCCAAGTCAACTTCATGCGACGAACCAAAATGACACCGCAACTCCAGACATCCACTTTACGACCAGTGTATAAGGAGTCGCTAACAACGAGTTCCGGAGCCGCATAGCAAGGACTTCCGCAGCTAGTTTGCATCAGATCGCCCCTTCGAAACCCATCTGGTAGAATCTTGTCAAGCTCCATCCGTTTCACAAAATCGCGGCTTGACAATCCGTACTCGATCTCTTCACCCAACTCGTCGTTTGGATTAAACGTATTGGCGAATCCAAAATCGGTTATGATAATGTTTCTGTTGCGGTCCAAAAGCAAATTCTCAAGCTTGAGGTCTCGGTGAACGATGCCCTTTTTATGTAAATAGCCTACGCCTGATATTAATTGAGCAAACAGTTTTCTTGCAGCGTTATCCTTCAAATATCGGTGATTGAGAATATAGTCAAATAGTTCTCCGCCCGATGCGTACTCAAGAATTATGCCAATGTGCTTTTCAGTCTCGACCATTTCGTGCAGGCGAACGATATTCGGATGCGAGATCTCTCGAAGGATAGCAATCTCACGGTAGATTTTGGCAAGGCGTGTTGGATTTGTACCCACACTATCTCGGCGAATGAGTTTGATAGCCACCTTCTCTATTATCAGCAGCGGTTTCAGAGGCCATACACTCATACATGCTTACCTGCACGCCTCCTTCTTGCTTCCAACCCATCTTAACTTTCCCAAATTCACCCTCTCCCAACGTATTGCCTAAGTAGTACTCTCCAAATCTTGTGCTCTTCTCCCTCTTAGAAGAAGTTGTATTCTCATGTCTGCTACGGCTGCCTCCTCGACCTGCGTCATCAACGCCCTCACTACCTACCACATTCAGGCCAGAGCTCGGTTTATCATCTGACGTGGCCGAAGGAACCTGTGCTTCTGCCATCCGTTCGCGCTCGCGCTCTCGCTCCAGATCCACCTCAGGTTTACTAACAACAAGTCGGTTGAGGATTTCGCTACCCTCTCTCGAAAGACCATTTGGTGTGACAGTTGGTGCACTAGTCTTAGCTTGTGATCTGCCCTGAGTAGTTTCTGCGGATCTTGGTTCCCGGCTGCTGTTCGCTCTTTGGGGTTGAGCTGCATGTGGGGACTGTTGCTCTCTCCGCCTCGACCGTGAGGCCTCTCTTGCAGCTGCGGCGGCGGCATCATCATTAAGTATCTCCCTTTCATTGCCATTGACTTGACGCCTCCTTCCAGAGTCTACACGATCTTGTGGGCCATCGCCAGTGGTTGCGTTACGTGCTTGCTCATTTCGCCTTGAGCGGTCGGCCGCTGATGCTGCGGCAACCGCTGCGCCGGAACGTTGATTTGAAGATGTTCGCGGTGGAGCGACTGGCGGCACGCCACGCTGATACTCTATAGATGCTGTCGCCGGATTAATGGAGGGCGAGCTATTCACTGCCGCCGTTTGTGAGGCCTGCGCTGATGAATTTGGATGTCTGGATGACTTGGGAACAGATGGTGGCGCGCTGCCTGTTGGGGAGTAATATTGAGGTTGCTGCTGAGAATTTGGGGATGCGCCATTGCCGCCGCTCGGTCTACGAGACGGTCTCCGGGTTGTTGATGATGGTGACGCGTTTGATGGTTGCTGATTGTAATAAGGATCTTTTGGTTGGGAGGGCTGAGATGCGTATTGTCGATTTGCAGGAGATGTTGTTGGTGATAGGGCCGGAACGGTTGCTTGATGCGGTGTTGCTTGGATAGCGGCGGAAGACATCTTCCTCGACGCGTGAGGAGAGGTGGACTGCCTCCTGCTTGATCTTGATGCCCCGTAGGAAAAAGATCAAGATAGGTTGACAATTGCTTGTGATAGCGAAATGTCGCCTCTGTCACCAATGAGGTTTGCTAGCTATCATGTTGCAGCGAGTAGATCGAGAACTATCGCCAGAAGCTAGGGATGAGCTCTGGATGAAGCTGCGATGGTTGGTGATCCCTGGCAGCATCGATTGACAACGCAGCAACGGCGAGGTCGAGTCAGAAACGGTGTGAAGTTGAGCTTCTCGAAGGCTTGTGCTTGAGCCAGTAGGAGCGTTGGTCGAAGTAATTTCCCTTTTCGCGATCTAAGCGACTGTTTTAGAATTAAAGGGGTGAGCGAGTTTCCTGGCACTGCACCTTCGCAACGAGCTGAATCAAGAATCAAAAGGCAACAGGGTCTTTAGAAGTGGATGATTTGTGGGCAGTCTATTTGAGATGGGATTCGTTAAAGGCGATCGTTTGGTGAATATCTCAATTGCATTTTAGGGCGCGTTACAGGTCATCCTCTCGTGTCACGCGAATTCCTGGAAATTATCGAGACTCAGCCGACGAGGATTGAACCATGCTATATATTGATAAGGGCGTCATGTCTGGCTACCTAGGCTACGGAGCTGTTTCATTTCGTGGCATTGAAACAGGAAACAAATCAAAAGCTTACTGCACTGTACCATAATATCAGACGTATTTGCGCAAATCATTGCCTAAACATTGTTTACACGGCATTGACGTGGCAGCCGCCAGGCCTCGTCTATGTCAACTGTGGTATGGATGCTTGCGCATTGTTGATCGCCCATGATCCTTGAATGTGAGTGGTTCTCGATTTTCAAGCGCCCGTTGCGACAAGCAGATGGAGCGCGAACAACCACGTGCAGCCACTGTCGTTTTTTCTGTCTGCTTCTAGATCCTTGGAAGAAAAGAAGTGAAAAAAAAAAAAAGAAGAACTAGGCCCAGTCACTTGCATTGATTTCGGAGATGAGGCGCTCTCTCTCATGCAAGTGTTCAAGATCCAATCCCATCACACCCCGTTACAACATCGAACATCCCTGAAACAGGTTCCCTCCAAAGCCCTGCAAGGCTGATTATCCGCTGCAATAACGAAGATGGTGATGCGCTATTTTAAGAACCCATCAATTTGTGATGTACAGTACGTAAAGGAACAGTTCAGCCACACATTGCGGGAACGTCTCGCGGCAATGATTTCTCACTTAAGGGTTGTACTCAATCAACTGTTGATGGCAGCTCTCCGGGAGGCTAACATCTGTACTGTAGATCCATTGACTAGTTAACATAGAATACCTTAAGCCTTTCCCAAGACAACAGGATCTCAGCTCAAAGTCCAGGTGCTTTTTGAGATATTTTCGCTCTAGTTCCCGTCTGAGCCAAGGGCTATTCATCCCATGTTGTCGTAAAGATTTTGTCTCTTTCACATGGCACCGATTCGCCATGAAAAGGATTTCACTTTAAGGCTCTAATCGTTTGCCTCCTACAGTACGTGAATGTCCAGCATTAGCCTGAGAAGGCTCCGTGATGAATCCATCGTCTGTCTTCAAGTCCGAGCACGTTGATTCAACCATTACACGGACATAAAGACTTCATCGTAGAGACAGAATCAGGAAGAAGGGATCAAGAGCGATCATTTTATCATCTCAATAAGTAGCGTGTTGGCTGAAATTTAAAGCACAGCAAATATCCACAAGGCCTACTCTATCTTGGATGAGCAGCTCGCCATTTCCAAGCTGAAATGTTTTCTGCTCCTGTATCCCCGGCAAGCCTAGACCACAGATCTGAATCGTAATAAGAAACAAAGCGTATTACGTATTGAGATGCTATAAACACATCACCTTTTGATTCATTCTCAATCACTATGACTAAGTGCCTGGTGAGGTGCTAGTCATCCACACGGCCTACAAGATACAAAATATTCTCCTTTATGGCAGGAGTCACTACTCCTTGTCCAGTATATGTGTACGAGACGACATCGCGTCATGCCCAAGGATTGGGGCATTGGCAGATCAATAGAATCACCCTTCCTAACATAGGTGATGTAACGCGCACTCTACATCTGAGCTCGAATCAGTCCACAGGCAACATATTACAGAATCAAATACCGAGCAGGAGAGAAAAATTCATGGATTGCATCACCATTATTCGCCGGCCGGCAGTCTTGGAGTATTTTGCAGCCGGGATATGATCATGTAAAGAGCTAGGTGGCTTTGATTTCGTAGGCATCTTGAAAGGTCTTACAGACGAATCACTTTTGGGTCGTTCTGGAGGATTCTGTGTTCCGAGATCCTCAGCTTTTCCACCCACGATTTGACAGAAAACGTGGCCCTGGCTTTGCTCCAGCCTTAGATAATGGCACACTAGCTCTCATCTCGTCAAGATTGAAACGTCTTTGGATCAAGAATGGTCTTCTTTCCTTTGCTCTGGGGCAGGACTCTTGCCCGAACTATAATTTCCTTACTTACCACGCGTTCAGCTGGGTTATCGGACTTCTCAAAGGGCCATCCCTGCTCAGACGGTTCAAATTTTCAAGAGCCTTCAGCTTGGTCTGGTTTTCGAAGCTGCTCAGCCTTGGCATAAACATCAGTCACGGCAGCAATTCCCAGATACGCCGGGCCTCATGCTTGTAGTGGGTCATGGGAGGAATCGGACGAGATTTTCGCCGAAATAGCTGACATGATGCGTTGATGAGGAGGCGATGGCCTCCTTAATACAACACCGCCGAGTTTGGCCAGCTCACTGCGATTAACTCCATCTAATAATATGTCCCGGGATACCTCTGCGATAGACCGGCGCTCCTGTACATGCTCGGCTTCTGGGCGATTTGTAGGTGGTGAGATAGTAATTCTTTCCATTCGGGTTGCGGCCACCTAAAGAGAGTATAGGGTGTCCTCTTGGGAGGTTCTGCGAGAAATGGACCATGTGCTCCGTTGGTGATTCAGTTTGGAATGTTGTTCGAAGGCCATGGTCCCGATAGTATTTGCGGACAGCAGCCAGTGATGGACTGGTAGGACTTGTAGCCGAAACCGACGGCACGGGTGATGCAGAAGCTCCGTGTCCTTTAAAGGAGCCTGCTTATGCGACAACCTGCACTCACATGAGTTGTTGCCAATGGTCGAAGATCCGTGTGGTGAGGCCATTTGTAATCTTGAGCTTTCTTAAGGTCCGTTGTCATTTTTAGGCAATGTTGACAGGAGACTGAGCTGGATTAGCAGCAATATCATAAAAAAGCCGCAGGTACTGGAGTTCGGGAAAATATTAACAATTAACAAGCGTCCAACAGAGACCACAAGAACAGGATAATTTTTGAAATGTTTGACCAAAGGGACAGATGAAGAAATGTGACGATGAGAATGATATTCCCGTCAGCTGTTAAACGTGGACCAGGAGAAGATCCGGTGACGAGAAGAATTTATCAATATAATCTAGAATAAGTTGGATGGGGATAAATGTGGAATCACGAACCCCGTGTAAGGCCAGATACTACTTCTCCAATAATGAATAAGATTTTTGAGATTCAGGCACATATAATGTGCTTTGGCTGTGTTAGACAAAGAAATGAAGAACTCCAGAATGTTCGCACCCAGAACCCATTAACGCCTCTAAGGATAAAGGAAAGCGTCTTAGCATTGGCACAGAACGAGATTATTTCGATAGAGACCTTAAGAAAATTCAGCACGAGCAAAAGTAGGACAATCTTTGGTCAGTAAGAGCTTGACTCCCTGGCGGCTGACCAGCAGCAGATCGGCTTGGTCTATTATCTTCTATTTGAATTTAGAAAAATGATTTGAATTAAATGAATTGTAGTACATAAATTATGATAAGTGGAGATGGTTTTGGTCAGAAAGTAGGTTGTTGCCGCGCCTCAAACATAAGTTAAGGGTCTTTACAGCAGGCAAGCAATGTAAGGTAGAAGCACTGGGAGTAAACGAATGACTTATGTTTGGGACATAGTCCGAAT
>Ga0335074_10006243_pt1 | contig 16531 bp, 14 predicted proteins | sample Lox_Sample_23_FD_206715 | JGI IMG/M metagenome (GOLD analysis project Ga0335074, IMG submission 206715) | Soil microbial communities from Loxahatchee National Wildlife Refuge, Florida, United States - Lox_Sample_2.3 | ecosystem: Environmental > Terrestrial > Soil > Wetlands | place: USA...
TGCCGGCGGAGCCGCAACAGATGTGCGGTTCGGCCGGCTCGATCACTGAGAAGCCGGCTCGGCGCAATAGCGCCTTCGGCTCGGTGGTGACCTGCTGGCCGTGTTGGAGGCTGCAGGCGGAATGATAGGCAACCGTCAGGCCGGTCGGTTCGCGCGTCGGCACATAATGGATGCGCGTCAGATACTCACTGATGTCGAGCGCCAGGGCCGACACTTTCTGCGCTTGGCTGCGCAGCGGCTCTGGTTGCGTACGGAACAGGAAGCCGTAGTCCTTCACCATCGTGCCGCAGCCCGAGGCATTGATGACGACAGCGTCCAGGCCGGCACCTTCGATTTCGCGGCTCCAGGCTTCGACATTGGCGCGGGCGCTCGCCATTGCCTGGTCATGGTGTCCCAGGTGGTGGGTCAGTGCGCCGCAGCAGCGGGTGCCTTCGGCCAGTACGACCTCGATGCCGAGGCGGGTGAGCAGGCGGATGGTTGCCGCGTTGATCTCGGGGGCCAGAACCTGCTGCGCGCAACCGGTCAGCAATGCCACGCGGCCGCGACGTTCACCATTGGCTGGGTGCACGCGCGGACTGGCGTCGCCGGCATGGGGCAGTCGCGATGGGGCGAGCGCCAGCATCGCTCGCAGCCGCTGGCCGAGCGGATGCGAGGCCGGCGTCAGCCGTGCGATCGGTCGGCCGGCCCGCGCTGCCAGCAACGCGGCGCGGAACAGCGTGGGGCTCGGTAAGACGCGGGCCAGGACCGCGCGCAGCAGCCGCTCATGCCAGGGCCGGCGATAGGTGCGTTCGATATAATGCCGGGCATGATCGACGAGGTGCATGTAGTGCACGCCCGACGGGCAGGTGGTCATGCAGGCCAGGCAGGACAGGCAGCGATCAATGTGCCGCACCACTTCCTCGGTGGCGGGGCGGCCGGATTCCAGCATGTCCTTCATCAGGTAGATGCGCCCGCGCGGGCTGTCGAGCTCGTCGCCCAGCAGCAGGAATGTGGGACAGGTCGCGGTGCAGAACCCGCAATGCACGCAGGAGCGCAATACGCGGTTGGATTCAGAGGTGTCCGGGTCGCGAAGCTGCTCGGCGGTGAAGCTGGTTTGCATGGGTTGTAGTGTCCCGGGTCGGGCGTTCGCGATCAAGGTGGAGGACGAATCAGGATGGCGGGACCCCCTTGCGGTGGCCCCGTTCATTGCCCGCGAGATGCGCCGGATTCGGCGCGCGATCCCTCAGGGTGGCCCGGTACAGGCGGCGTAATAAAGTTTCCACGGCGGCGGCGGGCATGGCAAGCCGTCGCGCACGCCTGGAGGGAAAAGCGCGCGGCAGCAGCGGACGAGGCGTCGGCGCCAGCGCGCGAAAGATTGTGTGTGGTAGCGGAACGGTCGGCCCGAGTTGGACAATGGCCGGCCTCCGTGCATGACAGGTGCGGACGGGGCTGCGATTTCTGGCGTGGTCTCCGGCGTCGTGGGGTTGGTCGTGGCGTCGGGCGGCTGGTCGGAAGCCGGCGGGCCGGACAGCGGTACCGGCGATACGGGCGGCGGCTGGTTTGTCCACAGCCTGGTCGGCGCGGTCGGCGGCGCCTCGACTGGCGGATTCGGCGATGCGACCGGCGCATCCGGCGCGGCATCCGCGGGGGTGGCTGATTCTGCCGCTGGGGTTAGGGGTGAAGTGTCGGCCTCGGGGTCACCGAGCGCGGTGCTCAGCCGGTGCCATAGGTTGGGCAGCGTTGCCGCGCGATCCGTTGGGGCTACTTCGGGCGACATGACCTGATTGACGTACTGGGTGAATGTGGAAACAACCAAATCCAGGGTCTTGGGATCGCAGTCCTTGAGCGGGGTGTTGAGGACCGCACAGGCTTTGGGGCTGAGCTGGGGGAATGCCTCAGGGGTGAAGTGCACGTCGCCCTGACCGAGACATGCGGGGCGGCTGACGGAGGCGGAGCGGCGCTCACGGCGGGCGAGCAGATGCGCGAGCAAGGGAGGCAGGGGCGGCGGGGCAGGGAGAGTGGCGCGCGGGGGGTGCGGAACAGACACTCGCCTGGGCGCAGGGGCTTGCGGATCTTGCGCGGCGGCGCGGTCTCGGCTGGTTTGCGAGACGGCCGGTCGCCGGAGGGCGCCGGCGAGGGCGATGCCGCCGACAATGGCGCTGCGCACCGCGCCGCCGAGCCGGCGGACGAGGCGCGCACCAACCCCTTGGTGGGGTTGGGAAGGAAGGCCAGCGGTGAGGAGCGCGGTTGGCATCGGCGGAGAGTGTAATAGGTGCGTATTCCGTTTTCAAGGGCGGATCAGTCAGCCTGGTGACTTTTTTCTTCGAGCGGCTCGTGGGGTCCCCCCTCCTGTGAAAAATGGCCTGGAACCCCGGACCAGGGATCGGCCCGGCCATTTTCAGCCAGGGCGGTGCGGGCCTCGGCCGCTGGCTGACTCCGTGTTGAAGGCTTTTCCTGCTGGGTGCCCATTGGGGCGGATTGCCAAGCCATCCAGGAGCCGGACGCTCAAATATAGCTGGGCGCCGACGGCTCCGCTCCCTTGTCGGTCGGTGATTGGCTGATCTTGGCTGCTCAGGAACGGGCGTTGTGATCAAAGCCCTCTCCGGCCGACATCGGCTATCATTGCTTTCCTGTACGGACGCTTTCGTCCTGTGCGAGTAACTACCGCTTCAGGCTGGCGGTAGCATTTGGTCCATGTTCCAACGCCGCACGCAGCACGATGTCGAGCGCGGTATTGCCGACGAGACCGGGCGCAGGGAAGAATTTATAGTCGCTCGCGGTGACGACGATGACCAGGTCGAGGCTTGGTACGATATAAAGCTTCTGCCCGCCGTGGCCAATCCCGGCAATCCAATCGATCTCCCGGTCGCCGACCCTTGATCGGCCGAGCCACCATAGATAGCCGTAAGAATTTACGTGGAAATTGGCGTCGGCGAGTCCGAACAGCGGCAACTGCGGGCTCGTCATCTCGTTGATCCATTTCGCGGAGACAATCTGATGCCCATGCCAAGCGCCATGGTTCAGCACGAGCTGCCCGATCTTCGCCAGACCGCGTGGGAGCAGATACAATCCCCCGTATGCCGCAAACCGGCCGTTTGGCGCCCGGACCCACACCCAGTCCCCATCCCTGATCCCGAGCGGGCCAAACAGGGCTTGTTGCGCGAACTTGTCGAGCGGTTGGTGAGTAACTTTCATCAAGATGTCGCCGAGCAGTTCGACGCCGCCACTGTTGTAATGCCACACTGTTCCAGGCGTCGCAGCGAGCGGCCGGGCCAAGACAAAGCGATACGGATCCGACGCCCGGGCCATCCGCCATACGATGTTCGACGGGTCGCTGTACGGTACGGCCAACTCGGGCCAGTTGAAGCCCGAGCTCATCGTCAGAAGCTCTCGAACCGTAATGCTATCCTTAGCTTGCGACCGAAGGTCGGAATCGCCAGGAAAATACGAGAAGACACGCGCGTTGACGCGCTTGAGCCAGCCGTGGTCCGAGGCGATACCAGCCAACAGGGCAACAACGCTTTTCGAGATCGATGCGATAGGATGCACCGTATCTGCGTCCCAGTTGCCGAAGTAGTGCTCGTAGACCAATGTGTCGTGGCGCACCACAACGACGCCATTTGGGTGGAGCGCCACCACGGCGCCATCCACATTGACGGCAGTCAATGCTTTCAGGGCCGAGCCGATAGAGCAAATCAGACCAGGGTCGAGGCCTTCTTTTGCGGGCGCAGCAACCGACCAGCCGTCGGACACCGCGGCTGGCGCACCACAAGTCGATGGGATCGCGATCGCGCCTGCTGCGAATGCCAGCGACGGCATCAGGCTGAGAGCAAGCACGATGATCATGCGCATCGTGAGCCTCCGTTGACTTACGTCAATAAATCCATTCGCGACGCTTCCGATAATACCACATGTCTCACCGGTGCCTTGAGACGCCTGAGAGTCCGGTCTCCGCTGCGGTCGCGAACGGTCTAAAGCCGCCACGTGGTTTCCATCCAGTCTTTGCCTTGAGGCGAATGTTCGGATCCGCACCTCCCGGCCTGAGAGCGGATCGGCTGAAAACCAGTTGCCGGAGGTCAGGCTGCGCCCGCTGATGCAGCGCTTCTCCCTCATGCTACAGGAGCAGCCGCTGTTCGCCGACGTTTTCAGGGCGGTCTGATAAATGAGGGGAGTCATGAGGCTGGGTGCGGGCACAGACGCCGCGCCGTCGCTTCGGGGCATCACCGCAGTTCGCGAGGATTTTGGCGGTTATCAATTCAGAGCTGGTTGCTTGCCGCCCCCATTACGGTGCCATCGGCAGAGTCGAGGGCGCCCGGCGCGCCGGAAGCTCACGAAATCCCCAGCCATCGCGGCAACGCCAGGGTAATCGCGGGTACGAACGCGAGCAAAAGCAAAGCAATGAAAATGATCGCCAGGTATTTCGCGATCGGCCGGGCGACGCGCTCCACCGCAACCTGACCCACGGCGCAGGCGGTGTACAGCCCGACACCAACAGGTGGGGCGAACAGGCCGATGCCCATCGAAATGACCAGCAGAATGCCAAAGTGCAGCGGATTGACGCCCAGCTTCTGGGCTGCCGGCAGCAGCAGGGGAGCGAACACGATCAACGCAGGCGCACCCTCAAGCACCGAGCCCATTACGATCAGCATCCCGATCGCGATCAGCAGGAAGACCCAGGTCCCGGAAGACGAGCCGATACCCGCCAGGTCCGCCGCCATGTTCTGCGGGATCAGGTTGACCGTGAGAAGGTAGCTCAGCACCTGCGCGGAGGCGACGATAAACAGGATCATTCCGGAAAGGGATGCAGAGCGGGTCAGGAAATCGGCAAAGGAACGCCAGCTCATCTCCCGGAAGGCGAGCACGCCGACAAGCAGTGCATAGACCACCGCAACCGCGGAAACCTCGGTCGGCGTTGCCACACCGCCCACGATTCCCCCGACGATGATAACAATCAGGAAAGCGCCGGTCAGCGCACCGGCCGTGGTTTTCAGGATATATACCAGGGAGTACGGGCCCGGCGACACCGCCTTGCGGTCCTGCGTCCCCCGGCCGCGCGCTGTCAGCACGGCCACCAGGATCAGCCCGACGGCCATCACGCCCGCCGGTAACAGGCCAGCGATGAACAACCCGCCGATCGATACATTCGCAACATAGCCGAGAATGATCATGTTGATGCAGGGCGGGATCGTCTCGCCCATGACGGCGCTGGCGGCCAGCAGCGCCACCGCGTCGTTCTCGTCATAGCCGGATCGGCGCATAGCCGGCAGCATGATGGATCCCACCGCCGCCACATCGGCGCTTTTCGATCCGGAGATGCCGGAGAACACCGCCATCGCGGCGATCATCACCACGCTCAGTCCGCCGCGCACGCGGCCGATCACCATGTCGAGGAAGGCGATCAGCCGGCTCGACATCCCATTGATCTCCATGACGAGGCCGGCCAGGACAAAGAACGGGATCGCCAGCAGAACGAAGCTGCTCACCCCGGATTGCATCACCTGCGTGAACTGGATGATCGGCAGGGAATTGGTGACCGCCATGTAGCCCAGGCTGCCGGCGGCCAGTGCAAATGCCACGGGCACCGCTGCGACCAGACAGACGGCATCGACGGTCACCATGAGCCAGAGGCCGGTGCGCGCCGAAGCCGGCGCAAGCGCGCCCCAGACGAGGAAGCCTCCGGCCAGGACGAGCATGACGATTGCGGATTCCCACAGGCCTCGTCCGGGCACTCGGAACAAGTGAAATATCGCGAAAAGACTCATGACCGCTCCGCCGACCAGCAGCGGGTAGTAGTCGATACTTGCCGGCAGAATGCCGCTCGGGGTAGTCTCCCCCGCCACGCTGTTCAGCAGCGGCACGGACGACCAGGTGAGACAGACCGAGACGACCAGGACGACCCATGCGGAGAACCCGTCCATACGGTCAGCCCACTGCCCGGTCAGTGAATTACGAAACAAGCGCACGCCGAGATGCTCGGAACGGTACAGCGCCAGCGCGCCGCCCAGGAACGTGATCGCGATCAGAACGGCGATCGCGACCTCATCGCTCCATTGTAATGGGTTCGACAGGAAATAGCGGAAGATGACGTCGAGCACGACCACGACGACACCGCCTGCCAGGATCACGGCACACAAAGCCGCGACGATTCCTGCCGCCACCCTCTCCGGCAGTGTGCGGTCCGGCGGCGCCGGCACGGTCAGAGGGTTTTTCCGGTCTCCGTCAAAATCGCCTGCAGGACCGGTTTGGTGTCCGGGTATTTGTCGGTGAAGCTCTTCCACAGGGGCTTGACCTCCTCGGTGAGCTTCGCCCGGTCGATGTCGATCGTCTTGACCCCGTTCTGCTTCAGCGTATCCAGCGATTGTTGGGCAGCAGCGCTCGCCTTGGTACGCTGATGGTTCACCCCGATCGTGGCAGCCTGCCGGACGGCTTGCTGGTCGGTCGGCGACAGCCTGCGGAGCGTTGCATCGGAAATGATCGGCGAGCACGGGTCGAAGATGTGCCGCGTCATGGTGTAGCTCTTGGCCAGCTCATAGAACTTGAATTGCAGGATCGTGGGCGGATCGTGCTCCAGGCCCTCGATCACGCCGGTCTCCAGCGAGGTATAGACCTCATTGAAACTCATCGGCACCGGATCGGCTCCGAGCAGCCTGAACGTCCCTACGAACGTGGGGGACGGCAGGACACGGAGCTTCAGGCCGTGGAATTGCGCGGGCGTCGTGACCGGGCTTTTGGTCAGCACGTTCCGACCGCCGAAATTGTAGCACCAGCCCAGGATTTCGGCTTTGGTCTTCTTCTTGAAAATGTCCTGGAGCAACCGTCCGGCGTTGCCGTCCATGACCTTTCCGGTCTGTTCGAGCGAATCGAACAGGAATCCCATCGTCAGCACCGCGATTTCTGGCACGATGGGTGACCAGTCGGACGGGACCATCATCATGTCCAGCGTGCCCGAATTGAGCTGGTTCGGGTACTTGTCCTCTGGGCCGAGCTGGCTGTCGCCATAGAAGATGGAGCCGACATTGCCGTTGGTCCGGCTCAGCAGCTCGGAGAGGAACGCGTCGAAGAATACCGTGTGCGCATTCTCGGTGTGGGTCGGTTGAGAGGAGCCGAGCTTCAAAGTGACCTGCTTGCCTTGCTGACCGCGGATACCGGACTCCGTGGCGGCATGTGCCATGCGGGTTCTGGCGAAGGCGGCGCCCAGCGGCACGGCTGCCGTCCATTTCAGGAGCTCACGACGACGAAACTCAGCGTTGGAAGTTGGACACATGGACGTTCCTTTTTTTGGCCGGATCACGCTTAAGTTGCCCCGAGTCTAGCCGCGCCTCAAGCGGCGCCTGACGAGTGCGGCGGCAACCACCAGCCAGACCAGAGCGAGCCCGAACAGCAGCAGCGAGAGCCAGGGCAGCATGGTCGCGAACAAGAGCTGGGTGAATATCATCACCACCACCCCTGCCATCATGAGGAACCGGAAATCGCGGATTGGATGCAAGGGGTTGGTCATGTAGTGCTCGAAGGCGAGCAGCACGAAGGCGACCAGCAGCGGCGGGACGATGGCGTAACTCGGCATGCTTATGGCCTCATAGTCCCGCGTATAGCCGGCCGGGGTTGAGGATACCGCGCGGATCGAATGCCGTCTTCACACGCCTCGAGATGGCGGCGAGCACCGGGGGCTCGGGCGGGATCACCGCCACCGCGGCGCGCAGCGGCTCGGGCGCGCGCACCAGCATCCAGGTGCCGCCGGCGGCACGGGCGGCTGCTTCCACCGCCGCATGCGCGCCGGCTTCCGCGGGCCCGGCGACCCACACAAGGCCGCCGCCCCAGTCCAGGAACAAGGAGGCATCGAAGGCCTCGCGGAGCGCTCGCGCAACGGCGGCGCCGGCGGAAGGCCGCACGGAGAGGCGCCAGATCGCTTGCTCGGCGGTGGCGCCCAGGGGGACGGCGTCGCGTACCGCGCGCCACAGCTTGCGTGAGGCCGCATCGTCCAGGATGTCGCCGGGACCGAACGCCGTCATTTCGTCGCGCAGCTTCGCGGTGCGATAGGCGACCGACGGAGTGAAGTCCTCGATGCGTGCCAGCGCCACAGCGTGGGTGAAGCCGAGCCGCGACGCCGCGTCCGACGGCAGCCAGGCGGCGGCGGAGACGCCATACGGTGAGCCGAGCGCCGTCGCCAGTGCCGCGATCCCGGCGTTGGCATCGGGCGTATGGACCGCGACGGTGCCGACTGCTTCCGGCGCGGGCAGCACTTTCAACGTGACCTCGGTGATCACCGCGAGCGTGCCGTGGCTGCCGGAAAGCAGCTTGCACAGGTCAAGACCGGTGACGTTCTTCAGGACACGTCCGCCGGAGCGGATAATTTCGCCCGTTCCGTTCACCGCTCGGACGCCGAGCACGTGATCGCGCATGGCGCCCCAGGTGATGCGCCGAGGACCGGAAAGATTGGCGGCGACGACCCCGCCCAGGGTCTGCGGCGCGGTGGCTGCGAACAGCGCCGAGTAGTCTGGCGGCTCGGCGATCAGGTGCTGGCCGCGTTCGGCGACGGCGGCCTCGATCTCGATGAGCGGCGTGCCAGCGCGGGCGCGGATCACCAGCTCGTTCGGCGAATAGAGGGTGATGCCGCGATGGTTTCGAGTCGAAAGATTGCGTGCTGCCTGGACGAGGCGCAGCATCGCGGTTTTGGTGCCGTTGCCCTGCACCAGTAGCGGCTCGCCGGCGGCGTGGGCTTCGGCGACCGCGGCAGCGATGGCTTCCTCCTCGATGGGCGCCGTCATTATGTCGGAGAAGGCCACCGCACCTCACGCCGCGAGCGGGAACACCTTGTGCGGGTTGAGCAGCCAATCGGGGTCGAAGGCGGACTTGATGCGCCGCTGCTGCTCGAGTTCGGCGGCGGTGAACTGGGTAGGCATCAGGTCGCGCTTTTCCACGCCGACGCCGTGCTCGCCGGTGAGGCAGCCACCGACTTCGACGCACAGTTTGAGGACGTCGGCGCCGAATGCTTCGGCTTTGGCGAAGCTCTCGGGGTCGTTGGCATCGAACATGATCAGCGGATGCAGGTTGCCGTCGCCGGCGTGGAAGATGTTGGCGACCTGCAGGTCGTATGAGTTGGACATCTCGCCGATGCGGCGCAGCACGTCGGGTAGGCGGCTGGTGGGGATGACGCCGTCCATGCAGAGATAATCGGGGCTGATCCGCCCGATGGCGCCGAATGCGCCCTTGCGGCCCTTCCAGATCGCCAGCGACTCTTCGGGCGTCTGCGACACTTTCAGGCTGATCGGGTCGTGCTTTTCGCAGATGGTGCGGAGGCGATCCAGCAGCGCGTCCTGTTCGACCATGCTGCCTTCCACCTCGATGATCAGCATCGCCTCGGCGTCCAGCGGGTAGCCGGCATGGGCGAAGGCTTCGCATGCGTGAATCGCCGGACGGTCCATGAATTCGAGGGCTACCGGAATGATACCAGAGGAAATGATCGCATCGACGCAAGCGCCGGCAACCTCGTTCGAGCGAAACGCCGCCAGCATGGCGCGGGCGCCCTCGGGTGCGCGGAGGATGCGGACGGTTACTTCGGTCACCACCGCGAGCTGACCCTCGCTGCCGGTCAGCAGACCGAGCCAGTCGTAGCCGGCCGCGTCCAGGTGCGTGCCGCCGATGCGCAGGACCTCGCCCTCGGTGGTGACGATTGTCAGGCCGAGCAGGTTGTTGGCGGTGACGCCATACTTCAGGCAATGCGCGCCGCCGGAATTCATCGCGACATTGCCGCCGATCATGCAGGCGAGCTGGCTGGACGGGTCCGGCGCGTAGAAGAAGCCATGCTCTGCAACCGCCTGAGTGATGCCGAGATTGGTCACGCCCGCCTGCACCACGGCGAAGCGGTCGGCGTAGTCGATCTCGAGGATGCGGTTCATCCGCATGAGGCCGAGCACCACGGCGTCGGCCAGCGGCAGTGCGCCGCCGGAGAGCGAGGTGCCGGCGCCGCGCGGCACCACCCGCACGCCTTCGGTGTGGCAGAGCCGCAGCACCGCGGCGACCTGTTCCGTGCTGGAAGGCAGAACCACAGCGAGCGGTGGCTGGCGGTAGGCGGTGAGCCCGTCGGTCTCGTATGGCCTCAGCCGGAGCGGCTCGGCGATGACCGCCTCGTCCGGCAGCAGGGCGCGCAGGCCGGCGACGATCGCCTCGCGGCGGGCGAGCACTTCGGGCTTCGGGTCAGGCAGGCGGAGCATGGGATTCCTCCCCGGATGGGGAGGAAAAATGGCGCTGCGCGCGGGGGCGGGCAAGCGCCGGGGTGCGTCAGCCCTGGCGCGCCTTCATCCGGGGGTTCTTCTTGTTGATCACATAGACACGCCCGCGGCGGCGCACGACGCGACAGTTCTTGTCGCGCGCCTTGGCTGTTCGCAGGCTGTTGCGGACCTTCATGGCACGGGCGTCCCGGGTGGCGGCGGAAAAGAGCCGCGGTGGATAGGGGAGCGGCTGTGCCGTGTCAATGCGGTAGTAGGAAGGCTTGGGAGGCGTGACGGCCGACGCGGCTGCGCTCACGGGGCCGACGGAACATAGGGGGAGTAATCCGGCATTGACAACCGTCACCCGACGGTTTACATCATCAGATGATCCAGCGGTTTCGACACAAGGGGCTCGAGCGCCTGTTTGCCAGGGGTGACTCAAGCGGTGTCAACCCGCAGCCAGCGACCAAGCTCCGGCGCATGCTGATCCTGCTGGACAAAGGGAAAGACCCATCCGCGCTGAACGTGCCGGGGTACCGTCTGCACCAGCTCAAAGGCGATCGGCACGGTCAATGGTCGGCCACGGTGTCGGGAAATTGGCGCCTCGTGTTCGAATTCGAGGGCGAGCACGCCACGAATGTTGATTTGGTCGATTATCATTGACGGAGGGCAGGAATATGGAGATGCACAACCCGCCTCACCCGGGTGAAATCATTCGGGAAGACTGCTTGAAGCCGCTCGGCCTCACTGTCACGGCGGCGGCTGAGTGGCTTGGAGTGTCACGTCAGTCACTTTCGGAATTGATCAACGGCCGTAATGGCATTTCCGCCGATATGGCGATCCGGCTGGAAAAGGCAGGATGGAGCAATGCCGAGACCTGGCTTGGGGTGCAGACGGCCTACGATCTCTGGCAGGCAAAACAGCATTCCGATGCAATCAAAGTGAAGCGTTATCCCACGCCGGACGCGCCGTCGCCGACGTGAAAGCCGAACTCCCGGTTCGACGTCATCCGGTCGAAGGCGGAATTTCGGATATGCGAGCACGCGGAGCAGCTCATCGCCTATGATGGCAACTGGCTGGGTGGCGGAACCTTTGTCTCTTTTGACAAAAAGGCTGTCTCACTCATCGCCGAGCAAGGACAACGGGCCCGCTTCCTGGCCTCCCTCAAGTGAAGGTCGTGAGGATGTCCGGCCTCCGCCGGGCACGACAGGGCTGTCTCTTTCCGGGCACCTCCCGCCCGTCGCATGATCCGCTCCCGGATCACGGAGCACCGATATGGAGCGCGACCTCATCATCGCTCTGGCCAAAGCCGCCGGGCTGGAGAAGGCACTTGCGGAACACCCGGACGACGTCGCCGCCGCGGCCGCGCAGGCGGCGGAAACGGGCGGGGCCATCCGCGTTCCGACCGACCCCGCGGTTGAGCCCTGGCCGCCGATGCGGCCGGGGATCGGCCAATGAACGAGTTGCATTGGCTCACCATCGCCGAGACGGCAGCGGCATTCGCCGCCCGCCGCGTCTCGCCGGTGGAGCTGGTGTCGGCGCTGCTGTCCCGGATCGAGCGACTCGAGCCACGGCTGCATGCATTCGTCCGCCTGGACGCGGACCTCGCCATGGATGCCGCCCGCGCGGCCGAACGCGAAATCGCCGCGGGTCGGATCCGCGGGAAGTTGCACGGCATTCCCGTGGGCTTGAAAGACATCATTGACGTGGCAGGGCTGCCGACCACCTGCCATTCGAAAATCCTGCTCGATAACGTCGCCCGCGCCGATGCGACCGTGACCGCGAAGTTGCGCCAGGCCGGTGCGGTGATCTTGGGCAAGCTGGCGACCCATGAATTCGCGATCGGCGGCCCGAGCTTCGACCTGCCGTTCCCGCCGGCGCGCAATCCGTGGAACCCGAACCATCACCCGGGCGGCTCGTCGTCCGGCGCTGGCGCCGGCGTTGCGGCCGGTCTGTTTCCCGCGGCGATCGGCTCCGACACCGGTGGCTCGGTGCGGAACCCGGCGAGTTGCAGCGGCATCGTCGGGCTGAAGCCGACTTACGGGCTGGTGTCGCGTCGCGGCGTCTTTCCGTTGTCCTATACGCTTGACCACGTCGGACCGCTGGCCCGCACGGTTGCCGATATCGCGCTGCTGCTGGATGCGATGGCCGGCCATGATCCGGGCGATCCGGGGAGTGCGCCTTGCGGCGCGCGGAATTTCGGCCGCGAGCTCGAACGCGGGGTGCGTGATTTGCGCATCGGTTTCATCCGTCATTTCCATGAGACCGACATGCCGGCAGCCCCGGAAATGACGGCCGCGATCGATGATGCCGCGCGCGTGCTCGAAGCCGAGGGCGCGCTGGTTCGCACGGTGACTTTGCCGTCGCTGAATGAGTTTGCTGCCGTCAACCGGGTGATCCTGGCCAGCGAGGCGTGGTCGGTGCATGCGCCGTGGCTGCGGACGCGACCTGGCGACTATGGCCAGCTCGCGCGGCGGCGGCTGATGCCTGGGGCGTTCATCCCGGCGGGGGATTACGTCGGCGCACAGCGGCGGCGGGCACAGATGATCGCCGCGGTGGAAGACGCGTTTCGCGACGTCAATGTGCTGCTGTGCGCCAGCTCGATGGATCCGGCGAGCCGCATCGAAGACGCCGCCGAGACCGCGCGCACCTATCCGCGCCAGGCGCGCACGCCGTTCAACGTCACCGGCCATCCGGCGCTGGCGATGATGTCGGGGCTATCGGAGGGTGGGCTGCCGTTGTCCGTGCAGTTCGCCGGGCGTTACTTTCAGGACGCGACGGTGCTGCGCGTGGCGGCCGCCTATGAGCGCGCCACCGAGTGGCACAACCGCCGTCCTCCGATCGGCTGAGCGATGCATCCGGTGCTGCCTGGCCCGACCTCGCGCGTGTGGTTCTCGGAGCGATTGCGCCTACACTATGTCGATTGGGGCAATCCCGATGCGCCGCCGCTGTTGCTGCTGCACGGCGGACGCGATCATTGCCGCAACTGGGACTGGGTTGCGGCGGCACTGCGGGATCAGTGGCACGTCATCGCACCCGATCTGCGCGGACACGGCGACAGCGCGTGGTCGCTGTCGGGCCATTATACGATGGCCAATTATATCTACGACCTGGCGCAGCTTATTCATCAGCAACGGCTTGCACCGGTGTCGATCGTGGCGCATTCGCTCGGCGGCAACATCGCGCTGCGCTACAGCGGCATCTATCCCGAGACGGTGCGCCGGCTGGTGGCGATCGAGGGACTCGGCCCCGGCCCGCGCTCGGCGGCGGCGCGCGACACTCAGCCGATCGCGGAGCGAATGCGCGAGTGGGTTGATGAGCAACGCGCGATGGCGGGCAGGCTGCCGCGCCGCTATGCCTCGATCGAGGAGGCGCTGAAGCGCATGCAGGAGGCAAACCGGCGGCTGACGGCAGAGCAGGCACGGCATCTGACGCAGCACGCGGTGAACCAGAACGAGGACGGCACGTATAGCTGGAAGTTCGATCCGTATGTCCGGATCTGGCCGCCCTACGACATGACTCGTGAGGAGATCGCCCTGTTGTGGTCGAGCATCGCGTGTCCGACCCTGCTGGTGTGGGGGAAGGAGAGCTGGGCGAGCGACCCTGCCGCGGACGGGCGGGCGGAGTGTTTTCGAGATGCGCGTGTGCTTGGTGTCGATGGCGCCGGGCATTGGGTGCATCACGACCGGCTGGAGCTGTTCGTGCGCGAGGTGTCGGCTTTTCTGGCTGACTGATTGTGCGCCTGCTCGCGAACTCTCGGTGATACGCGCTTTTGCTGGCGCCTCAGGAGCAGCGTACCGACGAGGTTCGATCGAATTGCACCGTGCCGCCGTTCGTCAGGCGCACCACATAGTTGCTGCCAAGCGCGCCCTGTCTCGCGATTGTCGCGCCGTTGAGATGGCAGACATCGACCGTTCTGCGCCAAGGATTGCTGATTTCTACCGAGCCCGAGCTGTTGGAGTCGATTTCTAGATAAATCGGCTGGGCCGATCTATTGGCGCGACTGACTTTTACGGTCCCGCTCCCGTCCAAGTACACGTTCAGCCGTCCGAAACCGGAGTCGACCACGCTTCCGCTGGCCGACGACTGAACGAGATAGGTCACCGGTTCAGGCGCCGGCCCACGACCACGGCCACTGCCGCCGATATCGACTTTGTTATCGCCGGCGTACACCACAGCGCCGCCCGCGGCCTTTATCGTATAATGGGCGCCGGTCGTGCCGTTGAGCGTGATCGTCGGAATGTCGGTCGGGCCAGCATCGTATGTCACAAACTGCCAGCCGTCGACCGCCCTGATCTTGCCGCCGCTCGCGACTACCTTGGGGCCGGAGTTGATCCAGCCGCCCCGGATGGAGAATGTGAAAGCCTGCGGTGCTGCGGTGCCGCTCGGAACGATCGTCAGGCCATTCACGACCACCGAGGCATCCGTTTCGTCAACGTTGTCGTGGCCGGCCGTGCCGTCCACGTGCAGCGAGCTGCCCTTGTACGCAAGGTAGGAGTTGCCGCTGTTGCTGCCGGTTGCGCCGGAGTCATGCGCGGTCAGAGTGGCGCCCTGATAGACGCGCGCCGCACAGGCTGGTGTCTGTGTTGTCGAGGCGAAGGAAAGTGTCGTTGAGCCGCCGAGGACATTGATCGGATTGCCATGACCGCATGCCCTGCCGCTCACTGTGATGCGGTCATTGGCTCCATAGTCGAAGGTCTGGAAGCCAGCCGAGAGCGCCAGGCGGTTGGAGATGCTGGCGGGGTTGGTCCATACCCACAGAGCCCCGCGGGTAATATCGACTCCGCCAGGCCCCCCGATGACAGCGTAACCGGGTGCGCTGACGGTCAGCTTGCCATTCCCGCCCCATACGGTCTTCGTGGGGAAAGGTACTGAAACGTTGTGCGGCCAGCTCGTGCCTCGATAGTCGGCAAGCAATGTCGTGTCATCGAATGCGCTGTCCTGCACGGCCCGGGAAACCGCCGAGCCGTCCGCGTAAATGTTCCCCGCGCCGATGGTGCCCTGCCCCTGCAAAATTCCATGAGGTCCCAAGGCGCTCCGAGGCGGGAAAGTGTTATTCGTGACAACTACGTCCGGGTTGTTGTCGATGCTGGAGATCGGTACGAAGCGCTTGGTGACTCCCGACAACACGATCGAGTTATGGTCTATCGTATAAGAGGCCGGTATATTCTTGCCCAGGATGCCGCCCAGGAGTATGGCCTGGGGCGGCTGGTTGTTCTGCCCGGTTTGCGGGCCGAACGTCATGGTGTTGCCCCTCACCACCAGGGTACCTCCTTCTGAGTCGTCAATGGCGGCCGAGGACGCAACGGTGAAGTTCTGGACGAAGTTATTGTGCTCAACGATACCGAGAAATGGCCGCAATTTGACGTTGTAACCGTAATTGCACTCGCCGAAGGTGTTGGGCTGCGCTGCAATTGCCGTGCCGTTGACTGTGATGGTGCCGCCGACGTCCACAGTACCCAGGTTGATGTAGATGCTATGCGAGGGACCGGCGTCTGAGCAGTTGTTGTTGAATTTGCTACCGGATATTATCACGATTCCGGACCCATCGGGCGGCGACCATGTATTGCCAAGAATGCCGTCCTGGCAGTCGGTGATGTGCATGTTATCGAACTGGACGAGGCCGGCGGATTGAAGTTGGAAGCAACGCGCCGCCTTGCAGGAGGGTGAACCGTTGTGGCAGAACACCGTGCCATCGACATGAAAGTCCTTCACGGTCATGGTTTCCCCGGGATACGGCGAACTCTCGGTGCCGACAGCAAAATAATATTGCGTGCCCGCCGCCTGGGTGTCCTGCACCAGCACGTCGTCGGGCACACGGCCCATTCCCTCGATCGTGCCGTTGAAGTCGATTCTGCCGGGCGCTTCGGGATAGGTCCCCGGACAGATTTGTACGTCGTAGGGCCTGGAGTAGTCGCCGGCGATTGCGCGGAGCGCTTCGTGGATGGTCGCGAACTGCCCGCCTCCGCTATGACAGACGGTCAGAGTTGTCGCCGGCGCAACCTGCGCATCTGCTGATTCGACAAGACCGGCGTTAAGCGAGACCCCGATAAGGGCCGTGCCGAGGAGGAGCTCTTTCTTCATGGTCACTCTCCTGTCGTTGGCCGGCCGGGCTTGACGCCGCTCATTGACGCGCGGGTCGTCGCAAGATCCGGAGTCTTACCGAAAAAGCGAAGCAATTTCAATGATCTCCCGTGCGGGATTCGAACCCGCGCCGGCGCCCTGGGCGAACGGGAACGAGCGTCCACCGGTGTTCGCTGGCGTCTATAAGGCGTTGATGTTCCTACGTTGATAGCGGCCGAAATGCCTCTGGACGGCAGTGTGCTCCACCTCTTGTATCTACC
>Ga0335074_10006244_pt1 | contig 16530 bp, 11 predicted proteins | sample Lox_Sample_23_FD_206715 | JGI IMG/M metagenome (GOLD analysis project Ga0335074, IMG submission 206715) | Soil microbial communities from Loxahatchee National Wildlife Refuge, Florida, United States - Lox_Sample_2.3 | ecosystem: Environmental > Terrestrial > Soil > Wetlands | place: USA...
GCGTTGCCTTTCCGGAAGGCAGGGCTACGGGGGGCGGGGTGCTGGTAGGCGGGGGTCCGGTGCCAACGCTGCGCACGGCGTTGTGGTGAAGACCCAGGCCGGTGACGACAAGTGCGATAATAAGAACAGCGACCAGGGCGCAATACAAGAAAATGCGGCGGCTTATTCCGTCAACCCATGGGATCTTCAACTGAACGTGTCATTTCAGTTTGGTCTATTCAATGTCATGTGGTGCGGTTCTGGGCGGCGGCACGAGCAGTGATGCGGCTAGCGTGAGCTCGAGCAGGTATGGGGAGGCATTGGTGAAGCCTACCTCGGTGAACGATGCCACCAGGCAATAGGTCACGAGGAAGAGGGCGAGCGCACGCCGGACGCCGCGCGGATGGCGGCAAGCCGCCACGAGCAGGAAAACCAGGATCGCGGAGCAGAGGATCACCCCGAACAGTCCTTGCGCCTGGTAGGAGGCGAGCCAGTTGCTGTCGATCGCCAGGCCGTTGAAGGAATCGTTGGACAGGCCGAAGCCGAAGATCTGCTGGAACGTGTCGCGCGGGAAAGCCAGCAGGGGTCCCCAGACCGCGGTCCGGCCGGTGAGGTCGGTCAGCTCGTGCCCGCCCTCGCCTCGAACGATCCAGGTGACGAGGAAGCTGGACAGCGTGATGATCGCGATCGCCGTCACGGTTGCGGCCACGGCGAACACCCTGCGGACCCGGGTAGTGACTGCGATCAGGCTCAGGCCGGCGACCACCAGGCCCGCGATCAGGGCAGCCAGGGCGGTCCTGGTGTGGGTGGCGATCAAGATCGCTCCCGTCGCGGCCGCGATAGCCAGGGTTACCCGACCGCGCAGCTGCCCGCAGATCCATAGCACGACGACCACGCCGAACGTCACCGCCGCGTAGTGAGCGACCTGAGTGGGCGGGATCTTCCACAGCGCGCCTTGCAGCCTGTGGTGAGCTAGGGCATGGCCCGGCGCTACCAGCACCCCCAGGAGCACCGAGCCCAAAATCACTGCCAGTGATGCCAGGTGGGAGCGGACCAGCAGCATGTCACGACGGCCCCACCACGGCGTCAGGAGCCACAGCACGGCAACGAACCCGATCAGCCGGAACGTTCGGTACACGGTCCCGAGGTGCTCTGGTGGCAGGATGGTCACGACCGCTTCCAGGGCGAGCAGGCTCACCAGGCACAAGAACACGTTGGGGCGCACGACGACCCTGCGGTTAATGGTCAGCGCGAGCAGTAGCGCCACCAGCAGGGCACCCTGGGTGATGGTCTTGCCGACGGCCGACGGGACGTGCAGCAGGAGACCTGCATACCCTATGGCGTCGAGGACCAGCAGGCCCCACACGACGCCGACCCTGCGCCGCACCGAGCGGTCGTGCACCTGCTCAAGCCCCGTCAGCGTTACCCCGCGGGTGGGACGGAACAGGATGGCAGGCGTACTCATCGGCGCATCAGCCCGGGCAGATCTTCGTCCGCCATGCCATCACGGCCGGCTTCCGGTGCCGCTGCTGTGCCGAGGCTCTGATCGGTCTTGTCCGCTCCGACGAGCACGCCGGAGATCAGCGTGATTCCGGCGAGCCGTATCATCTCGGCGACGGCATGGATCCGCGCTGCCGAGGATCGCCCTCCGGTCACCATGGCGACGGCACTGTGTGTCCATCCTGCGAGATGCTCCGCTCCCAGTGAGGGGTCAAGGGGCGCCAGGATGAGCAGTAGGTCAGCCGATCCGCAGGCGGTAACCAGGGATCCCGCGTCCGGAGCCGGGCCCGGCATGCGCTGGAGCGGGCCCGCTGCCAGCGCTGGGTCATTCTTGGGAACCGCCACCGTCAGGCGCGTGCGCTGCACCCGCACCGTCCGGACACCAGGGCCGGCGGCCCCGAGCAGCCGCGCTGCGGGAGCTCCGTCGCCCAGGTCGGCGACGACGACCTGCAGGCCCTCCTGTGCGTACTGTAGGGCCAGTGACGCCAGGCAGATGGCCGCGACGCGCGCGTCGTCTACCGGGACCACGGCCAGGCTCGCGGGGTCGCGAGGACTACGCGGGATCGCGCTGGCCAGGTAGGCGACGACCCGCTGAACGCTGGTGCTCTGGTCGACTGGTAGTCCCCGCTGGCCCAGTCGCCAGCGGCTCACTGGTAGTCCCCGCTGGCTCAGTCGCCAGCGGCTCCACGGCACCCTGGCCACACTGAGCTTGACCGGAGCGCCGAGTGTGCGCGCAATATCATCGCGCCGGCGTAGCCGATCGGACAGCAGCTCGCGAACCAAGGCGATGCCTATGCCCAGGACCAGGCCCGCGAGAAGCCCGATGCCAACGTATTCGGCAAAGCGTCTCAGCTGCGAGGTCGAGTTCAGGCTGGCAGCATTCAGCACTTGGCTGCCGTGCACGACCTCCTCGGTCTTGACTTGCGCAGCCGCCACAGTGGACGAGGTGGCTTCTTGAAGGGCGGTCAGCGCAAGCGCCGCCGGCTCCGCCCTGAGCTTCCTGAGCTTAGCTTGCTGCGTGGGCGACACCGTCTGGGCCTGCAGCCGGCTGATCTCCTTGTTGACTGAGTTGGCCTTCAGCTGGGCGATCTGCTGGCTGAGTGAGGCGCTCGTGAGGGTCAGAGCGGCAGTCGCAACGTCCGCCCGGAATCGGAGGAACTGCGTGGCCAGAGCATTGGCTTGGGTCACCGCAGCTCCGGGCGTCGGTGCCGTTACCGTAATGTCGATTATCCGATCGGTGACGGCCGTGACCGTGTACGCCTTGAGGAAAGAGCTAACGCTTTGCTGTAGCCCCAGCTGCTCCATGGCGAGTTCAGCTACCGTGCTGCTCTCCGCAATGGCCACCTCGTTGGCTATCGGCGATCCCGCGGGCTCGCCGGATATGGTCTCGGGCGTCAGCAACAGCGACGTCGTGGCCTTGTAGGGAGCCGGAATCGCCAGGAAGAGGCAAAGGCCAATGAGCAACCCGGCTACGGCGATGGTGCCCCACAGCCGCGTGGTACGGCGCAGCGTCGCTTTGATGAATTCGAGACTGGTGAGGCCAGTGGTGAGATCGGCGGTCCCATCCTCGAGATACGCGTAGTCGTCTTCGCTGGGGTCCTCGGCGAGGTGGTCACCGTCGTACATGGAGAGCACCACCTTGTTGCCTTCGTCGTTCATCATCTGATCACCGCAACCGTGCTGGTCATTCGGGTTGGTCCCCGGGTCGGCCGGGCAAGCTGAGGGAGACGGCCGGTGGTGGGGTCGGCCGGGTCGGGATCAGCAACGAGGATTCCGGCCATGAAGCGGCCACGGGCCGCGTAGTTTGCCGCGACACGAGCCAGCTGCCCCGCCGTCGCCGCGCCTGCCGAAACGCCGAGCACCGTGGTGCCGGTGCGCGCAGGGCCAGCGACCCGGGGGGCCCGGTCCTCCACCACGCCGACCACCACGGTCAGCGCGGCATCCTGCCGATCAAGGTTGTCGTCATCGGCCAGGGCGATCCGCAACCGGCTCGGCCGTCTCGGCGATGGCGAGGAAGCGGCGGCGCGCAGCCCCGCCGCCGGTCTGGAGCCCTGCTGTGGACCTATCACCAGCGTCGTAGGGATCCCGCAGGAGGCGGCGAAGACCGCGAGCTGCGGGCCGAGGGCAAGCGCCCATCGGTCCGAACAAAGCGAGAGGACGGTGAGCGACGAACCGTCGGCGCCGGGGCCGGCGGACGTCACGGTGCCCAGCCCCAGATCACTCAGCGTGGTGCGCAGGCGCCACGCATCCGTGACGCTGGGCTGGTAATCCTCGAACAGCCTGGTCCAGCTCGCCGCATGAGTAGGGTGACGGACGGAGACGGAGGCCAGGATGGGGACGCCGATAGCGTCCGCCATCTCGTCACGTTTCCGTAGTCGCCGGTCACTGCGGCGGACCGCCAGCACGCCGGCGGCTCCGATGAGCGCCCCGACCGCCGCGGCGAGCTCGGCGGTGACGAGTATGTCGATGCGCGGCTGCGGCGCGGCGGAAGCGGTGGCGTAGGACAGGACCTGCGCTGGCGCCTGCCCGCCTGGGGCGTGCCCAGAACCGAGGTAGGCGACGTAGCTGGCCGCGACGGCGCTTGCGATGCTCTCTGCCTGATCGGGGGTTTCGGCCTGGGCCGTGATGGCCAGGAGGTCCGGGTCCAAGCTTGCGGCCTGAACCTGGCTCTGCATGGCTGGCAGCGATATGGCCGGATAAACGCTGCGCAGCGCGCTCGCCAGGATGGGATCGCTTGTCGCGGTCGTGGCCTGCGCCGCCGTGTCGGACGTTGAGGCGGGAAGCGCCACAAGCGCGGTGCTCATGGGCATCGGCGGGGAACCAAACGCGGTAAAACAGGCGCCCGCGATAAAGCCGAGCGCGGCGAGGATCCCGATGGCGGCCAGGTGCCGGCGCAGGATCTGCAGGGCCTGTCTCAGGTCTTGCCGCTGATCACCCATCCGGCCTCCAGCTGGCTGCCGGGCGCCCTCTCGCCAAGGCGGCGGATGCGTAACGTGATATGACGGGTGCGTAAAGCGAACGTTCCGTGGTGCTGCCGGTGTCGAGGAATTCCAGCCGTGTAACAAGGGGCTCATCGGGCGCGGAGCGTCCCTGGCCGAGGAGCGTGAAGGCGGGAACCCGGCGCCCCAGGCCGCTGGAGTACCAGCCGAGGATCGGGCCAGTCTCGCCTCGGTGCAAGCTCCACCGCAGTGACTGAGGCAGCTCCAGCCGTGCCGCGCAGGAAACGGACGCATATGGCCACCGCAGCATCGCCCGTTCGCCATCAATCTCCGCGTCAACATCCGGACCGAGGTGGAAGGCGAGACGCACATGATGACGGCCGCCACGGATCTCGTCGAAGATGTCAATGATGCGCGAGGCCCGGTCCAGCCGAACCGTGCGGCGGTGCCGAGACGGCGGATGAAGCGCCAGGTAGCCGTCGTGCTCTGCCGTCCACTCGGCGGCGTCGCCGATGTCCTGGACGTCGATTTCCCTCGTGGTGGCATGCCGCAGCCACAAGAATGGGCCGCCCTCGCTGGACTGGCCCTGGCCATCGAGCTCGATGGTGTTGTGGGCGATCGTGGAGCGAAAATATGAGCGCCACTCCGGCTCGCCGTGGTAGCAGTAGGTTCCCGGGTCGGCAAGCACATCGATGCCGGCGTACCTTACCTCGACCGACAGCGCATCGGCGTGGGCGTGGGCCGCGATGCTGAGATAGCCGTGCGGGCCTCCGTCGCACCGGCACCAGATCTCCGGCTCCCGGCCGCCTCTGGTGTGCAGCAAGGTCGTCCCGGCATCCGCGAACCGCCATGGCCGCTGCACGGGCCTGCCCGCGACATCACGGCGTGCTCCGAGCATGGCGCCGATGATCGAACTGCCCGCGTCCGCTGAGGTGAGCGGCCACCAGTCGAGTCGGCCGAAGACGGCGGCACCGAGCGCCAGCAGCCATGGCCACCGGTTGAGAGCGGGGGCGTCGAGCAGCAGGGCTCGCCCCTCGTCGCTGTCACCTTGCCGCGGCGGCCGCAGCCGCTCGTCGAGTAGTGCTGCACCGCTGTCGACCATCGCGCACAGGCGCTGCCAGGCGGCTACGCTCAGCGGGCGGGCGGCCGCCTCAGCCTCAACCGCGGCCAGTAGGCCGAGCTCCGCGACGAAACATTGGTAATCCGTGGCGAGCTCGCGGTCTATGCCCGACGGGAAGGTGTTACGAACCAGCTCGCGCTCGAGAAGTCGTGCGGACGACCGCTGCCAGCGGTCGCTCTCAGCGAACCACGGAAAGGCGCAGCTCGCCACCAGCTGCCCGGCGGCCTCCGCAATGACGTGGTTGTTGGCCGACGAGCCCCTGCTCCTAAATGCTGAGAGGTACTGCTGATGCCAGCGGATCTGCCGGACGGTGAGTTCATCATTCTCGAAGTGGTCGGTCACCGCCGGCCATTCATCCAGCAGTCGCCTGATCCAGGTCAAGCTGATCAGACGGATGCCGATCTCGATACCGCTCGTCCAGTGCACGCCGGACAGGAATGGGTTCTCCCGCGACCAGGAGCGCAGGTGATCTGCAACCCGGCGTGCGTAGACCTCCTCGCGACTGAGATACCAGGCGGTAGCCAGCAGTGTCAGGTGCTGCAAGCGAGAAAGCTCCCAGACCTGCTTGACGTTCCCGGTCTGGGCCTGGCAGCGGTGGTTGATCCGGAACGCGTAGCGGTCCGCTGGCGCTCGGCGTCCGGTTACGGGGTCGTAGAACCAGTCTGGTAGCAGCATGTCTGTCCTGACCGCGCCCAGCACCTCCCATTCGCCCCGCAGGAGCCGGTCCGCGGCCTCCAGCAAGGCTGTCTTTGCCTTACCGGGCACCAGTTTGTCGGTATGAGGCGGCAGAACAGCGGTGAACCGACGCTCGCCCGACGACACCGGCAGGCCGGCGGCAATCTCCTCGCGGCGCACCTGTCGGCTCGACCATGCTGCCTGGAGCGCATGGTCGCGAACGCGCCAGCCAACCTCGGCTGGCGACATCCGGGCCGCCCTGCGCACGTACCAGGCGAGCCGTGAGGTCATACCTCCTCCGGTTTCCCGCTCGACAGGCTGTGGCCCACGGCCAGGGTCGCCCGGGTGATGGCCACCAGGGAGTCGAGCGAAATGGGCATCGGGGCGCCGCTTCGTATCGCGTCGGTGAAATGCGCGATCTGCTGTTGCTGCCCCTTGTCCTGACTGCCGCGCGACCGCAGGATGTTCCGGCGCCGTCCGGCCCAGATCGCCGCCTGCCTGAAGTTGTCGAGCCGGGCGTTTATGCCGCCGGCCGCGGCGTCCAGGGTCTCCTTCGGATAGCGGGAATTCCCGCCCGTAACGTACGCGATAGTTCCGGTCGAGCCGTTCCGGAACCTTATCGTCGCCTGCAGGTCGTCGTGCTCCGGGCCAGGTGCGGCATAGACCACCTCGGGGAGACTGCCCACCCACCAGCTGAGCGTGTCGATGAAGTGGCCGCCTTCACCGGTGAAGCGCGAGCCCTCCAGGTTCTCGTTGCGGTACCAGCTGTCTGCATCCAGCCGTCCGGCGTTCACTAGATAACGCATCATCGAACTGGCAGCTTGCCGGTCGAAAAGCGATTTGAGTTGTACCAGCATGGGGGCGAAACGACGGTTGAATCCCACCATCAGCCGGTCGTTCCCGGTGCTGGTAACGGTGTCGATGATTCGCTCCAGCTCCGCGCCGGTCAGCGCGAGCGGCTTTTCGACGAAGACCGCCTTCCCCGTTTCCAGCGCTCGGCAGACCAGGTCGGCGTGCGTATGGTGCCGCGTCACAATGAAGATGGCGTCTAGCGACTTGTCGTCCAATACGGCGTCCGCGGTGGTAGACGCGGTCGTGAAGCCGAAGCGCCGCTGCGCATTTACCGCGGATAGCGACTGCGTCGTTGCCACATGGGCTAGCCGGACCGTCTTGAGCCGGGCAAGATGCGGCAGCAACATCGACGATGCGTAATTCCCCGCACCAATAAAGCCGATCGCCAACTGCTGCCCGGACGTGCCGCGCGCTATGGTCCGTCCTTCCGAGATCAGGCGGCTCACCGCTGGTGGCTGGCCGTCTCCGCGATTGGTGGGATACTCAAGCAAGACCCCGATGGAGCCCAGCGATCCAGCGGCCAGATCGCTATAGACAGTGGTGGCGCGCTCCAGTGGACAGACCTTGGAGACGAGCGACTCGACTTCGATTTCCTTGCGTGCGAGGAGATCGAGAAAGCATTCAAGGTTCCGCCGTTCCGTCCAGCGCACGTAGCCCGCCGGGTAGTCAATACCGTCAAGCTCATAGCGATCGTCGTACCTGCCCGGCCCATAGGACCGGGAGAAGCGGACGTCGAGTTCCTTGTCGTAGTAAGCGTTCCACGGCAGATCCAGGCGGGTCTTGCCGATGTCCACGACATGGGCGCGGTCCCGGGCCAGCCTGGCTGCGACCTCTACCGGTCCGTTGGACGAGCCGCCTGCGGCCAGAAGTACGTGGTCGGCCCCGCGCCCGTCGGTGATCTCTGCGAGCACCTGGTGGACGGCTGCCACCCCTTTTTGTGTTGGCGCGGCGCAGGACAACGCGCCGGCCTTCTCAGCCAGCCTGCAGCGGTCCTCGATCGTGTCGATCCCGACGACCCGAATCCCGGCGGCGACTAGCAGGCGGACCACAAGCTGGCCGACGAGTCCAAGGCCAATGACGCATGCGGCGTCGCCGAGCTGGACCTCGGCGCGTCGGACGCCGTGCATGGCGATCGCTCCCACGGTAGCGAAGGCGGCATGCTCGGGTGAGACCCCACGGGGAACAGGGACGCACAGGTTGGCAGGGATCCAGTTGTATTCAGCGTGCCAGGCGTACTCATTACCGGCCGCGGCGACGAGCTGGCCGACCCGGAAATCCTCGGCGCCGCGGCCCGCTTCGATAACCGCGCCGCAGAGCGAGTAGCCCAGTGGCGTGTAGGAGTCAAGCCGATTCATGACTTTCTTGTAGGTTGTGACTGCGCCTTGTCGGGCAACCGAGTCGAGAACCTTGCGCACCTGGTCTGGGCGCGCACGCGCCTTGCCGACCATGGACATCTTGGCCTCGGTCAGCTTCATCACTTCCGTGCCGGTGGAGATGAGCGAGAAAAGCGATTGCACCAAGACGCCGCCGGGTCGGCACGCCGGGGCCGGTACCTCTATGACGGCGAGCTCCCCGGACTTGTAATTCTGCGCTATCTGCTTCATCGTGTTCTAGCCCTCAATCCGTTCGAGGGCTTTATTGCTGCCGAGGAGCCGCCGGTAGACATCCGCGTACGCGTGCTCCTGGTGGCACCAGGCCAATTCTTGCTCTACGCGGGCGCGCCCGAGCTTTCCCAGCCGAGAGCGCCGGGGCTCGTCGTCCAAGAGGTCGACGATCGCCGCGGCGTAATCGCGCACGTCGTTGGGCTTGGCGTATACCGCGGCGTCTCCCGCGGAAACGCGGGTCTCACGCAGGTCGAATGCTACGACGGGAAGCCCAAAGGCCATGTATTCCATCGTCTTGTTCATGGTGGACACGTCGTTGAGCGGATTCTTAGGATCCGGCGACAGGCCCACGTCCGCGGTGGACATTATCCGGGCTACAAGCTCGTCAGGCACCCGGCCGGTAAACTCCACATGCCCGGCCAGACCCAGCTGATCTCGCAGCGCCACCAGCTCGCTGAAACAGTCACCCGAGCCGATCAGCGTGAAGGCGATGTCCTCGCGATGGAATTCGCGCACCACGATGGCGGATGCCCGCACGACGATGTCGACGCCGTCTTGCGGCCCCATGACCCCGATATATGCGGCCAGGTACCGTCGGCCACGGCGCAGCTCCGGGTACACCGGGCCGCGCTGCAGCCGTTGCGGATCCGGGCCCGAGCGTACGACCGTCACATCGGTCGGCAACTTGCCGCTGCGGGTGACAGCAATGCTCTGATAGGAGCCGTTACTCGAGATCACATGGTCCGCCGTCCGGTGAGTTCTGCGCTCCAGGGCCCGCAACGCCTTATAGGGCAGTCTCGGGCCATCCGGGAAGCGAGATTCATACAGCTCGGGGCACAGGTCGTGATGGTCGAACACGAACTTGGTCCGGTCGATGGCGCGGAGCACCAGAGCGATCGGCCAGAAGATGTCGGGCGGGTTACAGGCTTGGATGACCCTGAACCGACCGGATCGCCGGGCCCTGAGCGTGAGCCATGCTGTCGCGGCGAACGAGTACCCGTACTCGATAACGAAACCGCACTTGCTGCCGCCGGGCGCGTAAGGCCGGTATTTGTAGAGCTCCACCCCGTCGACCACCTGATGAGCCGGGTCCCCCTTGCCTCTTGGGCAGACCACAGCGACCTCATGGCCGTTCGCGACGAGTGTCTGGCACTCTAGCCATACTCGCCGGTCAAAGGGCACCGGAAGGTTCTGGACGATGATAAGGACGCGGGCCACCAGCCGATTCCCTCGTAGTCAGGAAGCGACTCCTGCTGAGTCCGCTCGTGGTGGGACTTATGTCCACAAGAGCTCTGGGCCGGTGGTCGTGATACGGCGAGTGTCTGGGCGGTCCGGATTCTGGTCGGGCGTCTCAGCTATGCCCGATGGCGACGTCGATGATGCGGCTGTGTCGCCATCGCGACACTGTGCACGTGAATGAACAGGTCGTCGCCCGTTCGTATCACGCTCGGGCCGTGACAGCTCTCCTAATGCAGCAGGGTGCCTTGGCCCGGGGTGTCAAGTGGAGACTGAATGAGCGAGCAGGCACTGAACCTAGGCAGACCTATCCAGGTCGTGCGGCAACGCAGGATCCTCGTCGGCACCGTAGCGCTGCTGGGCCTGTTCATTGGCGCTGCTTCTTCCGTGCTCAGCCCACCGATGCTCACGAGCACAGCTCTGGTCGTAGTCCCGCAAGCTGTAGTGAGCCCAGTGCAAGCCGCTGGCGGTGCCGTCGAGGGCGTAACCAGTGACACTGGCCCAGCGGGCTATATGGCGACCCAAGCCGTGATCGCGACCAGTGACCAGGTGCTTTCCCCCGCGCTGCCTCATGTCAGTCCAGCTATGTCGCTTGCTGCACTGCGGCGTGATATCCAGGTCACGAGCCCGACGGAAGGTGTCCTCTCGATTGGCGCCAGTGGCCGGACCGCCGCCCAGGCAGAGGCCATCGCTAACGCTGTCGCCCGTAGCTACGTCGCCCACGTTGATTCGGCGGCCAGCCCGGTCGGGTTGGTGTCGGCGGACGTGCTCGACGTAGCGAGGACTGCAACCGGGACGGCGCCGGCAGTGCACCGGCTCATCTTCGCCCTTCTCGGCGCGCTATGTGGCGCTCTGATCGGAGTCATCGCGGCGCTGATCTTCAGCCGGACTGACCGGCGGCTCAGGGATCGTGATGAGATAGCGAATTCTGTCGGGCTCCCAGTCCTCGCGTCGCTTCCCGTGGCCCACCCAATCGACGCCGCGGATTGGGCGAAGCTCCTCGAGGACTACAAGCCGGGACCCAGGAGCGCGTGGCGCCTGCGCAATGCCCTGAAGGAGCTCGGAGTGGCCACCGCCAATGAAAACAACGGCCGTAACGGAGCCGGTTCCTCACTTGCCGTCCTGTCTCTTTCCACCGATCCGGGAGCCTTCGCGCTCGGTCCTCAGCTGGCGGTCTGCGCCGCATCCTTGGGGATCCCCACGGCCCTCGTCATCGGCCCGCAGCAGGACACGGACGGCACGGCCGCACTACGGACCGCATGTGCCGTGCCGCCGCCCGCGTCATCGAAACGACCCAGCAATTTGCGAGTCTCTGTCTCCGATAGCGGCCACGTTGTCCAGCAGCCCGGAGCCGCCTTGACCATAGTGGTGGCCGTGGTCGATGGCCGAGCCCCGCAAGTGGCTGACACGATGCGCACCACCACGACCGTACTGGGGATCTCAGCCGGCGCGGCGACCGCCGAGCAGCTAGCGCGCGCCGCCTTGAGCGCGGCCGCCGACAGTCGTGAAATCGCCGGAATCCTCGTCGCGGACCCAGAGCCGACCGACCCTACTACCGGCCGTATTGCGCAGCAGCCACGGACGGCGCAGCACACGCTACCCGTGCGCCTGGATCGCATGACGACTCCGAGTTCATGATGCTTGCAGAAGGACACGCAACTGAGCCAGGCACCGCCCCCGGGTGGGACCGATGCTGCCGATGGGCAGGTTGAGCTGATCGGATATCTCGGCGTAGGAAGCTGGCGGATCTGCCATGAGGAGCTCAAGGAGGCACTGCCAGCGCTTGGGAAGGCGAGACAGGGCATCGCGGACGACCTGATCACGCTCATCGGCGAGTATGCGCTCATCGACCTCGGGCCCGTAGGCCGGAACACCCGTGAGGACCTCATCGTCTTGGGCTAGGGCCACCCTCTTGCGCGCTGCTAGGCTCCGCAGGCATTCATTCCGTGCCGTCGCGGCCAGCCAGGAGCCGACCCGCTCGGGGTACTGGAGTCGGTCGATGTGCTCGAGCAGCCGCAGCCAAGTCGTCTGGACTACGTCGGCAGCGTCACTTTCTACCAGCTTGAATTCGACCGTGATAGACCAGATCAGCCTGGAAAACTGATCAACGAGGCGCTCCCATGCCTCCATTTCTCCTTCAGCCGCACGTCGCACCAGCAACGCGACATTCGTCGGGTCAGGGTTTAGTTCCACTCGCTTCTCCGCATTAGTAAGCCCCAGCCTTCCGGAGGAGCGCCCAGATGGTTTTCCACAGAATTTGCAGGTCCAGCGCGAACGACCAGTTCTCCACGTACCGCAGGTCGAGTCGCACCGACTCCTCCCAGGACAGATCCGATCGCCCGCTGACCTGCCACAGGCCGGTCAATCCGGGCTTGACCAGCAGCCTGCGTCGGACGTCGTCGGCGTATCTGGCCGCCTCGTCCGGAAGCGGCGGGCGTGGTCCGACCAGCGACATATGCCCGAGAATCACGTTGACGAGCTGCGGCAGCTCATCAACCGACCAGCGCCGCAAGTGTGCGCCCACCGCGGTGACGCGGGGATCCTTACGCAGCTTGAACAAGACGCCGTCAAGGTCGTTGTGCGCTACGAGCTGCGCCCTGAGCTGCTCGGCGTCCACGACCATGGTGCGGAACTTGTAGATCTTGAACACCCGCCCGTTCTTGCCGACCCTGACCTGGGTGAACAGAGCTGGTCCCCGGTCGGACAGCCAGATGATCGTCGCCAGGACCGCGAGAAACGGTGTAAGCAGGATCAGCGTCGCCCCGGCGAGACAGCGGTCGAACAGGCCCTTCAGCACCAGGCGGAAGCCGCTCAGCTGCGGGTGGTCCACATGCAACAAGGTCAGCCCGGCCGTCTGCCGGACCGTGGTCCGCGGGCCGGCCACGTCCAGCAGCGCAGGAGAGACGCACAGGTCGGTACGGGTCTTCTCCAGCTCCCAGGCCAGGGCCCGCAGCTTGATGCCGTCCATCTCCGGGCAGGAGGTCACCGCCACCACATCGGCGGCGGACCGGCTGACCGCCGCGGCGATGTCGTGCAGGCCGCCGTACACCGGCACCCCACCGACCTCCTGGCCGCCCGAAGGCTGGCTCACGCAGGCGCCGACCACCGACAGCCCGTGATACAGGTCGCGGTGCAACTCGGCGATGAGGTCGGCCACGGCGTGTTCGTGACCGACTGCCACGACGCTTTGCAAGCACCTGCCTGCCCTTCGCAGCCCATGCAGCCGTTTGCGCATGGCATACCTGGCGATCAGGTCGAACAGCGTTACGCTCGGCAAGGCGATCAGCAGGTAGCTGCGGGAAAGTTCGATATTCACCGCGTACGAGCCGATCGCGATGGCGGCGGTGAGGCCGACTCCTGCGTTCATCACCTTGCGGAACTCGTCGGACCCCATGCCGACGAAGCGAACGTCGTACCCGCCGGACAACCACAAGGCGGCGAGCCAGAGCACGGGCAGAGCCAGGCTCAGCGCAACGTACGCACCGGTGACATCCTGGCCGAAGCGGACCACGACGGCCGCCAGCGCGCCCATGCTGGCGCAACCGAAGTCCGCTGCCGCGGCCCAGCAAAGGTAATTCCTGGGCCAGGCGGCCGGGCGCCTTACTGGGACGGGTTTAGCAGATGACGGCTGACTATCTGCTATATAAGGCCGAACAGACACGGCTGCATCCTTTCGAGAGGACACAAAGAATGCAGGCCCGGCTCGAATAGTGGTTTATTTTTATCCACCGAACAGGCGTCCGAATACCTGGCTCAGTGGCACTGTAATTCCGCGTAAATTTCCGTGTTGCCGGCTTCCCGGCGAAGTACCTGATTCCGAGGGTATTTCGCGCGGTGCGGGCTGTTAAGAGGCCCGGGCGTTCAGGTCTCTGAGCGCTCCGGGCCGTCCTGCCGGATCGCCCGTAGCATTCCGTGCATGAGCCGCCGCGGGTAGGCAGCCTGGCCGGCGGCGACCGCCTTCACGACCAGCGGCAGCCTCCGGGGATCGATGCCCTTGTCCAAGTAACCGTCGGCCCCGGCACGCGCGGCGGCGACCGCACCCGCTTCATCCGGGGCGGCCGTGATCAGTACGATCTTGGCCCAGGGCAGCACCTTGCGGATAGTCTCGGCGACGGTGATGCCCTCGCCGTCCGGCATCTGGACATCGATGAGGCACACGTCCGGCCCGGTCCTTAGCGCCGCGTCGATGGCCTGAGTGCCCGTGGCGGCCTCAGCGCACACATTGATCCCCCCGTCCTCAAGGGCCGTGCGCAGGGAGGCACGCGTCGGAGCGTGATCGTCTGCGATCAGGGCACGCAGTTCGCCGGTCGGTGCCGCCACCCTCTGAGCCTCCCCGCCGTGGCGGCGGCACGGCAAGCGACCGCGCGTTCAGGTCTCTGCGCGCTTGCGGAACTGGTCAATGGCGGCGGCACGATCGGGGACGCCCAGCTTTCGCACTATGGCGGCGATATGCACACGGACCGCGCTGGCGGACAGCACCAGCTCCCTGGCGATCTCGCGGGTTGACTGTCCGTGCGCCAGCATCTCGAGAACCTCCCACTCACGGCTGGTCAGCCGACCCCCGACGCTGTCGGCTGTGACGACTCGCCGCCAGCGCGGTTCGCGTCCATGGAAGTGTTCAAGCAGGCGCCCGACCAATGTCCGCGGCATGGCCGCCTCGCCCGCCTGGACACCATCGAGTTCGTCTGGCAGCCGCTGCAGGTTCATCGTCTTCAGCAGATACCCGTCGGCGCCCGCTTGCACGGCGGCCAGCAGGTCGGCGTCCTCATCGGACACGGTGAGCATGACGATCTTCGTCTGAGGTAGCCTGGCCGCGATCTCCCACGCAGCGGCCAGACCGCTCCCCGGCATCCTGACATCGAGCAGGCACACATCCGGCCGTTCTCGCACCGCTGCCTGGATGGCTTCGGGAGCATCTGCCGCCAGAGCGCAGACGCTGAACCGTTCGTCATGTTCCAGGGCCCGCTGCACGTCATCCCGGCTCGGCGCATGGTCGTCGGCAACCAGTACTCGCAGCGGCCTCGGCTTCGTAGTCACAGCGCAACCTCCACTTGGCTGCCGTGACCGGGAGTGGACGAGACAAGCAGCTCAGCACCGACGGACTGGGCGCGCTCGTGCATCGAGACAAGGCCGAACCCGCTGCTCGGGGCGCCGATGTCAAAGCCGCGGCCCTCGTCGCTGATCCGAAGCCGCACACCAGAGCCGTCACGTTCCAGCCCGAGGTTGACCCGGCCGGCCCCGCTGTGCCGCGCGGCGTTGATGACTGCCTCACAGGCAATCCGCATGAGTGCCTCTCTCCGCGGCGCCGACAGCCGGATGTCCTGGTTGAGGCTCACGTCCAATTCGACGTGGTAGCGTTGCGCGATCTCCGTCACGGCTTCGGCGAGCGCCACCTCGAATGGCTGGTCGCTGGGTGCCGTCAGGCCGCTGATCGCCCGACGGGATTCCAGCCGGGCACGCTCCACGGCGCGCTGCAACCTGGCCAGCTCATCCTCGTGTGCCGAACCCCGCAGCGAATCGAGGTTACGCGCCACATAGGCGAGTTCTTGCGCCAGTCCGTCGTGCAGCTCGCAGGCAATCCGCCGCCGCTCCTCAACCACCGCCGCCTGCGATCGCTCCAGCCACCATGAGCGGAACTCCCACAGCGCCCCGAACAAGATGACGGCGTAGGAAGCAAGCAGGAAGGCGTCACCGGAGTATGGCGACTGAGAGCGGGTAATGTAATACAAAACGTAGTTGATGCGGGACGCTAGGGCTAGCGCCGCGGCGATGGCAAGCCAGCCGCAGAAGTCGTCGCCAACCCGCAGGCCGCGTCGCAGAAACCCGGTCGCAGCCAGACCGAAGAGCGTCGCCATTGTGAGTTCCAGTGCATACTGCGGTACGGGAGCCATCGCCGCAGGCGGCGACCGGCGAACGAATACGTGGACCAGAATGGTGGTTAGCAGCAGGGCTGTTGTCACGCCACCCGCACCCGCGGCGAGCACCGGCCCAGGTCGCCGAAATCGGCGGTTCGGCAGGAATGCGGCGAGGGCCAGCAGCAAGGCCCCAGCTGAGCGAGCAGAGGGCGCCGCCCACACGGTCAGGGCACCCGGTCCCCAGCCCGCCATGATCGGGACCGTCACCAGGAACAGGTTGGACAGCGCAAGGACCGCGAGCGCGGATGCCAACATGAGTTCGTTCAGTGTGGTGCGGCGGCCAAGCCTGCAGAACGCCAGGAAGCAGGCCAGCAGTGCGATGAGCGACGCGGACGTTTCCAGCGCCAGATGGTCCGCCTGCCATGGGTAGGCACGGTGCCGGATCAGGACGACGGCTGCGGTGATCACGACCGACGCGATCACCGTTGCGCCAACTACGGTGCGCACGATCCGCATGACGTCAGCAGAGAAGACGGCCGACCGCGGCGAGAAGCTAGTCGAAGCGGCATGCTGACTGAACGCCGATGGGCGGAAGGCGGCAGCGCCCCAGCCCAAGATCGCAGCCCGGCTCAGGTAATTCCTTACCCGGGCGACCCGGCGTTTGGGGTGCGGGGGATCGGCATGCTCTTGGTTACTAACTGTAACGAAAGCGCCGCTACTCACCACGGCCACCCCCGGCCCAGTCGGGTATTGCCCACGGCCCCGCTCAC
>Ga0335074_10006245_pt1 | contig 16530 bp, 6 predicted proteins | sample Lox_Sample_23_FD_206715 | JGI IMG/M metagenome (GOLD analysis project Ga0335074, IMG submission 206715) | Soil microbial communities from Loxahatchee National Wildlife Refuge, Florida, United States - Lox_Sample_2.3 | ecosystem: Environmental > Terrestrial > Soil > Wetlands | place: USA: Florida...
GATGAACCAGAGGCGGACGTCGTCTGCGGAGGCGGACGTGCCGTCCGCGAGTTGCTGCTCGGCGACGCGCAACTGGATTCGCCTGAGCATGTGCTCGCTGTGGCTCTCGACGATCACCTGTACGTTGCGGACCAGGGCAGATTCGAGGATGACGTCGGCAAGGCCGGACTGCACCGCCGGATGGAGGTGAATTTCCGGCTGCTCCAGGACGACCGTTGAGCCCTCGGGGACATAAGCGAGGAGGATCAGGACCGGAAGCACCTGCGAGACGCCGAAGCCAACGTCGGTGAGCAGCACCTCAGGCGAAGACTCGGACCGCTTTACGTAGACACGGTAGATGTTAGCGCCCTCCTGGAACGGAGCGACTCGGAACGACTGGACGAGCCCAAGCTCTTTGAGCCACTCGGCTACATGCTGCTCGACGGTTATCAGCCGTTGCCGCTTACCGTCTCGCGTGCGCCTCCGGAAGTTCTCTCGCTCGCCGCTCAACTGCGCGGCGAGCAGGGCGGGGACGGCGCCGGCGCCGTTATAGCCAACGTCCGTTGGCCTGGCACCAGTCCACGGGTAAGCCGGCTGAGGTACCTCTCGCAGAGGGCCAAGGTAGTACGTCCGGTGAAGCTGGTCCTCGAACGACAACTCAAGGTCGCTGACGAATCCAGCGTTCTGGAAGTAGGCGTTGACCTGATCCGGAAAGCCGTAGCACTTGATAGGCGGCGGCAGGCCCAAGCTATGCCTAGGAACCCGCTTCAGATATTCAGCGTCACCATTGATTGTCGCATCCAATCCATAGATTCCCTCATTACCCCGAATACGCCCAAAATATACAACAGTCGCATCATCCGCCGAATATCTAAAATTCTCGACTTCCATTGCTCCTCGGCGGGAGACAATATTGGTGACAAATGAAAAATCATTTGCCGTAAACAGCAACCTTTCCAGATTCTCAGGATCATGAACAATCAGCGGGTTGTTCGCTTTCCAACTCAGGCCAAGACCGAGCATTGATTTCGTGTCGTGGTCACGAAGGATTTCGGTGAACGTGCCCAGGCGAAGCGGTGAGCGGACATCACCAAGGTCGAGGGGCGATCTGCGGTCAGCGGATTCCGCTGTCTGCTTTAGCAGGAGCAGAACCTGCAAGATATTTGTCTTGCCAGAGCTGTTCGCGCCGAACAGTCCAGTGACCTTGCCGAGTGGTAGGCCCGGCGAATTAATCCGGGCAGACCTGTCCGCTGGGACGTCGGGAGCGAGACGTGCCCAGGACTTGAAATTGGTTGCCCTGATTTCGGTCAACATCGACGTCATCCTACCCACGGGCTGCCGGAGGCAGCGGGATTTACGAGCGAGGGCGACGGCCTCGCTGGGCTTGCGGCGGTCGCCAGGCGCGGAGGGCGTCTTCGGTTAGGTTGCGGGACTCGCGTTCTGAGGTCAGGTAGGCGTCGTAGGCTTCGGCGGGGCTCTGGCTGAAGGTCTGGTCTAGCTCGTTGTGCCACTGGCGGACCCATGGCATGACCTCCAGGAGACCGGCCAGCAAGGGGGTCAGGCGGTCGGTCTCCCAGCCGTCTGTCGTGCTGCGGTCCTCGACTAGGCCGATTAGGGCGGTGGCCTGGTCCTTGTGGTCCCAGCCGGCCCAGCCGATGAGGAGGGAGTCCTTGTCGCTGTCGGGGCTCGCGCCGGGGTAAGAGATGAAGCGCTCCTTGGGCACGTCGAGCTTGCCGCGGTGACGCCAGTAGGACTGCTTCTGGAAGTCGGCGCCGACATACTTCGGCGGGACCGGGATGTCCAGGCGCTTGCCGGTCGCGTCCTCCTCGCGCTCGAGGTCCCACGTGCGCTCCCACTGGGTCCGCTTCTCAAGTCCTGAGGGCTTGTAGCGGTAGGCAGCCAGGAACGGGACGTGCTCGTCGGCGATGACCTCCTTGAGCACGTCGGCCAGGTCCGCGTCGGGGCCTTTGAACTGGCGCGCCACCGCGACCACCTCGGCGTCGGCGCGCAGCCGGTCGGCCAGCCGGTTGACGGTCATCGGTCGCGGATCGCCGCCGTCGTACCAAAGGGAGCGGTCCTCGCACCGGTCCAGGAGCCACCCGGTGAGCCGCCTGGCCTCCCGAACCTCCCACGGCTCGGACTGCCAGCGGCGCTTGCACTCGGGCCGCTCGATCAGGCCGATATTCCGGTTGGACTCGATAATCTCGATCCGCCGCTCGACCACCCGCCGGTACTCTTCCGGCCACTCCTGCGGTATCTCGGTGATCGGAACCGAACGATGCCGCGCGAACCATTGGGCAGCACCCTCGTCCTCATCTCCTCGGTCGGCAAGCACTATCTCGAAGGCGCGCTCGCCAAGATGAAGGTCCGGAACGGACCCGGGCGCTGCCACAAGCTCCGCGGCTTGTTCATCGGTGAGCAGCCCGTACCGGTGGTAGACGTCCCAGTCGAGCTCCTCCTGAAGCGCGATCATCCGACCGCGAATACGCTCATCGTCCTCACGAGTGGCGGCGACGGCGAGTTGTTGCGCCAGATTGTCGAGTTCACGCCCAGACTCCAGCGGCAGAGCTTCCGGGAGCGGAAACTGCTCTAGCTTGGTCCCGGTGAACTCGTAGAAATTCTCCCACGCAAACCGAGCGGTTGACCGTTCGCCGCCCCTGTTACCTTTGTCGTGGCTCACCTGCTTAAGCCAGAAGCAGGCGGTGGAGCTGTTGAGGACGCCGAGCAGCTCAAGATAGTCGTCCTCGGTCGCGGACTCCGGCAGCTTAACCACCGGGGCGTGGCGGTTGTGAAGCCGTTGTCCACTGCTGAGAACAAAGTGGTTATGAGTAGCGACACAAGCAAAGGTGATTAGGCGGGTTGCGGCCGTTCGCGTCAAAGAAAGCATAATATGCTCGTGCCACGCCATCCCGCGCTCTTCACGAGTCTTCCCGAAGGTAAGTCCGACACGCAGACAAGCTCGGAACGGCCAATACAGCTCGGTTCCCTGAATACCGAGATCTGGCGCTGACTCAATGTATGGCCACAACGCATAGCCTGCATCAGCGTGCCAGTCCCGAACGTGTTCACCTGTGGTGAAGCGACGATAATTGGCGCGATTTCTTATCCATGCTCTGGGCGGAAAGTCGTCAGCAACATATACATCGTCATCCCCAAGTATGTCATGAAACCCAATCGAATCCTCGATCCGATCCTCCAGACGATTAGGTTGTGCGTTGATCACCTCTAGGACGGCTGGTGCGCTGCCGCCGCTCAAGCTCCAGGGGTACTTACCGAAGAGAGCTCGTGGGAGGTCATCTACACTCACCCATTCACTCTCGCTCCCAGGCTTATCGACTTGCTGGAGGATCGCTTGCCATACGGAACCTTGCGCTGGGTCTTCCGGCTGGGCAGGTTCACCGCGAATACCGAGCACACCGCGGATCGTTGAGTCAGATCTAGCGAAGCGACGCCGACCTAGCAGGATCACGGTAGGGGTGCCGTGTCCAGGAATGTACGCACCAGATGTGTCGATCACGTACGTAAGATCAATACTCGGAAAGAACTGCTCTATCAGCTTCTTGCCGAACTCTCGTTTCATAAATGAGTTCGCAGTGATCTGACCTGTGTAACCAGGGCCCAGGACGGCGAGCCCGAATATCCGCTCGACAAAGGGCGCCGAGAGAGCATACTTGCCGGAGCAACTCTTCTCATACCTTTCGCGGATGCTTTCGTTCTCAGCCTTGTCCTTGACAGTGATGTATGGGGGGTTCGCTACCACTACGTGGTACGTGCCGTATTCGAGGATGTGGACGGCCTTGATGTACTCGTCTACGTCCTCGGTGAGGTATGTCCACGCACTGGTCTCACCGCCCAAGTCGAACTCGCCCTGGCGGCCCGGGGCGCCCTTGCCGTGCAGGAGGGAGTCGCCTACCGCGATGTTGAGCGGGAAGTCGACGCGCTCGGTCAGGCGCTCTATACCGGCGGCGCGCATCGCGGCCAGCATCAGCCTGAAGCGGGCGATGGCGGCGGCGAACGGGTTCTTGTCAACGCCATGGACGGACGATAGGGCCTTAGCGACTAGTTCGTATCTGTCGGCCATAGGCGTCGCCGTCTCCCACGCCGACAGCAGACGGCGGAACGCGCCTAGCAAGAAGTGGCCGCTTCCGCAGGCCGGGTCGATGACGCGCAGGCCGGGCGCCAGGTCCTCGTGGCCGACGGGCGGTGCGGGTTCCAGGCCAAACTCCTCGATCGCCGGGTCGAGGGTGTAGTTGAGGATGAACTCCTCGACGAACTCGGGCGTCTGGAGCAGCGCGTAGGTCTTCCGTGCAGCCTCGGACAGGTACTGATAGAGCTCCCCGAGGAAACGGGTGTTCCACTCCGGGTCGGTCAGGTCGTAGCTGATCTGGCCGTCCTCGCCGGTCTGCCGCCAGAAGTCGAGCAGCGCCTTCAGCGCGTGCGGGGAGGGGAGGATTGTCCACATCGGGTTGTGCTTGCGGTCGAAGAGGCCGGCTGCGACCGGGGAGACCGACAGGGCCTTGAACGCCGCCTCAAGCCAGCCGCGGTCGTCGCTTTCCGGGTGGTTCTCGTAGTACTTCTGCTGGAGGTCGGCAGCGAGCTGGACGCGGTCGCCGGGACCGGCGATGTAGGGGTACTCGATAAGGCCGTTGTCCTCGCAGAACCGGACGAAGACGGTGGCGAGGACCCAGGCGACGGCGACCTGGGTGACCCGCTCGCCGAGCCATGTCTCGAAGGTGGCGGCGGTCCGGTCCGCCGACTTCGCGGCTCGCCACTCGACCTTGAGCCTGTCGCTGGCCAGGCCGGTGGGCTTCAGGTCGGCTTCGAGAAGAGCCACCTGCTTCTGGAGCGCCTTGAGGTCGATCACGAGGCCTTCAGGTCCTTCCCGCCGCTTTCGGCAAACTCACCGGGCACGTAGAGCTGCTCCGCGTCGCCGGGGATCACGCTGACCGTCACCCGGTCGAGTTGCGGCGGGGCCTGCGGGTCCTCCATGGGGCACAGCAGCCAGAGCCCCGCCGGGGACTCGGCCGCCTCCCGCGCGGCCACCGCCAGCCTCGCGAGCAGCTCGGCGCCGCCCGTGTACCTGGCCAGCGGCGTCGCGTCGTGCAGCAGAACGATACTGCTGTTGCCGCTGGACCGGACGTGTTCCTCCAGGCGGGCCCAGGTCTTGTGGAGAAGCTGGGTGAAGCCGGTCCTGGCGGCCGGGGAGGCATCTGGAGAGTCGGCGGCCAGGACGGTCTCCCACTTGGGGCGGCCCTGCTCGGCGACGACCGCGCGGAGCGTCCGGACGAACTCGGCCGTGACGTTGACCGGCGTGACCCCGTCGAGAGCCGCGACCGCTTCACGGATCGCCGCGGCGCCGCGGACGTGCGCCTTGAGCGCGATGAAGCCGCCGCGCTGGCGGGCCTGGGTCAGCCGGGCCAGGACGTGCTCGGCTGCCTCGGCGGTGGCGGTTGACGGCGCCGGGCGAACCGCGGTCCGGTCGCGCGAGCCAGACGACCCGGAAGTCTGCCCGGACGGCCACAGGTGCAGCCGGGAGTCCGACCCCCTGGTGACGTCGTAGCCGAGGCTCGTGAGGAGGGCGGGCATGGTGTCGGGCGTCGGGCGGTTCGGCTCGTAGAGGTCGGGAAACCGGGCCAGGACGCGGCGCGCGAGCTCGCCGGCCAATGCGCCTTCGGCGATCGAGCCGACCTGGGAGATCTTCACCGCCCGCTCGGCCGGCAAGTCCCTCGGGTACAGCTCAAGCCGGGGCGTGACAGCCGACTTCTGCGACGCGGCGGCGGCGAGCAGGACCAGGTCGGTGTCGGACAGGCGCAGCGCGTGGTCGGCGGTGTCCACCTCGCGCAGCACCTGCCTGATCTCGGTCACGCCGGGTAGCGGGTCTCGGGCCGAGAGCGCATCCGCCTGCTCACCGAGCAGCTCGGCGTAGGCGAACAGGTCGTCGGCGCGCGGGGCGGTGCCTTCCTCGCCGGTATCGGTCAGCGCGACGATCACCCGCGCGTCCAGCGTGTCGGCGCCGCCGACCCGTCCGGCCTGGCCGGTCGGCGGCACCAGGCGGCGGGACGCCATCCGGGCGGACTCGCGGCGCTCCTCGGTCTCCACGGCGGCGCGGACGCAGATCGCCGCGAGCCGCAGGCGCTCGGCCGGATCGCCGATCTCGGCGCCGCGACGAGCGAGCAGGCCGGCGGCGAGCTGCCGCCAGCTGAGGACGCGGCCGTGCGCGTGGAGGATCTCCACCAGGTCGTCGCGGACCGGGGTGAGCGCCTTGACCGACTTCTGCCAGCGGTTGCGGAGCCGGTCCAGGTGGGCGGTCACTTCCGTCTCGGGCATGCCGATCGCGCGGGCGACCTCCAGCGGGGCGGCCCACGGCGAGACCCGGCGGGAGCCCGCGTCCGCCGCGCGCGCGAGGCCGACGACCTGGGCCAGCGACGGCGACTCCGGGACCAGGCGGCGGACGATTTCGTCGACTGACAGCCGGGCCAGGTCTTCCGCCGTCTCAGGAGACGGTTGGGGAGAGGCAGGAAGCCCGGTCCGTTCGTCTGAATGATCTTTTCGTTCCCGAACGGACGCGGGTTTCTCCTCCTCGGTCCACTGGACGTCCGCGCGGGGCAGGCCAGCCTCGGTGAGGCTGAACCGCTGCCGCCATTCGCGGGAGCGCCGGACGAGCTCGTAACGCGGCACCGAGCCGATGCCGCGCAGCGCCGTGATCCGCCGCGCGGGGACGCGGGCCAGGTCACCCGCGGTGTCGATGCCGAGGCGCTGCTGGGCGATCGACAGCGCGTACGGCGACAGGCCGGCCGCAGCCAGGGGGGTCGCCGGGGTTGCTCTGGCCGCCGCCTGCTCGCGCTTGGCGCGGGCGGACTCGACCGGGTCGGCGACCTCGGCCTGTCCTTCGCCGTCACCGTTGGTGGCGGCGGTGGTGAGCGGCGGGACCGTGTCGAGGTCGCTAAAAATGTCGGTCCAGGCCCGGGTCATGTCGTGCAGCGTCCGGAACCGCTTCGCGGCGTCACGCTGGAACGCGGCCTTGAAGAACTCGACCAGGCCGTCGCGGGCCACTGGGTCGAAGAGGTCCTCGGCGAGCTGGGCCTCCTCGGCCGGGTCGAGGAACTGGGCATCGGCCAGGTCGTCGCCCCAGGACGGGAGCTCGCCGCTGGCCATCTCGTGCAGGGTGACCGCCACTGCGTACAGTTCGGCGGCCTGGTCGTAGCGCTGCCGTGACGGGGCGCCGAGGAACGGGTCCAGGTAGCCGCGGGTGCCCGCGATCAGGTCGGTGTCTGGGGCGCCGGCCAGGGAGAAGTCGAACAGGACGAGCTCGCGGCCCTTGCGGGGAAGCGCGCGCAGCGCCAGGTTGTCCGGCTTGATGTCGCGGTGCCAGATACCCCGCTTGTCGAGGAAGGCGATGGCCTGGAACAGGTCCTCGCCGAGCCGCTCGAGCTCGTGAATGGTCAGCGGGCCGTGCAGGCGCAGTTCCTCGGCGAGGGTGTGGTCGCGGACGTACTCCACGCCGATAACCGTGCGGCGGCCGCCTTCCGGGCCAGCCTGGAAGGGCGGGTCGAGCAGGCGGGCGACATGCGAGTCGTTGAGCGGGCCGAGCTGGACCGCCTCGCGTTCCAGGCGAGACGCGGCAGCGGCGTTCAGCGCCACCTTGAAGACCCGCCCGGAGTCGCCGCCGTCCCTGGAGACCAGCAGCGCCTTGGAGGTCGAGCCGGTGCCGAGCTGGCGGACCACCGTCCAGCCTGCGATCTCGTCGCCGGCGCCCGCGACCAGAGGGTCCTTCTCAGGGTCGGTTTCCGGGGCGGTGAGCTCTTCCTCGATCGCGTCGAGGCTCCTGAGGAACCGCCGGACGGACTCGGTGCGGTCGGCCTGGTAGACCTGGGTGGCGTCGCGGACCAGGGCGTCCATCGCGGGGCTGACGGAGTCGATGACCGCGGACGGGAGCAGGGCGCGGGCCTGAGTGAGCCTGCTGGCCAGCTCGCCGCGGGTCGCGGCCGGCGGCTGGCCGGTAAGGATCAGGTAGCTCAGTGCGCCGAGACCGAACACGTCGAGCAGCGCGGGCGAATCGGGCGAAGCGAACTCGGGCGCCAGGTACGGGCCGGCCGAGCGCTCGATGTGGGCCAGGAGCGCCGCGGCGCCGCCGGGCAGGGCGGTCTGCGAGGTTGGGCGCGTGCGCGCCGTACCGCCGGTGGTGACGTCCGGGCGGGCGGCCACCTGCCAGTCGGCGATCCGCAGCCTCGGGTAGCGGCCGTCGAGCTCGACGTAGACCGAGCGGGGGGCAAGTGCGCGGTGGTAGAGGTGACGGCGGTGCGCGTGGTCGAGGGCCTCGGCGAGTTGGCGGATCATCGCCAGCCTGGTGTCCAGCACCAGGTCCGGGTGGCCGCAGATGAATTGGTCGAGGCGCTGCCAGTTGGCGCCGTGCCGGAAGACCACGGCCGGGCCCGCCAGGAGCTCGTCGCTATAGGCTTCGGCGCGGACGATCCCGTCGTGTGAGATGCCCTGCAGGGCCAGGTACTCCCGGTGGGCCGCACGCTGCACAGACTTCCGGTCCGCGTCGGTCGCGGTCCGCTCGGTGAGGAAGACGCGGACCCTGCGGGGGTAGTCCGCGGGCAGCGACGGATTGGTCGCGAGGTAATCCTCCCAGGTGGGGCCCGAGTCGAAGGACTTCTCGCTGAGTTCGTAGGGGCCGACCCGGCCGATCCGGTGCAGGCGCGCGATGCCGATCTCGTGCATGAGCTTCGGCAGCTGCCTGGAGATGGTGGGCGTGACGCGGTTGCGTTCGCTTCCCGGTGGCTGGTTGAGGAAACCGGTCCAGATGCCGGGCAAGCCGGTGCTGTTCTCCAGCTTTTCCCGGCCGTAGACGCGCTGGCGCTGGAACTCATCCAGGCGGCACTTGAGCGTCTCCGCCGACAGGAAGACGACCGCCTCGATGCGCGGGAGCGGCCCTGTGCCGAGCTTCTTCGCCGCCTTCTCGAGCTGGGACTTGAGCTCCTTCGCCTTCTGGTCGGTGAAGTGCAGCGGGTTCTCGACGGTCCTGGTCGTGTCACCGTCGCGGAACTGCCAGGTCGAGCCGTTGTTGGTCGCTATGCCTGGGTGGGACTTGATCTCGACGAGGAACAGGCCGCCGGGGGTCGCGATGAACAGGTCGACCTCGCGGACGTGCCCGCTGGCGGCGGTGAACGTGAAGGTCTGCCAGGCCCGGTAAGGCTCGGCCTCCGGCATGTGGCCCCTGATGTGCTCCAGGGCCGACTGCTCCCAGGAGAAAGCCGAGCGCTGCCCCTGCCACCGCTGTGACTGCCCGCTCAGCCCCATGTACCAGTAGCGTAGGGGAACCCGACGGCCGCCCGCTGCGCTAGTGCCAGCACCGATTCAGCACACCGTCCACAGACGAAGGGTTGATGAGAACGTACCCCGCAGTGAAGTGGCATGGCCCAAGTTGTTTCAGGTGCCAGCTCTCCGGCGCGCCACCAGATCGTTCAGCTCCCGCCCGCGTTCGAACAGCGCGTACTCGGCAAGCTCGGGGGTGCCTTCGGGCCACACGGGGTTATCTGCCCATGTGATGTCGCATATCACGCCTACAGTGCCGGACATGAACAACCCACCCGGCAGGTACGAAGTCACTGTCCGTGTCGCCAGGGACGACGGCCACCCCCTCCCTGACCCGGCGGCCTTCGCGGTCGCGGCCAGCCGGGCGGCATCGAGCATGAATGCAAGCGTCCTCAGCGCGCACACGGCCGGGGAGATCATCTGCGTTGTCGGCGTTGCCGCGCCGGACCGGCCCCCGGCGGCTGCCGTCGCCCTGGCCGTCGTCGCCGGCGCGCTCAACGCGGAGGATCCAGTCCGGTCACCCAGCCGGTGAGCGGCCGGTGCCCGCGGTCGTGCGGCGGTTCGAAGAACACCGTCTGCCGGAGCTGGTCGTGGCAGCTGTCGCAGGCGACCCGGACGTGTCCCATGCCGCGGCCGCGCCCGGCCGCCTCCCGGGCCGGCTCGCACAGGCACGGCGTCCAGCTCACCTGCGCCTTGCCGGGCCACAGCTGGTGACCGAACGGACAGGTCTCAGGCTTGTTCTCGAACAGAGAAACGGATATCAAAACGATCATGCCCTGACTACCTGCCGCGCGTCAATGATCATCGTGACGTGCATGATCGGTGCCGGGAACGAGAGAAATCGCGCAGCATTCCTGGCTGGAGCCAAGCCAACTGGGAGAGCTGCGGCATCAGCGATCAAAGGTCAGATCACTGCCCTCCGGCGACATAATGCCTGATCATGTAGGTGATCGAGGCGCTGCTCACCTCGATCTTGGAACCTCGCGATCACCTACATATCAAGCATATAAGGATGTCGGCAATCTAAAACAGACTATGCGCCATGGCCGGGCTACCTTTTTGATGCCAGGCCGTCCCGAAGGCTGAATCCCGGAACGGCCTGGCAATGCCCGTGCTGCTACCTCTTGCGGCGACGATTGGCAAATGCGTCGGCGATCTTCGGAAGATCTTCCTTGCGGGCCCGCAAGACGATCGCGAACCAAATAGCCAGACCACCGAACGAAGACACTGCCGCCGGAACAGCTACGAACCAACTCCAGTAAGACACTTTGAACCCTGCCTAAAACTGCCCATGGCGTGGGTCCACTCTAGTTATCGTTAATTCTAGTTTCCGTTCGGTTGGGCCCAGGAGGACAGTTACCCTGAGCCGACCCTTTGTCCATAATTGTACCCTCCAGGTGGGTGTGGCAAGCGCATCAACATGAGGCAGCGTGCATCGCCACATCGGATGCGCATCAGGGCCCTCGACATGCCGTCCGACCTGCTAGCCATCTCGCCTGGGCGGAGTCTGCAGCGTAAGGGCTGGCTACTGCAGCGGGTCCGTCATGATAGGAACGGGCAACCACCCGTACACAACGAGTGGCATGACCGGACGTTTCCGCCGAGATGCCTGAGCCTGTCCCACCAGGGCCACCGATGGTCGGCAGTCGCGCCGGGTTTAGGCCGACGTCATGAGGTGTGCCGATGGTGGCGGTTTGACCGCGCAGGGCCGGTCTGGGGCCGCCGACACCGGCGGCTACGCCGCGTATGGTTGCGGATTGCGCTGGTTATGCCATAGGAACGTATCGTCACGATGGGCAATGGGCGCGGCGGAGGGTAAAGCACGTGGATGACACAGGAGCCGTGGAAGGGCTCGGCTTGGCGGAGGCGATCGGAGTGCTGCGCGATGAGTTGCTTCGGGCGCGCGCCGAGGGTGCGGGTTCCGCGGTTCAGTTGCCGGTCGAGTCAATGACAGTTGAGCTAACTGTGACCGCGTCGCGGTCGGTGGATGGCAAGGTGGGTTTCAAGATTCCGTTCGTGGAGGTGGAGCTGGGTGGCGGCCGGACGCGCGGGCAGGGTGCGGGGCAGCGCGTGACTGTGGTTTTCGGTGGTCCGGTCGATGAGCAGGGCAGGCCTGTCAAGATCGCCCGGAGTGGCGGCGAGCTGAAGGGCTAGCCCGTTGGCTGGTGTCCCCTGGTCGGAGCGCCTAGTCGAGGTGATCGCCGACCTCGAGCCGGCTGGTTACCGGTACGGTTCGGGCTGCGTCGTGGCCGGCAAGACCGTGCTGACCGCCGCGCACGTCATCGTCGGCGCGGTGGCCGTGACAGTCCGGGACGCCAGTAAGCGCTCGTATCCGGCAGAGGTCGATGCCGCGTTTGTTGGCGACCCCGACGGCCTTGGTCCGGACCTCGCGCTGGTACAGGTCGATGAGCTGCCGGGTGATGGTTATCCACCGCTCGGCCTCGGCCGAGTGGTGCGGGACAGCGCGGTCCCAATGGTGATCGAGCGCTGCCACGCATTCGGCTACCCCGGTTTCGCTGAGTGCCCTGTACCCATTCCCAGCCGGGATAGCGTTCAAGCGATCGGGGTCATCGCGGCATTGTCCAAATTTGCGCATGGCCTGCTAAGCATGGTGGTCTCGATCGAGCCGGCCGCGCTCGACCCCGAACGAGCGCGATCCGGCGAGTCGCCCTGGTCAGGGATGTCCGGTGGCCCTGTCGTCGCCGAGGAGCGCCTCTTGGGTGTGGTTTTCGAACACTCCCTCGCGGAGGGTTCCTCGGCGATCACAGTGGTGCCCCTGACGGCGCTGGAGGCCGATCCGGCCCACCCGCTCTGGGGCCCGGGGGTCCCCAATCCTGCGATGTGGTGGCAGCGCTTGGCCGTCGGCGGCCCGGCCGACCTGCTTCCCGTGCCGACACCTACGCCCACGCCGGAGACCGCGCAGATGCGCACGTCGGCGTACCTGGCTCAGGTGGCGCGGATCGCGCCGACCGAGCTGCTCGGGCGGGCCGAGGAACTGGATAAGCTGGCGGAATTCTGCACCACGCCGGACAGCGGATCGTACCTGTGGCTTCGGGCGCCCGCCTGGGCGGGCAAGTCGGCGTTGCTGTCGTGGTTCGTGCTGCACCCCCCGCCCGGCGTCCGAGTGGTGTCGTTCTTCGTCACCGCTCGCTTCGCCAGCCAGGACGACCGCGTCGCGTTCGCCGACGCCGTGCTGGAGCAGGCCCTAGCGCTACGGGGGCAGCCCGTTCCGGCGCTTCTCACTGAGTCGACCCGCGATGCGCACATGCTGACACAGCTCAACGAGGCAGCCGCGGTATGCCTGGCGCGCGCTGAGCGGCTGGTGCTGGTCGTCGATGGCCTGGACGAGGACCGCGGCGCCGACAGTCACAGCATCGCGGCGCTTTTGCCAGCGCGGCCGATCGCCGGCATGCGGGTCATCGTGGCCAGCCGGCCAAACCCGCCACTGCCGCCGGACGTGCGCGAGGATCATCCGCTGCACGACTCGGCGACGGTGCGGGTACTGGCCCAGTCTCCGCACGCCGCGCTGACCAAGGCAAGCACGCAGCACGAGCTCAAGCGGCTACTGGCCGATCAGTCCGGTGACCGCGATCTGCTAGGGTTCGCCGCCGCCGCGGGCGGCGGCCTCACTACGCGGGACCTCGCCGAGCTGACTGCGCGGCAGGCATGGCGGGTCGAGGATCGCCTCCGCGCGACGGCCGGGCGCACGTTCGTTACCCGGGCTGGCACCTGGCAGAACCAGGAGACCTACGTCTTGGGGCACGAGGAACTCCAGAAGGACGCCGTCAGCCTCTTCGGTGACGAGGCGCTGGAGGCATACCGCCAGCGCCTGCATGAGTGGGCCGACGCATATTCTGAGCGCGGCTGGCCCGACAACACTCCGGACTTCCTGTTGCAGGGCTACTTTCGGCTTGTGCAGGCCACCGGCCCGCCCGCGCGGATGGTCGGTCTTGTTACCGACCCCGCCCGGCAGGCCCGCATGCTGGCCCGGTCCGGGGCGGAAAGCTCAGCCGCAGCGGAGCTCACCATAACCCAGGACGCAATCCTCGCCACAGAGCCCCCTGATCTAGCCGCCATGGCGACCGTGGCAGTGCACCGCGACGTGATGGTCCGGCGCAACCGGAACATCCCCGCGGACCTTCCCGCTCTGTGGGCGAGGCTCGGCGCGTACACCCGCGCGGAGGCGCTCGCCCAGTCGATCAACGACCCAGGGCAGCGCGCGGCGGCACTACAATCCATCGCCGCCGTCCTGTCGCCCCCAGGCTCCGATGACGCGGAATCGGCGCACCTGCCCCCGCCGACGACAAGCCCGGGTTCGTCTGATGCCCGAGCCTCCGTCGCCGCGGACCCGGACGACCTTGCGAAACACGACGTCGAGGCGCTGATCTCGGCCGCACGGTCAATCGGCGGTGCCGACGCGACGGCACTGTTCGACGCGGCGGAGGCGACGGCGTACACGGCCAGGGACCCCGACTTGCGTACGAAGTTGTGGAACCACATCTCCTGGGCAAGGGGGTCGACCGCCAGCTGGGACGCCTCGACGCCGCCCGGTACCTCGCTGGCCGAACAAAGCTACTTGGAGTTCGCCAGCCTCGTCGAACTCGACGGCATCGTCAGGCGCGCTGCGGCGATGGGCGACCTCGATCGCGCCGCGGAGATTGCCCGCACCGTCCACCGCGCCGATCCGTCTTCCAAGCTCCTATTGACCATCGTCGAACACATGGTCGAGGCAGGCTACATCGGCCGCGCCGAGCAGATCGCCCTCTCCTTCCCAGACGGGCAGGGCCGGACCGATGCGCTGAAGCGACTGGTGGAACTGGCCGTCGAGATCGGCGCGGAGGTCAGCGCGGAGCGTATTGCCTGGAGATTGGTCACCATCGAAGGCGTCCCGACAGCACTCCTCCAGGTCGCGCGGGCCACCTGGTATCGCGGCGAAATCGCACGAGCGCATTCCCTGGTTCACAGGGCACTCGACGCCAAGCCCGATCCATCGTCCTGGTCATCGACGAACGATTTCCTCAACGTGCTGCAGACCATGGTCGAAATCGGTGGCGTGGAGGAGGCGGCGTCCGCGGCCACCGCGCGCACCAGCGAGGGCATACGACGGCGGGCGCTGTTGACCGTGGCACAGGCTGCGTATGACAAAGGCGAGTACGCACCCGCCAGAACGCTTGCCGCGCAAGTGCTCCGGGACGCTGCGGCGGCGGCCCCGGGCTCGCCGTGGATCTCGGATTGGTTGGCGGCCCCCGACTGGCGCGTGACTCAGGACTGGCGCGGGGTGTTGGGCGATGCCGCAGGTTTGCTGGTAAAGCTGGGCGAGGTGGAGCAGGCTCGCGCCGTCGCTTTGGCGCTCACGGATCCCCGACGTCGGGCGGGCGTACTCATGCGGATTGTGGAGGCGGCGCTGGAGGCTGGTGACCTGGCAACGGCCGAGGCCACCAGCAACCTCATCGTGAATCCGGCCGCGCGCGATGAACTATTGCCATCGTTCATACGGGCGTACCTGCGGGCCGGCAACCACGCGGCGGCGATGACCATTGCGCAGCGCGCCCGGGATGCGGACCGCCCCGCAAAGCTTCTCATCGAGGCCGTGCAGCATGCCTTGGACGAAGGTGCCCTCGACATCGCCGCAGCCCTAGCGCAGGCGGTCCGGGAGCATGACGTCCTGGTGGCGCTGCGGATGAAAGTGGCGCGCGCCGCCGTCATATCCGACACCCCCGCACAGGCGCAGCCGTTCCTGGAGGCCGCGGAAATCGCGGCGCGCACGGTGCCGGACGCGGCTTGGCGGGCCGCGGCGTTGACCGAAGCGGCCTGGGCCCTTCTCCCTGGGGCCTACGCCGACAGGATCGGCATGCTTACGGCGGCGGCCGAGGCCGCCGCCGGTCAGATTCCAGACGCGGAGCCGCGCGCGGCCGCGCTCGTCAACATCGCCGCCGTCGTGACGGCCGCCGGTGACCCGGTACGCGCGGACAGGATCTTCCGGGAGGCCGCGCATAAGTCGTCCATCCCGTGCGCCTGGGCGGAACACCTCGCCGCCCGGGCCCGGTCAGCGGCCGATCGCGGCCACCACCACACCGCCAGAGCGCAGGTATCCGCAGTCGGCAGCCTCGCCCAATGGATCACCGAACCGAACAACCGCGTCCGGGCCGAACAGGCACGGCTGGCCGCGGCGATCCATGTCGGCGACCTCAGCCAAGCCGAGGACGCCGCCCGTGCCATCGAACACCCGGACCAGCAAGCGCTCGCCCTGATCGACTTCACCCGCGCCCTCGCCGCGGCTGGACAGGCGGAACGTGCCATCACGGTCGCCCTGGCGATCCCCACGGAGGACCGGCAGGCCGACGCCCTGTCCGAGATAGCCCGGCTGGCCGCGGCCCGAGGCGAACTCGACCTGGCCGAGCGGGCGGCCCGCGCCATCACCGTCCGCGGCGGCCAGCCACCAGCTCTGCTCAGCGTCGCCTGGAACGCCGCCCGCGCTGGCGACCTCGCTCGCGCCGAACAGATCGTCGCGTCGATCGCCGATCAGGAATGGCGTCAGCTGGGCTTGCACGCCATTCAGGCCCAGCGCGACGCCCCACTGGCCGCCCGCACCGAGCCTGACACCCCGCCCGCCTTCCCTCCCCGGCCGGAGACAGCAGACGCTACCACCGATGCCGAACAGCAAGCCCAGGATCTACTGAGGCGCGTCGACGCCATGCCCGACCACCCAATGGCTGCAAGGCTGCTCGCCGAGGCGATGCGCGTCGGACCGTGCGCACCCGCGCTCGCCTCGCTCAGCCGGGTCAACCAGCCAGCCGCGCTTGCCGCCGCCGACACGCTGCTGACACTCCTGCGGTGACCCTGCCCGGTCGCCTGCCGCCGCTCGCCACGTGGCAACTCCCCGTTTGGGTACATGGTCTCCCGTGCCGTGTCGGTCAGGCGCGTCAAGGGCTTATGCGAGCCCCCACAGAAATCCCCACAACTCCGCGGCACGCGGCCGATCCCCACAGGAACCCCACAGACGAAACGGCACACTCCGGTACACTTGTTATGCGTGTTAAAGGTACGGAAAATATCTGGTCAGCGGCGCCGATGCGCGTGAGCTGGGTTGTCGGAGCATTTTCCAGGTAAGCGCTCTTGGGATGATAGACCTCCTGAAACTCGGAAGGTCGGCTGTGGCTGAAGGACCAGTGGAATGGGAGCTGGCTCCATACCAACTGCGAGGCTGAAAGAGAGCGACTGCTAGCCGAAGAT
>Ga0335074_10006246_pt1 | contig 16529 bp, 15 predicted proteins | sample Lox_Sample_23_FD_206715 | JGI IMG/M metagenome (GOLD analysis project Ga0335074, IMG submission 206715) | Soil microbial communities from Loxahatchee National Wildlife Refuge, Florida, United States - Lox_Sample_2.3 | ecosystem: Environmental > Terrestrial > Soil > Wetlands | place: USA...
CTCCCATCTCCGCGGTCTTGAGTGACGTCGACCAGCTACCTTCCGGCGCGGAAACGGCGGTGGAACTCGCGGATCTGCTCGTCCAGGGCCGGCACCGGGCCCCTGTCACCAGCATGTCGGGCCAATGCGATATGCCCGTGCGGCGGACAGCCGCGACCTGCAACAACGCAATCCAGGTCACAATCTACAACTGCCGTAACTGTCCGACACGGATTTCCGTAACAGGGCCAATTCTAACTTTTCGTCTAACATCGTGTCAGAATCCGGGAGCACGGAGTTCGTAGATAGCCTGGTCATGCTAAAGGCCGAGGTCGCGGGCGATGATTTCTTTCTGGATCTCGGTGGTGCCGCCGAAGATCGACTGGACGCGGCCGTCGGCCCAGGCGCGGCCGACCGGGTACTCGCGCATATAGCCGTAGCCGCCGTGCAGCTGGACGCAGCGGTCGGTGACCCGGTTGCACAGCTCGGTGTTCCACCACTTGACCATGGAGGCCTCATCGGCGCCGAGCCGGTCCGCGCAGTGCTCGGTGATGGCGCGGTCGGTGAACGAGCGGGCGACGGCGAGCTCGGTGGCCATCTCGGCCAGCAGGAACTTGGTGTGCTGGAACTTGCCGATCGGCTGACCGAACGCCTGCCGCTGCTTGCAGTAGGCGAGCGTGTCGGAGAACGCCTGCTCGGCCATGGCCAGCGCGGTGACGCCGATCGTGACGCGCTCCCGCGGCAGGTTCTGCATCAGGGCGATGAACCCGCCACCTTCTTCGCCCAGCAGGTTGGCGGCCGGCACGAGGACGTCGGTGAAAAACAGCTCCGAAGTGTCCTGGGCATGCATGCCGAGCTTGTCCAGGTTCCGGCCGCGGGTGAAGCCGTCCATCCCGCGCTCGACCACGAGCAGGCTGATCCCGCGGTGGCCGGCGTCCGGGTTGGTACGGGCGACCACGATCACGATGTCGCCAAGCTGGCCATTGGAGATGAACGTTTTCTGGCCGTTCAGCACGTAATGGTCACCGGAACGGACCGCGGTGCTACGGATGCCCTGCAGGTCGCTGCCGGCCCCGGGCTCGGTCATCGCGATCGCGGCGATGAGCTCGCCCGAGCAGTAGCCGGGCAGCCACCGCTCCCGCTGCTCGGGCGTGCACAGGCGGTCAAGGTAGGGGCCGATCATGTCGTTGTGCAGCTGGAACATGGGCCCGGTGGCGCCGGCCCTGGCTAGTTCCTCGTTCAAGATCACGTAGTAGCGGTAGTCCGGATCGCCGCCGCCGCCGTACTTCTCGTCGATGTGGATGCCGAGCAGGCCGGCCCGGCCGGCCGCCAGCCATACGTCGCGGGACACCACCCCGTCCCGTTCCCACTGCTCGTGATACGGCGTGACCTCCCTTGCGATGAACGCCCGCACCATGTCACGGAATGCCTCGTGCTCCTCGGTGAAAATCTCGCGCTGCATCGCATCGGCCTCCACGGAAATCGTACCCTGAACATATTGTGAAGCAGTTGCTTCGAAAGTATTCTTTCACGTATGAGTGAGACTACGGGGCGGCCTGACGGCAGCCCGGAACCGGGGATGCCGGGAAATCCGGTCAGGCTGACCGATCCGAAGATGATGCGGGCGCTGGCGCATCCGGCCCGGATCGCGATCTGGACGCACATCGGGCTGCACGGCTCGGCCACGGCCACCGAGTGCGCGGAGGTGGCGGGGCTCTCGCCCTCCGCGTGCAGCTATCACTTGCGGGCACTGGCCAGGTACGGGTTCGTCGAGGAGGACCCCGCCAGCGCCGCGGACGGGCGCGAGCGTCCGTGGCGGGCCCGGCTGATCGCCTTCAACATGGAAGACGGCCCGGACGCCACGGCCGCCGGACGGGTAGCCAGCCGACTGCTTGTGGAGAACCTCCGGGCGGACGCGGAGGAGACCCGCGCCCGCTACCTGGACCGCAAATCCGAGTATCCGGCGGACTGGCAGGCCGCCGCAGGCGAGATGTTCAGCGGCGCCTACGTGACAGCGGGCGAACTTGAGGAACTGCGTGCGAAGGTGGTTGAAGTCATGGCCCCCTACATCCGGCTGGACGAGGCCGAGCGGTCACCGGGGGCGCTGCCGGTGCGGATCATGCTCGACATGTTCCCGTGGTTCGGGCCGGAGGAGGCCAAATGAGCCGTCTGGGGTCGCTGCGGTCCGGGCCGCTTGGGGTGCGGAGCTTCCGGCTGCTGGCCGGAGGGCAGTTCACGTCCACGATCGGGGACTACTGCTACGCGGTGGCCCTCCCCTGGCTCGTGCTTTCGAGCCACGGCGGGGCGATCCTGCTCGGCACCGTGCTGGCCTTTTACGGCGTGCCGCGCACGGTCCTGATCCCGGCGGGCGGGGTGCTGGCCGACAAGGTGGGGGCGCGCACGGTCATGCTGGCGGCAGACGCCACGCGATGCGTCCTGGTCGCGGGGCTTGCGGTGCTCGCGTCCCGGCACATGGCGTCGCTGGCGGCGCTCGGACCGCTTGCGGCGTGCATCGGCGCGGGCGAGGGCCTGTTCATCCCCGCGTCGTACTCGATCATGCCGTCGCTCCTCGGCGAAGAGCGGCTCGGGGCGGGCAACGCGATGTCCACCGCGGCGGTGCAGGCGGGGTCGCTGGTCGGGCCGGCTGTGGGCGGCGCGATGGTTGCCGCCACCGGCGCGTCGACCTGGGCCTTCGGTGTCGACGCGGCGTCGTTCGCGGTGTCGGCCCTGACGCTGGCGCTGATCCCACGGCAGCCCGCGGCCGACTCCGTGACCTCGACTGCCGCTGGTTCCAATGGGGTGATTGAGGCGAACGCGGAGGACGCCGGCGGCACGGGGGGCGACGGGACCGGGGGCGACGGGACGGGGGGCGTGCTGGCGCTGCTGAAGAGGTCGCGGGTGCTGCAGGTCATCCTGGTCGTGGTGATCGCGGCGAACCTGGCCGGGGGCGGAGAGAGCGAGGTGGCGCTGCCCTCGCTGGCGCACGCCAGGTTCGGGGCGGCCGGCTACGGGGCGCTGCTGGCCTGCTTCGCCGCCGGGTCGGTGATCGGCACGCTGGCCGCGGCCCGGACCGGCGGGCTGCGGAAGCCGACCATGTTCGCATCCGCGGTGTTCCTGGTCGAGGCGGTCGCGATAGCCCTGATCCCTTACCTGGGCGGGGAGGCAGGGGCGGCCGCGATGCTGTTCATCAGCGGCGCCACCAACGGCCTCGGCAACGTCACCGTCCTTACCGTCATGCAGAAGTGGGCGCCTCCGGCCTTGCTCGGCCGGATCATGGGCGTGGTGATGCTGTGCGCGTTCGGCAGCTTCCCGTTGTCGGTTGCGGTCTCGGGGGTGCTGGTCAGGCACATCGGGCCTGCGCTGTTCTTCCCGGTGGCGGGCGCACTGGTGGCGGTCGGCATCCTGATCGGGCTGACCCAGCGGGAGTTCCGTATGTTCGGGGCGGCTGGGGGGAGCGCAAGCGACGGGAACGCGCTGGCTGCGGTGAGCGAGGATCGGGCTGTGGGGTGATACCACGGACCGTTCGGTAAAAAAAGAATGGGGCGCGGCGGAGTGCGGTTTTCAGGCGGCACTGGTCTTAGGCGGCACTGGGCTCACGCAAATAAGCGGCCCACTGGGGGTCGCCATCGTGCTGAGCGCCCACTAGCCTCCAGTGGGCGCCGCGTGGTACTGCGGGCGGCACCGCCAGCGTCCAGCCCAGTTCCTCAAGCAGGCGATCGGCCTTGCGGTGGTTGCATATCGTGCACGACGCGACGCAGTTCTCCCACGTGTGCTGGCCGCCGCGGCTGCGGGGCAACACGTGGTCGATGGTGTCCGCGCGGTGACCGCAGTAGGCGCAGCGGTAGTTGTCGCGGCGCATCAGCGCGGCCCTGGTCAGCGGGACCCGGTTGCGGTACGGCACCCGGACATAACGGCTGAGCCTGATTACCGACGGCATCGCCAGCGCTACCGACGCCGCGTGCATGACCGCCCCCTCGGCGTCGTCGTGGACAACCTCGGCCTTGCCGCAGAGCACCAGACAGACGGCGCGGCGGAGACCGACGGTTGTCAGCGGTTCATACGTCACGTTGAGCAGCAGCACTCTCCGCACCGCACCTCCCGCTGGCGCCGTCTAACAGAAGCTCATGCTCCCAGTCTGTCGTCTGGTTCGCGCTTCTGCCACCACATAAGAGTACAAGGCCGGCGGCGACATAAAGTGCCAGGATGAGCGGGACACGCGAGGGGCGCTATCCGGAGGCGCGCAGGCTGGACCTGACCGAGGAACTTTCCGGGCACCGGGTCAGCGATCCGTATCGCTGGCTGGAGGACGCGGGGAGCGCCGAGCGGGCGGAGTGGCTGGCCGCGCAGGCCGAACTGTTCGGCGTGGCGAAGGACGGGTGGCCTGGACGGGAATGGTTCGCCGAGCGGGTTCGCTCGCTGTTGGCCGTGGGCTACGCGGGCACCCCGGCCTGGCGCGGGGAGCGGTGCTTCTTCACCAGGCGCGAGCCGGGGCAGGAGCACGGGGTGCTGTACGTCTCGTCGGGTTCGCAGTCTCCGACGGTGCTTGTCGACCCGATGGCGGTCGACCCGTCCGGGCTGACCACGCTGGACGCCTGGCAGCCGGACAAGGAGGGGCGACTGCTTGCCTATCAGCTGTCCGCCGGTGGCGACGAGGAATCCCTGCTGCGGGTGCTCGACGTGGCCACCGGCTCGCTGGTGGACGGGCCGATCGACCGGTGCCGGTACTCCAACGTGGCCTGGCTGCCAGGCGGGAAGGCGTTCTACTACACGCGGCGGCTGCCTGCTTCTTTGGTCCCGCAGGGAGAGAGTCAGTACCACCGGCGGGTCTATCTGCACCAGGTCGGCGCGCCCGCGGACGCCGACGTGCTCATCTTCGGTTCGGGCCGGGACAAGACGGACTACTACTCGGTGTCGGTCAGCCGGGACGGGCGCTGGCTGGCCGTCTCCGCCTCGCGCGGCACGGCGCCGCGCAACGACCTGTGGCTGGCCGACCTGACCTCATCTGACCCTGCCGCGCCCGAGTTGCGGGTGGTGCAGGAAGGGGTGGACGCGCAGACATGGGTACGCGCGGGGCGCGATGGGCTGTTGTACGTGTTCACCGACCGGGACGCGCCGCGGGGGCGGATCGCGGTGACTTCTCCGTCGGCTGCTGACCTGGCCGACCCTTCGGCCTGGCGGGAGCTGATCGGGGAGGACCCAGAGGCAGTGCTGCGCGGGTACGCGATCCTCGACGGTCCCGAGCTGGCGCGGTCCGTGCTCGTGGTTAGCTGGATGAGGCACGCTTTGAGCGAGATCAGCGTGCACGACCTGGTTTCCGGCGACCGGCTATCTGGCGTGACGCTGCCCGGGCTCGGCAGCGCGGGCGGGCTGAGCGAGCGGCCGGAGGGCGGGCACGAGGCGTGGTTCGGGTACACGGACTACACGACGCCGCCCGGGGTGCTGCGGTTCGACGCGCGGGACTCCTCGGTCAGCACGTGGGCGGTCGCGCCCGGGAGCGCTCCGGTGCCGGAGGTGACGGCGCGGCAGGTGACGTACGAGTCCGCGGACGGAACGCCGGTGCGGATGCTGGTGATCAGCGGTGCGCCTGGTGCGCCTGGTGCGTCTGGTGTGCCTGGGCCTCGGCCGGCGATCCTTACCGGGTACGGGGGGTTCGACATCAGCCTCACGCCTGGGTACTCGCCGAACGCGCTGGCCTGGGTGTCGGCGGGCGGCGTGTACGCGGTGGCCAACCTGCGCGGCGGCAGTGAGGAAGGCGAGGAATGGCACAGGGCCGGGATGCTCGATCGCAAGCAGAACGTCTTCGACGACTTCCGCTGCGCCGCGCAGACCCTGATCCGGGACGGGTGGACGACTTCGCGGCAGCTGGCCATCTCGGGCGGGTCCAACGGCGGGCTGCTTGTCGGCGCTTCGCTGGTGCAGGAACCTGGCTTGTACGCCGCTGTCGTATGCTCCGCGCCGTTGCTTGACATGGTGCGGTACGAGCGGTTCGGGCTCGGGCAGACGTGGAACGTCGAGTACGGCAGCGCGTCGGATCCTGCGCAGCTTGAGTGGCTGCTGTCGTATTCGCCATACCATCACGTCGTCCCGGGGACGGTGTACCCGGCCGTGCTGTTCACCGTGTTCACCAACGACACGAGGGTCGACCCGATGCACGCGTACAAGATGTGCGCGGCGCTGCAGTACGCCACGTCTGCCGCCGGGGGTCCGGTGCTGCTGCGCGCGGAGGGCCAGGTGGGACACGGGGCGCGCGCGGTCAGCCGGTCGGCCGAGCTGGCCGGGGACACGCTCGGGTTCGCTGCGTGCTATACGGGGCTGATTGTTGCGTAAGGCGGTTCTGGTCCCGGTCTGCGCAGTAGCCTCGCGCCTGTGTTGCACACCGTGGTTCATGGCGCTTTTCTTGGCTCTGGTGTTGGCTCCGGTCTCGGCTCCAGCACGTTGGCGGGGAGTTGCGGCGGCGAGCCGGGGATTGCCTGCAGGCTGGCCTGGGACGTCACCCATAGCACGAGGGCGGCGGAGTTGGTCCGGGTGTACCTGGCGGGACCGGTCAGCCAGGGCCTGAAGATCGTGTTCGTGCTCGTGGTAGCGCTGGCCGTCCGGGCGGTGGCGCATCGCGTGATCAACCGGCTCACCGAGCGCGCGGCCACGGCGACGCTGCCGGTCGCGCCCATCATCCGCACGCACCGGGCGCGCCCCGGCGATGCGGTGCGCAGCCAGGGTACGGTGCTTCCCGACGGCGGTGCGGTGCCTCCAGACGGGGGTACGGTGCTTCCCGACGGCGGTGCGGTGCCTCCCGACGGCACGGGGGCACCGGCGGTCGAGGTGGCACAGGCCGGCACGGAGCGTCGCGAGCAGCGCGCGCGGGCCCTCGGCTCGATCCTGCGCAGCGGTGTCTCGATCGTGGTGTTCGGCATCGCGGCGCTGACCATCCTGGGTGACCTGGGTTTCAACCTGACGCCGCTGCTGCTTTCGACCACTGTGCTCGGCGTCGCGCTCGGCTTCGGCGCGCAGAACCTGGTGAGGGACTACCTGGCGGGCATCTTGATGCTGGTGGAGGACCATTACGGGGTCGGCGACACGATCAACCTCACAGGCGCGTCCGGGACGGTGGAGGCGATGACGCTGCTGACCACCCGGCTGCGGGACGTCAACGGGGTGGTCTGGCACGTAAGGAACGGCACCATCGAGAGCGTGGGCAACGAATCACAGGGCTGGTCCCGGGCGGTGATCGACTACCCGGTCCCCTACGAGGAGGACCTGGCCCGGATCCGGGCGCTGATGGAGCAGGCGGCCGACTCGCTGTTTCGCGAGGGCGGCTGGCGCAAGCTCATGCTGGAGAAGCCCGAAGTGTGGGGCGCGCAGGAACTGTCCAGCCGGGAAGTGACGATGCGCATCGTGGTCAAGACCGCGCCCGAACGCCAATGGGAGGTGGCGCGGGAGTTGCGGGCCCGGGTCAAGGCGGCGCTTGACGCGGCCGGCGTGGCCCCGGCCGGCCCGGACACCATCGTGATCACCGCACCGCCGTCGCAGTCCTCGCCGCCGTCGCAGTCCTCGCCGCCGTCGCAGTCCTCGGCGCCGTCGCAGCCTGAGTCGGGCGGGGCGCCGGCTTAACCTGGCCCGCCTGGCGGCGCCCGGCGGGACGGGTGGTTAGATCGTGGTTGAGGTTGGGCCCAGCCTGGCGAAGGACAGGAGCATAGGGATGAAGATAGGCCTCCACGTACCGGATTTCACCTGGGAAGGCGGTCCTCCTGCACTGCGAGGGCACCTGGGCCAGGTGGCCAGCACAGCGGAACAGGCGGGCGTCGACCGGATCAGCGTGATGGACCACGTGTGGCAGATTGGGCACCTCGGTCCGCCGGAACACGAGATGCTCGAGGCCTACACCGCGCTGGGATTCCTGGCCGCAAGGACCGAACGAGTCAAGCTGCTCACGGTGGTCACGGCGGTGGTCTACCGGGATCCCGGGCTGCTGGCCAAGGAGGTCACGACGCTGGACGTTCTGTCCGGCGGACGCGCGATGCTCGGTATCGGGGCAGCCTGGAACGAGGCGGAGGCGCAAGGCCTTGGCCTGTTCTTCCCGCCGCTGGCGGAACGGTTCGAACGGCTGGAAGAGGCACTGCGCATCTGCCTGCAGATGTGGAGCGACGACGAGGGCCCGTTCGACGGCAAGTACTACCATCTGACCCGAACGCTGAACTCGCCGCAGCCGCTGAGCCGCCCGCACCCGCCGATCCTGATCGGCGGCGCCGGAGAGAAAAAGACGCTGCGGCTGGTGGCCCGCTACGCCGATTCGTGCAACATCTTCGGCGGCCCCGAGCTGGCCCACAAGCTCGACGTCCTGCGCGAGCACTGCGCCGCCGAGGGCCGCGACTACGACTCGATCGAGAAGACCGCGCAGATGCGCTTCGACCTAGGCCCGCACGGCGAGAACGTGTCCCAGACCATCGAGCAGCTGCACGAACTGGGCGAACTCGGCATCGATGTCGCGCACGGGGCGCTCGCGGGCGTCAGCACGCTACGTCCGCTTGAGCTGATGGGCGAACAGGTCATCCCCGCCATCGAGAAGTTCTGATCATCCGGGCCGCCGCTTAAGCTTGCAGGCATGAGCCAGCCGACCAGCTTCTACGAGGCAGTGGGCGGGGAGGAGACCTTCCGCCGCCTGGTCCACCGGTTCTACCAGGGCGTCGCGGAGGACCCGGTGCTGCGCCCGGTGTATCCGGCCAAGGACCTTGGGCCGGCCGAAGAGCACCTGCGGCTGTTCCTCATCCAGTACTGGGGCGGTCCGCGCACTTACGACGAGCTGCGCGGGCACCCGCGGCTGCGGATGCGCCACGCCCGGTTCGCGATCGGCGAGGCCGAGCGGGATGCCTGGCTGCGCCAGATGCGCGTGGCGCTGGACGAACTCGAGCTTGATCCGGCGCTGGACGCGCAGCTGTGGGAGTACCTGGTGATGGCCGCGCACAGCCTGGTCAACGTCGAGCCTGCGCACGGCCGCGGCGATCTCGGCCTCACGCCGGCGTTAGGGCTCAGATCCGGAGGCGCTGTGGTCCGGCGCAGGGTCGAGCCGGAGGCACTGGAGTCCGCGCAGCACGGTGTTCGGCTTCCATTCCGGCTCGGCCGCGATCCGCACGCGCGAGAGCAGCGGGAGGAGTTGTCGCAGCGCAACTGCTGCCTCCAGCCGGGCGAGCGGGGCGCCGAGGCAGAAGTGGATGCCGTGGCCGAACGCCAGGTGGCGATGATTGTCGCGGCGCACATCGAAGCGGTCGGCGTCGGTGAACACTGTCTCGTCGCGGTTGGCCGCGCCGAGCAGCAGCAGGACGAACGATCCGGCGCAGATCGTGGTCCCGGCGACCTGCGTGTCGCGCAGCGCGTAGCGGGTCAGAAACTGGACCGGAGGGTCGTAGCGGAGCAGCTCCTCCACCGCCTGCCCGACGAGCTCGGGATTCTCTCGAAGGATGGCTAGCTGGTCAGGGTGGGTTAGTAGCCTCAGCGCGCCCCCGCCGATCAGGCTGCGCGTCGTTTCGTGGCCGGCCACCAGCAAAAGTATCACTGTGCCGACCAGCTCGTCCTCACTCAGAGTGTCCCCTTGGTCGTGCACCTGGACGAGCGCGGAGATCAGGTCATCACCCGGAAAGCGCCGACGCGCGGGCAGCAGGCCGCGCAGGTACGCGGCGAACGCGTCGCGGGCATCACGCTGGCGAGCCCGCTCGTCGTCGGTAAGCGGGAAGCTCGGGTCGAGGGCGCGGGACAGCGCGGCCGACCACCCGACGAGCAGACCGCGATCGTCCGGCCGGATGCCGAGCAGTTCGCAGATCACCCGCACAGGCAAGGGCAGGGCAAGGCGCTCCACCAGGTCGAACGGATCCGCCCGGCCGTCGAGGCCGGCCAGCAGTTCCGCACCGATCGTCTCGATACGCGGCGCCAGGTCCCTGACCCGGGCCGGGGTGAACGCACGCGAGACCAGGCGGCGCAGGCGGGCGTGATCGGGCGGGTTCATACCGAGGAACGAGCGGGCATCGACCTCCCCGGCGGCCCGGGCATGGCCGAAGGAGGCGTCGGCGAGGACGGCCTCGCAGTCCGCGAACCGGCTGAGCACGAAGAGCCGCTCACGGGGCCGGGCGACCGGCCGCTGATGGCGCCACTCACGGTAGGCGGGATAAGGATCGGCCACCTGCCTCGGGTCGAACAGGGCCGTGAGCGCAGGCAGGTCCTCGGCGCGGACCGCGAGTTCAGTCATCCTCGCCGAGCCCTCTTGCGGCGTAGACCCGTTCCACGGACCCAGGGTAGTCAACCCGGTCCTGTTCCGTCTCCTCACGCATCGCGGCAGTTGAACAACCAGGCACCGAGGGCGAGCAGGACCGCCGCGTAACCGGAGAACATGCCCCCAGCCCGTCGTGGGGAACGCGGCCCCGGACAGGCCGATGCTGCGGTGCTCGCCTCCCTCCCGGCGGTGCAGCGGGTTGAGAGCAGCGGCGGCATCGTGACTCTGGAAAGCCGCGATGCCGACGCTACCGTGCGCGCACTGTATCAGTCACCGGTGAGCTTCTCCGACCTGGAAGTCACCGGAGCCGGGCTGGAGGAGGCCTTTCTCGCGCTCACCAGACAGGACGCGACCCAATGACGGCCCCCCTTCCCGCCACGGGAACCAGGCACCGCCCGCCGGTGGTGAGCTTCGTGCTCTTCGAGCTGCGGCGCGTGCTGCGCACGGCTTCATTCCTGGTCTGGACGCTGGCCTTTCCTGTCGTGTTCTACCTCAGCAGCTACGACAACCCGACCAACAATGCCGGCAACACCGGAAGCTGGGGCACTCCCTGGCCGGTCTACTTCATGGTCTCGATGTGCGCGTGGGCCGGGATCGCCGCGGCGTTCAATGCCGGCGGGGCGCGCCTGGCCGCCGAGCGGGCCAACGGCTGGACCCGCCAGCTGCGCCTGACCCCGCTCCCGTCCTGGGCATACGCGACCGGCAAGATCCTGATGGCGGTAGCCCTGGCGCTCGGCGCCACGGTGGCCCTCGCGCTCGTGGCCGCGGGTGCGGCCCGTCCTCACCTGGCCGCCACGGCCTGGGCGGAGGTGATCACGGCGTGCTGGCTGGGCAGCCTGCCGTTCGCCGCGCTCGGCATCCTTCTCGGCCTTCTCACTACCTCGTCGTCGGCCCAACCGGTGATGATCGCCGCGATGCTGGTCCTGAACGTCCTCGGCGGGCTCTTGGTGCCGCTCAAGGCGTTCCCGCAGTGGATGCGCGACGTCGCCTACACGCTTCCCAGCTACCGTCTCGGCGACCTCGGATGGAACGCGGCCGCGCACCGCGCCTTCCATCCGGCCGACGTCCTGGCGCTGGCCGGTTACGGGGTCGTCTTCGCTGGCCTGGCGGCCTGGCGCTACCAGGCCGATCGCCTCACTCCGGGCTGATGCTGCCCGCTGGACGGGGGGCGACGAGGCCGGTCTCGTAGGCATAGACGACGGCCTGGATTCGGTCGCGTAGGCCGAGCTTGGCCATGATGTGGCCGACGTGGGTCTTGACCGTGGCTTCTGAGATGTGCAGCAGCGCGGCGATCTCCGCGTTGGACAGGCCGGAGCCGACCTGGGCCAGTACCTCGCGTTCCCTCGCGGTGAGCTCGGCCAGGCCTTGCCGGTCCGGGAGGTCGCCGGGGGCGGGCAGGTGCGGAAGGAAGCGGCCGATCAGGCGGCGCGTGGTGGACGGCGCCACCACTGAGTCGCCGTTGTGCACGCTGCGGATGGCATACAAGAGTTCCTCCGGCGGCGCTGACTTCAGCAGGAAACCGCTGGCGCCGGCGCGCAGCGCCGCGAACGCGTATTCGTCCAGGTCGAAAGTGGTGAGGATGAGAACCCGAGGGCGTTCGGCGGCCTGGCAGATCTCGCGGGTCGCGGCGACGCCGTCCATGACCGGCATCCGCACGTCCATGACCATCACGTCGGCCGGAACCTCCCGTGCCAGGCGTACCGCGGCGGCCCCGTCGCCCGCCTCACCCGCGACGGTGAGGACGGGCTGGCTGCCAAGCACCATGGCGAATCCGGCCCGGACCAGGTCCTGGTCATCGACGAGCAGCACCCGGATCGTCATGCGGACCCCCGCGCATGGGCACCGCTCGCGGCGGGCTGCGGGTCGCTCGTCGTGTAGCCAGCGGGCGGGAGCGGCAGCCGGGCGGTCACCTCGAAGCCCCCGCCGGGGCGGGGCCCGGCATGGACCGTGCCGCCGTACATCGCCGTCCGCTCGCGCATCCCGGCCAGCCCGTGACCCACGGGATTAGCCGGGGCCGCAGGGCCCGCGCCGTAGCGGGGCAGGTCGGCGGTGCCGCAGCCGTTGTCCGCGACGCGGACGATCAACTCGTCCTGGCCGCAGCGGAGCGTCACCTCCGCCGCCGCCTCCGGGCCGGCGTGTTTGCGGACGTTAGTGAGCGCCTCCTGCACGATCCGATAGGCAGCGAGCGACAGGCCGCCGGGCAGGGGCCGGACGGAGCCCTCCACCGTGTGGCTGACGCGCATGCCCGCCTCGCGAGCCTGGGTCACCAGCTGCGCGATCTCGGCCGCCACGGGCGCCGGGGCGAGCGGCGGCGCCTCCGGATCGGTACGGAGCACCCCGAGCAGGCTGCTCATCTCGGACAGGGCCTGACGGCCGGTGCGGCCGATCTCGGCCAGGGCCTGACGTGACCGCTCGGGCGTGGCGTCAAAGGCGTAGGCGCCCCCGTCGGCCTGCGCCACCATAACGCTCAGGTTGTGAGCGATCACGTCATGCAGCTCCCGGGCGATGCGGGCGCGTTCGGCCCCGGCGGCGATCTGGGCCTGGGCATCCCGCTCCCGCTCGGCCCGGACCGCGCGCTCCTCCAGCGCGGCGGAGTAGGCCCGCCGGTAGCCCATCGAGTCGCCGAGCACCCAAGCGCTCGCCGGGGCCAGCAGGTAGAACAAGGCGGTCACGAGCACGAACTCCGGCTGGTGACCCGCCCGGTCGGCGCCTGGGTTGTACCGGGCGACCGCGAACGCGAACAGCACCACGCACGCCGCCAGGCCCGGCAGCGAGAGCCGCCTGGGTCGTTCTGCAGCGAGGGTGAAGAGCAGGATCAGGATGCCGACATCGGCGAACGTGGGCTGCAGCGGGCTGCCTGTGTAGGTCGGCCCGATGCCGAAGATCACCTGAGCGGTGCCGATGGCGAGCGCAACCGCATAGGCGGCCACCGGGTAGCGCCGCCGTACCAGCATCGTGCCGGCCAGCGCGAGGCTGACCGGCAGGACGGGAGGGACGTAGGCGTTGGCGCTGCCGGCCAGCAGGACCGCCGCCAGCGCCCAGTCCACGAACCACTGGTGACGGCGCAGCCGGGCGTAGACCCCTTCCACGGAGCCAGGGCAACCAGCCCGGTCCTGCGCCGTCGTGTCATGCATCGCGGGTATCACGCATCCCGGCGGATGAACAACCAGGCACCGATGGCGAGCAGGACCGCCGCGTATCCGGAGAACACGGCGAACTCGCCCCAGGCGGTGAACAGGTGGGCGTCGATCGGCGGCGCGGACCTGGTTATGGGCTCGAGCGCGCCTCCGCCGGGAAGCCACCGCTGCAGATCCGCGAACCAGGCGTTCGGCAGAGCCTGGGCCAGCAGCGGGATCAGGAAGATCACCCCGAGGATCGCGGTAATCGCCCCCGCGGTGTGCCGGATGATCGCGCCTGCGCCGTAGGCGAGCAGCCCGAACACCATGACGATCGCCGCCGACAGGAAGATGGACCGCAGCACGCCGGGCGCGCCCAGCGTGGTGTTGTAGTGCTTGCCGGACAGGATGGCTTGCCCGACGAAGAAGTCGACGAAGCTGGTGACCAGGGAGATCGTCAGCGTGACGGTCGCGAACACGATCGCCTTGGCCGAGTACAGCACGCCGCGGCGCGGCATTACCGCCAGCGAGGTACGGATCATCCCGGTGGAGTACTCCGAGGTGATGACCAGCGCGCCGAGCACCACGATGATCAGCTCGCCGAGGGCGACCTGCCCCGTCAGGCTCGCTTCCGTCGCGTTGAAGGACGGGCCTATTCCGTGGGAGACCGTACCCCCGCAGTAAAGGACGGCCCAGGCTATGCTCGCCGCCACAAAGGCCAGCAGCGTCCAGTAGGTGGAGCGGACCGAGACGATCTTGGTCAGTTCCGAGCGCAGTGTGCCCGGGAGGCCGGGCCGGCGCAACACGGGCGGGACCGCCCGGATCCGGGCCGGAGTGGGGGGTATCGCGGTCGTGGTCATTTCTGGGCTCCCGTCTTCGCCTGGTATTCGACGCTGTCCGCGGTCAGTTCCATGAACGCCTCCTCCAGGGACACCCGGGCCGGCGCCAGGTAGTGCAGCAAGATGCCGTTGGCGAGCGCAAGTGCCCCGGTCCGTTCGGCAGAAATTCCATGCACGGTGAATGAGCCGTCCATCTCCCGCTCCAGGGTGCCGCCTGCCGCGGCCACCGCGGCGGCCAGCAGTTCGGCGTCCGGGGTCTTCACGACCGCGGCCTGCGCGGCGCCGCCGGCGGTGAACTCGGCCATCGGGCAGTCCGCGATCAGCTTGCCGCGGCCGATCACGATGAGGTGGTCCGCGGTGTTCTCCATCTCCGACATGAGGTGGCTGGAGACGAACACGGTGCGGCCCTCGGCGGCCAGGGATCGCATGAGCAGCCGGATCCACCGGATCCCCTCCGGGTCCAGCCCGTTGACCGGCTCGTCGAACATGAGCACGTCCGGGTCGCCGAGTAGGGCGGCGGCGATGCCCAGCCGCTGGCTCATGCCGAGCGAGAAGCCCTTGGACCGCTTGCCCGCCACATCCTCCAGCCCGACGATGCCGATGACCTCGTCGACCCGGCTGCGCGGGATGTCGTTCGTCTGGGCCAGGCACAGCAGATGGTTGTAGGCGCTGCGGCCGCCGTGCACCGCCTTGGCGTCAAGCAGCGCGCCAACCTCGCGCATCGCGCTGTACAGCTCCCCGAACGGCTTGCGGTTGACGGTGACCGACCCGGCGCTCGGGCGGTCGAGCCCGAGGATCATCCGCATGGTCGTGGTCTTGCCCGCGCCGTTCGGCCCGAGGAAACCGGTCACCCGGCCGGGCCGGACCGTGAACGACAGGTCGTTGACGGCCAGCTTGTCCCCGTAACGTTTCGATAGGCCTCGCGCCTCGATCATCCCCGTTTCCCTCCGTGGGTTCCTGGGTGTTTCCTTGCGTCCAGATAACCCGGAAAGCGCCCGGGAGCGCGTCGGCGGGAAAGGCGATTTTCAGCTGCGACTGGGGGTGGAGCGGGTCATCCTCGAGGATGATGGCGGCGTCATCCGCTCGTGATCTTGGTGCGGCCAGGGATGAACTTGTGGCCAGTCCACGTCCAGGTGGTGGTCGCCTTCCCGGAGGGACAACAGGTCGGGTTGACGGGGTTGTAGAAGGTCTCGGTGACGGCAATGTGGCCGGTCGAGGAGATGCGATTGACGAGGATGAACGGAATGTGCAGCGTGGCGCTTGTCTTGTGCTGAGGGGTAAGGGTACCGAGCAGATGCGCGTGGCCGCCCGGGCTGTCGAACACCATGATGCCTTCGGCTAGTTCCCCATCCGCCGTGCCGCCGGTATTGTCACACCAGATCTGTAGGGCAGCCACCTGCAGGCCGTGGCCGAGGTTGCCACGCGTAACAGTCAGTTCCATCACGTCGAGCGCCATGCCGAATCCGCTGTGGCGCACGGTGGCATGGCCGTCGTGCAGCTGGATCTGGCCATTGACCTCGCACAGCTGGCCCGGGATCGTCACGTCGCCCCAGTTCACACTCTGCGGGCCGAGCGTGCGGGCGGACGCCTCCTGGGAGGTCAGCGTGAACACGCTGGTGGCGGTGAGGGCGGCTACCACGGCCAGCGACGACACGATGAGCCTGATGTTCTTCACGCGACCGCTCCCTGTTGGTGTGAGCTGAGCTCGTCGACTCTTGTGGCGGCCGTTCGGCCTCGTTGAGAAGGAGGCGCACGGCGCCGGGAAAATACGCTGTACAGGGGGCGGCGCTCGGTACGTAGGGTCGGTACATGGCCGAGGTAGTCCCGTTCAGGATCGACGTACCAAAGGCTCAACTGGCCGATCTCAGGCGGCGGCTGCGGCAGACTCGCTGGCCTGAGCGTGAGCCGGTGGCGGACTGGTCCCAGGGCGTGCCGCTGGCCTACCTGCGGGAGCTGTGCGGGTACTGGGCCGGCGGATACGACTGGAGGGCAACCGAGGCACGGCTCAATGCGCTGCCGCAGTTCCGGACCGTGATCGACGGTCTGGCCATCCACTTCATCCATGTACGGTCACTGCGCTCGGAGGCACTGCCTCTGATCCTGACGCACGGCTGGCCCGGTTCTGTCGTGGAGTTCATGAAGGTGATCCGGCCGCTGTCAGCACCGGACGACGCCGACGACGCCTTTCACGTGGTGTGCCCGTCGCTTCCGGGCTACGGGTTTAGCCAGAAGCCGGACCGGACGGGCTGGGGCGTGGAACGGATCGCCAAGGCGTGGGCTGTGTTGATGGAGCGGCTCGGCTACTCCCGTTATGGCGCAGTGGGCAGCGACTGGGGC
>Ga0335074_10006247_pt1 | contig 16528 bp, 13 predicted proteins | sample Lox_Sample_23_FD_206715 | JGI IMG/M metagenome (GOLD analysis project Ga0335074, IMG submission 206715) | Soil microbial communities from Loxahatchee National Wildlife Refuge, Florida, United States - Lox_Sample_2.3 | ecosystem: Environmental > Terrestrial > Soil > Wetlands | place: USA...
AGCTGGACAAGCTGCTGGCGCACGGTGCTGCCCGCGCCCGCAGCGTCGCCGGCCCGACCATGGCCACCGTCCGCGACCGGGTCGGCTTCCTCCCGGCCCGCTAGCTACCGCTCAGGCCAGCCCCGCCGTCAGGCAGCAGGAGCGAAGCGGACCCTCAGCCCGAGCTTGCGCAGGACGAGCCAGAACCAGAACACCGACGCGCCGATCCCGGCCACGATGAGCGCGACCGTGGCGACGCTGGAGAACAGCAGGAATATCGGGGTCGACTGGGTCGCCAGCAGCGCCGCGAGGCTCGCCGCTAGTACCAGGAAGACCCCGGCCCAGAGCTTCGTCGCGCCCTGGAAGAACCGGTGCAGGCCCGGCTGGTAGCTGTGCGGCTGTTTCAGCGCGATCATCTCGGCGGCCAGCCGGGCGCAGAGCGGGTTAGGCCCCCTGGCGGTGCGGGCGAACAGGATGAACAGGCACAGGTTCGCGAGCGGGAAGTGGACCAGGAAGATCAGCAAGTTCCCGGTGGCGATGACCACGGCGGTCTGGATCGTGAGCACGACCGCCGAGATCATCAGCAGCCCGGGCACGGACCTGGTGGCGAACTTGCGGACCACTATCGTGATCCAGATCGCGCCCAGCGCTGCCAGCAGTCCCGCGTCGCGCCCGGCCAGCCAGGCGGCGATAGCGAACGCGCCGATCGGGATCCCGACGGACTCGGCCAGGCTCCACGCCATGATCCGCGCTAGTTGCAGGGGGCGGGGGAGCTCAAGGTGCTCACTCACAGCGACAGAGTGTACCCAGCGTTGCCAGCGGAATGTCTGCGTGCGGCCACGGATCGTCACTGCTTGTGAGGCCTGTGCCGGAGGCCGGGGCCGCCCGGCTGGTCAGGTTTGGGGGTAACCGGGCAAGGGGAGGACGGCTGACCGAGGCGCCTTGAGAGCGCCCGCTGAGTTACGGGGGAGATCACATCATGGGGAAAGAAGCACGCATATCGCTGCTCCTCGCTGGTACCGCCTGCCTCTTGGCCGTCATGGTCGATTGGGTTGTGGAAGAGCTTTCGTAGCGATTCGCCCCAGTGCCGTCGTGCCGCGCTCGCTGACGCGGCCCGGCGGCCGGCGAAGGCGGTGCGGTGACGGCCGCTGGTAAGTCCGGGATCTCGTCATCGGAGTTCGCGACTTCGCCGGAGGCAACGTGACACAGGACGCGGTGCTGCTGGCTGGGTCGATAGGGCTCGGCCACGAGATGATGGCGCAGAGCTGCGCCGATGTGCTTGACCGGTCGGGGTGGCGCACCCGCAGCCTCGACAGCCTGGCGCTGATGGGGCGCAGGAGCGGCACAATCGGCAGACGGACATTTGACCGCCTGGTGCATGTTCCTGGCCTGTACGACGGATTGCACTTCGCTCACCTTCGCACTGGAAGCAGGCTCGCCAGCCTGATGGACCGGGCGGCCAGTGCCCGGCTGGTGTCTGGGCTGCGGGCGGAGCTTGAGCGGCATCCGGCGGACCTCGTCCTGAGCGTGTTCGCTACCGGCGCCGCGGCGGCGGCGCGGCTCAAGACCGAAGCGCCTGCCCGGCGGACCGTGGTGCTATGCCCCGACGTCAGCGTGCACCAGTTGTGGGTGCACGAAGGCACCGACCTGTTCCTGGTCACCTCGGCGGCGGCGGAGGCATCGGTCCGGCGGTATCTCCCCTGGGCCAACGTGTCGGTCGTGCCGTCACCCGTGCGGCCCGCCTTCTACACCGCACCGTCTCAGCAGCAGGCGAGGGTGGCGCTGGGAGTGCCCGAGCAGGACTACTGCGTGCTGCTGATCGACAGCGGCTGGGGGTTCGGCCCGCTGGTCGAGAGCGCGTCCCGGCTCGCCCGTGCCCACGTGCAAGTGCTGGCCGTCGCCGGCCGCCAGCAGGCGGTTGAGCGCGAGCTCAGGCGGCTGGCCCGGATCACGCCCAGGGTCAAGCCGTTCGGCTTTACCAGCCGCGTTCCCGAGCTGATGGCAGCCGCTGACCTGGTCGTGGCCTTGCCGGGGGCCGTGACCTGCGGTGAAGCGCGGGTCGTCGGGCGCCAGCTGCTGCTGCTCGACGTCATGCCTGGCCACGGCCGCGACAACCTGCAGCACGAACTGGAGCTTGGCGCGGCTCAGGTATGCATGCCCACCCCACGAGGCGTGACCGCCAGCACCCTGGCCCTGCGCGAGCAAGCGCGCAGCCTTGCTCTCCAGGCTGGCGTGGCCGCGCAGTGGCCGCGCTGGAAACGGTGGGAGCCCGCGTTTGTGGCGGCGCTGCAGCGGGTCGGGCTCGACCTGCATCCGTCGGCCGCGGGCCGGGTGCCGGCGCCTGCAAGCAGTACCCACGATGGCCAGGTCACGAGAGGAGTCGCTGTCACGTGATGCGCACACTGTTCCTTCACCCTCCGTCCTACGAGGGCTTTGACGGCGGGGCTGGCTCCCGCTACCAGGCCAAGCGTGAGATCCGCTCGTACTGGTACCCGACCTGGCTGGCACAGCCAGCGGCGCTGGTACCGGGGAGCCGGCTTGTGGACGCGCCGCCGGCCGGCCTGACGCTGGCCGACGTGACCCCGCTGGCACACGAGCACGATCTGGCGGTGCTGCATACAAGCTCGCCCAGCTTCCCTGGAGATGTGCGGGCGGCTGAAGCGCTGAAGGCGGAGAACCCGTCGCTGATGGTCGGCATGGTCGGCGCGAAGGTGGCTGTGGAGCCCGCGTCATCGCTCGAGGCGTCGCCCGCGATCGACTTCGTCGCCCGGGAGGAGTTCGATTTCACGATCGCTGAGATAGCCGACGGCCGGCCTCTGGCCTCTGTCGACGGCATCAGTTTCCGTCACCGTGACGGCCGGGTGGTGCACAACCGCAGCCGCCCGATCCTGGCCGAGATGGACCTGCTTCCGTTCGTCACCCCGGTGTACAAGCAGCACCTGCGGGCCGAGGACTACTACATCGGCTACCTGCAGCACCCGTACCTGTCGCTGTACACCGGGCGGGGCTGCCGGTCGAGGTGCACGTTCTGCCTGTGGCCGCAGACAGTGGGCGGCCACGTGTACCGGACCCGGAGCGTCGACAACGTGCTGGAGGAGGCAGCGCTGGTTCGGCAGCTCTTCCCCCAGGTCAAGGAGCTGTTCTTCGACGACGACACGTTCACCGACGACCGGGACCGGGCGATGGCCATCGCCAGGGGGCTGGGCAAGCTCGGCCTCACCTGGTCGTGCAATGCCAAGGCCAACGTGCCCAGCGAGATGCTCAAGGTGCTGCGCGACAACGGGCTGCGGCTGCTGCTCGTCGGTTATGAGTCGGGCAGCCAGCGGATCCTCAACAACATCAAGAAGGGGCTGCGCGTCGAGCGCGCCCGCCGGTTCGCCGCTGACTGCCGCGACCTGGGCATCACCATCCACGGCACGTTCATCGTGGGCCTGCCCGGCGAGACCGCCGAGACCATCCGCGAGACCATCCGTTTCGCCCGCGAGGTCAACCCGCACACGATCCAGGTGTCGGTGGCCGCGCCGTACCCGGGCACGGAGATGTACCGGCAGGCGCGTGAGAACGGGTGGCTTCCCGAGGATGAGGGCGCCCTTGTCAGCGAGAGCGGCACCCAGGTGGCCAGCTTGTCGTACCCGCAGCTGAGCCAGACCGAGATCCTCGACTCGGTCGACACCTTCTACAAGCGCTTCTACTTCCGCGCCGGGAAGCTGGCAGAGATGTCAGCCGACCTCTTCCGCCACCCGGACATGACCGGCCGCCGCCTGCGCGAGGGCGCCGAGTTCGCTCGCTTCCTGCGCCGGCGTGCCCGCACGCCAGCAGCGCCATGACGCCCGCCGCCTGCAGAGAGGCCTAGCCCGTGCGTGTTCTGCTCATCCATCCCAGCGCGCTGATGTACTCGGAGATCTTCCTGCGGCTGGAACCGCTTGGCCTTGAGCGGGTGGCGACCGCGGTACAGGCCGACGGGCACGATGTACGGCTGATGGACATGCAGGTGTACCGGAGGCCAGAGGTGGAGCGCCAGGTGGCCGAGTTCAGGCCCGAGGCCGTCGGGTTCAGCCTCAACTACCTGGCGAACGTCCCCGAGGTCGTCGACATGGCCAAGTGGATCAAAACGGCAGCGCCGGGCTGCTTTGTCTTTGCCGGGGGCCACAGCGTGTCGTTCGTGGCCGAGCAGGTTCTCGAGCACTCCGGCGGTGCCATCGACGTCGTGCTGAAGGGCGAGGGAGAGGTTGGCGCCCCCGCGTTGCTCGCCGCGCTGCCTGATCACGCCTGGGGGGACGTGCCCGGGGCGGTCACGGCCGCGGGACCCGGCCGCCCGCCGACGATGGCACACAGCCTGGACGAGCATCTTCCGGCGCGGCACCTGAGCGGCCGCCGCCGCAAGTACTTCATCGGGACCATGGACCCCGCGGCATCCATTGAGTTCACTCGCGGGTGCCCATGGGACTGCTCGTTCTGCAGCGCCTGGACGTTCTACGGCCGCAGCTACCGCAGGCTGTCGCCGGAGGCGGCGGTCGAGGACATGTCCCGCATCAAGGAACCGGGCGTGTTCATCGTCGACGACGTGGCGTTCATCAAGGCCGAGGAAGGCGACCAGATCGCCCGCCAGCTTGAGCAGCGCGGGATCCGCAAGGAGTACTACCTCGAAACCCGCTGCGACGTGCTGCTCCGTAACGAGGAGGTATTCCGCCGCTGGAAGCGCCTTGGGCTCAACTACATGTTCCTGGGCCTGGAGGCGCTGGATGAAGAAGGCCTGAAGGCATTCAGGAAAAGAACGACGCCAGTGCTGAACAACAAGGCCCTTGAAGTGGCACGGGACATCGGGCTGACAGTGGCGATCAACATCATCGCCGACCCGGACTGGGACGAGGCGCGTTTTGAGTTTGTCCGGCAATGGGCGATGAGCGTCCCCGAAATCGTGAATATCACCGTTCAGACGCCATATCCGGGCACCGAGACATGGCTCACCGAGTCCCGCCGGCTGACCACCCTCGACTATCGGCTCTTTGACGTCCAGCACGCCGTGCTTCCGACCCGGCTGCCGCTCTACCGTTTCTACGCCGAGCTGGTCAAGACTCAGAGTGTGCTGGCCCGGAAGCACTTGGGCGTTGCGGCGCTCACGAAGACCACAGGCATCGTCGCCCGCCAGCTATTGCGTGGGCAGACCAACTTCATCAAGATGATCTGGAAGTTCGACACGGTCTACAACGCCGACCGGCAGTACTCCGAGCACCTGAGGGAGGCGAAATACCTGCTGCCGCCGCCAGCCGAGCACCCGGTCGAGGCGGTCGACCGGAAGGACCTCTTCGTCCACACCCCACAGCGGCGGAGGCCGTGATTGTCGGATCAGGTTGCCGTAGTCACAGCTCTCGGCGCGGCGATCGTGTTCGGGATATCGTCGGTTGCCGAGCAGAGCAGCACCAAGCGGGTAGCGCAGCGGCGGGCTCTGTCCCCGCGAATCCTGCTTGACCTGGTACGCCAGCCCCTGTGGGTGGCGTCGATCGGCGGGACGCTGACCGGCTTTGCCCTTCAGGTAGTGGCGCTCAAGTACGGGCCGCTCGCGCTGGTCGAGCCGATCCTCGTATGCGATCTGATCTTCGCCGTGCTGATCAACGCCGCCTTGCGTCACCGGTGGGATCCGATCATGCTGGCCGGCGTCTTTGCCACCGCGCTCGGTGTCGCCGGATTCCTCGCGATCTCACGGCCCTCCGGTGGCAACTCGACGGTCGGCATTGCCGTCGTGCTGCCACTGGCCGCCGGGCTGGCAGCGCTGCTGGCCGGCTGCATGGCCGTGGCCAGGCGCAGCGAGGATCTGCGGCCGCTGGCACTGGCCCTGGCCTGCGGCGTTTGCTACGGCGCTTCGGCTTTCCTGGTGAAGCTCGTGACCGGAGGCGGGCTGACCCACCTGTTCACTACATGGCCGATCTACGCCCTCGCCGTGATCGCACCGATCGGTTTCGTGCTCAACCAGGACGCCTTCCAACAGGGCAAGCTGCTGCCGCCGGTCCTTTCGATCATCACAGCGTGCGACCCGATAGTCTCGATCGCCCTGGGCTTCCTGTGGCTGAACGAGTCGCTGAACGGCACCCCGGCGGGCATCGCGGGCCAGATCATCGCGCTGGCCCTGATGGTCGGCGGGATCGTGATAATGGCTCACCACTCGCCGCAGGTCCTCAAGAAGCTGTCAGAGGATGAAGGGGCAGCGGCTGGGCCAGGGGCCAGCCGCAAACCCGTTTAGCCTGTCAGGTGCTTGCGTTGGCCGCCCGCAGCCTGATCAGCACATTGTTCGCGGTCGAGGAGATCTGCACCGCGCCCACTGCAACTTCTTCTGGCTCCTGCTTCAGGGTCAGGCTGTTGTCGCCGACCTGGGCGGCGTAGTTGGCACCCCAGGCGTAGACGTTGCCGGACGGCGTCACGCCGTAACACGTGCCCGATCCAGTGGCCAGCATCGTGAACCTGACTCCCTGGGGGAGGATGATCGGCACCGGAACCGGCTGCCTGCCCCTCTTCCCCTGGGCGAGCTGGTAGGACCAGTCAGCGCCCCACCCATACAGCGTGCCGCCCTGCACGAGCGCGAGCGTCTGCCCGTTATGCCAGATGGACCCGCCCTGTGCGACCTGGGTGACCGGCCCGGGAAGCTGCACGCGAACCGGGATGTCGGAGGGCTTTCCTGCTTGCCCGTCGCCGAGCTGCCCGTCGGCGTTGTATCCCCAGTCGTAGTAGTCACCGTTGGCCAGCAGCGCCCCGGAGTTGTCGAACGCCGATACCAGAGCGGTGACGCGGGACTTGCCCAGCCCGACGATCTTCACCGGGGTGAAGGAAGCAGCCATCTTGCCGTCGCCCAAGTCGCCGTTCACGTTGTCCCCGCACGAGTAAGCGGTGCCGCTGGCCTCGTACAGCGCGTGGGCGTCGGCCCCGGCCAGCAAGGTCACATCGGAGAACGGGAGCTCGACCGGGGTGAAGTAGTCCTTCTGATTCCCAAGGCAGAACTCGCCCCCGCTGTTGTCGCCCCAGGCCCAGGCGTGCCCTGTCGTGTCCACCGCCAGCGCCGAGTCATACGGCATGGCGTCGGTGGCCAGGAACGCGATCTTCACTCCGGCGGGGAAGTGCACGCGCACGGGTCCCTCAAACGAGTTCACGTCAGTGCCGTTGCCGAGCTGTCCCTGCGTGTTCATGCCCCAGCCGTAGACACTGCCGTCGGCGAGCAGCGCGTATTCATCCGAGTTGGACGTCCCGATCTGGACCACGGCACCGGGGAGCGTCACCGCCACCGGCGTTTCCTGCCTGTCCCAGAACCCGTTGACGTCCCCGAAGAAGACTCCCCAGTGCTCGACCGATGACGTCCCCGGGGCCGGCACCGGTGGAGTCTGGACGCTGGCCGCTACCGAATTCTGCGGGACTGGGCGTCCCGACGAGCATGCCCCCGCGACTGTCATGACGACCACTGCGACCACGCCAAGCGCGATATGTGCAGGTTTTCTGGCCACCGTACCGCCATCCTCCGTATTAGCCCGCTCTGCCCCCAAAATAAGGGTGGCGAGGCGAGGGTAACCGACGGACGGTAGCTGTTGCTGCCATTTAGGGCGTTAGGGGACACCGCGCTCGCTGGCGCGGTCAGCCGGGCGAGTGGTCAGCCGGGCGTTTGACGGCGCGTGCGGGCGAGGCGGCGGCGGCGCCAGCCGAGCCAGCTGACACCGATGAGGCCGGCCACGGCCAGTCCGCCTGCCGCGGCTGCCGAGATCACCGGAACTGTCGATGCGCCGGTCTCGGCAACCGGGCGCTGACCCGCTGAGCGCACACCGGCGTGCTTGCCGGGGTGGACCGCAGTGGAAGGCAGCGGCGGGACCAGCGTTCCAACCGGGCGGACCTTGCCGTCCATGGCGAAGCCCCAGTTCAGCAGCTGCTCGCCCGACGTGATCTCCTGCAGCGACGTGCAGTGCAGCACGGTCACGATCAGGGTCACGCCGCCCCGCCTGGCCATGCCGATATATGTAGCCTCGGCCGCCACGGTCCAGCCGATCTTGCCGCCGATGCCACCCGGGTACTGCGTCAGCAGCGTGTTCTGGTTGACCAGCGGCACCATCGTGCCTGGCTTGACCGGGAACTGCGCCGAAACCGTCGAGTCGTACTTCATGAACGCCGGAATCGACAGCGCCTGGCGGGCGATCAGCGCCTGGTCGTAAGCGGACGTCTGCTGGCCAGCGGCAGGCAGCCCGTTCGGCTGCACCGCCACCACGTCGTAGGCCTGCAGGTGGTGCGCTTCGGCGTTGATCAGCGCCATGCCCTTTGCCAGCGAGCCTGTCGCCTGGGTGAGAGCTACGGCGGCATCGTTGGCTGAGATCAGCAGCAGCGCGTTGAACAGGTCAGAGACCTTGTAGCTGTCGCCGGCCACAAGGCCCACGTCATACTCGGGCGTGGTAGCGGCCAGCTGGCTGGCCACGACGGTAGCGTTCGGCTTCAGCCGCGGGATCAGCGTGATCGCGGTCAGCACCTTCAGCGTGCTGGCCGGCTGGAACAGGCCGTGCGGGTCGTCGGCGGCGAGTACCTGGCCGGTGTTGGCATCGGCGATGACGTACGCGGACGCGGGCACCTGCGGCAGCGGGATGGCGCCCGTCGCCGGGTAGTTGACCACAATGCCCGGGCTCGCCATATTGGTCCCGCCGACGTCCTGCGGGGAGACGGGCGCCGCGCGCCGGGACGGCGCGCCCGCTGAGCCCCGCGTGCCCGGGAACCTGTTATGCGCAAGCAGCCCGGCTGGGTGCGATGCGCTCGCCGTGGCTGGCACGGGCGCCGAGGCGGCGAACCCGAGCCATACTGCCACTGCCGCCAGGGCGGCGGCACAGATGCGTACGCGCTTCATCGCGACCGGTCCTGTCTTGCTGGATTACCGACGGCGATGTCCCCGCCCGCGTCCGGGCACAAACGCGTGCCCGCGCCCGCCGCGGCCGATCGGAGCGCTATTTGCCGAACATTGGCCGGAACGGCTGCTGCCCCTTACGCGGCCATGGTGCCCCGTTACCGCTGATACCGCTGACTCCACAACCGTTCCGGATTCTGGCTCTGTGCCGAATTGGGATAGTGCTGGAGTATTGCCATGGCTTGCTCGCCCTCCTTGCGAGCCATGGTGGGGAAGACCAGCCGCAGTCCAGAGTCCTGTCCTTGGACGGCGAGATCCACCTTGAGCGTGAGCACGCCCCTTTTCGTCCCGACCAGCGACACTGCCTGGCGGGACACGGTGAACAGCAGCTTGCCCGGCCGGCCTGTCGCGGTCTCGCCGTCAAAGAACATGAGCCGGTGGCTGGTTATCGACAGGTACGTGTGGCGCGGGCGAACGAACACCGTGCCCATCCCGCCGGTCGCAACCGCGGCGATCGCTGCCGTTGCCACAAATCTCTTGGTAGACACCGCGCCGATGTTCGCATACACGGTCGTCTCGATCTGTTCGTCGCGCATCAGATACGGAGCGGCCAGGCGGGCAACCAGCTGCTTGCGTTTCTCGTTCATGTCAGGCCCTTCGGGGGAGGCTGCCGGTCCGAACGTCCGAACGTCCGGACCGGCATGTTAAAGGCCCGGCGGTCACCGCGAGACTGGGTTTACCAGTATTTATCCGGTTTATCGGTTATCGGGACATTAAGCCAGCGCTCGGCCCCGGCGTGGCGGGATTCCCCGGCCTTCCCGTTCGGCCCCGTAGCGTGAGTTGCAACACGTAGTATCTCAAGCGGCTTTTGAACGTCGTAACCTTGGCCCATGACGCGCATGTCGGAGTCCGGAGTGCCTATCGAGCCTGTTTACGGGCCGCAATCCCTCAGCGGGTTCGACCCGGGGACCGAGCTGGGTCAGCCTGGCGAGTACCCGTTCACTCGCGGTGTCTATCCCGGCATGTACACCAGGCGGCCGTGGACGATGCGGCAGTACGCCGGGTTCTCCACCGCTGCGGACTCCAACCGGCGCTACCACCAGCTGATTGCCGCTGGCACCACCGGGCTGTCGGTCGCCTTTGACCTGCCGACGCAGATGGGCTACGACTCCGACGCTCCCCAGGCGAAGGGGGAAGTCGGCAAGGTCGGCGTCGCTATCGACTCGGTGCAGGACATGCGGCTGCTGCTGGACGGCATCCCGCTGGACTCGGTCTCCACCTCGATGACGATCAACGCGCCAGCCGCCGTGCTGCTGCTTCTCTACCAGCTCGTCGGGGAGGAGCAGGGAGTCAGCGGGGCCAAGCTCACCGGCACGATCCAGAACGACATCCTGAAGGAGTACATCGCCCGCGGCACCTACATCTACCCGCCGCAGCCCTCGCTGCGGCTGGTGGCGGACACGTTCGCGTACTGCCGGCAGGAGCTGCCCAGCTGGAACACGATCTCGATCTCCGGCTACCACATGGCCGAGGCGGGCGCCACGCCTGTGCAGGAGATCGCGTTCACGCTGGCGAACGCCAAGGAGTATGTCCGGGCAGCCATCGCCTCCGGCCTGGCCGTGGACCAGTTCGCGCCCCGGCTTTCGTTCTTCTTCGTAGCCAGGACCACGCTGCTCGAGGAGATCGCGAAATTCCGCGCGGCGCGCCGGCTCTGGGCCCGGATCATGCGCGAGGAGTTCGGCGCCGCCGACCCGAAGTCGCAAATGCTCCGGTTCCACACCCAGACCGCCGGAGTGCAGCTCACCGCCCAGCAGCCCGAGGTCAACATGGCCCGGGTGGCGGTGCAGGCGCTGGCCGCCGTGCTCGGCGGCACGCAGTCGCTGCACACGAACGCCTACGACGAGGCGATCGCGCTGCCGACCGAGAAGGCAGCCCGGCTGGCGCTGCGGACGCAGCAGGTCCTTGCCTACGAGACCGACCTGACAGCGACCGTGGACCCGTTCGCTGGCTCGTATGCGATCGAGACCATGACAAATGACCTTGAACGTGACGTCGAGGAGCTGATCTCACAGGTCGGTGAACTGGGCGGGGCTGTGGCCGCCATCGAACGTGGTTTCCAGAAGACCGAGATCGAGCGGTCGGCGTACACCATCGCCCGGGAGATCGACTCCGGAGACCGGGTCATCGTCGGCGTGAACAAGTTCACCTTCGACGGTGACGAGCATTACCAGCCACTGCGGGTCAACCCCAAGATCGAGCAGGAGCAGGCAGAACGCCTGGCCGAGCTACGCGCGAGCCGGGACGGCGAGCACGTCCAGCGCTGCCTCGGCGAACTGCGCCGGGCCGCCTCCGGCACGGACAACGTTCTTTACCCTCTGCGCGAAGCGCTACGGCAAAAAGCCACTGTCGGTGAGGTCTGCGACGCGCTGCGCGATGTCTGGGGGGTGTACAAACCGCCCGATGTCTACTGAACATGTGAGACTGCTGTGACAATTACGCAACTTCAGCGGTTTCTTCCCAGGCCGCGATACGATGCTGGCCTGTTCTGGACGGTATCCGCCAGCTACTGGCCAGATGCCGAGAATGCCATGCCGAACCTGTCGAGCAGCCGCAGTCGCTCGCCCGCCTGGATGTTAGACCTTCGGTGCGTATCTGCCTGCCCCGGATAACGGCATCGCTTGGTAGTCGCGGGGAGGAGGCGCATGGGCGAGCGTGACCTGGAGGACGAGCTCGACACGTTCATTGACGGGCACGAGGCCGAGCTCATCGACTTCCGACGCGACCTGCACATCCACCCCGAGATCGGCTATCACGAGCACCGGACCACGCGTCGGGTCAAGCTCCGGCTTGAGGCCGCGGGCCTGCGGCCGGTCATCCTGCCCAAGGGAACGGGCCTGCTCGTCGACATCGGGTCGGGTCCTGGGCCGGTTGTCGCGCTGCGGGCTGACCTGGACGCGCTCCCGATCACCGACGAGAAAGACGTCCCGTACCGGTCTTCGGTCCCCGGGGCCTGCCACGCCTGCGGGCACGACGTGCATACGACAGTGCTGCTCGGCACGGGCCTGTTCCTGGCCCGCACCGCAGCGGCCGGTGCCCTGCCCGGCCGGATAAGGCTGGTCTTCCAGCCCGCCGAGGAGGTCCCGTGCGGCGCCCTCGACGTCCTGGCGGCTGGCGGCATCGCGTCGGTGGACCGCATCTTCGCGTTGCACTGCGACCCGCGGCTGGACGTGGGCAAGATCGGCACGCGGGTCGGGGCGATAACAGCGGCCTGCGACAAGATATCGGTCCGGGTAAGCGGCCCTGGCGGCCACACAGCCCGCCCGCATCTGACTGCCGACCTCGTCTATGCGCTCGGCAAGATCATCACCGAGCTTCCGGCGGCGCTGTCACGACGGGTGGACCCCCGCTCGAGCCTGAGCCTGGTCTGGGGCCGGGTGAGCGCTGGCTCGGCCGCCAACGCGATCCCCGACGACGGCATCGCCGAGGGCACCGTCCGCTGCCTGGACGACGAGGCCTGGCACGCGGCTCCCGACCTGGTGAAAGCGCTCACCGATTCGGTAGCCAGCGCCTACGGCGTTGTCGCTGACCTGACCTACCAGCGAAGCGTCCCGCCCACGGTCAACGAGGCGATGTCGGTGGCCATGGTCGAGGCAGCCGCCGACCGCGTGCTCGGAGCCGAAGCCCTGGTGGAAGCACCGCAGAGCCTGGGCGGCGAAGACTTCGCCTGGTACCTGGAGTCGATCCCGGGCGCCCTGGCCCGGCTCGGCACCCGCCGCCCGAATTCAGGCGACGACTTCGACATTCACCAGCCCGCCTTCGACGTAGACGAGCGCGCGATAGCAACCGGCGTCCGCCTCATGGCCGCCACCGCCCTGACCGCCATGGGCGGCGGCGGCACCGCCGCACCCGAGCCGCTGCCGGGTGCGGCGCTCGCCTGAGCAGAGTGGGTCCCCGTCAGGGTTCGAGCGACTTCGCCCGACGGGACGGCCACCAGACTCGTTCGCCGATAGTGAGCAAGGCGGCTGGCACCAGGACTGTGCGGACCAGGAGGGTGTCCAGCAGGACGCCCAGGGCCACGGCTATGCCTACTTCGGTGACGGGGACCGAGGGCAGCTGGGCCAGGGCCGCGAAGGTGGCGGCCAGGACGATGCCCGCGGCGGTTATGACGCCGCCGGTGACAGCCAGGCCGCGCACGGTGCCGTGCCGGATGCCTTCATGCCGGGCTTCCTCGCGGATGCGGGCGGACAGGAAGATGTTGTAGTCGACTCCGAGCGCTACCAGGAAGATGAAGATGTAGAGCGGTAGCTGGGCCTCGATGCCCTGGTAGCCGACCGCCCGCCAGACCAGGGCCGACAGCCCGAACGAAGCACCGAAGCTGAGGGCTGTCGTGGCCACCAGCACAAGTGGCGCCACGACCGCCTGCAGCAGCAGGCCGATGATGACCAGGATCACTACGAGCACCAGCGGGACGATCAGCAGCGTGTCGTGGCCCGCCGCCTGCTGGGTGTCGTACTCGATAGCTGGACCTCCGCCGACGAGTGCACCCGGAGCCGATCGTTCAAGATTCTGGCGAAGGGTAACGACTGCGTTGTAGCCAGCCTGGGTGTACGGCTGGACCGACAGCACGACCGATAGGTGCGTGTAGCCCTCAACTGGCTGGGCCAGCCGCACCGAAGAGACGTTGGGCACGGCATGGGCAGCGGCGTCGGCCGCGGCCGCCTCGGCCGGCGGAGTCAGGATGTCGATCGGGGCCAGGATGCCAGCCGGGTAGTGCTCGGTGAGCACCGTCGCGCCGGTGACGCTGCCGGGGTTGCCCTTCACGCTGCCTAGCGGGTTGTTGTTGATGTGCAGCGCGAACAGTCCGGCGCAGGCAGCGCCCAGCAGGACCACGGCCGTGATCGCAACGGGTGCGGGCCGGCGGCCGACCCTGGCCCCAACGGCCGACCACAGCCGGGACTGTTCCCGTCCGGGATGGGCCGGGCTGGGCACCCTGGGCCAGAACGCTGCCCGCCCCAGGACCAGCAGCAGCGCGGGCAGGAACGTGGTCTGCGCCAGCAGAGCGGAAACGATGCTGAACGCGCCGACCGGGCCGAGGCCGTGCAGGGAGGCCGACTGCGCCGCCAGCAGGCAGATCATCGCGCAGGTCACGGTCGCTGCTGAGGCCAGCAGCGTGGGCAGAGTGCGGCGCAGCGCCGCTGCCATCGCCTCGTGAGTGGTGCCGTGGTGCTGCAGTTCCTCGCGGTAGCGGTGGACGAGCAGCAGCGCGTAGTCACTGGCGGCGCCAAACACGAGCACGATCAGGATCGACGCCGACAGCGAGCTCACCGTGAGCCCGGCGTTGACCAGGCCGTGCGCGGCCGACCTGGCCACCACGATCGCGGCGTAGGCGGACAGCAGCGGGAGGAGCCACAGCACCGGGCTTCGGTAGACCACGAAGAACACGATCGCGACGATCACCACCGCGGTGAGCAGCAGGATCGTCTGCGCGCCGCTGCGGATTCCGCTGTCGGCGCTCACCGCGGCCGGCCCGGTCACGTAAGCGCTCAGGCCGTCGTTGGCCTGGCTCGCCGCCGGGCCTACCACGCCGCGGATGTCGTGCACCGCCGTGGTATCGGCGCTGTTCTCGTCGTGCACAGGTGCGGTGACGTCAGCCGTGAACACCACGGCCTTTCCGTCGGCCGACGGCTGCAGCTTGCTGGGCGCGCTGAGCCCCGGGACCGTCGCCCCGAGGGCGGCGACCCCGGTTCGGGCTCCGGTGATGTGCGTCAGGTCAGCGGACGTCAGGCGGCCGTTGCTGCGGGCGAACACCACGATCGCCTCGTCGCTCTGCGGCTGGCCAGAGCTCTTCTGGGCCTGCTCCTCCAGGTTGACGACGCGGGTCGACGGTGCCGAGGACGGCAGATACGCCGACGCGCTGTCGTTCGTGACCTTGGTCAGCGCATTGCCGAACCCGCTGAACACGACGATCACGACCAGCCAGATGATCACGACCGCCCAGCGGACGATCTTGCGCCCCAGCATCCGTGCCAGCCAGTCGCTGGGTGCCGGCCGGGTCTCCTGCCGGGAGGCCTGGACGTTGGACATTAAAAGCTCCTTCTTCGGTCTTGGTTATCCGGTCGTCCGCGCCTCGTGGTTACCACAGTCCGGGGACGAGGCGCTTCGTGTGGGTCCGGTATTCGGCGTACGGCCGGCCAAGAGTGCTGGTGAGGACTCTTTCCTCCACGGCGATGCGGGGCAGCAGGCCGACGAGGGTCAGCACCAGCAGCAGGGCCAGGGAAAGCCAGTTGCCGTAGGCCAGTCCCAGGCCGGTCACGATCAGCAGCATCCCGGTGTACGACGGGTGCCGGATCCACCGGTACGGTCCGCGGTCAACGACCGCCTGGCCTTCATCCACCTCGACGGTCGTCCGGAACGAGCTGCCGAGCACCCGGACCGCCCAGAACCGCAGGCCCAGCCCGGCCCACATGACCAGCAGGCCAGCGACGGTCAGGCCCACGGACCCGAACTGCCATACCGGGTCGTGCCGCAGCAGCCCGTGGGCAAGGCCAGCACCCGCGGCCGCGACCAGCACCACCACGATCACCAGCGTGCGGGTTCCCCGGTCAACGGCAGTCCCGCCCTTGCCGCGCCTCGCGTCGCGGATCAGCAGCCAGACTTCCATCACTACCCAGACCAGGATCGTCAGCGTGAGGATCATCTCGATCACCTCCGGTTAGCTGCGGCCCGTCGCTACAGGCCGACACCGGAAACGCTAAGGATCCGCGGGCCTGCCCCCATCGGTCCCGGAGTGGACTTCCATAACTCCACCTCAAGGTGGAGCCACCGACTGCGGGTGGACGCATGCGGGTGGACGCACTGCCGGGGTCACTTCTCCAGGGCCAGCCGGCAGGCCAGCGCGACCATGATCGTCCCTGACCCGGCGTCCAGGGCCTGCCGCGCCCGCCGCCTGCGCGCCAGCCAGCCGCCGAGCCGCCCCGCCGTCAGCCCGACCGTGCCGTCGACCAGCAGCTCGAGCGCGACAAAGATCGCCCCGAGGACGGCGAACTGCACCGGGATGTGTCCGAGTCCGCGGTCCACAAACTGCGGCAGGAACGCGACCACGAACGTGACCGACTTCGGGTTGGCGAGGTTCGTGAGCGCGCCACGCGCAAACGCGTACCCGCCCGTGGGCGTGCCGTGCCTGCTGCTGGGCGCGCCTCGCTCGCCTTCGCTGGGTGCGCCGTGCCCGTCGCTGGCGGCGGGTTCCGAACCAGGGATCGGGCTGCCCCGCCGTGCGCTTCGCAGCGCCTGAATCCCCAGGTACAGCAAGTACACCGCGCCGCACACCCGCAGCGTCGTGAACGCCGCTGGCGCCTCGGCGAAGAGTGCCGACAGCCCCGCAGCCACCGCCGTGATCTGCACGACCTCGCTCGATGCGACGCCGAGCGTGGCCAGCACCCCGGTACGCGGCCCGCCACGCGCCCCGGTGGCCAGGATGAACAGCATGTCCGGGCCGGGCGCGATCATCGCCAGGAACGCGGCGCCCACGTACAGCGCCAGCAGGTGGCCGTTCATGCTGATCCCTTTTCTGTCGATTCTCCACCTACAGTAGGAGCCGGAACGTGCCGTGCCGATGACGGTGCGCTGGCCATCTCACGGGAGTTCGTGCCCATGCAGCCGGAACAGGGTCAGGGTACGCAGGTGCCCGACGCC
>Ga0335074_10006248_pt1 | contig 16528 bp, 16 predicted proteins | sample Lox_Sample_23_FD_206715 | JGI IMG/M metagenome (GOLD analysis project Ga0335074, IMG submission 206715) | Soil microbial communities from Loxahatchee National Wildlife Refuge, Florida, United States - Lox_Sample_2.3 | ecosystem: Environmental > Terrestrial > Soil > Wetlands | place: USA...
CATTTGCGAGGCCGTCAATCGAAAGACTTCCCGGATTCACAGTCACACCGTGTCACACCGTCACACGCGGCTGCTAATCGTCCTCTCCGGTCCTGAAGCGAATTCCAAGCCAAGTGCGAATTTGCGTGGTACCGCGACCGCCATCGGGCCTCACCCGCTAGCGCTTCCTGCCAAGTTTCAGTAGGCGTTCATCGAAGGAATCCTTGGACAGAGGGGTTTGTTGCCTGTGGCCCCGGCACAGGATGCGTAGGCCGGGTACAACTCCGAGACCGGGGCTCAGTAACCCTCCTCCTTCCACGAAGTCGCATCACCAGTAGGTGCAAGTACGCAACGGTCCTCGAAGAATTCACGGAGCCTGTCTGATTCCTGGCGATACTGCTCAGTGGCGGCCGCTACGTCAGGTGGGTCACCAAGCCCTTCGCGATGGTAGAGGACGGCGCCTTCCACAACCCACCGCAGGATGCCCGCAAGCTCAGTTCGCAGCTTCACCGGCAAGTTTTTGTCGATCTCCGCATCTGGGATTTGGACCTTGAACGGGATGCACTTGACGCGATTCCAAATCGCGTCGGTCGGATCGGTGATTACCGGCCTGTGATTGCAGTCAAGGAACAGCTTATAGGTCGGCTGGAATGTGATCATGTTTTCACGAAGCCGCCGTGCCTTGATTTGCCCAAGGCCGGTCAGATACTTCACGCGGCTCAGGGAAAGGCGCTGCCCTGCTCCACTTCGCTTGACGAAACGAACCGGCAGCCTTGGAGATCCGCGAGATCCGTATTGACGGCGTTATTGGAGATTGCCTCCTTTGGGCGAATCATTAGGCTGTCAACTTGAACCTGTCCAGCATATTCCTTGTCACCAAGCGCGTCTCGGATGTCTTCAAGAAGTGTCGTCTTGCCGTTGTTGCCCTCACCGTAGAGAACAAATAGAAGTTTTTCGGGTTTCCCGGTGGCCGCGCAACCGAAGACCTTCTAGAGATAGGACACGAGTTGCTCGGAACGGTCGTTTTCACCCTCGGATGCGTCCGGGTGGCTGCCCATGATTCGATACAGGAACGCCATAAATTGTGGGCACTCGGCGTACGGATCGTAACGGATGCGAATCATCCTGCTCAGGAATTCCACCGACCGATGCGGCCGCAACGCGCCCGTTCGCAGGTCCACCGTTCCCTTTTCGGTGTTTAGCGTCCACGGATCTCGATCAAAATCGTTTGCGCTGACTTGCCGAACTTTCTTCTTGGCGAGATGCATCATGTTAGCCAGCGCGGCGCGAGATAGGGATCCATTGCGCAGGACGCTTGGAACACGTTGATGATCTTGTGTTCACTTCGACTATCGGTACGCCGTTGGACGGCTGCAACGTCACCAAGCAGTTTCAACGGCTTTTAGAAGTAGCCGGTATTCCGCGCCGTTTTCACGACCTACGCCATACCGCGGCCACGCTCTTGGCGGTGCAGGGAGTCCACGCGAAGGTGATTCAGTCTGTGCTCGGGTGGGATCAGTTGAGTATGGTCGACCGCTATACGCACCACGTAGACGAAATGCGGAAGGAGGCCGCCAGCAAAATGGACGCGATCTTGACCCCGGTGGCTGTCAATGTGGCTGTCAAACGGGGGGAAAGCAAAGCTAACTAAGCCGTAAATTGCTGATTCTGCTGGTGAGCGCGGTAGGAATCGAACCTACAACCTAGTGATTAAGAGTCACTTGCTCTGCCAATTGAGCTACGCGCCCGCTGGAAGCGACCGGCCACACCATTCGCTTGCACGCGAGCGGTGCGCCAATTCCAGATTATAGCATTCCCGCTACAGGATCGACCGCGGGCCTGGAGTTTGCAGACTTGGAGCCGGGTTGTGCCAGAATGAAGCCAATGGGCCGTCTCCGTCTCGCCGCAATGTTGACGATGGCCATGTTGTGCGCGCCAGAGGACGCCGTCCGGTATGAGCTGCGGGGGCGTCTGTTGCCCGCGACCCGTGCTTCGGTCTGGCTGCACGGCGCGACCGCGCCATTCGAAGACAATACGCTCTCCGATGATGGAGGCCGCTTCCGGTTCCGCGGCTTGTTGGCGGGCGCATACACGCTCGGCGCTTTCGTGCCCGGACGAGGCGAGGCGCGCCGCACCGTTGAGATTGGCCCCAGCCTGGCCGATGCACAAAAACGTATCGAGCTGACCGTGGAGTGGCGCGACGGCGATTTTGAATCGCACGACAGCCTGCGCCGCCAGAATATTGTCTCCGTCCAGGAACTGGCGATTCCCGACAGCGCCCGCCACGAGTACGAGGAAGCCGAGAAAAGGCTGGCCCGGCGCGATGCCGAAGGCGCGGTGGCGCACTTCGAACGCGCCGTCGAGTTGGCGCCGAAGTTCTCCGAGGCGTGGAACCATCTGGGCACTATCGCCTACCAGACGCGCGATTTCACCCGCGCAGAGACTTGTTTCCGTAAGGCGCTCAATGCCGATCCATCCGCCTTTCAGCCGCTGGTGAACCTGGGCGGCGTATGCATTAATCTGGGTAAGTTCGAGGAGTCTCTGACTTATAACTTATACGCGGCACTTACCCAGCCGGATGACGCGCTGGCTAACTCGCAGCTCGGCATGAGTTACTTCTACTTAGGCAAGCTGGATCTGGCGCGTAAGTACTTGACCATCGCGAAGAAGCTGGACCCCGCGCATTTTTCGCATCCGCAGTTGCTGCTGGCGCAAATCGACCTGCGATCCGGCGACCGCGCGGCGGCCGCGGCCGAGATGACCGAGTTTTTGCAATATCACCCGGATGCGCCCGAAGCGGCCAGGATCAAAGAGGATCTGGCGCGATGGAATGCCGCCGATCCGGCCGAGGCTTTCGCCGGCACCGGCATGGCGCGGAGTTTTTCCGAATCGCCGGACCTTCCACGGTTCGCGGGCGATCCGTACAGCGTGGTGCAGCAGGACGGGCATTCCTATTTGCGCAAGCGCGACGCGCAAGGGCGGGTTAGCCAAACCAGCATCGATGCGGTGTGCGGATCGGGCCGGCACGCGCGCATTCTGTTAAACCGGTCCGCGGATGGCAGTTGGACAGCGCTGCCGCTCGTATGGCTGGCCGCCGATGGCGGACGATATGCCGCCGATCCCGGATTTGGTTTTTCGGCGCGGTGTCTGGCGTGCCATGCACGCGCGAATGGCGGCCATCCGGCGGCGCTCGGTTGCGTGAGTTGTCACGGCGCCACGGGATCGGGCAAGCCGGGCGAGGCGATGTGCCTCACGTGCCATCCGGGAACCAGCGGCGCGGAATCGAATCATGGCAACGCGGCCGTGGGCGACGACCCATTCGAACTAAACAGCGCCGGCTACCGGCTGCTGGAATCGCGCTGCTATCGGGCATCGGCGGGTAAGCTGACCTGCGCCACATGCCATGCGCCCCATGGATTCACGAAAACCGCCGCGGAATACCGGATGGTGTGCCGGAGTTGCCACGCCACCATGCACAACAGCGCGCCGCTCGATTGCGTGCACTGCCATATGCCGCGGCGGCCGGTGCAGGATGTGGCGGGGATGCTGGTCACGGACCATCGCATCCAGCGGCCGTTGTAAGCCTGCGCGTTAGCGCAGCTTCTCTTCCACGCTGCGGATCTTATCTTCCATGTGCTGTTCGCGGTCGATGCGGGTGCCGAAGCGCAGGGTCGACGAGATGCGCGGCGCGCCCATGGCGTGCACCACTTCGTGACAACGTTTGATGGCGGCGAACACATCGTCCCACTCGCCTTCGATGTTGGTGCCGTAGGCGTGCAGCCTGGTTTTGAGTCCGGCTTCGGCGAGCACCCGCTCGCAGGCCGCGACTTCTTTGGAAACGGACGTTCCCACGCCAATCGGCACGACGCACAAATCCGCGATGACCTTCATGAGCTAATTATTACGCCATTCCGGGAAGGCCAAGCCTCAGCCCGGCCCGTCGGGGCGGGGGCTCTTGGGGCTATGCTAAACTAACAACGTTATGGCAATTCCGAATGTCAAGCGATTTCGTCCGTTCTGCCCGGAGTGCGGCGAGAACTTCACCGTGATGGCCGTGCTTCCGAAGGACGCCGACGTCGATAAGTATCTGGCGGACGCGGTGGCGCGGCACGATCACAAAGCGTATCAGGAATCGAAAGTCCTGCACTTCAAGGTGCGCGTCGGCCAGCAGAAGCAGAAAAAGGCGAAGTAAGTTTCCGTTCAGTTGCGGGCCTGCAAATTCCGCAAGGCCCGTAGTCCCGCCTGGGCCGCGTCCGGATCGGAATCGTGGCTTAACTTTTCCAATTGCGGTACGTCGCTCGAGTCACCGCTGCGCGCCAGCACCTGCGCGAGATAAATTTTCTCATCGCGCGTGCCCTGCTGCAGCGGGCCGTATAGCAGTTTGCGCACCGCCGGATCGCGCGCCAGCTCCACCAGGAACGGATACGCATCGCCATGATAGGCGGCGCTATCGAGCGTGTCGACCAGGTACTCGAGCGGGCTGAACTGCGAGACCTGATGATCGCCCTCCGCCACCTGCGCGAACGCCAATGAGATGCGCGGCTCAATCTTGGGTTCGTCCTGCCAGGCCTTTTGGATCATGGGCAGATCCGCGGGATTTTTCAAACGCGCATAACCTTCGGCCGCGGCGGCGCGCATCTTTTCGTCTTTGTCGTACAGATAGCGCGCATAGATTTCGCGGCTGCTGGGATCGGGCAGCATAGCAATCGCGGTGAGCGCGGCATGCCGCACCTTGGCATCACGGGTATGGTTGAGAACGTCCACCAGATCGGGCAGCGCGGATTTGTTCAACAGCAGGCCGGTGGTCTCGATGGCCGCGATTTGCACCTTCGGATCCAGATCGTGCAGCAGAAACGCGATGTCGGACGCGGATTCTATATCGCGGATTTTTTGCAGCGCCACCAGTGACTCGTAGATCACCGCGCTGTCTTTCGAATGCATGGCCTGCAGCAGATCGGGGATGGCGGCCTTGCCGCGCAGCACGCCCACGGCGCGGGCGGCGTTGGCTCGGGCATCGGAACTGGCGCCGTTGCGCGCCAACGCGCCCACCGCGGCGATCACATCAGGGCGCGGCGTGATGTAGGGATCGATCACTTGATCGTTCGTATCGGTAAAGTGACCCTTAATGCCGGTCCCCACGCGCCGGATGGAAGAAGTAATGCCGGTCTTGTAATAACCGGGCAAATAGAAATTCACCAGGCCATCGGTGGCGCGCATCTGGACCTCGGCATCGCTATCGTGCGTGGCCTGGATCAACGGGTCGAGGCTGTGTTGCGTATCGATTTCGCAAATCTGCTTGACCGCTTCCAGGCGGATATCCAGATCCGGGCTGGTCAATAATGCGGCCAGCTTGGGGATGGCGTCGGGGCCGCCCTTGCCGATCTCGCGCACGTCTTTGGGACGCAACGCGGCATCTTGAGCGGCGGCTAGCGGACAAAGAGAGAGACAGAGCAGGAGGATAGCTGAACGGCGGTTGGCCATGCCTCTAATGTATCAATCAGCGCACAAACTCGACAGCCACCCGCCGCGGGATGAGGCCGGCTTCGTGGCCCAGATCGAGCAACTTCTGCACGGCCGCGGGCACGATATCGCCGGCATCCAGCGTGTAGTGATTCACATACATGCCCACGAATTTCTCGGCCAGGCTGGTTTCCATGTCGCGCGCGAATTGCAATGCATAGCTGAGCGCTTCATCGCGGTTATCCAGCGCATATTGAATGCTTTCGCGCATCAGGCGGCAGCATTCGCTCTGGATGTCGCCCGGCAACGTGCGCAGCAGAGCGTTTCCCCCTAGCGGCAAGGGCAAGCCGTATTTGCCTTTCCACCAGCGGCCCAAATCCAGCACGCGATGGAATCCTTCGCGATCGTAAGTCAACTGGCCTTCGTGAATGATCAGCCCCGCTTCGACGGAGTGATCGCGCACGGCATGCATGATTTTATCGAACGGCGTAACGACGGGCTCGAAATCCGGCTGAAACAATTTCAACGCCAGATAAGCGGTGGTGAGTTTACCGGGCACCGCGATGCGCTTTCCCACAAGTTCTTCGGGCTCGAGGGGACGCGCCGCCACCAGCATGGGACCATAACCATCGCCGATACTAGAACCGCTAGCCATCAGAACATATTTGTCAGCCACGTACGGGTAGGCGTGATAGGAGATGGCGGAGAGATCGTAAAGACCTTCCACAGCCTTGCGATTCAACGATTCGATATCTTCCAGGACGTGGCGGAAACTCACTTTCGTGGAGCGTACTTTCTTGGTGGCCAACGCATAGAACATGAAAGCATCGTCGGAGTCGGGACTGTGAGCCGCCACGATTTCGCGGGGAAGAGGCGTCATATCGGAGGAGGGTGATATCTCAGTTTACACGGGATCGAAGGCAAACGGGGAAAGAAAATACGCGCCAAAATACGAAGGGCGGTCCATCCCCGGGCATCGGCTGAAGCTCTCGTTGCCGGCCATCGATTTTGCGCAAGAGCGCACCGCTTATAATGCAAGCGAATCCGGCCGTTCGAGAATTCCTCGTACTGCCTGCCTACTGCCCGGGGTGACGACCGCCCCCATTCTGGCCCGGTTCTATTGGCACCTCCTCGCCGGCTTGCGCCGGCTCTTCGGTGTACACTCGATTCGGAGTCATCACCGGCTGACTCCAACACCAGTGTTACTCCAATACGTCTGCTTGTCAAGAGGCCGGGCGTACCGGCATAATGAAAAATTGTTCGACCGCTGGCTTTCCCGCAAACCGCAACCGCTCACCGGCGCGCCCGCCACGCGCCGGCAAAAAACCTATTCCGGACAAAGCGGATACGTTTATCAGTATTACTATGAAGGCCACCGCCCCTATAAGAACGGCCGCCACAGCGGGACCGAGTATGTCTTCGCTGTTTCGGCGGACCGCAAAACATCGATGGCGGTTTCCGTTCTGGTGAGGAACGAGGCGGTCGACGATTGGCAGAGCCGGCACGGGCGCACGCTGTACGCCAGCGAGCGTTACGCCATCGCCAAGTTGGCGCTGTTTCAAGCGTTCGATGAACGGCCCAATCCCGCGGCGATGAGCGCGGCGGTCGAGGTACGCGCCGCGGATGTCGAAGCCATCCTGATTACGTTGGCGATTGAGTGAAGCGGGGCTGGGGTCTGGGGATAGGGGCCGGGGTTTTTGATCCAGCCCCCGGCCCATGCCCTGTCCCCCGATCCCGGCTGCTCGCAACCGGCTCAGTGGCCTAGTATTTCGGCCCCAGGCCCAGCGCGATCAACGATAGCGAATCCAGCTTCCCGCTGGCCTGCAGGTTCTGATCCTGCTGAAAGTGGCGCAGGGCATCCACCGAATCCTGACTCCACACCCCGTTCGGCTCGCTATGCAGATAACCTTTCTTGGCCAGTGCTTCCTGGATCTCTTTGTAACGGTCGGGGGTCGGCGTGGTTTGTGCCGGATGCCATGCGGCGCGCTTTGCCGGCGTGCTTTGCGCGCGGCGGGATCGCGTGCGGCGAGTGCGATGCACGGCAATCTTCTTAGGCGGAAGTTTCTTCGTCTTTGGCGTAGTAGCCGCGGGTAAGACAGCCAAAGCGACTAAACCGGCGGCCATGGCCGACACAAGGTTTCGAAACTGCAACTTACTTCTCCATCGTCATTTAGGCCCTAGTGGGGCGGATGATCCTGCCCGCCCCACAAACGTGCTCCCTAGTGATTCGGCAGCGTGCCGGCCAGGAACTGTACCGTCCATTCCGTCCGGCCGGTCTGACGCAGAACCCGGAATGCCACGGCCTCTCCGGGCTTCAGTGTTCTCTGAATGCGCGTCACATCATCGGTCGAATGCACCGGCTGGCGATTGATTTCGACGATCACTTCGCCCTTCACCAGCCCGATATCTTCGGCAAACGAATTGGGCTCGACCGAACTCACGAACACGCCGGACTGTTTGATGCCCATATTCTGCCGCCGCGCATCGGAAAGGTTCTCGATTTCAATGCCGAACATGGCTTGCGTGGCTTCCGCCGGAGCGTTTTCCTCTTCCTTCCCGTTACCGAACTGTTCGGGGAAGACATGCGCCAGGTCGGCCACCACCACGTGGAAGTCCTTGGTCTGGCCCTTGCGCAATACCGTGATATTCAATGTATTGCCGATCGGCGTGCTGGTAACCCGATCGACCAGTTCACCGCCGTTGCGGATCGGCTTCCCGTTCACCGCTTCGATGATATCTTCGGCTTGGATACCGGCCTTATCCGCCGGGCCGCCTGCCGGAACATCCTCGATGAAGACACCTTCCTTCGCGCCGTTGGCTTTCAGCAGGGCCTCCGCTGTCGAGCCGTCTCGCGCGAACTTCACGCCGATGGACCCGCGCACCACTTTGCCGCCCTTGATAATGTCGTTGTAGACCTTCACCGCCTCATTGATCGGCAGCGCGAATCCTATGCCTTGATATCCGCCGGAACGCGACGCAATGGCCGTGTTGATCCCGACCACTTCACCATTGATGTTCAGCAATGGTCCGCCGCTGTTGCCGGGATTGATAGCGGCGTCGGTTTGCAGGAAATGCTGGAACTGCTGCGTGGGATCTACATCGCGTTCTTTCGCGCTGATGATGCCCAACGTCATGGTCGCTTCAAAATTGAACGGCGAACCGATGGCGATGGCCCAATCGCCCACTTGCACGGCATCGGAATTACCGATGCGGGCGGGCGTCAGATTGCTTTTTCCTTCCACGCGAATCACCGCCAAGTCGGTGGGAGCATCCACGCCGACCACCTTGGCTTCATATTCCGTGTTATCGTTCAGGAACTTCACTTGAATGCGGTCCGCCTTGTCGATCACGTGATTGTTGGTCAGGATGTAACCGGCACGGTCCACGATCACGCCCGAGCCCAGCGCGCTGGTGGGATGCTGCGGCATCTGCGGGATATTGCCGCCAAAGAAGCGCTGGAAGAAATCCTGCATGTTGCCCTGGTCGCCTTGGTCTCCCTGATCGCCTTGATCCTCATCTTCGGGATCATCCGGTTGGGCATTGCCGCGGCGGCGGTGCGGGTTTGCCTTAGGCATGAATGTGGTCGAGATGTTCACTACGGAGGGCTCGACCTGCTTGGCAATCGCAGAGAACGAATTCTGCAAAGGAACGGGATTCGGAATCGTCAGCGGAGTGGCCCCGGGCGCCGCAACATTATCCTTGGCGGCTTTCGCGCCGGTGTTGATCAAAGTTCCGATCACGATGCCGATCGCCAGCGTAAAAAGCACCAGCGTGAAAGACAACAGCTTCTGTTTGCGTAACCTGTCGAAGAATCTCATGGGGTGGGTTGCTCCTTCGCGGACTTCGAACCTCTTTTCATATAATACCGCGCGCCCGCTGCCGCGACACTTCCGTTGCACAACCCCGCCCTTACAGGCGGAGTGGAAGGCGCAGCTGAGCCGCGGCTTTAACGCGTTTCTTGTCCGAATGGATGCGCCCGCGCCGGAAGCGGTTTCAATTCCACCGCCAGGATGCCGGCCAGGATGAGACTGGCGCCCAACGCCGCGCGCGCCGATAGCGTCTCGCCCGTGAGCACGTAAGAAGTAATCCAGGCAAAGACGGGTTCGAGCATGAAAATCAATGCCGTGCGTGTGGAAGTGGTATAGCGTTGCGCCCAGGATTGGAAAAAGAAGGCCACCGCGGTGGCAAAGACGCCGGTAATCACGATGGCTGTCCAGACGCCCGGCGTCCAGCGAATGTGCGGCGTTTCCATGCCGCGGAATAGCAGCCAGGCCAGCAGCCCGGCCATGGCGATCTGAGTTATGGACAATAATTCGACGCTGGCGTCCCTTGAATAACGGTTCAACGTAAGGATATGGGCGGCGTAACATGCCGCACAACCGATGGTCAGCAGATCGCCGCGATTCATCGCGAGCGTAAATCCAGGCAAGGTCATCAAGCCCATGCCGCAGGTGGCCAGCAAAACGCCGCCGATCTCGTTAGCGCGCGGCATGGCGCGATAAACGGCGGCCGCGAGCAAGGGCGTCATGACGCTGGTCAGACCGGTGAGGAATGCCGACTTCGGCGCGCTGGTGTATTCGAGGCCGATGGTTTGAAATGCGTATCCCGAGAAAAGAAAGAAACCCGCCAGGGCGCCTCCCCGCAGCGACCATCGCAAATTACGCGGACGGCGCCAGACACCGCGAAAGAGAATGCCCAAAACGGCCGCCGCCAAGGTGAAGCGCAGCGCCAGAAACAGCACCGGCGAGACATCGCGCAGGGCTTGTTTGACGACCACAAACGTGCAGCCCCAAATGAACGTGTTGACGACCAATGCGGCTTCCGCGCGGCGCTGCAGGTTGCGCGGGCGAGCGACGGCCGCCGGGTTCACAGCGTCGCGCCGGGCGCCGGCGGCGTGGCGAACTGTGGATCGCGCAACAGCAGGCCCAGCGTCAGGAAAATGCGCTTCAAACCCAGATCGCGCCCCTCGGGACTGAACCATTCCTGGGCGGTGTGCGCGCCCCCGCCTTGTCCGCCCGCGCCGATGGAAATCGCCGGGATGCCCAGCGAAATCGGAATGTTGGCGTCGGTGGATGCGCAATCGAGATGGGAACGAATGCCCAGGTGACTATCCACGGCCCGCAGATAGCTGAGGATCGGAGAACTGTCCGGCAAGCTGGCGGCGGGACGCGCGCCGATTTCCTTGATCTTTACCGACACCTTTCCACCGGTGGCGCGCTGATTCTCGATCTCCTGGGCTTGCTCCACGGCGGCCGTTAGCGAATCGACGAGTTCATCCATCTTTTCGTTGCTCTCGGAGCGGATATCGATCTTGGCGCGCGCCAGCGGCGGGATGGCATTCACGCTCGATCCGCCCTCGATGAAGCCTACGTTGATGCTGGATTTAGGCGGGCCGTTCAAACGCGCGTCGGAGAATTGCGCAATGGCGCGGCTCAGCGCATGCACCGGATTGCCGATGCCGTAATCGCTCCAACTATGTCCGCCCGGCCCGGAAAACGCCACTTCGAAGCGGCGGCTGCCTAAAGCGCGATTGGTGATGTGATCGGTGGAAGCGCCATCCAGCACCAGAAACGCCGTGATTTTTTTCCCCAGCGGCGATTGCTTGCAAAGGTGCCGCATACCGCTCAAATTGCCTTCGCCTTCCTCGCCGACATTGGCCACCAGCAGCAGATCGGAGTGCCAGCCTTCGCTGGGCGGGCACATCTTGACGGCCCGCGCGATCGCCAGCAGAGCGGCCAATCCGGCGCCGTTATCGGAAATGCCCGGACCGCGGAAGCGTCCATCGGCATCGATCCTGATTTCATCTTTAGTGCGCGGCGCCAGCACCGTATCGAGATGCGCCGTAAGCGCAATGTAGGGGCCTTGCGCGTGCGGATCTGTGGCGGCGATCACATTACCGGCGCGATCGATGTGCGTTTCCCAACCAAGCCCCCGGAACTGCGCCACGATCCACTCGGCACGCTCCTGTTCGAGGAAGGTGGGCGCGGGCACGCGGCAAAGCTGCAGGTGGATTTCGTTGATCCACTGCTTCTCGCGCGTGAACCATTGCAAGCATTCGCGCGTTCCGCGCAGGGCCGCCACTTCGCTGGTGAGATTGGAAATGGGTGCGAGATTGGCCGCCACGACATTTCAGTTTAGCAGGCGATGGAATGCGCTCCGCTTGCAAGGTTTCGGTTCGAAATCCCGCCTTACTGAATAGCTGCTAATTGAAACGGCAGCTAATTCGAGACTCAGAAGGAGAAACATATGAGGACAAACGCTAAAACCTGGCTGTTGTTAGCTGCGGCAGTTGCTGTGAACTGCGGGCTGGCTTCAGCTCAAGCTTTAAAGCTCGACGCGACGTACATCGACTCGGGCTTCGATGGTGACGGCATTTCATGCCCTCCGGGCGTCACCACGACCATAGGACCCGTGGTCGACATTGGCTGCCCAACCGGAACCACCTGCACCGTCCAGGCGGACCAATTCCTCCAGGTGGGGCTCGGCAGTACAACAGGAAACGAGCTTTCGGCGGGCTTTTACGTGGATGGCGTGGGTGTTCCGGACGGCCAGATCATCTGCTCCACGCCGTCTGACGGTACCTATCAGGTATGTTCCGTCTCGCAGTCGGAGGCAAACGTGACCGCCGGCAAGCACACGGTACAAATCTTTGTAAACTCGAAGTACCAAAGCTACGTTTTCAACTACAACACCAACTTTCGTGTTTACAAGCAGTGACACAAAAGCCGGGACAGCCCGGGTCCCCGGCCTCTTTGAAACCATGAGCGAACCGCAGGCGCAACATCCGGCAATGTGCGTGGTATACTCGACACAATCCGCGGAAGCTGTCATGCCGGATGGGATTCATGACGCTAGTCCTCGCGGCGCAGTTACGGAATTACTTCTGGCTTGGCGCGGGGGAAGACACTCTGCCTTAGAGCAGGTCGTTCCATTGGTGTATCCGGAGTTGCGCCGTCTGGCGCATGGCTACATGCGCCGCGAGAGGTGCGATCATAGCCTGCAGACCTCGGCGCTGATCAACGAGGCTTACTTGCGCTTAGTCGATTCCGCGCGCGTCCAGTGGCGGGATCGTGCGCACTTCCTGGCGGTATCGGCGCAGTTGATGCGGCGCATCCTGGTGGATTACGCGCGTTTTCGGCAAACGCACAAGCGCGGGGACGGCACCCGCCCCATCGCGCTGGACGATGCTCTCGATCTGCACCGCATGCGCAGCCGCGAACTCGCCGCGTTGGACGATGCTTTGAACGAACTCGCCGCGGAGTACCCGCGCAAAGCCCAGGTGATCGAGCTGCGATTTTTCGGCGGGCTGAGCGTGGAAGAGTCCGCCGAAGCATTGGGGATTTCGCCGGACACGGTGACGCGCGACTGGCGCGTGGCGCGTGCATGGCTGCATCGCGCCATGAGCTGCGGAAAAGTTGCATGACCGGCGACAGCCAAGACCGGCTGGACAGGATCTACGACGCGGCTTTGCGGCTCGATCCCAGCCAGCGGCTCGAATTCGTGCGCCAGGCCTGCGGCGCCGACGAGGCCATGCGTGCCGAGATTGAATCCTTGTTGGCGCACGCGCAGCAACTCGGCAGCTTTCTGGAGAAACCCGCATGGAACGCTACTACTGCCACGAGCGTCGAGTCGCCCATCGGCCAGATGCTCGGACCCTACAAAGTAGAAGCCATGTTAAGTGCGGGCGGCATGGGCGCGGTCTATCGCGCGATTGACACGCGGCTGGGCCGGGCGGTCGCCATCAAACTCGCGGCCAAGGAATTCAGCGGCCGGTTTCTGGCGGAGGCGCGCGCGGCAGCGGCCTTGAATCATCCGCATGTTTGCGCACTCTACGATATCGGTCCGGACTACCTGGTGATGGAACTGCTGGAGGGCGAGACGCTGGCCCAGCGGGTCCAAAAGGGCGCCTTGCCGCTGGATCAGACACTGTCGTGGGGCATCCAGATCGCCGAGGCGCTGGCCGCGGCCCATGCGCGCGGGATCATCCATCGGGATCTGAAGCCCGGCAACATCATGATTACCGCGGCAGGCATCAAGGTGCTGGATTTCGGCTTGGCGAAGATGATGGTTTCGTCCGCGGCGGCCGAATCCGAAATGGCCACGGTGAACATGGCGGCAGCGCCGGCCACGCAGCCCGGCACGGTGGTTGGCACGGTCGCTTACATGTCTCCGGACCAGGCGCGGGGCGAAGAACTGGATGAACGCACGGATCTATTCAGCCTGGGCGTGGTGCTGTACGAGATGGCGACGGGCAAGCGCCCCTTCCAGGGCGATACCAACGCGGTGCTGTTCGATGCCATATTGAACCGGGCGATCATACCGGCTTGCGAGTTGAACCGGAAGGTGCCGCCGATGCTGGACGCGGCCATCCGGAAAGCTCTGGAAAAGGATCGCGATCTGCGTTACCAGCATGCGACGGAATTGCGTGCGGACCTGAAGCGCCTCGAGCGGGATAGCGCGCCGCAGCAGCAGGCCGCGGTTAGTGTACGGCCGCGCAGAACGAATCGACTGTTGTGGGGTGCGGTGGGTTTGGCGGCGCTCGCGTTGGCCGTGAGCGGATACGAGTGGTGGAGGGCGCGGGCGCATCAGGCACCCGCGATTACAGAGAGGCAGATCACGGCTAATCCGCCTGAGAATGCAGTGACCGCCGCCGCCATCTCTCCCGATGCCAAATATATTGCTTACGCTGATCCGACGGGTTTGTTCGTGCGCTCGGTTGATTCGGGCGAGACGCGCCGTTTAGAGCAACCGCCGGAGGCGGGCCGCTCGTTAAGTTCGATCCGCTGGTTCCCGGACGGCGGAAAGTTACTCGTAGGGTCGTTTGGCCCCAAGGGCCCCTTCGTGTGGGGCGTCGCGACAGTTGGCGAGGCCACGCCGCAGATGCTTCTCCGTTCTGCCGAGAATGCGGAGGTTTCGCGCGACGGCCAATACCTGGTTTTCGAGCGGCCAGCCGGAGACATCCGCTCAGTCAACCGGGAAAACGATGTATGGGTCGGCGGCAGCGGCGGCGATCCCCCTCCACGACAGCTTTTCAGATCCGGGGGTGGCCGGCGATTTGACCCTCCGGTGTGGTCTCCAGACGGACGTTGGCTCGCTTATCAGAGTGGCTCGGCGGCCCTCGAAACGGGCGACAGCATTGACGTCCGCCCGGCGGCGGGGGGCCAGCCTAAAGCCCTGCTGCCGAAGTCCAAGGTACCCTCATCAAGGTTCCTCTATTGCTGGAGTGCGAGTGGACTGGTGTGGCTGCCCGACGGCCGGCTGTTGTTCTCAGTGGCCGACCCCAGCAAACGGGGCGGTCTTTGGTCCGTGCGGGTGAGCACGGAAAACGCAGAGGCTATCAGCGAGCCAGTGCGCCTGGCGGAATGGCCGGACTTCACGGTACGGGACCTTTCCGCCTCTACGGATGGAAAGAGCCTGGCGGTCGTTAAGGCCAATGGCCACTATGACGTCTATCTTGGCGATCTGGATCGGAGCGGTGGGTTATCCAAGCCTCACCGTTTCACCTTGGACAATAGGGATAACGAATTAAGCGGCTGGACCGCAGATGGCAAATCTGTCCTATTTACGTCTTTCAGAACGGGCCGTCCAGGGATTTTCAGCCAGGGTTTGAATGAAACCCTTGCGGCGCCGCTAGCGCGTGGGCCCGGCGTGACGGCTCGTCCGATCGCGAGCCCCGACGGAAATTGGATTCTCTACGCCTCGTTTGACGACCCCGTCCAGCCTAAGCGGCTGCGACTGATGCGTCTTCCGGTGTCAGGTGGGGTTGCCGAACAGGTACTCGAAGCTCCGGGTTCCGAAGGCTTTGCCTGGGAGTGCCCGAGCCATGCCGGTGAATGCATAGTAAGCCGGTCAGGGGCGGGAAAGGGGGAAAGGGCGTTCTACACGCTCGACCCAGCACGTGGGTTGGGTCGCCAGATAGGTCAAATTCATTGCTGCTCGGGACCATTCATGAGTTGGGGCTGGAGTGTCTCACCGGATGGCTCGCGGCTAGCTCTGGTAGACGCAGGCGTTTACCCCGGCAAAATCCAGATCCTTACGGTGGCCAAGAGTGCTTGGAACAGCCTCGCTGTTGAGCAAGCCATGGGGACTTTGACGGGGATCGGCTGGGACGCCGATGGGACCGGATTCTTCGGAACCTCCAAGTCGGGACGGGACTGGAACGTGGTTCACATCAGTGCCGCCGGTAAGGTACGGCTTCTGTGGAGCGCAGGACCCAACAGCTTCGCGGTCGAGCCGATTGTCTCACCCGACGGGAAGTACCTCGCGTTTGACGGGTTCACCACCGACTCGAACGTCTGGCTCGTGCAAAACTTCTGAGGCGACGTCCCACACATAGAAAAAGTTGATATCGCCAATCCAAAGAACCTGTCTGCGCGCATTGGCCGCATCCACGATAATAGTCGGTGAAGTCCTGCCCCCGTTTGCGCCCGCAGCCCCGGTGCTGCACCCATTCCCGGTTGCACCGAGACCTGCATGCCCAAACGCCGCAATTCCGTTGAAGGCCTGAAGTCCTCCAAATGGTGGAACCCGCTGCGCGTGCGGGACGATTTGCCCGAAATGATCGCGAAAGGCGCGGACGCGCTCACGCCCGCGGAAAAGGATCTGCTCAAGTGGGTGGGGGTCTTCTTTCGCAAGCCCACGCCCGGCCAATTCATGATGCGCATCCGCATGCCCAACGGTTTCGCCCGAAGCGCGCAACTGCGGGCCATCGCGGAGCTTTCGCGGCGCATCGGCAACGGCGTACTCGACATCACCACCCGCCAGCAGATGGAACTGCGGGGTTTCACTCTCGACACGGTTCCCCAGATCTGGGAGAAGCTGCGCGGCGTGGATCTCACCAGCCTGCAGACCGGCATGGACAACGTGCGCAACATCAATGGCTGCGCGCTGGCCGGCCTCACGCCCGACGAACTGGTGGACGGGTCAGCCGTGGTTTTCGAGTTAAACCGCATCATCGTGGGCGCCCATGGGAATCCGGAATTCGCCAACCTGCCGAGAAAATTTAACCTCACCGTCACCGGCTGCACTGCCAATTGCACGCATAACGAATCGCAGGATGTGGCTTTGGTCCCCGCGCGGAATAACGGAC
>Ga0335074_10006249_pt1 | contig 16526 bp, 10 predicted proteins | sample Lox_Sample_23_FD_206715 | JGI IMG/M metagenome (GOLD analysis project Ga0335074, IMG submission 206715) | Soil microbial communities from Loxahatchee National Wildlife Refuge, Florida, United States - Lox_Sample_2.3 | ecosystem: Environmental > Terrestrial > Soil > Wetlands | place: USA...
AGCGTGAGCTGGTAGTCCCGCAGCTGCTCGCCTTCCTCGTTCGTCGTCTGCCGGTGCCACTGGCCATCCGGGTCGAGCTCCCATGCCGACGTGCCCGGATCGGTCGCGAGTGCCAGCAGCCGCTGCAGGCCGGCGCGCGCCTCCGGGTCGTGCACCTCGACGAGCGCCTCGACCCGCCGGTCGAGATTGCGGTGCATCGCGTCGGCGCTGCCGATCATGATGTCCTCGGCTCCGTCATTGCAGAACCGGAAGATCCGGGAGTGTTCGAGAAAGCGGCCCAGGATGCTGCGAACGCGAATGTTCTCCGAGACGCCGGGCACCCCGGGTCGAAGGCAGCACATCCCGCGCACGACGATCTCGACGGGGACACCGGCGTTCGATGCGTCGTACAACGCGTCGATGATCTGCTCGTCGACGATGCTGTTGAGCTTCAGCGTGATCCCGGACGCGATGCCGGCGCGCGCGTGCTCGGCCTCGCGGGCGATGCGGGCAAGCAGGCCGCTGCGCAGCGTGTCCGGTGCCACCAGCAGCGTGTGGTAGTCGCGGTGCTTGGTGTAGCCGGACAGGTGGTTGAACAGGTCGGCGACGTCCGCCGTGACCGTGGGGTCGACGGTGAGCAGGCCGAGGTCCTCGTACAGCCGAGCGGTCTTGGGGTTGTAGTTGCCGGTCCCGATGTGCGCGTAACGGCGCAGCGACCCGTCGGGTTCCTGGCGTACGGCGAGGGCGAGCTTGCAGTGCGTCTTCAGGCCGACGACGCCGTACACGACGTGGCAGCCGGCGTGTTCCAGCGCCCGGGCCCATTTGATGTTGGCCTGCTCGTCGAAGCGCGCTGTGATCTCGACGACGACGAGCACCTGCTTGCCGGCCTCGGCGGCGTCGATCAGCGCGTCCACGAGCGGGGAGTCGCCACTGGTGCGGTAGAGCGTCTGCTTGATCGCGAGGACGGCGGGATCAGCTGCGGCCTGCTCGACGAAGGCCTGCACGCTGGTCGCAAAGGAGTCGTAGGGGTGATGCAGCAGCACGTCGCGACGGCGCATCGCGGCGAAGACATCGACCGCCGACTTGCCCTCGCCGCTCGCCCGTAGCTGCGGCTGCGTGACCGGCGGGTAGACGTCGTACTTCAGTGCCGGCAGGTCGAGCTCGACCAGTCGCCAGAGCCCGGCGAGGTCGAGCATGCCCTTCACGCGATACAGCTGCGCCTCACTGATGTCGAGCTCGCGGACGAGCAGGTCGAGGACGCGCTCGCCGATGTCGGCCTCCACCTCGAGGCGCACCGCCGGGCCGAACCGCCGGCGCATGAGCTCGCGTTCGAGGGCCTGCAGGAGGTTGTCGACGTCGTCCTCGTCGACGGTGAGGTCCTCGTTGCGGGTGACGCGGAACAACGACGCCTCGATGACGTCCATGCCGGGGAACAGCGCCGGAAGATGCGCCGCGATCACCTGCTCGATCAGTACGAACCGCCGCGCACCCACGCTGATGAAGCGCGGCAGGAGCGGTGGGACCTTCACCCGCGCGAAGTGCTCCCGGCCGTTCTCGCGGTCGCGCACGACGATCGCGATGTTGAGGGACAGCCCGGAGATGTAGGGGAACGGGTGTGCCGGGTCGACCGCGAGCGGGGTCAACACGGGGAACACGTGCTCGTCGAACAGCGCGTCCGCGGCCTTGCGCTCCTCGTCCTCGAGGTCGGCGTACATCACGACCTCGATGCCGGCTTCCTTCAGCCCCGGCATGATCTGGCTGCGGAACAGCTCACCGTTGCGGGCGCTGAGCTCGTGTGCCTGCTCGCTGATCAGCTCCACCTGCTCGCGGGCGGATAGCCCGGCAGGTGACACGATGCCGAGGCCGGTGGCGATCCGGCGCTGCAGCCCGGCCACCCGGACCATGAAGAACTCGTCGAGGTTGTCGGCGAAGATGGCGCTGAACCGCGCGCGCTCGAGCAGCGGGGTCTCGGGGTCTTCGGCGAGCTCGAGCACCCGCTCGTTGAACTGCAGCCAGCTCGACTCGCGGTCGAGGAAGCGGTCGGGATCGACCTCGCGATCGGCCGGCTCGGGGGTGTGGCCGAGGTCCTCGATCTCCTCGGCCAGATCTTCGGCGTAGCGAGGCAGGTCGCGCGAGCTCTGGCTGGTCGTGCTCACTGTCCTACTCTCGTCGGTGGACCGGGCGGCTGGCCCCGATGATCATGAACGCCTGATGAACGAGGGGTGAACAATCACCCCAAACGATCATGACCGAACGTGGACAGACCTGTGGACAACCCGCGCCTGCTTGCGCCGTCCGGGTGGGGACGTAACGGTTTGCGCATGGGGCCGACACTCTCACTCGCCGACCAGGTCGACAAGGTGGCGCAGCGGCTGTCCGCCGAGTTCTCCGGCCGGGTGCCCGATCCGGAAGTACGCAAGCTGGTCACCGAGGCCTACGGCTCGATGTCGACGGCCAAGGTGACCCAGTTCGTCCCGGTTCTGGTGGACCGCAGCGTGCGCAACCAACTCCGACAGCGCGCCGGCTGACGCGCTCATCGCTGCTCAGCGACCGCCTCGTTGTCGAAGCGGTAGCCCATGCCGGTCTCGGTCAGCAGGTAGCGGGGGCGTGACGGGTCCGGCTCCAGCTTGCGTCGTAGCTGCGCGACGTACACCCGCAGGTAGTTGACCTCGGTGGAGTACGCCGGGCCCCACACGTCGCGCAGGAGCTGGCGTTGGGTGACCAGTTTGCCCCGGTTGCGAACCAGGACTTCGAGCAGCTGCCACTGGGTGGGGGTCAGCTTGATCTCGCCGTCGGTGGCCGTCCGGACCCGCTTCGCGGCCAGGTCGATGGTGAAGTCCGGCGTGGTGATGACCGGCGCGTCCTGAGCCGGCGCCGCCCGGCGGACCGCGGCGCGCAACCGGGCAAGTAGCTCGTCCATCCCGAACGGCTTGGTGATGTAGTCGTCGGCGCCGGCGTCGAGCGCGGCCACTTTCGTCGTCTCGTGCTCGCGGGCCGACAGCACGATGATCGGCGCGGACGACCAGCCACGAATGCCTCGGATCACGTCCGCGCCGTCCATGTCGGGCAGCCCGAGATCGACGATGACGACATCCGGACGCTCCCGCGAGACCGTGGCCAGCCCGCTGATCCCGTCGCTCGCGGTCGTCACGTCGTACGAGCGGGCGGTCAGGTTGATGCGCAGAGCACGGCAGATCGCCGCCTCGTCATCGATCACGACGACCTTTGTCATGCCTGGGACCGCGGCGCCTCGACGTTCGCGGGGTCGACGGCAACCGGGAGGGTCATCGTCATCGTCAACCCGCCACCGGGGGTTTCGCCGGCGACGAGAGTGCCGCCCATCGCCTCGGTGAACCCGCGAGCGACGGCCAGCCCGAGGCCGATGCCGGTCGCGTTATCGCGGTCGCCGAGGCGCTGGAACGGCTCGAACATGGTCTGGCGCTGCGCAGCGATGACACCCGGCCCGTGGTCGATGACCGTGAGCCGCAGTCCGTCGGGCGCCGCGCGCGCCCGCAACATCGGTGGGCGGTCGGCGGGGGAGTAGCGCAACGCATTGCTGACCACGTTCGCGAGCGCGCGCTCGAGCAAGCCGGCGTCGGCCCTCAGCAGTGGCAGGTCCTCGGGAATGTCGAAGCGGACGGTGCCGGCCCCGGGCAGACCGTGCAGGGCGAGCGGAGCCACCTCGTCGACCGCCACCGGCTGGACGAACGGCTGCAACGCGCCGGTCTGCAGGCGGCTCATGTCGAGCAGGTTCGCGATCAGGCCGTCGAGCCGGTCCGCAGCCGTTTCGACGTCGGCAAGCAGCTCGCTCTCGTCGGCGGCGGAGTAGGCGACGTCCGGCTGGCGCAGGCTGCTGATGCTTGCCTTGATGGAGGCGAGCGGCGTCCGCAGGTCGTGGCTGACCGCCGCGAGCAGGGCGGTGCGCATCCGGTTCCCCGCCTCGAGCGCCTCGGCCTGCGACGCCTGCGTGCGCAACCGGTCGCGGTCGAGCGCGGCCGCCGCCAGGCGCGACGCCGCCTCGAGCAGCGCGGGCGCCACATTCGTCGCGTCGTCGGCAGCAACCACGAGTCGGAGGTCGCCGCGGACGACGAACGTGCGCGCGCGGTCCGGATCGATCTCCCCGGTCGTCGCGATGCGCACCCAGCGCCCGCTGACCTGCTCCTGCAGCTCGGCGTCGACATCGAGGTCGTCGTGCAGGTGCTGGAGGACGTCGCTAGGAGTGTCGTTGGCGCCGAGCACGGTGCGAGCGAGACCGAGCATGGACTGGGCCTCGCCGGCGCTCTGGCTGGCCAGCGTTGCGCGCCTGGCGGCCACGTGGACCACGCTCGAGACCGCCATCGCGACCAGGACGAACAGCAGCAGCGCGAGCAGGTTCCTCGGCTCTTCGATGGTCAGGGTGTGCAACGGCGGAGTGAAGAACCAGTTCAGGCACAGGCTTGCAGCGGCCGCTGCGAGCACCGCGGGACCGAAGCCACCCACGACCGCCACCGTCACCACGGCGAGCAGGTAGATCAGCAGGTCGTCGGCGAGGTTGAGGTCGGCCCGGATCACGGACAGCAGGAGCGTGAGCACGCTGAGACTGACGATCGCGACGGCGACACCGAGCCGCCTGCGCCGCCCACCGACCGCCGCGACGAAGTCGGCGAGGGACGGCCGGCGAGGGCCGCTCGCCGGATGCCCGGGCGGAACCACGTGTTCCAGTGTGATCCCAAATCCCCGTGACGTCGCGCCGGCACCCAGTCCGATGACAGCCGCCGTCGTGAGGACGATGGCGGACAAGGCCACTGGCCGGTGTCTCGCGGTCAGCGCGGCGTACGGCGCGGCGGAGAACGCGATCGTCGTCAGCCATGCGATGCCGGCCACGGAAGCGGCGGTGGACAGCCGCGAAACCGCGCTGGCGACGACGACGATCGCCGCAGCGATCGCAAGAACGCCGTCCGCGGGCAGTGCACCGTTGAGGCCGGCCGCGAGGGCGCCGAGACCGAGTAGCGCCGCGGCAGCGGCCGGCAGCACCAAGTGCGCGGGCGCCGGCCGGATCAGCGGCGTCTCAGTGCTCACAAGATCGAGAACACGCCCGACTACCGCCGAAAGCCAGGGTCTTAATACCTTTTTCACGCGCTGCAGGCAGGTCTTGACGCCGTCTTGACGCCGCGGACGATCTTGCGCTCTACCGTCGAGCCGTGGACGACGCCGCGCGCCCGCTTCCGATCGACGTGAGCCTTCCGGAGCGCCTCAGCTACCGGGTGAAGCGCAGGCTGCTCGGGCCCCCCTTGGTGACCGATCAACTGGTCGAGCAGCGGCTCGCGAACCCGGTCGCCTTCGGCGTTCTCTCACCGGACTGCATCTCGTCCTCGGCGTACGGCACCGAGGAAATGCTCATCGGGCTGCTGCCCTACGCGGGTTTCGCCGCCTTCACGCTCGTCCTCCCGTTGACCGGCGTGATTCTCGTGATCCTGATGCTCCTGCTCTTCAGCTACCGTCAGGTGCTCTCGGTCTACACGAAGGCCGGCGGCTCCTATGTCGTTGCGCGGGACAACTTCGGCCCGCGAGTCGCGCAGATCGCTGCGGTCGCGCTGCTCATCGACTACGTCGTGACGGTGTCGATCCAGACCGCCGCCGGGTCCGCTGCGGTGGTATCCGCCGTTCCGTCGATCGGCAACCACTTCGATCATCACGGCACTCTCGTCCTCAGTCTTATCGTCATCGCGTTGCTGTTCTGGGGAAACCTCCGCGGCATCCGCGAAGCCGGTCGCGCATTCGCCGTGCCGCTGTACTTCTTCATCACGATGGCGAGCGCGGTCATCATCATCTGCATTGCGCGCGAGATCACCGGTCATCTGATCGTCTTCAGCGTTCACAACCACTTGAGTGCGAAGGGGATCTACCCGATCCGCAAGCGCAACGGCTTCATCGAGGGCGCGACATTGCTCGTGCTGGCGCGGTCGTTCGCGAACGGCGGGTCCTCGCTCACCGGGTTCGAGGCGATCAGCAACGGCGTCGGCGCCTTCCGTCCGCCCGAGGGCCGCAACGCGCGCAAGGTGCTGCTGATCATGGCCTGCACGCTGGGGTTTCTCGTCGGTGGTGTTTCGTGGGTCGCGCATCTGACGCACGCCACGCCGTACGTGTCCGGATACCCGACCGTCATCAGCCAGGAGGCACGCGCCGCCTTCGGGTACGGCGGGCTGGGCAACGTGCTGTTCTACGTGGTGCAGGCGGCCACCGCGTTGATCCTGTACACCGGTGGAAACACGAGCTTCAACGGCTTCCCGTTCCTCGCCAACTTCGTCGCGGAGGACCGTTTCCTTCCGCGGCAGCTCACGCGCCGCGGGCATCGCCTGGTCTTCAGCAACGCGATCGTCGTACTTGCCGCCGTGTCGACCGCTCTGCTGCTGGTGACGGACGCCACGGTCAACAAGCTCGTCCCGTTCTACGCGATCGGCGTGTTCACCGGGTTCGCGATGGCCGGCTACGGGATGGCGAAGCACTTCTCGAAGACCAAGGAGGGGAACTGGCGGCGCAGCATCGCCATCAACATGACGTCGGGAGTCGTGTCGACGATCGTCGTCGCAATCTTTGCCATCGCGAAGTTCACCGAGGGCGCATGGGTCATCGTGATCCTGTTCCCGGCGCTGGTCTTCGTGTTGATCCGGCTCAACCGCGAGTACCGCGAGGAAGCGGAGGTGCTCGGCTCGATCCAACCCGAGGTGCTGTCCTGCCCGCCGAACTTCACGCGCCACGTCGTACTGATCTTCGTCAACGAGCTCGACCTCGCTGTGATCGGCGCGATCCGCTACGGGCAGACGTTGAAGGCCACCGAGCTGCGTGCGGTGCATTTCAACCTCGACAGCACCGCCGCCCATCAGCTCGAGCAGCAGTGGGAGCAGACCGCGCAGAGCATCCCGCTGGAGATCGTGGACACTCCCGATCGGCGCTTGGGCCGGGCTGCCCTCGAGCTGGTCCTGCGGGAGACCTCCGTCCCGGGCACGCACGTAACGGTGCTGTTGCCGCGTCGCGGGTTCGCGCCCGCCCTCGGACGGCTGCTGCACGACCGTACGGCGGACAAGATCGCCGCGGTCATCAGCAGACTGCCGAACGCAGCGGCCACGATCGTGCCCTTCGACACCTCACGGCCGGACCGGGCCGTGCTGTCGGTCGGCGGCGCGGTCAGACCGAAGCGGATGAAGGCGCCGCGGACGCCCAAGGCGCCAGGGACGGCGCCGACAACCGGCGAGCGGGCAGTGCCGGCGGGTGGCAACGGCGCGGCCGCTCCCGACATTGACCTCAACCGGATGCTGGCCGATGACCTGGCGCCCGGACCCGACCCGATCGGTACTCTCGGTGCCCGCCAGCCGGCGGTGATCCACGGGCGGATCCGAAGCGTGCGGCTCAAGCCGCTCGCCGACTCCCCGATGCTGGTGTGCGAGGTGGTCGACGCCACGGGTGGGCTGGAGCTGCTGTTCTACGGGCGGCGGTCGATTCCCGGGATGAAAGCAGGAGCGACGATCACGGCGACGGGCCGGACCATGAGTCACCACGGCCGGCTCGCGATGGCGAACCCCCGCTACCAGCTCAAGCCCGCCAGCCACCACGCGGCATCGACCTAGCGTCTGGACCCGCCCTTCGTCCGCACCGATGGCCCATTGATGGGCCTATCGCGCCACTGATGGGCCATGCGTGCGCCCCGAGCCGTCATCGACGGGCACCAGGAGCCCGGCGTACGCAAGTCCCCGAGGACCATGCTTGGGACGGCTACTGGGAGAGCACCTGCACGGCGCCGTCCTGGGAGATGGCGATGGTCAGGCTGCGGACCGCGGCTGAGGAGCCGCAGTTGTCGCTGGTGTGACGCAGGCGATACGTGGCTACCACTGACCTCCGCATAAGCGTCCGGCGGTGCATGCTCCTGACCGTGATCCGAAGGTGCAGGGTGTGATCGCTGTTCAAGGGCTGGAGGGTCGTTTCATAGGACGTGGAGGTCGCGCACCGATGGTCGGCGCAGACCGTGAGCGTCCGGGCCGCCGGGTGTGATGCGAAGTAGCCCGACGCGCTGACAAGTACGCCCTGGTGCAGCGGCGACGTGGAGGAGCACTCGCCACCTCCGTCGCTGCAGCCGACCAGGCAGAGGCCGATCAACGCGATCGGGACACACATCCGTGATCCGAGCCGTCTCACGGAACGGCATTGCGCCGCTGACGAACGCTCGCGTTCTTCAGCAGGCTTCGTAGACGTAACCCTTGTGGCCACGGGCCACAACCTCGCGATCGCGAAGAATGATGGAGATCCGGTCGCCGCGCGCCGCGCACGCTTCGTGGTAGTACTTGCGCCCGTCGTCGGTGTACTCGATCTCGTAGACCTGGTCGCCGTACGCCTTCAAGTAGTAGCTGCACTCGCTGTAGACCTGACACTCCTCGGCGATCGCGAAGTCGAAGTGCGCGGTTCGCTTGAGATGCGCCGAGCGTTCGGCGTCGTTCTTCTGCGCCATTGCGAGCCCGTCCGCGTGACCCTTCGCGACCAGAAGCTTGGCGAACGTCTCGTCGTCCGCTCGGGTCAGCAGCCCCTTCGAGCGGGTGTTGGAGTCGAGGTTGTCCGGCTCGACCGCGTTGAACCCCTTGGACTTGCAGATGTGCAGCCAGCCCTCCTCGATGGCGAGCAGCTTGTGCCGGTCGGAGGAGGTCGCGGTGTCGAGGATGATCTCGCCGGGCCAACCGGGATCCTCGACCAGCGAGCCGTTCTTTCGAAGCAGCAGTCCGGGGTGGTACTTCTTCCACCAGCGATCTTGGTAGGCCTGGGTCTGGAACGCGTTGATGTAGCAGATGTTGTAGAAGCCGGGCGCAGGATGAGATGTGCGATCGCGATCGACGATCCGGACCGAGGGCAGCGGCTTGTACGCGCCACCGATCTGGTAGTCGAACCGGCCGTTCGCTGGGGGCAGCTGAACCTTCGCGACGCCCGGCACGCGGGCCAGTGCCATCGCGCTGGTCGACCATGCGCCGGTCGACCAGGTGCCGGCCGCAATCGCCGCCACCGCGGCGCAGACCGTCAACGACCTGAGCGCATGCCTTCCCATCGGCATGTCGCTACTGTCCCAGCCGGATGATCTGACCGCAGGTCTCGGCGACCGACTCGTCGTGGGTCGACAGGACGACGATGCTGCCGGCTCGGGTCGCCCGATGCAGGACCGCGACGACGCGCTCCCGGCTGTCGTGGTCGAGCTCGCTGGTCGGCTCGTCCGCGACGATGAGCGGTGGTTGGGGCGCGACCGCGCGGGCGACGGCCACCCGCTGGCGCTGGCCGCCCGATAGCCGGGTCGACTCACGGTCGGCGATGCCGACCAGCGAGAGCTCATCCATCAGCTCGCTGACCCGTTCGCGGATGTCCTCCGGCTCCCAGCCGCTCGCCTGCAGCGGCAGGCCGATGTTCTCCGAGACGGTCAAGGTTGCGGCCAGCAGTACCGGCTCGGTGACCACACCGATGTTGCCTCGGCCGGTCTCGCGTACGTCGGTGCCGTCCAGGGAGACGATGCCGTCGGTCGGAGGCGCGAGTCCGGCGACGACGGTGAGGACCGAGGTCTTGCCTGCGCCGCTGGGTCCCACGACGGCGAGGGAGCTGCCAGGTGTCAAATCGATGTCCGTGGCCGGCAGCAACGTTCGCTCGCCGACCGATACGGTCAGGCCCCGACAGACCAGCGTCACCGGCGGCCGCCGTCCTCGTCGTACGGCCGCAGCAGGATGCCGTGCCCGGTGACCTCGACGTGCGCGTAGTGGCCCGGCGGGAGCACCTCGAGCGCCTCGGCCGGCAGGGCGATCGACCCGTCCGCCCCGACGACGGCCAGCTGCGTGCCGTCGCGGCCTTCTGCACCCACCCGGCCGTCACGCATCGAGAGCGTCCGTTCGAAGGTCGAGGCGACCGCGGGGTCGTGGGTGACCACCACCAGCGTCGCGCCGGACCGCTCGGCGGCCTGGTGCAGCGTGCGGATGACGAGGTCGCGCTCGGACGGGTCGAGCCGGCTGGTCGGCTCGTCGACGAGCAACAAGCCCGGCCGGCGAGCCATGACGAGGGCGAGTGCGAGCCGTTGAAGCTGACCGGCTGACAGCTCGCGCGCCGGGTGGTCGACCACGTCGGTCAGTGCGAAGTCGGACAGCGTTGCCGCCGGGTCGGGGTCTCCTGCGCCGGCGAGGGCGAGCGTCGGGCTGGCATAGGGCAACAGGGCGCGCGACGGCTCCTGCAGCAACAACGCCACCGTGGTGGCACGAAGCCGCCGGCCCGCGAGTGGGTCCGCGCAGCGCGATCGACGTACCCGCGGGGATGGTGAGGTCGACGTCACGCAGCGCGACGACCTGCTCGTCGCCGGTCTGGTACAGGTGCGTGATCCGTTCACAGACGACGGTGACGCCGGTTGCGGTGGCCAGGGTGTCCGCGGTCATGTCATCGCCGCCCGGAGGGTGCGAACGTCGGTGCGCTTCGCGACGTAGCTCGCGATGACAACCTCGGCGATCAATGCCGGGATCAGCGCGATGAAGACGGCGATGACCGCGGGCGGCACCGGCAGCGGCAACAGCGGCTTCGGGATGGCACCGGCCGAGGCCTGCGGGATCAGGTGAGCGGCGAGGTGCGCGGTCGCGATCCCGCACACCAGCGCGACGATGCCGGCGATCGCGAGGCGGGTGGCGGCAGCGCCGCTTCGCCCGCGTACGACGGTGGCGCGCGGCACGCCTGCCGAGGTCAACGCGAGCGCCTCGCTGCGTTGCCGGCCGGCGGCCGCGATGCTGGTGCCGATCAGGAGCGCGACCGCAAGGATCGCTGCGATCACGGCGACCGCGACGTAACCCGACAGCCCGGCGGTCTCCGCGGATCGCTCGAGCGTCCTTGCGGTGCCGCTACGGGTGGAGACCGATGTGATGGTGAGGCCCGCTGCGCGTAACCGGGCAAGAGCATCCGCCGGGGCGTGCGAGCCGATCCACACCTGGTCGGTCAGCTGGGTCGAACCGAGCCGCTGGATCGGGATCGGTTTGCCCACCGCGATCAGCGAGCTGAGGTCCGTCAACGCTCCCTGACCGAGCAGCTCGGGAAGGACCGAGGTCTGATACACCCGCATCCGGCGGATCGGCTCGTTGTTCAACCCGAAGGACGACCCGCCGACGTCGCCCGCCGTCAGCATCGGCAGCGAGAGCTGCGCGACCGAACCCGGGACGTGCAGGATTCGCTTCATGCCCTTCGGGGTCAGCCCGTCGATCCGTCGATGCCAACCCGCGACCGCGGCGAGCCGGGTGGTGTCCAGCGCCAGCGTTCGTTGCGCGGCCGAGCCGAACGGCGCGAGCAGCTCGGCGGCCATCGCCCATCTGCCCTTGGCGTCCGCGCGGCGGACCGCGGTCGTGAGCGTCTCGGACGGCGGGACCAGGACGTCGGCAACGGTGGGCGCTCCGACGATGAGGCCGGCACGGTCGGTCCGGTCCTGCGATGCCCCGTGCCCGACCGTCACCGCGAAAGCGAGCAGGCTCATCGCGAGCGCCACCATCGCCGTGACCCGCCAGGCGGCCCGGTCGCGGCGCAGCTCGCGCACGGCGAGGAACCGGCCGAGGTCGCGTGACTCGGCGGTCGACCGCACCGCTCCGCGCAGCAGTGCGGGCACGAGCCGGCCGAGCGCAAGGCCCGCGGCCAACCCGGTCAACGACGGGGCCAGCAGTGACCAGGGCGTCGAGGCGTTGCCGGAGTGCGAGGAGAACAGCTCGATGACGCCCGCGGCCGCCAGCGTGATCGCGACGATGTCGATCCATGCGCCGCCGCGCCCGCCGGCGCTTCGCGCGTCTTCGGCGAGCTGGTCGGACAGCGATCGCGACGCGACGACGAGTGCGGTCGCGACGGTGACGACTGCCGCAACCGCCGTCACGACCAACGCGGCAACGACCGCGCTCGCGGTGAGGTGCACGGGCGTCCCGGACCGCAACCAAAGGTGGGCTGCGAAATAGGCGAGCGGCACGCTCACCAATAGCCCGGGAATGATGCCGACCAGGAGCAGCAGGATCGGCTCGGCGGAGATCGACATCGCGGTCGACAACGGGCGCCGGCCGTTGAGGGTCGCGATGATGAACTCCGTACGCCGCCGATCCATGCTCGCGGCCAGTATGGCGATCAGGACCAGGCCGACGAGCAGCAACAGCTGAAGCTGGGCGAGCGTCACGAGGTGGTTGAGCTGGTGGCGGTCGGCGGCGTCGGCCCGGAGCAGGCTCGGGACCTGGGTCAGCACGGAGATGTTCTCGCGGTGGTGGGCCTGTAGACCGGCGATGGCATGTTCGACGGCGGGCAGCTCGGCCGGTGTGGCCTTCGTCCAGTCGAGCAGCTGGTCGACGACGACGTTCGACCGGAACGGCGGCGGCAGGGCAACCAGCGTGGCTCGAGGAACCAGCGCCGTCACGTCGGCCACCTGAGTGCCGTCCGGACTCACGACAGGGGCGCTGATGTCCTGCCCGAACCAGTAGGCCTGCTGAGCGGGCGGCACCGTGAACAAGCCGACGACCTTCTCGTGCAGCGAGTACTCGGACGCCCTCAGGTTCGGCTTCGGGGGGACTGCCTGGTCGAGGATGTTCGTCACGTCGCCGAACGTCGGACGGTCCAGCCCCGAGGCAACGATTGGGCCACCGAGCTGCGCCTTCAGCACCTGGGCCGCGCTCACGGGCAGTGCGATCTCGTGCGGCCCGGTCGGGCATCGCCCGCTCGTGAAGGTCACGTGGGCGCACTGGTTCTGCCGCCACTCGATCGCGGCGTACTCGATCGGCTTGTTCGGCACCTGCAGCTGGGTCGTGGTGCCACTGACCGTGATGCCGCGGATGACGGCGGTCGACAGCGGAAGCCGGGGAACTTCCTTCGCCAGAATCTGGTCGGGGGAGTCGCCCGGCCACGACGAGCCGGCTACTTCGACGCCGCTGTCGTTCGCCGGCGCGGACGTCATGCGGGCGCGCAGTGCCGAGACGGCGGCCGAGGAGCGATAGATCGGGGCCACCGCTGCGGCCGCGCAGGCGGCCGCCGAGACGACGACGATCAGCAGCGCCATGCCGCGCCGGTAGAGCACCCCCCGACCGAGGATCCGCAGGATCGCGCCGGGGTGGCGTCGACCCTGCATCGATGTCCTTTCTGTCGTACCCGGACCGATTCCACCGACCCTGCCACGAACGGTGGCGGCGCCACGGCGACCGTGACGGGATTGTGACCGTCCCGTCGGGCCCGGCCCAGCGCGCCGTGACCCGGCCGCCCGGACACGGCTACGTCACGCCGAGCCGATGGAGACCTGCGGCTAGAAGACCACCACCGAGCGAAGGACGTCGCCGGTGTGCATCTTCTCGAACGCCTTTTCGACGTCCCCGATCCCGATCGTCTCCGATACGAACTTCTCCAACGGCAGGCGGCCGGACAGGTGCATGTCGACCAGCATCGGGAAGTCCCGGCTCGGCAGGCAGTCGCCGTACCACGAGGACTTCAACGAGCCGCCGCGACCGAACACGTCGATGAGAGGCAGCTCGATCCGCATGTCCGGTGTCGGTACGCCGACCAGGACGACGCGCCCGGCGAGGTCGCGTGCGTAGAACGCCGCCCTGTAGGTGTCCGGCCGCCCGACCGCTTCGATGACCACGTCGGTGCCGAGGCCACCGGTGATGCCCTGCACCGCTTCGACGATGTCGTTGTCCTTGGAGTTGACCGTGTGCGTGGCGCCGAAGCCCTTCGCCCACTCCAGCTTGCGATCGTCGATGTCGACCGCAATGACGGTGCGCGCACCGGCGATCGATGCGCCGAGAATGGCCGCGTCGCCGACACCTCCGCAGCCGATGACCGCCACGGTCTCGCCGCGGTGGACCGCCGCGGTGTTCAGCGCCGCGCCGAGCCCGGCCATGACTCCGCAGCCCAGCAGTCCGGCCACCTCCGGCTTGGCTGCCGGGTCGACCTTCGTGCACTGTCCGGAGGCAACCAGCGTCTTCTCCGCGAACGCGCCGATGCCGAGCGCGGGCGCCAGCGGCGTACCGTCGGCGAGCGTCATCTTCTGAGCCGCGTTGTGGGTCGCGAAGCAGTACCAGGGCTCGCCGCGGGAGCACGCGCGGCACTGTCCGCACACCGCGCGCCAGTTGAGGATCACGAAGTCGCCGGGTGCGACGTCCGTGACGCCCTCGCCGACCGCGGACACGACACCTGCGGCCTCGTGCCCGAGCAGGAACGGGAAGTCGTCGTTGATGCCGCCCTCGCGGTAGTGCAGGTCGGTGTGGCAGACCCCGCACGCCTGCACGTCGACGAGCGCCTCGCCCGGTCCGGGATCAGGTACGACGATCGTGGTGACCTCGACGGGCTCACCCTTGCTCCGTGCGACGACGCCTTGTACTTCGGTCGGCATTGACGTGCGTTCCTCTCGTGGTCTCGGGTTCGGCCGCGCGCGGCGGCGCTCGCTAGCCTCGCATGCGACAGCCGCCCGACGGTACTGTCCGGCGCATGGCAGCGGGGTCGAAAGCACACCTGGACGACGATTCCGGACTGGCCGGCCGCTGGTCTCCCAGCATCTGAAGGTGCTCCGCAGCACCGGCCTGGTCGCGACCACCCGGCGTGGGCGGGAGGTCGTCGACCGGCTGGCCGACGAGCATGTCCCGCACGTGGTCAGGAACGCGGTGGCGCACGCCGGTGAAGGCGGACCGACAGGGTCAGATCTCGTCGATCTCGCGCGCCGCCGACAGGTTCCCGGCGGCGTCGCGCCGGAGCACTGCGCCGAGCCGTCGGGGTGCGGGGCCACCGACTGGTCCGATCCGAAGGAGCACCGACCACTCATCGGGCTCGGCAGGTGCGTCGGCGACCGTGGCTCGGACGACCGCGCCGTCCGGAGTAACCCGCAACGTCGCCGGACACAGTCGGGCGTCGACGGCGGCGTCGTCCTCCGGCATCAGGAACACCCCACACTCGAGATCGGCGTCCGGTCCGCGCAGCGCGCTCGTCTCGATGGTCAGGACGCCGTCGGCGTCCAGCCGGCAGCCGTCGACGACGGCGTGTGTGGCGAGCGGCGCAACGCTCTGGTCGATGTCGAGCTCGACCGCCGGACGCTCGCCCTCCGGGATCGGGCCGGTGAAGTAGACCGAAGCGGATCCCAGCCCGCCGTCGCCGGCGGCGAGCCAGACCGATGCGGCTCCGCCGGCGGGTGCCAGCCGCAGCGGCGCCGACTTCGACAGGCCGGCGAAGGCCACCCGCAGCCGGAGCAGCCAACGCCCGCGATCCAGCGGCCGCCCTCCCCTTACGGTCCCCGGGTCGATCACGACCTCGCCGCGGATCCGGGGTACGCCGTCGACCACGTCGAGCCGCAGACCGGACGTTGTCGACCAGAGCTGCCCGTCGACGAAGGCCACCGTGGCGAGGTCGAGGTCGAGATCCTCGTCGTCGGCCCTGACGAGCTGCCGGTCGCTCGCTTCGGTCTCGGGAGCGAGCCACTGGGGGAGCCGCCAACCGCCGTCGCCGGTGGACTCGAGGCGCAGCAGATCCGTGCCGGGCGACCCGTCTCGCCGGTCGACCACCAGGTCGGCGTCAAGATCGAGGACGAGGCGCCCGTCCTGCCAACGCGGCTCGGCCGTGCGCGCCCGCAACCGGATCCGCTCAAGCCCGTCGGCGAGGTGGAGCAGGCCGTTGACGTCGTCGTTGCGCAGCAGTCGGAGCTGCATCCGCTGGACCGCGGGCAGCTCGGCCTCGACTCCTGGGGTGACCAGATCGGTCACGAGCCGGTGAAGTTCGCCGGCGAGCTCGCGCCGGTGGTCCGCGTCGTAACGGAGCATGCCGGGCCCGCGCAACCGCCCGAGCATCTCGTTGCGCACGAAGCGGGTGAGGACGACGTCGCGTCTTGACGGAGTCAGCCGGCCATCGAGCAACGAGGTGATGTCGGCGAGCTCGCGGCAGTACTCGCGCGGTTCGATCGCTGTGTCGCCGTGGTTGTGCCCGGCGGTGCGCCGGCGCAAGTAGAAGTAGCAGACGGTGTCGGCGACGACCGCGACCGAGCGCGCATGCACGTACGCCTGCAGGCAGAAGTGCTGGTCCTCGATGTAGCTAGGGCCTTCGGGGAACCGGATCGCGTAGTGGTCGAGGAACTCACGGCGGAACATCTTGCAGACCGTGAGGTTGAGCATCAGCGGGAAGTCGGCGAGGGTGACGCCGGTCACGGTCTCGCGGAACAAGGCGTGATTGATCGCGCGGAAGTCTGAAGCGAACTTGCCGACCACGACGTCGGCGGCGGAGCCATCCGCAACCTCGACCAGTCGGCGCAGCGCATCCGGAGCAAGCCGGTCGTCGCTGTCGACGAACTGGATGTAGCGACCCAGCGCCGCGCGGATGCCGGTGTTGCGCGGTCGAGCGGGACCGCCGCTCGCCGGCAGGCGGTGGACCGCTGCGCGGCCCGGGTACGACGTCGCCCACCGCTCGGCCCGCTCCGCGCTGCCGTCCGTGCTGCCGTCGTCGATGAGCAGCACCTCGAACCGCTCAGCCGGCAAGGTCTGTTCGGCGAACGACGCGAGACAGTCATCGAGGTCCGCGCCGGGATTGAA
>Ga0335074_10006250_pt1 | contig 16526 bp, 11 predicted proteins | sample Lox_Sample_23_FD_206715 | JGI IMG/M metagenome (GOLD analysis project Ga0335074, IMG submission 206715) | Soil microbial communities from Loxahatchee National Wildlife Refuge, Florida, United States - Lox_Sample_2.3 | ecosystem: Environmental > Terrestrial > Soil > Wetlands | place: USA...
CCGCTACTGGATCGCGTGGCAAACCTTCCGGATCCGCAGCGCGGGGCAGTGGAGGTCGTGTTCGGGTTGAGCGCCGGGCCGGCTCCGGATCGGTTGCTGGTTGGTCTGGGCGTCTTGAGCCTGCTTTCGAAGGTGGCTGAGGAGGGGCCGCTGCTGTGTGTGGTGGATGACGCGCAGTGGCTGGATCAGGCTTCGGGTCTGACACTGGCGTTCGTGGCTCGGCGCCTGTTGGCTGAACCGGTCGGAATCGTGTTCGCCGCGCGCGAGCCCGCTGAACAGCTGGACCACCTCGCCCGGCTGGAGGTACGTGGACTGAGCAACGGCGACGCCCGGGCGCTGTTGGGAACAGCAGTGGGATTCATCCTGGACACGCGGGTGCGAGAGCGGATCATCGCCGAGACGCACGGGAATCCGCTGGCCTTAGTCGAGCTGCCACGCGGACTGGACGCGACGCAGCTGGCGGTCGGGTTCGGGGGCGTAGATCCACAGGCGCTTCCTGGGCGGATTGAGGAGACCTTCGTCAGTCGGCTGGAGTCGCTTTCTGGGGACGCCAGACGCTTGCTGCTGCTCGCGGCAGCTGAGCCGGTGGGCGATCCGCTTCTGCTGTGGCGAGCGGCAAAGCAACTCAACATCGACCCTCGGTCCGCCGATCTCGTGGAGAGCGAGGGGCTGTTAGTGATCGCGGAGCGGGTGATCTTCCGTCACCCGTTGGTCCGCTCGGCGGTTTATCGGTCGGCCGCGATAGAGGAGCGAAGGGCGGCGCATCTGGCGCTGGCCGAGGCAACCGATCGCGAGGTCGATCCGGATCGACGGGTCTGGCATCTGGCCGCCGCGACGACTGGCCCCGACGAGGAGATCGCCGCGGAGCTTGAGCACTCGGCCGATCGGGCGCGAGCCCGTGGTGGGGTGGCCGCCGCGGCGGCTTTCCTGAAGCGATCAATCGCACTCACGCGCGACCCTCGGCGGCGGGCCGAACGCGCGCTGTCGGCGGCAGAAGCGCATCTCCAGGCCGGCGTATTCGACACGGCGCTGCAACTCTTGGGCAGCGCGGAGGCAGGTCCGCTGGATGAGTTCGGCTGTGCTCGCGTTGACCTGTTGCGCGGCCAGGTTGAGTTAGCCTCAAGCTGGGGTGGCAAGGCGCCGCAACTGCTGCTGACGGCGGCTAAACGTCTTGAATCGCTGGATCCGGTACTGGCGCGCGAGACCTATCTGGATGCCTGGGCGGCTGCCATGTTTGCCGGCGGGGCCGAGAGCGTGGCGATCCTGCGAGAGATCTCGGTGGCTGCGCTCTCAGCCCCCCAGCCGACGTCCGCCGCGCGCCCGAGCGACCTGTTGCTGGACGGTTTATCCGTGCTGGTCACGGAAGGTCGCGCTGCCGCGGCAGTCAGGTTGAGGCGGGTGGTGAGCACATTTGCGGAGGCGGAGATCGCCATATCAGAAGGATTGCGATGGGGCTGGCTGGCCTCAATCGCCGCGCAGGCCGTGTGGGACCACGAGGGCTGGCGAGCGGTCAACGACCGGCAGGTCCAATCCGTCCGCGAGGCGGGCTTGCTTGTTCATCTACCGATCTATCTTGGATCGCTAAGCGTGGTCGCGACCCTGCGTGGCGACTTTGCTATGGCTGGTTCGCTGATCGCTGAGACTGACGCGGTAGCTGAGGCGACGGGAACTCGCGTCGCTCGCTATGCGGCCGTGGTTCTCGCGGGCTTTCGAGGAAGGGAAGCCGAGGCGTCTGCGGTGATCGAGGTCGAAGTCAGCAATGCAAAGGCCGCCGGACAAGGAAGCGGCATCCAGTGGAGCCAGTGGATGTCCAGCATCCTGTACAACGGCCTTGGCCGCTACGAGCAGGCCTTGGTGGAGGCTCAGCGCGCAAGTGCGGATGGGCTGATGAAGGCTGTATCTGCGTGGGCGCTCGTCGAGGTGGTCGAGGCAGCCTCGAGGATCGGGAAGACCGGACTTGCCGACGAGGCGCTCGTGCGATTGGCCGAGGCGGCGAACGTCGGCGAAACCGATTGGGGGTCGGGGGTGCTTGCGCGCTCGCGGGCCCTGGTAAGCGAAGGTGAGGATGCCGAGGATTCCTATCGTGAGGCGATCGAGCTACTGCGCCGTACACGACTTCGACCTGAGTTCGCCCGTGCCCATTTGGTTTACGGGGAGTGGTTACGTCGCGCGAGTCGCCGGGTCGATGCACGTGCCCAACTGCGCGTTGCCCACGACTTGTTTACCGCGATCGGCATGGAGGCGTTCGCCGAGCGCGCACGGAGTGAACTGCAGGCCACTGGCGAGCATCTGCGCCGGCACACCGTTCAAACGCGCGACGATCTGACCGCGCAGGAGCGGCAGATCGCAGAGATGGCCCGCGACGGGCTCTCGAACCCGGAGATCGGAGCGCGTTTGTTTCTCAGTCCGCGCACAGTGGAGTGGCACCTGCGCCACGTGTTCAGCAAGCTAGGGGTCCGCTCGCGCCGTGAGCTCGCGACCGCGCTGCCCACTTCCGACGCGGAGAAAGTCGCCACCTGACGCCTTTCTGCGGGCTGCTGTGAGGCGTGCTGATCGCGCGTGATCGCCGGGGCGCTGATCCTAAGCAAGCAGCACCGGACATCCTGTGGGCGCTGGGCTGCAACCTGCATCTGCGCGGTGCCCGAGAAGCTGGTGTGGGACCGCGAAGCAACGATCGCCGCCCGAGCCGTCCGACCGACGCGTTCGCTGACTTCTGCGGCCAGCTGGCGGTCGGGTGGGTGATCCTCGCCGCGCGTGAGCCGCAGGCCAAGGGATGCCACGGAGGTTCAGGCAGCTCAACGCCATCTCAATAATCCTCTGAACTACGATCGGTCTGGCTCATGAAGACGGCTACCGCCGGATCGGGTCGGCATGGCACCCTGCGTGGGCGGGCCAAGGAGTGCGAACTGCTCGAGGGATTGCTGGCTGGTGTCCGGCGTGGTGAGAGCCGGTCGTTGGTGATTCGTGGTGAGCCCGGCATCGGGAAGACGGCGCTCCTTGAGTATCTGATCGGAGCGGCATCCGAAATGACCGTTCTGCGGGCGTCGGGGGTTGAGTCGGAGATGGAGTTGGCCTACGCGAGCCTGCATCAGTTGTGCGCGCCCCAGTTGGACCGCTTGGAGGAGATCCCACTCCCGCAGCGGGAGGCATTGCGCATCATTTTTGGGGCGTCCGCAGGACCGGCTCCAGATCGTTTTCTCGTGGGCTTAGGAGTCCTCAGTCTGCTCTCGGAGGTTGCCGAGGAGCGACCGTTGATGTGCGTCGTCGATGATGCGCAGTGGCTCGATGAGGCCTCGGCGATGACCCTGGGTTTCGTTGCGCGGCGGCTCCTGGCGGAGCCGGTGGGTCTTGTGTTCGGAGCTCGTGAACCGAGCGACGAGCTACGACATGTCCCGCAGCTTGAATTGAGTGGCCTTCAGAACGGGGACGCTCGAGGACTGTTGGAGACCGCGGTGCGGTTCATCCTGGATCATCGAGTCCGAGACCGGATCATCGCCGAGACTCGCGGGAACCCGTTGGCGCTACTCGAGTTGCCTCGCGGACTGACGGCGACGCAGTTGGCGGTTGGGTTCGGCCTGGCGGATTCGCTGGCCCTTCCAGGACGCATCGAGGCGAGCTTCATGCGTCGCGCTCAGACGCTCCCCACGGACGCCAAGCGCTTGTTGCTCGTGGCTGCGGCCGAGCCAGTGGGCGATCCGGTGCTGCTCTGGCGTGCGGCCGAGCGACTCGGTATCGAGCCTGGAGCCGCCACCCAGGTCGAAAAGGAAGGACTGCTGGTGATTGGCGAGCGGGTGATCTTTCGTCACCCGTTGGTGCGGTCGGCGGTGTATCGGTCGGCTGGGGTGGAGGATCGCCGGACGGTGCATTTGGCGTTGGCGGAAGTCAGCGATCGGGAGGTGGATCCGGATCGTCGGGTGTGGCATTTGGCGGCGTCGGCGAGCGGGCCGGATGATGAGGTGGCGGCGGAGCTTGAGAGGTCAGCCGGTCGGGCGCAGGCGCGGGGTGGGGTGGCTGCGGCGGCGGCGTTCTTGAAGCGATCTGTCACTCTGACGCGAGACCCGATCCGGCGGGCTGAGCGTGCCTTGGCTGCCGCGCAGGCGCATCTGCAAGCCGGCGCGTTCGACGGCGCGCTGCAATTGTTGACGAGCGCGGACGTCGGCTCGTTGGACGACCTCGGACGCGCTCGGGTTGAACTCGTGCGTGGACAGCTCGCGTTCGCGTCGAGCGCAGGCGGGGAGGCGCCGGAACTGCTTCTGACCGCGGCGAAACAGTTTGAGCCCCTGGACGTCCCGCTCGCGCGGGCAACGTATCTAGACGCCTGGGCGGCGGCGTGGTTCAGTGGCGGGTTCGCCCGGGCCGGCACTCTCGAGGAGGTTTCCCGAGCCGCGATCACCGCTCCCCAGCCGACCGCCGCTCCACGCCCGAGCGACCTTCTCCTGGATGGTCTTGCCCTCCTGGTCACCGAGGGGCGCGCCGCGGCGGCGCCGATATTGAGCCAGGCGACGTGCTCGTTCGCGCAGGGCGAACTGACCGAGCGATTGCGTTGGGGATGGATGGCGACGACCGCGGCGTGGACGGTTTGGGACGACGAGAGCAAATTGCTCGTTCAACAACTGCAGCTGTTGCGTGACGCAGGCTTGCTTGTCCATCTCCCGATCTATCTGCAGCAACTCGGCGGCAACATGGCCTGGCGCGGCGAGTTTGCGGCGGCGACCTCGCTGATTGCCGAGAGCGACGCCGTCGTGGAGGCAACCGGCACTCGCCTCACCCGCCACGCGGCGGTCATTCTTGCCTGCTTCACAGGCGACGAGCCCAACGCGGTTGGGTTGATCAATCTCGAGATAAAGAAGGCGAGGGCCGCCGGCCAGGGTCTGGGGCTCCAGGTGTGTCAATGGGCCTCGTCGGTCCTCTTCAACGGGCTTGGTCGCTATGGGGAGGCCGCGGCGGCGGCACGCGATGCCAGCGAGGCGGGACCGGAGCTGGGTACCCGCGCTTGGGCGCGCGTGGAGTTGATCGAAGCGGCAGCAAGAATCGGCGAGGCCGGACTTGCCGCTGAGACGCTCGTTGGGTTGACCGAGGCGGCGAGCGTGGGGCGCCGCGATTGGGGATTGGGCCTCCTGGCGCGTTCGCGGGCGCTGCTGAGCGAGGGGAGCGACGCCGAGAGTTGCTTTCAGGAGGCGATCGAGCGATTGGCGCGCACCAGGCTTCGTCCCGACCTAGCCCGGGCTCGTCTGCTCTACGGCGAGTGGTTGCGCCGTGAGAATCGTCGGCTCGAAGCCCGCGAGCAACTTCGGATCGCCCACGACTCTTTCACCGCCATTGGGATGAAGGCTTTTGGAGAGCGGGCACGGACAGAGTTGCAGGCAACGGGCGAGCATGTCCGGGCCCGGGGACCGGAGGCCCGCGATGAGTTGACGGCGCAGGAGCGGCAGATCGCCGAGCTCGCACGCGACGGGTTGTCGAATCCGGAGATCGGGGCGCGGTTGTTCCTGAGTCCGCGGACGGTGGAATGGCATCTGCGGCACGTGTTCAGCAAGCTCGGAATCCGCTCACGCCGAGAGCTGTCAGGGGTGCTCCCGAGCTCGAACTCTGAGCCTGCGCCGATTTGATTTGACGGCTTTTAATGATTCGAGAAGCCGTTCACATCATGATCGCCGCGTCCCCGGCGCGAACCACTGCTGCCGGTCGAGGATGCCGGCTTCCCTGAATCGGTTGGGACATCTGGGTTCCCTTCGCCGCGTAGCACGCGTGAAAGGTGCCGACCAGCCTGAGTGAGATCGCCTCATCGGCGAGCGGTGATCTTGCGCGGTCGAAAGTCATCAGCAGCGGCTGACGCGTCATCCACCCGGGGATCACATTGCGAGCATGTCCGGAGCGTCCGCAGTCGTCACGCAAGCGAAGTGGTGGCGCGGCGAGATCCATGCGGCGCCGGGCAGCGCCTGGCTGGCGGTCGCAATGATCGCAGTCTGCCTTCCGGTGACACCAGTGATCGCTCTCAGGATTGCCGAATTGGACACTCAGAGTCGGTTGGTGTCCACGTCATGCCGCCAGTCGCCACTGGGGTTGCCGACGACGGCTCGCGGCGACGAGCCTGCTCGGGATCCCGGAAAGGCGAACGCCAGCCCGCCGCGAGCGCCGTAGACGAGTGCAGCCTCTCCTGCTTGTGTACCCGCTGTCGGGGCCGGTCTCCGACAGGGTGACCACTGGGTCCCCGGCGCTCACGCCGGCAACTCCGCCACCAAGTGCACGGACCGTCTCCGCGATGTCGAACTCCGGCACGTACGGGGCTGCGGGACACTCTCACGCCTGGTCTGGGGCAGACCCACATCGCGATGGTCGGCGTTGCCGGCGTGCGACGAGGAAGGCGACCGCCGCGAGCGCGGGGGCGACGAAGTCCAGCAGTGTGAAGTGGTCAGGCCGGACGCGGCCGGAGGAGATCGCGTCCACCCATCCCGCGAGCATGCCAGATCCGAGCGCCAGCGATATCCAGTGCGCGGTCGGCTCAGGTGCAACAGTCCGCGGCGAGGGGTCGGCCCGCGCCGCGCGCCGGTGCACGACGGCCGAGCAGGTGAACCCGAAGGCGACGCACAGGCTGCCGACAACCGCGTCCAGGGGATAGTGGTGACCGGTCCCGACGATGAACAGGAACACCCAAGCGGGGTACAACACGATCGGCCAAGCGATCGGACGCAGGCGAGTTGACCAGAGGGTGCCGGCAGCGATGAGCACCGGGTAGCCGAAGTGCTCGGACACGACGGTGGCCGTGAAGTTTCGCAGGTCGGTGTCCAGCGATCCAGTCAGCGATGGATGGACACCCGGCCAATCCGGCGCATGGGGCAGCCAGGACGGGGACGCCAGCGGGAAGGCGCCGATCGCGATCAGTGCGGGGACGTGCAGCAGCACGAAGGCGTTCCGTACGCGCGGATAGCGTCCCGGCGCCGCAGCCCGGAAGGCGACGAGAAACGTGAAGATCGCAAACACGTGGAGGTTGGCGTAGCTCCAGCGCGCAGCCGGCAGCAGCCAAGGGTGGTGCACAAGGGTGATGACGCCGTTCTGCACAGGGGTAAGTCCCAACGTGCTCTGCAGCGAGATCCATTCGTGCGCGTGCTCAAACGCCGTCTGGACGCTGCCCTCCAGTGGGATGCGCGCCGCCTGCCAGACCAGCAGAACCATGGCGACGATCCCGACCTCGGCCCGGATGCTCAGCGGGCGATCCAGCGAAGACGCACCCGGGAGCCTCAGACGCGGCGACGGCGTGGACGGACGAGCGTCGCGGCGCGCGCCGTGACGCGCGCCCATCGGCTCGGCCATACTCGACTAGCTCCTGAGGGGCTCCGGGACGACGCGCAACTGCGGCCGCGGCGACTCTCGGTTCGTCCGGCGGGCGACCTTCGTCCAGCTACGACTGATGGCATAGGCAACGGCAGTCGTGAGCAGCCCGGTGGCCGTGTCGAAGATGTAATGGTTGCCCGTAGCGACGACCGCCAGCGACACCAGAGGACCCCAGGCGAGCGCGAGTGCCCTCGCCCATGACGCACGCAGCGCGCAGCACAGCGAGATGCCGATGGCGAATGCCACTCCGACATGGAGGCTGGGCACGGCCGCGTAGGGGTTGTAGAACATCGTCGAGTGCCCGGTGAGAACGAGTCCGGCCTGGTGGCTGACAGTGTCCGTGATGCCGCGCTGCACCAGGCGGGGCGGTGCGACCGGAAACAGGGCGAACACCGGGATGGAGATCAGCCACGCACCCGCGATGGTGTTGCGCAGCCCGCGGTAGACGTGGCGACTGTGCCGGTAGAGCCACAGCAGCACGCCCGGGAGCACCAGAAGCTGGGCCGCCAAGTAGATGTTCGACAGCACAAAGCTCGGCACCGGCGCGCCTAGTGCGTGCTGCACGTCGCTCTCCACCGCGATGCCGAGATGATGCTCGAGTTGAATCACCCACCATGCGTGGCGCCGCGCCGTCGCCGGCCGCCCAGCGAAGATCCAACGAGCTCCGTCGTAGAGCGCGTAGAGTCCCGCGAACAGAGCCAATTCGCGCGGGCCGGGCCCCCTCAGCAGCCGAACGCGGGGCGTCTGCCGGACCGTGCGGCGCTGCTGGCCGGCGACACGGGCTGGCGGGCGCGGCCGGGAGATTCGAAGTTCGCTCCAGCGACCTCTCACCCGCTGAAGGCTCCAACCAAGCTGTGTGATCGCGCGTCGTCCAAAAGCAATGATTTTGCGCTGTCGCAGATCGGCCACAACGTGTGAGGACGGCTCACCCACCACCGCGCGACACTGTGCACATGTTCGGAGTGGTGACGCTTGGCGCACGAGCGCAGTGGTGGCGCGCCGGGAGCCATGCGGCGCCGACCAGTGCCTGGGTGGCGATCGTCATGATTGTGGTTTGCATGGGGATGGCCTTCGTGGTCGCCCTGGTGGCCGCCCGTTTCGGGGCCAGGACGACGACGACCATCGCGGCGGCGGTCCCGGATCGGACCCACCCGGGCCGCGGCCCCACGACCCCGAGCCGCAGGGGGATCTGGAGCTGTGGTGGCCTGAATTCGAGCGGCAGTTCGCCGCCTACGTCAGGGCGTCCGGCTCAGGACGTCCCGTTCAGCGCGCGTGCTCGAAGCGGACGATCGGTGATCATGCACGTCACGCGGGAATCTGCCACCACCCGCGTCAGTAGCCCGTCTGCGTCGACCGTCAGACGAACAGCGAGCTTCGCTGGCAGCGCGCGACCTGCCACTGGCGATCTCAGGAATGCGTGGTTGACCGCCAGCAGGTCAGCGCCTACGGCACGGGCGTGCTCGACCGCGTACACGTAGGCAGTCAAGGAGCGGTTGACTGACAAGCCGGTACGAACTCCCGCTCGCATCCTCTTCACGCGATCGGGTCAACGTTTAGGCTGCTGACAACGACGCGCTCTTTCCGGGATGACCTTGAGGGTGCAACAGGCCAGCGGGCTGAGGTTTGTCCTCGCCGCCTCGGCCAGCGTCACTGCTGCCGTCATTCACCGCGGCGCTTCTCGCCTGAGGGGGCCACCTTCGGTCCGTTGGCAGGACGCCGGGCCACGATCAGGCAAGTTTCGCGGGCCTTCACGCGGCTTCGGCGAGCGGGATCGCCGTGCAGGCCCTCCGCGCTGTCCGCCGCCCAGGCTCGGGGATCCGCGACCTGACCAGCTGGGGCGGTCTGAGAAGTCCGGCCGCCCGCGCGGCGTCCACCGCATCGCTACGGCGGCTCGCTCCGAGCTTTGCGTAAATATGCCGCATGTGGGTCCGGACGGTGTTCCGCGACACGTACAACTCGTCGGCGATCTCGCGAGCCGTGAGGTGGGTCGGGAGATAACGCAGGACTCGGCATTCGGCCTCGGTGAGGGCGTCACACCCAAACGGTCGCGTTTGCTTGACGGCAGGACCACTGGCCGAGGCGCGAGCCCGCCTCCTCCCGGGAATGTCTCGGGTCGCGCGGGCGTCGGGAGATTGCGGCCACCGCGCCGTAAGCCAGGAAGCGGATGTATGCAGCGTGCTGGCTGGGCTGAGGCCGGGCGCCGTGACCCGACAGCTCTTCACGTAGGCCGCGTACGGCCGCTTGGCGGTCGACGGTGCGACGACCGGGGTGTCCGACATATCGGATTCCTTTAGTTCAGTGGGGTGACCAGCGACGCTCGCGCATACGGCGGCACGAGTCATGAAGAGGCGCGTCTCTGATGACGTGCCAGCCGCCGCAGAGCGGGCCGTGAGCGGAGTCTCGCTCCCGGCCTCCAGACGCGCATCGGGGAGGTCGCGGAGCGGACGCGCATAAGGCGCAGGAGTTGGAAACTCGTCCCGGAGCGTCGTGGAGAAAAACGCAACACGATCGTCGTCTGATTTACGATCGGGGGTGGCTTATGAAGACGGCTTCTGCCGGATCGAGTCAGCGTGGCACGCTGCGCGGGCGGGCCGAGGAGTGCGGCCTGCTGGATGAGTTGGTGGCTGCTGTCCGCCGGGGTGAGGGTAGGTCGCTGGTGCTGCGTGGAGAAGCTGGGATCGGGAAGACGGCACTGCTGCGATACTTGATCGAGACGGCCTCGGGCATGACCGTTCTGCGGTCGGTCGGGGTGGAGTCCGAGATGGAGCTGGCGTACGCGAGCCTGCACCAGCTGTGTGCGCCGCAGCTCGATCGGCTCAAGGGGCTCCCGGATCCGCAGCGCGACGCGCTGCGCGTCGTGTTCGGCCTGGCGGGCGGGGCGCCTCCGGATCGATTCCTGGTGGGGTTGGGCGTTCTGAGCCTGTTGTCGGAGGCAGCGGAGGAGCGTCCGCTTCTGTGTGTGGTCGATGACGCGCAGTGGCTCGATCAGGCGTCGGGCCTGACGTTGGGGTTTGTGGCCCGGCGCCTGTTGGCGGAGCCGGTGGGGATCGTGTTTGCCGCGCGCCGGCCCGGCGAGGAGCTCTTTCATCTCCGTGAGCTGGAGGTGCGCGGACTGGGCGACGGAGACGCCCGCGCGCTGCTGGAACGGACGGTGCGGGTCGGGTTGGATGAGCGGGTGCGGGATCGGATGATCGCTGAGACGCGCGGGAATCCGTTGGCGTTGCTAGAGCTGCCGCGCGGGGTGACGGAGAATGAGCTGGCGGTCGGTTTCGGGCTGGCGGATCCGCAGGCGCTTCCCGGGCGGATCCAGGAGAGTTTCGAGCGCCGCTTGGACGCGCTTTCGGAAGATGCAAGGCGTTTGCTGCTGCTTGCCGCAGCTGAACCGGTTGGCGACCCAGTTTTGCTCTGGCGGGCGGCCGAGCAGCTGGGGATCGATCCAAAGGCCGTCACTCATGCGGAGAGCGAGGAGTTGTTGGCGGTCGGCGAGCGCGTCATCTTCCGCCATCCGCTGGTTCGATCGGCGGTGTATCAGTCGGCTGGGGTGGAGGACCGCAGGGCGGTGCATCTGGCGTTGGCGGAGATCACCGATCGCGAGGTCGATCCGGATCGTCGGGTCTGGCATCTGGCCGCGGCGACGAGAGGTCCCGACGAGGAGGTCGCCGCGGAGCTGGAGCGCTCGGCGGGCCGGGCTGAGGCGCGGGGCGGAGTGGCCGCGGCGGCAGCATTTCTGAAGCGATCGGTCGCGCTCACGCTCGACCCCGAACGGCGGGCCGAGCGCTGTCTCGCGGCCGCGCAAGCGCATCTCCAGGCAGGCGCCTTCGATGAGGCGCTGCGGCTGCTGGCGAGCGCGGACGCCGGGTCGCGGGACGCGTTGGGACGCGCTCGAGTCGAGCTCTTGCGCGGACAGATCGCGTTCGCCTCCGGCGGCGGCAGGGAGGCGCCGGCGCTACTGCTGAAGGCGGCCAGACAGCTCGAGTCGCTCGATCCCGCCCTCGCGCGCGAAACCTATCTCGACGCCTGGGGGGCCGCGCTCTTCGCCGGTGGATTCGCCCCCGTTGGGACGATGCGCGAGATCTCGCGGGCTGCGATCTCCGCTCCGCACCCCAATTCGCCCCCCCGTCCGGCCGATTTGCTGCTGGACGGTCTCTCCATCGCGGGCAGCCAAGGACGCGCGGCGGCGCTCTCCAAGTTGCGGCGAGTCGTGGGCGTATTCGCCCGAGGCGAGGTCGACATCGCGGAAGAGTTGCGATGGGGGTGGCTGGCGGTGGCCTCCGCCGTCGAGCTGTGGGACGAGGAGAACTGGCACGCGCTCAATGAGCGCCAGCTCAGCGCCGCTCGAGCGGCGGGCCTGCTCTTTCACATACCGATCTACCTCAACTCGCTGGGCATCAACGCGGTCTGGCGTGGCGATTTCGCCGCCGCCGGTTCCCTGATCACGGAGGCAGACGTGGTCGCTGAAGCGACCGCGAATCGTTTCGCCCGCTTCACCGCGCTGGTCCACGCGGGTTTCAGAGGAAGGGAAGCCGAGGCGGTTGCGCTGATCGAGGAGGAGACGAGGAGTGCGTCAGCCGTCGGCGGCGGCGTCGGCCTTCAATTCTGCCAATTGGCATCCGCGGTCGTATTCAACGGGCGCGCACAGTACGAAGAAGCATTGCCAGAGGCTCTGCGCGCGAGCGAGGCGGCGCCCGAGCTGTACGTCGCCGGTTGGGCGCTTGTCGAACTGATCGAGGCGGCAGCACGGACCGGGCGGCTCGCGCTGGCCATCACAACGCTTGAGCGACTGACCGAATCGGCAAGTGTGGGCGCAACCGACTGGGGGCTGGGACTCCTGGCGCGCTCGCGGGCGCTCGTCAGCAAGGATGGCGCCACCGAGGAGTCCTATCGCGAGGCGATCGAGCGCCTGGGTCGCACCAAGCTCAGGCCCGACCTCGCCCGGGCGCATCTGGTGTACGGCGAGTGGCTGCGCCGCGAGAACCGCCGGCTTGATGCCCGTGAGCAGCTGCGCATCGCCCACGAGCAGTTCATCACCATCGGGATGGAGGCGTTTGCCGAACGAGCGCGTGCGGAGCTGCAGGGCACCGGCGAGCATGTGCGTGCGCGTGGGCCTGAGGCGCGTGATGATCTGACTGCACAGGAGCGCCAGATCGCTGATTTGGCTCGTGATGGGTTGTCGAATCCGGAGATCGGCGCGCGTTTGTTCCTGAGTCCGCGCACGGTGGAATGGCATCTGCGTCACGTGTTCGCCAAGCGAGGGATCAAATCTCGCCGCGAGCTGTCGACCGCGTTGCCAAGCTCGGAATCCGGGCTGCTGAACACCTGATCCAGGACGGGATCTGCGACGGGGCTTTTCGCACTCCAGCTCCGTGAGTGCCACTCGCTCGGAGCACGACGGATCTGCGTCTGCAGGTTCCGCGCACACGATCAGCGCGCCCGCCGATGCGTGACCGCACCGGTCGGGCGACGCTCACACCCGATGAGCGTCTCGGGTCACGTCGGCTACATCGCACTCGCGCTCTTCGTGATGCTCGAGTCCGGCGGCATTCCGCTGCCGGGTGAGACGGCGGTCATCACCGCCGCGACCCTGGCCGCCCGTCACGATCTCAAGATCGAACTCGTCATCGTCGTCGCGGCGGGCGCCGCGACGTTTGGGGACAACATCGGCTATGTGATTGGACGTGTGGGAGCACGTCGCCTGCTTCAGGCTCCGGGTCCATTTGCCAAGCGCCGCGCAGCGGTCCTCGTCAAGGGCGAACCATTCTTCGCGCGGCACGGACCGAAAGCCGTCTTCCTTGGTCGATTTGTCATCGGATTGCGGACCTGGACAGCTTGGCTGGCAGGAGCCAGTCGGATGCGGTGGGCCTCGTTTGCAACATGGAATGCGGTGGGGTCGATTTCGTGGGCAATGGTGATCGCCCTGGTCGCGTTCTATGCCGGACGGAGCACGGCAGGGATCATCGGACTGTTCGCGGTTGGCAGCCTCGGTGCCGTCGTCCTGACAGCTCGCCTGCTCTGGCAGCGGCGAGCGCGGAGTCGTAGGCCGGTCACCGACCCCTGAGCGATGCGTGGCGCTGATCTGCGGGTTATGCGAGCTGCGCGGATGGGTGGTGACGCCAGCTCAGGCTGTGGCTCGCCAGACGCCTGACGTGCGTGGGCGGATCAAGTCGTGGTCAAGGCGTGCCAGCCGCCAGGCAAGCGCCAAGAGTCCGGCATCGAGTGCGCCTGTCGGCGATTGTGCAGTTGGTGTAGCCGTGCTGCTCCGCGCGCGACGTCGAGACCTCACCGACCCGCACCAGCTCCAGGGCGCGGCCCTGTCGACCAGCTGTGCCAGCCGCGCTGTCGGCCGGCTCCAGGGATGACGCCGGTCGCGAGCGCAAACTCCACCAGCACTGCGTTCTTGCGTGAGGCGAACCGCATATCGCGCGCCAGCGCGGACTCGCTGCCGGTGCGGCACGCGCGGCCGTGGACGGTGACGATGCTGACCACTCTCTGGGCGGGTATGGCGCCCGGCTGATCCCTGCGAAGACCCTGGCCCCGCGTCACCCGGGCCGGGAGGCACCCGTCCCAGGGAGCATGCCAGTGAGTCCACGGGCGCACGATGTCGTGCGGCCGAGCATCCTCGTCACATCAGCAGTCGCCGTCGCAGCCGACGGCGGCACCTCATACGGAGAGGAGCCTCATGGGACACACTAAGCAGGTCGAGCTCGAAGCGCGTCGGCCAGTCGATCCGGTTGTGGAACGCGAACACGGTTCCGGACATCGTGGTCTAGCGGCGCATCATCGACAGCCGCTGCGCACGGTCTCGCCCGATGCCCCGCGGGAAGACCGCTGGTGGTGGGTCGTCCTTGCCCTCCTCCTGCTGTGGCGTCTGTGACTGCCGGCGACCAGTTCACGGAATGATGCGATGAGCACTCTGATCGGACCTGAATCGCTCCATCCTGACCAGGTCGACGACGCAATCGGCACCTACATCCGCTGGCGCGAAGCCTGCGCCGATGTACGCGAGGCCTACGACAACTGGACGGGCGCTGCGAGGACAGATCGGGTGCTTGCCTCCTATGCCTACTTCGCCGCGCTTGACCGAGAGCAGGCCGCAGCCGGAGTCTACGCCGCGGCGATGAGGCGGCTCGAGATCGTGTGCGCCGATGCCAGGCTGGCTGCGGGTCGGCGTAGCTCGAAGGCGACCCGATGAACCGGAAAGGATCAGCTATGTGTGCGGAGGAATCCCCTCAGCTCCGTCGATGTGAGAACCTGCACGCTCGTCCGTTGCGGGTGCGCTTGCTGAGAAATGGACTGTGGCGAGTGGACTGGACAGGCGGGCTGGTGTCGCTCTATCGCTGCGACCCCCGTGACTACCTCAAGCTCGGATATGAGCCTGGGCATCTGCGCGGCTTTCGGGCCTCTCCGGAGCGCGGCTCGACCGCCGCGTCGGACTCGCTTGTGGATCCGATGCCATGACTGCGGTCAGCGCGCATGTCGAGAGTACGTCGGTGCTCGCGGACCCCTGGCGCCGTGGACACACTTCCGGACAGGGTCGGGTATCCGATGAGGGGGCCCGAGTCCTGCCACTGATCCCGCCAGTCCAGAGATCCTCGATCACCCCGGGTTGCGACGCAGGCAGAACCCCCACGGAGCGTGCGAGCCATCAGATCGCCGATTCGTCCCTCGTCGGACGTCTGGCTGACGCGACGAGCCGGCTGGCGCGACGCAACGAGGCACTCGAGGGTTTCGTCGCTCTCGTTGCACACGAGATCAAGCGTCCCCTTGAAATGGCGCTCCTGACTGATGATCCCCGCCACGGGATCGTCACCGCGTTGGATCTCGTCGAGTCTCTGCTCGAAGCGGCGAGGGAGTCGCCGGACGGAGCGTGGGCCTCGGTGCATGAGTGTCTGACCGAGGTCGCCCCTGGGTTCGACTCGATCGAGCTCACGGTGGCAGTGAACGCCAGGATGCAGTTCCCGTTGGCACGGCGGTCTCTGTCGGTCGTCATCCGGAATCTGCTGGCAAACGCCGCGGCGGCCAGGGCCCACCATGTCGATATCCGGATGCTGCATCGGCGCGGGCTTTGGTGGCTCATCGTAGATGACGATGGAGTTGGCCTCGGTGACAGCGCCGGGTACGAGCGAGGAAGCGGACTCGGCCTTGAGCTCTGTCGGCGCATCGTCGGACGAGACGGCGGACGGCTCGAGCTCGTGCCCCGCCGCGCCGGTGGGACACGCGCGATCCTGGCGATGGACCGGGCAGCATGACCGGCCAGTCGTCGTCGAGGACCCGAGGCCTTCTAGAGCGACTTCCCGCAGCCGATCAGCGAGACCACCGAGGACGATGTCGCGTTCGACTGTGAGCATCAGATCGTGCGGTGGACGCCGTCTCACCACTTGTCGTGAGCGCGGCGAAACGATCCGCGATTCCCACCAGTACCGAGGAGGTACACAGTGACTACCGTGGCAGACGCAACATGGTCGATGTTGGCCGACGCGGGAGTGAAAAGGTGCTATGGCATCATCGGCGACGCGCTCAATCCGATCATCGACGCCCTGCGTCGCAACGGCAGGATCGAGTTCATTCACGTGCGCAACGAGTGGGCGGGGACCCTTGCGGCCGTCGGGGAATCGCTCGTGCACGGAGAGCCCGTGGTGGTGTGCGGGACGGCTGGTCCGGGTGCGACGAACCTGCTTAACGGGCTACTGGACGCGTCTCGCGAGCGCGTGCCTGTGATCGCTCTGTGCGGTGACACCGTGTCGTACGGGCTGGACCAGGCCGTGCCCGAGGAGATCAACCCCTACGACCTGTTCGAGACGGCGTCGCTCTACACCGGGCGGATCGTCAACCCCAAGCAGGCCAGGCCTGTAGTGCAGACTGCGATCCGGACCGCGATTGCCGAGAACGGCCCGACGGTCGTGGCCATTCCCGGCGATGTGGCCGCTCAGCGCTTCGAGGACTCCATAGAGCAGGTCGCGGTCCGCCAGCCACTGCTGCGGCCTCCGGACGTGGATCTGCAGGAGTTGGCCGCCTTGATCAATCGAGCGAAGAGCGTCACCATCTTTGGCGGCGACGGCTGCCGCTTCGCCCATGATGAGGTCGTTCAGCTCGCCACCAAGATTGCCGCGCCCGTCGGCTTTGCATATCGCGGCAAGCAATGGCTGGAATGGGAGAACCCCAACTGCGTCGGACAGATCGGACTGCTGGGGTGGGGC
>Ga0335074_10006254_pt1 | contig 16521 bp, 15 predicted proteins | sample Lox_Sample_23_FD_206715 | JGI IMG/M metagenome (GOLD analysis project Ga0335074, IMG submission 206715) | Soil microbial communities from Loxahatchee National Wildlife Refuge, Florida, United States - Lox_Sample_2.3 | ecosystem: Environmental > Terrestrial > Soil > Wetlands | place: USA...
TGTCGCCAATGAGACATTGACGCGCGAGCAAGGCCGCGCCGCGGTCGAAATCCGCATGATCTTCGAACGCGTGGCCGCGGGCCTTTTGGCACGGACCAGCGATCCCGCCAACCGCAGCCCCGGCACGCGGCCGGAAATCCCCGAGCGCATCGCACTTCTCCACGCGCAGCGCTACATCCCCTGGGCCCGCTACCTCGGCGGCAACGCGACATCGCCGGCGCAGCGCGGCCGCTGCGCCCCCGCGCTCGAGATCGCGACCGAGGTGGTGATCGACGGCGCCACCCTGGCTCAATGCGACCGCAGGCGGCGCTGGCGCAACGGCACCGGCGCAAAGCTGCTCGTCTATGCGCTCTCCGTCTACACCGATCGCGCCGGCTGGGAGCGCAACCGCGACATGATCGCCGCTTTCGAGGCCTGGTGGGACGCGCGCACGCGGGCCGGGGGGCGCGGGAATGGCGTTGCGCCGGACCAACCGAACCCGTGAACGGGCTGCCCCATCGGCAGCTCACCCTCTCAGGGAGGATCACCATACCTGAGACCCCAGCGAAACCTCCTGCACTCCCCGCACAAACCATCAGGATCCTGGCGCTCGATGGCGGCGGCATTCGCGGCATCCTGTCGGCGCGCGTGTTGCAGGAAATCGAGCAGCGAACGCAAAAACCCGCCGCCGAGCTGTTTCACCTCATCGCCGGGACCTCGATCGGCGGGATAACCGCTTGCGGCCTGCTCAGCGGCAAGAGCGCCAAGGCCTTGGGCGATCTCTACGCGGCGAAGGGCGGTGATATCTTCAGCCAGTCGCTGTGGCGCACCGTGACGACGCTCGACAATCTCGCCGGGCCCAAATACGCGCCGGCGGCGCTCGAGACTGTTCTCAAGGCGGCGCTGGGCGATACCTGGCTGTCGCAAACGCGCGGGGCCGAGCTGCTCGTCACCAGCTACTGCATCCGCCTTCCCAAGCCCGCGCCGCTCGACGGCGGCGCCGTGCAAACCACCCGCACGCCCTATCTCTTCAAGACATGGAAGGCACGCGGCACCTTCCTCGACCCGGGCGATGAGCCGCCGGCGCTTGATTTTCGGCTCCGGGAGATCGCGCGCGCCACTTCGGCGGCGCCCACTTATTTCCCGCCTGCGATGATCACCAACCACCGAGGCGAGACCTACGCCATGGTCGATGGCGGGGTTTTCGCCAACAATCCCGCGATGTGCGCCTTAGCCTCGGCGCGCCGGCTCTACGGCGATTTCGCGCCGCGCTTTCTCCTCGTCTCCCTCGGCACCGGAAGTCTCGAGCGCAGCATCGATGGCGACGCGGCGCTCACATGGGGCGAAATGTCCTGGCTTCACCCGATCCTCAACATTCTCATGGACGGCAACGCGGACACCGTCGGCTACGAAGCCGATCAGGAGCTCGGCAACGATCACATGCGCTTCGACATCTCGACGGGGACAAATCCCCATGACGAGGCCACCGTCAACGAGGATTTCGACAGCGCCACGCCGGACAACATCGCGCGCATCGAGCGGCTGGCGCAACGCCTCATCGAGCGATCGCAGGAAAAGCTCGACCGCGTTTGCGCCACGCTCACGGAGCCCAAATGGACCCCGCCCCCCGCCCTCGAACAGCGGCTCGGCACGCTCACCTCATGACGCAGGCATCACTGCATCCTGCAGCACGATCGCATATGGTTTCACCACGGAGTCACGGAGGACACGGAGATCCCGTCTTTGGTGCGCAAAGCGCACCGTTCTTCCCTTCTCCGTGTCCTCTGTGCCTCCGTGGTGAATCTTCTCCTGAGGTGTGATTGGTCGGCTGCAGCATGGGCGAGCTCAATGTCCGCAGCGCCGTTGATCAGCCGCCGGCAATCGCGGCGAGCCCCGTTCGCACCTCCGCGGCCGAAGCCGGTTCCGCGCCATGCTCGCGCACGATCCGCACCGCCTCCTCGACCCAGGCGAGATTGGTCATCTCCGTGCCCAACGGTGCATCTTCCAAGCCGACGCGAACATGGCCGCCGCGTGCGACGGCGTCGCCGATCAGCGGACGGATGTCGACGCACAGCCCGGCGATCATCCACGGCACGCGCCCCGCTTCCTCTTCCAGCAGCGCGACATGAGCGGCGAGCGCGTAGGGCCTCGGCGGAAAGCCAAAGGCAAGCTTCTCGGAGAACATGAAGCGGTAGACCGGTGGCTTGACGCCGGCCGCGCGCGCAAGCGCGGCGCCGGCGCGGGTGAAGCCAGGCTCATAGATGGCAAAAGCCGGATGGAAGCCATGTCGCGCGGCAAAGCCAAGCGCATGCCGGACATGGGCTTCGGGATTGAGATAGGTGCCCGCCGGCTTTGCCTCTCGTGTCGTCGCGAGCTCGGTGAAATTGGTGCTGCCCGGATCGATCGCCGCGAACTCGAGCAGCCCGCGCGCCGCCAGAGCCTCGATATGAGCGAAGCGCGCTGCCCCATCCAACGTCGCCTCGCTGCCCGGCGCGAGGGCCGACGGGAAGGACGGGTAGACCGGCACGTCCACTTCGGCACGAATCCCCTCGATGATGCGCGCATAGACCTGCCAGTCGAAGGTCTGCCGCCCGCCCTTGTCATAGGCATGCGTATGGATGATGGCCGCACCGGCACGCGCGCAGGCGATGCCCTCCGCGACGATCGTCTCGACCGTATCCGGGATGCCCGGCTGCAGCGCGCGGCTCCAGGCCCCGTTCAGAGCCGCCTCGATCCAGACCTTTCGCATGGTGACGACGGCCTCCTCCGTGTTTCAACCGAGCGCTCCGCGCCGCATGTTTCCCGTGAAACATTCCACGAACGCGATGCTCGCCGCAGCATTCGCGGGCTGGCGGCGCCCCCTCCCTCTATTGCTTCACCAGCGGACAGCCGCCTTCCGCCATCGGGCGATAGGCCTCGGCGCCGGGGATGGTTTGCAGCACGGTATAGTTGTCATGCGGGTATTTCGATTCCGCCGGCGACTTCACCTGCATCAGATACATCGTGTGCAGCACGCGCCCGTCCGGCCGGATCTCGACATTGTTGTTGTTCATGTCGTTGACCGGCGTCGCCTTCATCTTGGCGACCACCGTCGTCGCGTCCTTGGTGCCGGCCGCCTTCACCGCCTGGAGATAATGCAGCACGGCGGAATAGGCGCCGGCTTGCGTCATCGTCGGCACCTTGCCGTGCAGCGCCATGAAGCGCTTCGACCAGGCGCGCGTCTTGTCGTTCATATCCCAATAAAAGGAATTCGTCAGCACCAGCCCATGCGCCGCCTTGAGGCCGAGCGATTCGATGTCGGTGATGAAGATGAGCAGCGCCGCCAGGTTCTGTCCGCCCTCGGTGATGCCGAATTCGGAGGCCTGCTTGATCGCATTGACGGTGTCGGTGCTGGCATTGGCCAGCCCGATCACCTTCGCCTTCGACGCTTGCGCCTGCAGCAGGTAGGAGCTGAAGTCGCTGGCGTTCAAGGGATGGCGTACATCGCCCAGCACCTTGCCGCCGGCCGCTTCGACGAATTTCGTCGCGTCGCGCTCCAGCGCATAGCCGAAGGCGTAATCGACGGTAAGGAAGAACCAGGTGTTGCCGCCGCGTTTCACCATCGCCCGCGCCGTGCCGTTCGACAGCGCGTAGGTGTCATAGCTGAACTGGATGCCGAAGGGCGAGCACGCCTTGCCGGTGAAGTCGGAGGAGGCAGAATCCGTGATCAGGAAAATATGCTGCTTCGCGCGCGCCACTTCCTGGATGGCGAGCCCTGCCGCCGAGGAGCTGCCGCCGACCAGCACATCGACATGCTCGTCATCGAGCCATTTGCGCGCCAAGGTCGATGCAACGTCGGGCTTGTTCTGCGTATCGGCGCTAATCACCTCGATCGGCATGCCCAGCACCTTGCCGCCCATATCCTCGACCGCAAGCTTCGTCGCCACCACCGTTCCCTCGCCAACGACATCGGCATAAGGACCGCTCATATCGGTGAGCACGCCGATCTTGAGCGTGTCGGCCTGGGCCGTTCCGGCGGCGAGCGCGAGCGCCACCGCAATCACCATCGACCACCGCAGTCTCCCTTGCATGGCGTTCCTCCCCGTTTCCATTGTTTTGCGGCTTTGCCGCTAGCCGCGCGCACGGATGCGCTCCAGCACCGGCAGGATATACCGGCGGAACTGCGCCGGATTCTCGCTCATGGGAAAATGGCCGAGCTCTTTCATAATCTGGGTCTCGACGCCTTCGATTTGCCGCGCGGTGCGCAGCGTGTCCTCGGGCGTGCAGGAGAAATCATATTCCCCGGTGAGCAGATAGAGCGGGCAGCGCGTCGTATCGATCGCGCCGACACGGTCGCGCAGATCGCCATCGACGCGATAGAAATAGAGATCGCCCTTGAACACGCCGGGTCCGCCTTGCATGTAGTGCCAGAGCGTCTCCCAGCGCGATGCTTCCGGACTCTGCGGCGCCATCATCCCCGAGACCAGGCCGGCGCAGACTTCGCTGCCATGCACATCCGGGCGATGGAGCCAGGTCGTGTCGTACCAGGGCGCTTGGTAATCCGCGGACTCGAGCCCGATGAGCGCGCGGAACTCGGCACCATGCTCGATGGCGAGGCTGAGCACGATGCGCCCGCCGATCGAGCAGCCCAGCACCACCGGCCGATCCAGTTCGAGCGCGGCGCAGAAGACGCGGATCGCTTCGGTATAGGCGCGCGTTGTCAGTTGATACTCCTCGCGCTGCCAGCCTTCGGGCGGCGTCGATTTGCCGTGCCAAGGCAAGTCGAAGGCAAGCACGCGGAAATGCTCGGTCACCGCCCGATCGGTCATGAGATGGCGGAACTGCCGGCCATCGGCGCCGGCGGTGTGGAGACAGACCAGCGGGATGCCCTCGCCCGCTTCTTCGAAATAGAGTCGATGCGGCCGGCCGCTCAAGCTGACATGCACATAGCGTCCGATGATGGGATCGATCGGCGCCGCCATGTCAGGCGCGGTGCCGCTCGCGCCGCGGCGCGGCAAGCACCTCCTTGAAATAGAGCAAGTTCGCCATGAAGGGATGTAAGTCGCCTTCAATGCTCAACTCGCCGCGCTTCGCCATGGCGAAGAGATCGTGATAGTGCGGCTCCGGTACAGCCTGCCAGAAGCGCCGCCACGCTTCTTCGCCGGCACGAAGCGCAAAGCGCCACGAGGGCATCGGCCGCGGACCGCGCTCCAGCGCCGCGATGCGGCCGCGCTCGATGGCGAGGTAATAAGGGACGCGGCCAAGCTCGAGCAGCAGCTCGGTCGTGACAAACCGACCGCGATGGAGGAGCCAGGGATCGCCGTTGACGAGCGCCGGCAAAGCATCGACCCGGGCAGCCAGATCGGCCGCCAGCGCGCCTTCGGTTTCCTTCGCCATGCCCGACCCTCCCTCGCCGCCAGCAATGTTGCGGCGGCATCCCGGCCGTTTTCGGCTCTGGGGCTCGCTATCCTCGCGTCATTCATCGCCCCGCGCAACCTTCCTCTGCGCGTTGCGATACGGCGATGCCTGCTCTAGAACAGCGGCGGCCGATCCGCGGGGCGAGCATGCGCCACACCTTTCCGCGCGACACCCGTTTCCTGCCGCCGCTAGCGGTGGCGGCGCGCGGCATCGAGATCGAGGACAGCACGGGCAAACGCTACATCGACGCGTCGGGCGGTGCCGGCGTCTCCTGTCTCGGCCACGGCCATCCCGCCATCGTCGAAGCGATCCAGCGTCAGGCGGCGCAGCTCGCCTACGCGCATACCGGCTTCTTCACCAGCGCGCCGGCCGAAGCGCTGGCCGACCACCTCATCCGCTTCGCGCCTCCCGGGATCGATCGCGTCTATTTCGTCGGTGACGGCTCCGAAGGGGTCGAAGCCGCGCTGAAGATGGCGCGGCAATATTTCCTCGAGATCGGCGAGCCCGAGCGGCGCCGGTTCATCTCGCGGCGTCAGAGCTATCACGGCAATACGCTGGGCGCGCTCGCCGTCGGCGGCAATCGGTGGCGGCGCGAGCCGTTTCAGCCGCTGCTCATGGACGTCTCCCTGATCGCGCCCTGCTTTCCCTATCGCTTCAAGGTGGATGAGGAAAGCGAGGCGGATTATGGCCGGCGCGTCGCCGACGAGCTCGAGGCCGAGATTCGGCGTCTCGGGCCCGGCAGCGTCGCCGGCTTCATCGCCGAGACCGTCGTCGGTGCGACCGCCGGCTGCGTGCCGCCCGTTCCCGGCTATTTCCGCCGCATCCGCGAGATCTGCGACCGCTACGGCGTCCTTCTCATCCTCGACGAGGTCATGTGCGGCATGGGGCGCACCGGCACGCTCCATGCTTGCGAGCAGGAAGGCATCGCGCCCGATCTCATGGTCGTCGCCAAGGGTCTCGGCGGCGGCTACCAGCCGATCGGCGCCGTGCTCGTCGCCGCGCGCATCTACGATGCCTTCGCCACCGGCAGCGGCTTCTTCCAGCATGGCCACACCTATCTCGCCCATCCCGTCGCCTGTGCTGCGGCGCTCGCCGTTCAGGAAACGCTGGAGCGCGACGGCCTCGTCGCCCGCTGCCGCGCGCGCGGCGCGGCGCTCGAAGCGAAGCTGCAGGAGCGCTTCGGCAATCACCGCCATGTCGGCGACATCCGCGGCCGCGGCCTCTTCCGCGCCATCGAGCTCGTCGCCGACCGCGGCAGCAAGGCGCCCTTCGATCCCGCGCTCCGCCTTCACGCCGCGGTGAAGCGCGCCGCGCTCGAGCGCGGGCTCATCGTCTATCCCATGGGCGGCACGATCGACGGCCGCTTCGGCGACCACGTTTTGCTGGCGCCGCCTTTCATCATCGAGGAGCACAAGCTCGACCTTGTCGTAACTCGTTTGGGTGATGCGGTCGACGCGGCCATCGCCGGCATCGCGCGCTGATTTTCGGCGCGCGCCGCCGGTATACAGCCCCGGCGAACTTTGCCATCATCGACGGCAAGAAAACGACAAGGGAGGAGCGGCCGTGAAGGCGTCCTTATTCTATCTGCCGAGCCTCGGCCATCGCCGCGACATCGAAGCGGGCATGGCCGGGCTGCGCAGCGATCTCTATCAGCAAATGCTGCGCGAGGTGTTGGAGCAGGTGAAGCTCGGCGACGCGCTCGGCTATGATTCCGTCAGCTTTACCGAGCATCATTTCCACATCGAGGGCTTCGAGGTCTCCAATAATCCGGTTCTCCTCGACCTCTATGTCGGGCTGCAAACCAAGCGCATCCGCGTCGGCCAGCTCGGCATCGTGCTGCCGGCCGCGAACCCGATCCGCGTCGCCGAGGACATCGCCATGCTCGACCAGATGACCGGCGGTCGGGCTTGCGCCGGCTTCGCGCGCGGCTATCAGCGCCGCTGGGTCGATATCATGGCGCAGCAGACGCATGGCATTCACGGCGCGCTGCCGCATCACCATGACGAGATCGACGCCGCCAATCGCGCCGCGTTCGAGGAAGGCTTCGCTATCATCAAAAAGGCCTGGACCGAGCCGCTGCTCTCTTATCAGGGCAAGTATTGGCGCATTCCGCCGGGCGACACCCCCTGGACGCTCGACGCCACCTTGAGCTGGGGCGCCGGCGTCGAGAACGGCATCCTGAAGCAGGTCGGCGTCGTGCCGAAGCCGGTGCAGAAGCCGCATCCGCCGATCTTCCAGCCCTTCGCCAGCTCCGAAAGAAGCATCCGCTGGTGCGCCAAGGAAGGCGTCACGGCCATCCTGCCGCCGATGCATCAGAGCTATGAGGCGAACCTCTTCGACGTCTATGCCGAGGTCTCCGGGCGGCCGCGCGGCGAAGGCATGGGCCTCTTGCGCGACGTCATCATCGCCGACAGCGATGCCGAAGCGATCGCCCTCTGGAAGGATTCCGGCATCTTCTCCGGCCGCGCCTGGTTCGAGCCCTTCGGCTTCCGCAAAGGCGTCATCGATCCCGTCACCGGCGAAGCGCCGACGGCGGAGCAAGCGATCGAAAAAGGCTACGCGCTGGTCGGCACCGTCGACACCGTGACCCGCCGTCTCGAGCAGATCAAGCGGCGCCTCCCGGTCGATTGGATCTTCTGTTACACCTATAACAGCCTGGTGCCGCACCCAATCCTGATGACATCGATCGAGCGCTTCTGGCGCGAGGTGATGCCGCGGGTCCTGTAAAGACGGTCCCGCTAAATTCAGCGTGCGTCCTTCGACAAGCTCAGGATGAGGAAAATTCTTGATGGCATTGAGAAATTTTCCTCATCCTGAGCGCGAGCGTAGCGAGCAGTCGAAGGACGCAGTGACGCAATCCAAGCGAACCTTCGTCGAACTTCAAAATTTGAACCCCGCGCGCACGCCGAGATTGTTCAAGCCGGGATTGTGCGAGGACGCATCGGCATTCGAGAGATGCGAGAAATAGATCTCGACGCTGTAGATCGGATTGATGTGATAACCGGCCATGACGCCCAGGTGATACAGCGCGCGGGTGCCGAGATTCTTGTTGCCGTTTTGCTCATCGGGCCCGGTGATGGTGCCGTCATGCACCGCGCCGCCGAGAAAGCCGCCGAGATAGACGCCGTCGCCCTCGCGCAGCTGCGGCCGCCACACGGTGGCGGTCCAGGTCATGTCGAAGTAAGCGTAGTCGGTGTGCCCACCAGTGTTGACCGAGCCGCCGATGGTCGGGCGCGGCGAGCCGATGATGCTGAGGAAGTCCGGCGATGTGAACAATACCTCGCCGACGATGTCAGCCCCGCCCTCGACATGGTCGCCGAGAAAGCCGATGTCGTGGGCCAGCACGCCGCCCTTGACCTCGTCGACGATGCCGGCGTGCGCCATGCCCCCTGCCAGCGCCCACGCAGCGACGACCAGCAGCGCGAACCTCACCCGGCGCGCGCATGCCCCATGCGAACGGTCCATCCACTCCCCTCGGGCTGACGGCCCTTTTTGTCCCACCGCGCCCACTACAGAAGCTACAGAGGCGATGCGCTTGTTTCAACTGTGTTTCTGGAGCCGCAGCGAGAGCGAGAGGCTCCCTCACGTCGCCCAGCCGTTCTCCGCTTCGCGTTGTCGCGCCTCTTCGAGCAGCGCTTTGCGATCGATCTTGTTGGTGCCGGCCCAAGGCAGCTCAGCGACAAAAGCGACGCGTCGGGGATGCTGATAGGCCGGCCCACTGGCGATGGCAAAGCGCTTCACGGCAGCGTAATCGAGTTCTTCCCCGGGTCGCAGGACGATGAAGGCGACGGGAACCTGGCCGCGTTCCTCGTCGGGCAGCGGCACGACCGAGGCTTGGTGGATGGCCGGGTGCTGCTCGAGCTGTTTCTCGACCTCGCCGGGATAGATGTTCTCGCCCGAGCAGACGAACATGTCGTCGGCGCGGCCGACGAAATAGTAGAAGCCGTTCTCGTCACGGCGACAGACATCACCGCTGTGGTACCAGCCATCCACGAGCGCCTTCGTTGTTTGCTCCGGCAGGTTGTGATAGCCCGCCATCAGCGACGGATTTCGCATGTGCAGCACGCCTTCGTCTGGGCTCGACCCGCCGACGAGCCGAACTTCGGCGCCCGGCAGCGGATAGCCGAGCGACAGCGGCGGTGTCGCGATACCGGCGGGATGCGCGCCGAACACCGCAGGACCGGCTTCGGTCGTGCCATAGGCATTCATCACCGCCGCACCCGGGAAGACCTGACGAACGCGCTCGATCAGCCCCTCGCTGAGCGGTGCCGAGCCCATGGTGACGCGGCGCACGCAGCTGAGATCGACGCGAGCGAGCAGCCCCTTCTCTTTGGCGACGCGCGCCAGCATGGTCGGCACCGAGGTGAGACCGGTGACGCGATAGCGGGCGACCGCGGCAATGTAGCTGGCGGCGGTGAAGGACGGCAGCAGCACCAGCGACGCGCAATTGAAGAACGCCAGCTTCGTGCTGAACAGCCCGTTCATATGGAAGAGCGGCGCGGCTACGATCGAACGCTCGTGCTCCATGCCCGGCTGCCCGCCGCGCTGCACCAACGCCCAGATCTGACCGGCATGAGATAGCGGCACGCCTTTCGGCCGTCCGGTCGAGCCCGAGGTGTAGAGCTGCTGGCCGATCTCGTCGGAACCCGGCACATGGGTGGCAAAGGGCCCCGGATCGAGCTGCGCCGCAAAGCCTTCACGCCCGTCATCATCGAAGCCGATGACCGGCAATCCCGGCCGGACCAACGCGGCGCGCTCCCGGTCGACGAAGGCGAGCTCAACCCCGGCATCTTCGATGATGTAGGCGACCATAGCGGTCGGCAATTTGGCATTGACCGGGACGGCGACCAGTCCCGCCCGCATGATGCCGAAATAGGTCGCAACGTACTCGGCGCGGTTCAGCGACAGGATGGCGATCCGGCTGCCTTTCGCGAAGCCACGCGCCGTCAGCCGCCGCGCCACGCCCCGCGCCATGGCCTCGATCTCGGCGTAGCTGTATTCGCGCGGGGCATCGTCGCGCAGCAGGTCGATGAGAGCGATCTTGCTCTGATCGGCGGCGGGATCGACGAGATCGCCGAGATTGACGGGCTGGAACATGGCAAAACCTCCCCAGCGAAAGTTCAAGCAGCGAGGTGGCAGGCGACGGAAGCGCCGCGGGCACGCTCCTCGAGAACCGGCCGCTCCCGGCGGCAGCGCTCGACGGCAATCGAACAGCGCGTGTGGAATGGGCAGCCGGAAGGCGGCGCCAACGGACTTGGCAGCTCGCCTTGCAGCGGCGGCACCGCGGCACGCTTGCGCTGAGCCGCCGGGTCGGGGCTCGGCACGGCGGCGAGCAGTGCCTTGGTGTAGGGATGACGCGGAGCGCGCCAGATCATTTCGGCCGTCCCGGTCTCCACGATCCGGCCGAGATACATCACCATGACCCGGTCCGCGACGTGCTCGACCACCGACAGGTCGTGCGAAATGAAGAGATACGAGACGCCAAGCGCCGCTTTGAGATCAGCCAGCAGATTGACGACCTGAGCGCGCACCGAGACATCGAGCGCCGAAACCGGTTCGTCGCAGATCACCAGCTTCGGCTCGAGCGCCAGAGCACGGGCAATGCCGATCCGCTGACGCTGGCCGCCGGAGAATTCATGCGGGAAGCGATCGACGGCGTCGCGCGGCAGGCCAACCTCAGAGAGCAGCGTCGCGACGCGGGCGTGAATCCGATCCCGCGGCCAGCCGGCGACCACCAGCGGCTGCGCGATGCTGCGCCCTACCGTGGCGCGCGGGTTGAGCGCGCCCAGCGAATCCTGGAAGATCATCTGCACCAGCGGACGGACCGCCCGCATCGCCCGGCGCCCGAGATGCGTGATGTCGCGGCCCGCAACGCTGACCTCGCCGGCCGCGATCGGCACCAAGCGCATGATCGCCCTGCCGAGAGTCGATTTGCCGCAGCCGGATTCCCCGACCAGCCCCACCGTCTCGCCCGGCGCGATGTCGAAGCTGACGCCGTTCACCGCATGCACGACGCCACGGCGCGTCGGGAAGGCGACTTCGAGGTCACGAACCGACAACAGCGGCATCGCTCGCAATCCGATCCGGCACGGCGTCCGCCGCGAAGCAGGCGACGAGCCGGCCCGGCGCCGCTTCGGTCAGCGCCGGCCGTTCCGCCCAACAGCGCTGGCCGGCCACGGGACAGCGCGGCGCAAACGCGCAGCCTGTCGGCAAATTGCCGAGCGGCGGCACCATGCCCGGGATTTCCGTGAGCCGGGCGGCACGGTCCTCGCCGGCCTTGGGCGTGGCGGCGAGGAGTCCGCGGGTATAGGGATGGAGCGGCGCGGCGAAGAGCGCATCGACGGTCGCCTCTTCGACCTTGCGGCCGGCATACATCACCGCGACCCGCTGCGCGACCTGCGCGACCACGCCGAGATCATGGGTGATGAACAGCATCGCCATGCCGATCTCGCCCTGCAACCGCTGCAGCAGCGCCAGAACCTGCGCTTGGACCGTGACGTCGAGCGCGGTGGTCGGCTCATCTGCGATCAGCACACGCTGACCGCAGGCAATCGCCATGGCGATCATCACCCGCTGGCACATGCCTCCTGAAAGGCGATGCGGGAATTCGCCGAATCGACTCCTCGGATCCGCGATGCGCACGAGATCGAGCAGCTCCAGCGCGCGATCGATCGCCGCGCGGCGACCGAGATCGGTATGCGCTTCGATCACCTCGACGAGTTGCCGGCCGACACTGACAACGGGATTGAGCGATCCCGCCGGGTCCTGAAAGATCATCGAGATGCGCTTGGTGCGCATCCCCTGCATGGTGCGCTCGTCGAGCCGCACCAGATCCTCGCCGTCGAGCCGGACCTCGCCGCCGACGATTCGTGCCGGCGGATCCGGTAGCAGGCGCATCAAGGCGAGCGCTGTAAGCGATTTGCCGCAGCCGCTTTCGCCGACGAGCGCCAGGGTCTCGCCCGCGCCGACGGTGAAACTGACGCGGTCGACTGCCGGCAACACGCCGACGCGGGTGAAGAGTGAAATTTGAAGGGCTCGGACGTCGAGCGCCGGCGCCATGATCAGCGATCCCTGAGACGCGGGTTGAGCACATCGTTCAGCCCGTCGCCGATCAAATTGAGCGAGAGCACAGTGACGACGATGGCGAGACCCGGAATCGTGCAGACATACCAAGAGGTGCGGATCAGCTCGCGGCCATCGCCGATAAGCTTGCCCCAGCTCGCTACATTGGGGTCGCCGAGGCCGAGGAAGGACACCGCGCTCTCGAACAGCACCGCGCCGGCGATGATCAGCGAGGACAGCACGATCACCGGCGGCAGCGCGTTGGGCAGGATTTCGCCGACGATGATCGCCCCGTCGCCGAGCCCCATGGCGCGGCAGGCCTGGACGAAATCGCGGTTGCGCAGCGTCAGGAACTCGGCCCGCGTGAGCCGGGCGATCGAGGTCCAGGAGACGACCCCGATCGCAACGATGATATGCGCGATGCTCGGCCCAAGGATGACGACGATGGTCAGGATGAAGATCAGATTGGGAATCGTCTGGAACAGTTCGGTGCCGCGCATCGCCGCTTCGTCGACCCAGCCGCCATAATAGCCCGCGACCGCGCCGACGGTGATGCCGATCACCGTAGAGGCGGCGCTGGCGAGAATGCCGATCAGCAACGTGGTGCGCGCGCCGTGCGCCAACATCGCCGCAATGTCGCGGCCAAGGGCATCCGTGCCGAACGGAAAGCGCGCGTCTTGAAATGGCCAAAGCTCCGCCGGACCGACGATGCGCAGGGGATCGCCGGGATAGACCACCGGCGCCAGCAGTGCGATGACGACCACCGCGCCCAGGATCAGGCTTCCCATCATCGCGCCGCGATTACGCAGGAAGCGCCGCATCATCTCGAAGCGGGGCTGCATCGCCATGGCGTCAGCCCACCTCGATCCGCGGATCGAGCCAGAGATAACAGAGGTCGATGGCGAGGTTTGCCGCCACCACCATCAGCGAACCAAGCACCATGATGCCAAGCACCATTGGATAGTCGCGGGTCGAGACGGCGTCGAAGAGCAAGGTGCCGATCCCCGGCCAGGCGAACACGGTTTCGATGACCACGCTGCCGGCCAGCACCGTCCCCATCTGCAGGCCGAGCATGGTGACCACCGGCAGCAGCGCGTTGCGCAACACATGAAATAGGGTAACGCGGACGGCGCTCAGTCCTTTGGCACGCGCGGTGCGCACGAAATCGAGACGGAAGACCTCCAGCATCGAGGTGCGCATCACCCGGGCATAGATCGCCGCGTAGAACAGCCCGAGGGAGAGCGCCGGCAGCACCAGATGGCGCAGCACATCGAGCAGCTGTGCAAAAGTGCCGCCGTCGGCACCCAGCGTCGTCATGTCGCCGACCGGCAGCCAGCGCAGCTTCACCGCGAACAGCACCGTCAGCATGATGCCGAGCCAGAAGCTCGGCGTCGCAAAGAACACGACCGCGAGCACGGAGACGATGCTGTCCCAGATCGTATTGATCTTGACCGCGGCGATGATGCCGGCCGTGACCCCGACCAGCACCGCCAGCCCGAGCCCCGACAGCATGAGGATCAGCGTCGCCGGCAGATGCGCCAGGATGGCGTCGAACACCGGCATGTTCTGGCGGTAAGAAAATCCGAGATCGAGATGCGCTACCGCGGCGATGTATTTGAGCAGCTGCAGCCACAGTGGATCATCGAGGCCATAGGTCGTGCGCAGCCGCGCGATGAGTGCCGGATCGGTGACCTGGTTGTCCGAGGTCATCACATCGAGGAAGCTGCCGGGCGCCGCGTGAATGAGACAGAAATTCACCACCACGACACCGATCAGCAGCGGGATCAGCTGCAGCAGCCGGCGTCGAAGCAGTCTCAGGACCGGTCGTTCCGGCATCTGCCGCTCACGCTACGTGTCGAGCCAAAGATCGCCCCAGCTATCCGCCATGTAGTCGGGGCTGTCGGAATGATTGTGCACGCGCTTGTTGGCGACGGTCACCGACTCGATTTCGACCAGCGGGCTGATCGGTACCTCGGTCATGGCAAGCCGGGCAAAGTCGCGCGCGAGCAGCTGGCGCTTCGCGGGATCGACTTCGAAGGTGAGCTTGTCGACCAGATCGTCCATGGCTTTGTCGGAAAAGCCGGTGGCATTGCGGAACGCGGCACCCTTGATGATGCCGCTCGTGGTATAGAACTGCGTCGTTGTCGGCACCGGCTCCGCCGGGTTCGCCCAGTTCGACAGGGCAATATCATAATCGTAATCGGTATAGATGCGTTTGATCGATGTCGGCCGGTCAGGCACGGTCAAATTGACGTCGATGCCGATATCGCTGAGGCACTGCTTGACATAGCTGCCGATATTGCCGTTCACCTCGAACCACCCGGCGGCGAGCAGATTGGCGGAAAAGCGCTTTCCATTCGCCTTTTTCGGAAAGCCCGCGGCATCGAGCATCGCCGCCGCCTTTTTCGGGTCGAAGGGATAGTGCGGCATATCGGGGCTGAAGAACATGGCATTGGCGCTGGCGATCGGACTGACCGCCGGCTTGGCGAAGCCGTAGAAGATGGTCTCGGCGATGAACTTCTTGTCGATGGCGTAAAGCAGCGCCTGGCGCACCTCGCGCTTGGCGAAGATCGGGTTGCGCGTGTTCATCTCGATCGTCAAGAACCACTGGGCATTCTCGTAGCCCTTGGGGGTCACGTCGAACTTGCCGGTCGCCGCCAGCCGCTTGGTGTCGGGCGGGCTCAGCGTGTTGAAGACGCCAAGCTGGATCTCGCCGGCTTCCATCGCCGCGGCGCGCTCGGCGGGGCTGCGCAGATAGCGGAAGATCAGCCGGTCGAGATAAGGCAGCGCCGGATTCCAGTAATGCTCGTTGCGCACCATCTCGATGTGGCTGCCGCGCACCCACTTGTCGAACCTCCATGGCCCGGTGCCGGTGACCTGGTTGTTGGCCGGGTTGGTGATGATGTCGCGGCCCGCATAGATGTGCTTGGGCAATACGGCGCCGCCCTGGTTCGTCAACGCGGAAAAGAAAAAGAACTCCGGAACCGGCTGTTTGAAGCGGATATGCACCGTGAGCGGTCCCTTGGCCTCGACGCTCTCCAGCTGCTTCCAGGCTTCGCCGGACGAGATCGGGCGCCAGAATTCGGCAACGCTGAAGACCACGTCATCCGCACCGAACGGCTGGCCGTCATGCCAAACGACGTTCGGGCGCAGCTCCAGCGTGTACTCGGTATGATCGGGCGAGATCGACCAGCTCGTCGCCAGTGCCGGAGAGAAAGTGAAGTCGAAATTCATGCGCGCGAGCCGCTCGAGCATTTTCGACGAGGTCAGGAGCGGGCTAGACCCGCCGCCTGCGGGCACGAACAAGGCCTGCGGCTCCAAGCCGCCCCAGGTCGCGATCAGCGTTCCGCCGCGCCGCGGTGTCGTCGCGGCACGCGCCGTGCCGAACCGTGCAGCGGCGATCCCGGCGCCGAGGCCAAGGGCGAAATCACGACGGCTCAAGTGGATCACGGGCTCTCCTCAGCGCACGAGGCGCTCCATGCGATTAAATGCAATCCACGTGCCAGGTAACGCGCATTCACCCCGCGAGCGTGGAGTAGGTCGCGCGCCCGATCGCGACCAGGTTTCGCTTGTCGTCAAAGACATCGACATCGACCACGCCGACGCTCTTCCCCGCTCGTCTGACGCGGGCGGTCGCGGTCAGCGCCGTGTCGATCGCCGGCCGCAGATAGTCGACGCGGAAATTGATCGTCGGCAATGGCCGGCGCAGCAGCATCACCAGCGCGTAATCTCCGACCGTATCGATCAGCGCGGCGATCGGCCCGCCATGCCATTGCTTGGTGCCCGGGCCGCGCTCGAATTCCGGCCGCATCGCCATCCGCATGCTGACTTCCTGGCGCGCCGGATCCGCTTCCAGCACTTCGAGCCCCATGAACGCGATGAAGCTCGAGCGCGCCAGGCCCTGCTGCAGCTGCTCCTTGCTGAGCGGCGCTTCGCTCATGGCGTCACCACGATCTTGCCGAAGAGCTCGCGGTTCTCCATCACCCGCATCGCTTCGCCCGCCTCGGCAAGCGGATAAAGCCGATCGATCGGCACTTTCAACGTGCCGGATCGCACCATGTCGAGCAGCGTCTCGATATCCGC
>Ga0335074_10006256_pt1 | contig 16521 bp, 16 predicted proteins | sample Lox_Sample_23_FD_206715 | JGI IMG/M metagenome (GOLD analysis project Ga0335074, IMG submission 206715) | Soil microbial communities from Loxahatchee National Wildlife Refuge, Florida, United States - Lox_Sample_2.3 | ecosystem: Environmental > Terrestrial > Soil > Wetlands | place: USA...
GCCGCTGCGGCCGCGGCAGCGGAACTGCTTGAGTGTACGATCGGTACGACGGCATCGGTGGAGGTTAGCCGACCACTCGCATCACGTTGGTTCGGTTGCACCCTGCAGCCTATTTCCTGGAATCTGCCGGCAGCTTGGGATCCTATCGCCGGGGACTACCGCGGCAAGGATGGATGGATCCGCCTGCATACCAATGCGCCACATCACCGCCTGGCGGCCCTGCAGGTGTTGGGCGTCGAGCCGGAGAAGGACGCCGTGTCGGAAGCCGTGGCAGGCTGGGACATCGAACGGCTGGAGTCTGCGGTAGTGGATAACAAGGGGTGCGCCGCCGCAATGATGTCCCTTGCCGATTGGGATCGGCATTCGCAGGGCCGAAGTGTCTCTGCCGAGCCGCTGGTTGCGAGGCGGACCACGGAAGACGCGGGATCGGGAGAGATTTCGCCAACGCTGGATCGTCCGCTCGCGGGAGTACGGGTGCTCGATCTGACTCGCGTTCTGGCCGGCCCGGTTGCGACGCGATTTCTCGCGGGCCTTGGCGCTGAGGTGCTGAGAGTGGATCCTCCACATTGGGACGAGCCGAGCGTGGTCCCGGAGGTCACGCTCGGCAAGCGCTGCGCCGAACTGGAGCTTCGCCGTTCCGACGGGCGCGAGCGCTTTCTGGAATTACTGAGCCAGGCAGATGTGCTGGTTCACGGGTATCGTTCGGACGCACTGGATGATCTCGGTCTCGATGTATCGTGCCGCCGTAACGCACGACCGGGATTGGTCGACATCGCTCTGGATGCGTATGGGTGGACGGGTCCTTGGCGCGCCCGGCGCGGGTTCGATAGCCTGGTACAGATGAGCGCCGGAATTGCCGAGGCAGGCATGAGGCGATCAGGCAAAGTTCAGCCGACCCCTTTGCCGGTTCAAGCGCTCGATCATGCTACAGGATATCTGCTGGCGGCAGCTGCCGTCCGTGGAATAGCCGAGCGAACGAGGACTGGCCGGGGCTACGAGGCACGGGCGTCGCTGGCACGGACGGCGCGACTGCTCTGCGACGCACCGCAGTGCGACCCGTCCGACGACCTTCCCGCCTTGAGGGAAGAAGACTGGTCCCCGGATGTAGAAGCCACCGCCTTCGGACCTGCCCGGCGACTGCAATCCCCAGTCACGATCGCCGAGCGCCCCTTGCGCTGGGAGCGGCCGGCTGCTCGCCTGGCCAGCTCGCCGCCGTCATGGTGAACCTCGGCGTGCTCTCGACCCGAAGCTGCCCCGTCTGTTGTCCGCTCCAGCGCAGCTCCCTGGTCCCCGATCCGAGATCGCGCTGCAGGTGCTCGAGACCTTCCGCACCCAGTCCCGTAGGACTCGTCCGATCGCAGAGGTGCAAGCCGACGCGCTATGGTGGCGCTGCTCGGACAGCGCTGGCGGTGTGCTCATGCGCGAGCCCTGGTGCGCAGGTCGAGCGCCCATGGACCATCGAAGAAGGAGGAGTGCACTCATGCTCATGCCACATTCGCTGGCCGCAAGCCTGGGGCTGGCCGCGGCGGTCGCCGGACTCGCGGCGCTGCCGTTTGCCGCACTGGCTGCTACCCCGGGGTCTCCCTTTCTGTCCTCAGAGATCCAGGCGGCGCAGACCTACGGAACCGTCGCCGCACAGGCCAATTCTGTCGCGGAGGCCCATCGGCTCCTCTACAGCGTGCTCGACTGCCTGGATGGCCCCAAGGGCAAGTGGTACTACCCCAAGCAGAATAATCCCTGCCTTGGCACGGGCCACGGCGCGATACACGACGCAACCAGCCCCAGGCAGATGAAGATGCTCGAGCGGCTGGCCACGCAGGCCCATGCCGGGCTGATGAGCATGCACCTCGCGACCGTGCGTCACGACGCCACGACGGTCGCGGCGGACCTGAAGAAGATGGTGTAAGTCCCCGGCCTGCACGAGCCACTGGCGTTGCAAGACGGGGCACGTCCGTGCGGTTCCAAGGTATTTTGCGGGCTCGAGGTCCCTTTCCCGCATTTCGCTACTTGTGACACGGCCAATAGTCTACGAACGCCTGCGCCGCAATCCCCGCCGCGGTCCGGTCAGCGTATGACAGCTCGGGATGCGCGATGAGATAGTCCGAGTAGACCTTCTCGAGCAGGACAGGGGTGGTGGTGCCGCGCTGCGCACAGCTCTGGCCAGTGTCCTGCGTGAGGTCGTAAGCTCCCATCAGGTAGATCTGCGCGAATTGGTCATTGCCGTGACCGATCTGTGCCCCGAAATTCTCTGGCGTGAAGTAGCGACCGACAGGGACCGGCGCTTGCGCGCCGCTAGCCCCGATGGCACGGCAAGCCGCCGGCAGCACCGCAGCGTCTGGGGACCCCGCAGCGATAGGATCTATCGCATAAACCGTGGTCGCGCCAACATAAGTCGAGGGGCTCGGGTCTTTGAGTGTTTGCTTCCCAGAAAGAAAGTAGTCGTTCTCGACGAGTGCGTACCGGGCTGTCCCGCAGTAGTAGATGTTGTGCGAGATGACGGTATCGTACGTCACATGGGTGACATTGGTTTCCCGTGGTGCTGGGAACATCAACTTCACATACGCACCCACGGTGGGCTCCGCGGGGAAGCGCGGATCGATGACGGGCACCAGACCAACATCCGAGATGGCCAAGGTTTCCCCGGGCGGGCCGGCGATTTGCACCGGCAGCCAAGTCTTTTGTCCCGGCTCATCGCCGGTCGGTGGGACGGCGGCCTCCAGATGCTGCAGAGTCTGCTTGCAGCCATGCTTCTGAAGCATTTGAAAGCGGAAGTGGACAAAGTCCAACACGGTCGCATGAGGGACTTCTCGGGCGATCCCATTGAAGAATGCTCGCAACGCATCCGTGCGGGCCTGATCATTGGATAACGCCTCGGGACAGACAAACTGGTCGTCCAGATCGGCGGGCATCGTCGGCAGACTCTCGCTCGCAGTCGCTGATGGCTGTGAGGCAACGTGGCACGGCCAATATTGGGCGAAGGCCTGGGCAGCGACGCCCGCGGCCGTGCGATCGGCGGAACGGAGCTCGGGATGAGCCGTCAGGTAATCGGAGACGACTTTCGCAAGCAGGATCGGTGTCGTCGTGCCGCGCTGCGCACAGCTTTGGCCCGCGTCCTGCGTGCGATCGTAGGCCCCCATCAGATAAACCAGCGCCAACTGGTCGTTCGGGCGATTCATTTGCATCAGCAGAGTCGCCGGCGTGAAATAGCGACCCGGCAGTGGCTGCGGTTGGGCGTTGATCCCACTGCAAAGGATCAGCGCCAGCGATGCGAAGACCAGACGGCTCATCGGATTTTCCCTCCCTCGGCCAAAGTGGCGTTGGCTAAGCTGCCGGTCGATTTTTTCGGGAGTATACATGCGGAAACTGGGAACGCCGAGCGTGCTGCTGATAGGTCTTTTTGCATGCGCCGGTACGGTGTCGGCCCAGTCGCCCTACGACCGGCGACCCACGATCGGTCCGGATCGAGGCTGGCTCGTTATTGACGGCGGTGGGCTGATCGATGAGGTCAGGGAGCGGTTTGTCGCTCTGGCCGGTGGCCAGGAAGCGCGGATCGTGGCGATCCCCACTGCGATCACCGACGGCTACATCGACGCCGACCGCTATGGCGCCTTGATTGCGCGGGTGCTGGGCGTCAAGCAGGTGACGGTTCTGCATACCAGAGACAGGGCGCTGGCAAACTCGGTCTCCTTCGTCGAGCCCCTGAAACATGCGACCGGCGTCTGGATTGACGGGGGCCGTCAGTGGCGACTGGCGGATGCCTATCTCGGCACCGCGGTGGAGCGCGAGATCAAAGGTCTGCTTGAGCGCGGCGGTGTCGTTGGCGGCAGTTCGGCGGGTGCGACGATTCAGGGGTCATTTCTGGTGCGCGGGGCAGCCGGCACCCCCGGAAATCCAGATGGTGACAATACGATCATGATGTCACCCGGTCATGAGGCGGGCTTTGGACTGCTGGCGGACTCTGCCATCGACCAGCATGTGGACACACGCGCTCGCGAAGCCGATCTGGACATCGTGATTGCCGCGCATCCGCAGCTGCTGGGCATCGGACTCGACGAGGGCGCCGGCATCATCGTGCACGGCAATTCGTTCTTCGTCGTCGGCGGGGAAGTGCTCATCCATGACGGCAAGCAGCACGGCAGGCGTCAATACTATCCGCTATCGCCTGGCCAGGCTTACGATTTGCAGCATCGCACGGTTGAGAAAACCGAAGTGGCCGCCGACCGGCATCGGTATCCACTCACCCTGACGTTGGACAGTGCGACGCACGAACCCTCAGCATCGGGCGCGGTAACCATCGGCACAGGCATTCTGGAGTCCAGCGCAGGGGCGCAGTTGACCGATCGCAAAGTGAGCTTTGCCTGCGGCGTCGATCTCTTCAGCATCGGCGGCATCCCCCATCCGGCTCGGCTCGACGGCCCGCACGGCCTGACCATTCTAGCGCGCGACATCAACGGTGATACGCTGCAGGGCTATCGGTGTCGGATCGACTAACCAGGCAGCGCCGCGTCATGAACTCATAGCGTCAGGACAAGCCGACCCCTGATATCCCCGAGACCGACAGCGGCGCGGAACGCCGGGGCGGATTCTGCCCGGACCAAGACGACGGCAACGGCTTCGACCGACCGGGTGCGATTCGCAAAGTAAAGCCACGCTCACTGTCGAGCAAATCACCCGGGCCGAGCCCGACCCGGTGCTATTCACAATACCTGCCGACTACACGGGCCTTCAGGCTTTTACGCCTTTGCCCGAGACGGAGCGCCGGCCGGTTTTCTTTTGGATGTGAGGTTTGCCGAGGAGCTCGACCAGCCTCGACTCGCATGGGGAGAGATCGTAACCCCGGCGCTGGGACATCACGAACGCAAGGTGACCGAGGTGCCATGCGCGGCGTTCAAGTTCGACGAGTCGTCCGCTCGCCAAATCCTCGACGACGAGGTGCCGCGGCAAGTGCCCCCACCCCAGGCCGGCCTTGAGAAGATCGCGCTTGGCGCCGAGATCGTTGACCAGCCACTGGCGCTTGCCGGCAACTCCCTGTTGGGTCTTTTCCGCTCCGGGCTGGTTGTCCGTAACGACGATCTGAATGTGTCGGCCAAATTCGTCCACGGGGATGGGTTTCGGCGTTGAGGCGAGCGGATGGAATGGTGCACATACCGTCACCATCTCCGACTCGCACAGCCAGCGGCGTTCTATGGCATCCGGGTTCACTGCCGGCACGTTCTCGATGGTGACGGCCAAGGAACACACCCTTTCGAGCACCAGGGTCTCGCCGCCCTGCATGGTCGTGATCCGCAGGTTGATCGCTGCGGTGCGGAACTCCTCTTGCAGCGTCCGCAAACAGTCGATCAGGTGAGCTCGCGGGAAGTAGGCATCGACCGCAACCGAAACCTGCGGCACACCGGCTTTGGCGATCGAGCCGGCACGATTCTTCATCTCTTCCGTGCGTGAAATCACCGCCCGTGCATCCGGCAGGAGGCTGCGTCCCGCCGCGGTGAGTTGTGCCTTGCGCGTAGTGCGTTCGAACAATTCGACACCGAACGCACTTTCCAGCGCCCTGATGGCGTGGCTGATGGCCGACTGCGCGCGCCTGAGCTTCCGCGCCGCGCCCGAGAAGCTTCCCTGATCGCATACCGCGACGAACGCACGCAGCTGGTTGATGGTGACGTTGTCGAGCATGCCAATCTAATTTATAGATTGTATTGAGCAATGTTTAGTCAATTGTTTTGATGTGTCAAGAGGTCCACATTGTGTCTCGACTGTTCGAAGGAGAATTTCCATGGGCTACGCAATCATTGGTTTCGGCGCAATAGGCCAGGCCCTCGCCCGCGTTTTCGCCCGGAAGCACATCGAGGTCGCGGTCGCCAGTCGGCGGCCACCCGAAGCGCTGGTGCCGCAGGCGCAGGTGATCGGGCCCACGGTCATCCCCAAGACACTGCGGGAAGCCATCAAGGCGGACATCATTTTTCTGGCCGTTCCGTTCTCGGAACATCGCGAGGTTGCCAAGAATCTGGCGAGCTGGCAGGGCAAGACGATCATCGACGCGATGAACGGTTTTGGCGTCTCCTCTGCCGTCGTCGCCAAAGCCTTTCCCGGTGCCCGGTTCGTGAAGGGCTTCAATCATCTGCCCGCCGGCACCCTGGCCACCGACCCGTACGTCAAGGGCGGCCGGCGGGTCGTGTTCCTATCGAGCGACGACGAAGGTGCTGCAGCGCCGGTGGCGGCGCTTGCCGAGGAACTCGGTTTTGCGCCCGTCAATCTCGGGAAGCTCGAAGAGGGAGGCGCGCTTGTGCAGGCGCGGAAGGACAAGAGCTGGGGGCCCCTGATCTTCCAGGACCTGTTCAAGTAAGGAGGCGTGAGCGGCCCACGGCCATCACGGCAGGATCGCAAACAGCCTACGGAAGGATCACAACCCCGGAAACATCAACCCATCTGCGAAGGTACATCTCATGTCCAACGGACTCGATTTCTCGAAGGAACTCAGCGGCCGCCGTGCCCTCGTCACCGGAGGCACACGTGGCATCGGTGCGGCCATCGCGCAGCGCCTGCTCGATGCCGGCGCCAAGGTTGTGGTCGCGGCGCGCACACGTAACGACGCTACACCCGCGGCGGCAACGTTCGTCGCCGGCGACGTCACCACGAACGAAGGCGTGGAGACCATCGCGACCAAGGCGATCGCGACGCTCGGCGGCCTCGATATTCTCGTGAACAACGCGGGCGGTGGGCGCGCGTTTCTGGAAGGATCGTGGACGATCCCCGACAAGGAGTGGCATGACAGCTTCGCACTCAACTTCTTTGCCGCGATCCGCCTCACCAGCGCGGTCCTCCCGGCTCTCCGGGCCTCAAAGGCCGCGGCCGTCGTGAACATCTCCTCGGCGGCGGCGACGATGCCGTTTGGTCCCTTTGCGCACTATGGGGCTGCAAAAGCGGCCCTCGACCACTACTCGCGCACGCTCGCGGTGGAACTCGCGGCGAGCGGCATCCGCGTGAACGTCGTGTCGCCCGGCGTCATCTCAACGCCGGGTTCCGACGAGTTTGCCAAGACGACACCAGGATTTTCCTCTGATGATTGGCTGCGGAATATCCCGCTGGGTCGCATCGGCGCCACAGAGGACATCGCCGAGTCCGTCGCGCTGCTCGTGTCGGATCGCGGGAGGTTCATGACCGGCGCGAATTACCGTGTCGATGGCGGAATGACGGCGCGCTGACGAACGCGGGCTTCTTCCCTGCACCTCCAACGAGGGATGTGTGACATGAAGAGACTGAATGGAAAGACCGCCGTGATCACCGGTGGCGCTACCGGCATCGGCTTCGCCGCGGCAAAGCGCTTCATCGAAGAGGGCGCCTTCGTCTTCATCTTCGGCCGCCGGCAGAAAGAACTCGACGCCGCTGTGGCCGACCTCGGGCCCAATGCCCGCGCGGTGCAGGGCTCGGTCTCCGATCTGGCCGACCTCGACCGACTCTACGCGGCGGTGAAGGCCGAGCGCGGAACCCTCGACATCGTCTTCGCCAATGCCGGGGTGGGAAGGCAGCTTCCGCTTGGCAAGATCACCGCCGAGCACATTGACGAAATCTTCGACACCAATGTGAAGGGTTCGATCTTCACGGTGCAGAAGGCGCTGCCGCTGATGGGCGAGGGCGGTTCGATCATCCTGACCGGATCGAGCGCCGGCACCACCGGCGCCCCGGCATTCAGCGCCTACGGCGCGAGCAAGGCGGCAGTGCGCAACCTCGCCCGGACCTGGGCGGAGGACCTGAAGGGGACCGGCATCCGGGTAAACGTGCTGTCGCCCGGGCCGACGGCGACCGAACTCGCGGTGGAAGCGCTCGGCGAGGAAGGCATGAAAATCTTCGCCTCGCTCAGTCCGCTCAAGCGCATGGCCGACCCGGCGGAGATCGGAGCGGTGGCCGCCTTTCTCGCGTCGCAGGACAGCAGCTTCATGACCGCCAGCGAGGTCGCCGTCGACGGCGGCCTGGCGCAAATCTGACGCGCTACGCCCGACCGTTCACTCCATTCGATATGCGGATTTCGACACGAACCGGCTCTGAGCGCTGACGAGGTACCCACGAGACAAGTGCGCCCCAACCACCGCCATGAAGCAACGCAATCGCACGCGGCGGTGGCCGGACCGGGCGAATGGCTGCAAATGGGGAGTGGGAATAGAATTCCGGCGGGTTCCTGGAAAATCCAGCGCCAAAATGCTCAGAATCTGGTGGGATCAGATCAAGGCCGCGGCCTGGGCCGCGGACCCACGGCATAGGCGACGGAAGCTCCTGCGCAGCGCCTGGGGCGATCCGGGCGCGCAGACCCAGGGGTGGCTGGCCCGCCGCTTCTTCGAGCTCACTCGTGACCAGTCCACCGGCGGTTGGCTCGATGATAAGGCCTGGGACGATTTGGAGTTTCCAAAGCTGTTTTCGCTCCTCAATACCACCATTTCACCCGTCGGCGGTCAGTGTCTCTACAAGCAGATGCGCATGTACGTCGCCGATACGGAGCGACTGCGACAACGCTACGAAACTTCTCAGACGCTGCGTATCGATGCCGAGCTGCGTGAACGGCTGCAGTTGATCCTGCTAAGACTGGGCGCGGACTCGGCCGCCTTCATGACGGAGATCCTGCACGGTCGGACCCCCGCAAAGCCCAGACTTTACTGGCTAATCGTCGCTTGGGCCTGCGTATCCGCCTGCTCCCTGATCGCCTCATACGCCCTATCCTGGGTTCTGTGGATCCCGGCCATCATCCTGTCCGTCAACGGGTTGATTCTCTTCCGGAGCTCCCCGGAACTGGACCGGGATATCGACGCTCTTCTGAGCTGCGCTCGTATGCTTGGGGTAGCGGATCGGATGGCGGCGCTGCGAGCGGGCTCGAGAATTCCGCAGCTATCCGCACTTGCTTCCCAAGGCTACGAAAGACGCGTTCTGCGTCGCGGGATCAGATGGCTGGCGGCACTCGATCGCCTGATGCAATCACCTGATCCGGGGAGCTTCGCCCTGAGCCTGGCTGCAAATTTCTGCTTTCTGGCGAAGATCGTCGCCTATGGCCACGCCGTCGACCGCTTCGTGCGCTCGCGGCACCAGTGGGCGTCGATGTTCGAGCTGGTGGGAACGCTGGATGCGGCAATCGCAGTGGCAAATTTCATGCATCGGTACCCGACGCATTGTCGCGCGATCATGAATGATGCATCGAAGATCGAGATCGCCGAAGGCTATCATCCGCTGCTGATACGGCCGGTTCCCATCAGCATCCTGTTGGACAGGCGCTCGGCGGTGATATGCGGTTCGAACATGACGGGGAAGACAGCCTTCGTCAAAATGGTCGGCATAAACGTCACCCTCGGTCAGACGCTCGGTCTCTGTCTGGCTTCGAGCGCGACGATTCCTCGTGGCCCGGTCATGGCCTCGATCAAGGGCGAGCAATCAGTGGAGTCCGGCAAGAGTCGCTACTTTGCAGAGATCGATGCGATTCTCGGCTTCATCGAGGCCGGGTCGCAGGGCGGCTGCCGGGTGTTCATTATCGATGAGCTGTTCAGCGGCACCAACACCATTGAGCGCGTGGCAGCGGCAAAGGCCGTACTGGATGCCTTGAGTACGAACGCGCAGGTGCTGGTCACAACGCACGATGTCGAGCTGCAACGGCTCCTGAGCGATCGATTCGAACGGTACCACTTTCGTGAGGATCCCTCGGTGGAAGGCTTCTTCGACTATAAGCTGCGTCGTGGGGCGAGCCATGGGAGAAATGCCATACGCCTTCTTGAGCGAATGGGGTTTCCGACGCAGATTATCCAGGAAGCGCTGGCGCTCGCCGAGGGGCGAGCGGGTAACCCTCAGAAACCCCGTAGTCATTGAAACAACGCCTCGCCGAAGCTCCCAGCCGACCCACTGCGGTCAGTGGCCGATGTCCGTAATCCGGAGCCAAATCCGAGCGCTGTTATGAAGCCAAGAATCGCGGGATAGTCGGTATACGCAATGTGTTCGAAGTGCGTGCCCTTGCGGGACGCCTGGATGTTCAAACGTAGCAGCGTCCATTTGCATGCCCAGACGCTCCATGACCGCGCGCGATCGGGCGTTTGAGGGTACGGTAAAGGCCACAATCTCTTTGAGTGCCAGTACCTCAAAGCCAATGTGCAATGCGCCGCGGGCGGCTTCAGTGGCGAAGCCTCGACGCCAATACGGTTGCGCCAGTCTCCACAAGATCTCAACGCAAGGCGATACCGGCAAATCGGCCTGCGGATTGGATAGTCCCACGATGCCGATGAATTCGCCCGTGGCCTTGAGCGTCGTCGCCCACGCACCCCAGCCACGCTCTGCGATGAGATGCTCGCAACGATCTGCGATTGCATCGCTTTCCTCGCGCACCAATGGTGCGGGAAAATATGCCATGACGATGGGATCGGCGTTGAGTGCTGCAAACGGCGCACGGTCCGCCGCCGTCCACTGTCTGAGCATGAGTCTCGGCGTCTCGAATTCAATCGGAGCCTTCATCGCCCTCATCTCACAGGTAGCTCCGCGATACTCGGTGTAATCGCGTTCCCGGCAATCCTGAGTTCGGCAACGGCAATGGGCAACTTGAAGCGCCGCGGGCCGGCACTGCCCGGATTCAAGTACAAAACACCATCGCGCTCCTGAATGCGCGGTCGATGTGAGTGGCCAGATACTACGGCGCTGACTCCCGCAGCTTTAGGATCGATGTCCAGGTGCGCAAGATCGTGTATCACGTACACGAGGACCTCGCCGAACTGGACGAGCTCTGTCTCTGGCAAGGCGTTGGCCCACGGACCTTTGTCGTTGTTGCCTCGTACGGCCGTTATTGGCGCGATGAGCGATAGTTCGTGCAGGATGTCCTGAGTTCCGATATCGCCAGCATGGACGATGTGGTTGCAGCCCCGTAGAAACATACTGGCCTCCGGCCTGAGGATGCCGTGGGTGTCAGAAATGACGCCAACGCGGAGCATGGGGAATCAGTGCCACGGTCTTCTCCGTCCTCATTTTGAATGGTCGCGCTCGGGACTGGCAAATCTGCGCTTCCGCGGGGAGTCCAGCGCGCGCGGGGGCCAGCCTGGCCCGAGGCGCAAATGGAATCGCACCGGGCCGGGGCTACTTGCACCGCCAGATTGATTGACGATCCTTCCCAATCGTAACGGTGCAGGTTTTATTGACGGGGATCCCGAGTACGCGCAAATTGGCAAGGCCTGTGAGTCTGGTCGGTGACTCTCGAGTCAACTGGACATCGATCACTTTCGTGCCACGATCGCTCAACCGAGCCCTGATGTCGTTCTCGATGTTGCTGACGTCCTTATCTGTGAAACCGCCACCAGATATAGTGCGAGTCTGCTCTATCCAGGTGCCCATAATTCCCCCGACCAGAGCCACCAGCACAACCACGATGGCGGGGACAACCAATGCCGGGCGGACGGGAAGGAGCAAGAGATTGACTCCCCCTGGGGCCTTGGGCGGTGGCCCAGCCGCAAGGGCTGTGCCGCAGTGTTTGCATGTAATCGCGGCGGACAGAATCTGCCTGGCGCAGTATGGGCATGCCTTTGTCGCTTCTGCCACAGTGCTTTCCTTACTGATCATCGGGTTCCTGCGTGCGGAAGCAGCTGCGCAAGAAACACCATTCAATCAGTGTAGTTTTCGCCGATTGATCTCTGACCGCCGTGCCGGGGTTCACAGATACCAAGACGCCATCCGGAGAGGCGACGCCGGTCAATTGCATTACCCTTGGGACTAAGAAGGGAGGAGCTAGGGGATAGTGCCCATGGCGTGAAGGTTCTTGCGCCAGCGAGCGATTTTGAGTTCACCCCCGTGGGTTGGTGCAACTTCCGGCCAGTCAGAGGATATCGGCGCACTTCTTCGGTCGGGGGCTTCTCGCCCTGACTGTATCGCTGGCGTGCGCCGCGCCACCACCGCCGCCCGTGGCTCCGGTGGTCCCGTCACGGATGACTACTTCGGCACTCAGGTGACGGACAACTACCGCTACTTCGAAAACTTTGAAGAATCCCCAGGTTCAGTGCGAGTCCGGTAAGATAGGCCTCAACGCGGAGTGACCCGACAGTCCGGCGAGCGTACGAGCGACAGGACGCGCCACTTCGGCGTCTTCGTGGGAATCGCTGTCGTCATTGCGAGTGCAGCGTTCCGGCAATCGGTTTCGCACGTCGAGGGATAAATCATGCACAAGCATCTGCTGACTCCGATCGCGCTGGTCGTTTGCGCTGTGCTCACCCTTTCCGGTTGCAGCAATTCCGGACAGAGCGCCAACCCGGGCGCATCGTCACGCGCCGCCTCCGCTTCGGCGACACCGGCGCCGACGAACGGCGCGGCCGTTGCCGCGCCGGCATCCAGCAAGGCGAGTCCCTCGGCCCAGCCGATCGCGTTCGACCTCGACGCCCAGTACAGCGCCTGCGACGACTTCGGCGACTACGTGAACGCAAAGTGGAATGCAGCGCATCCCATTCCTGCCGACCAGACGAGGTGGGGCGGCTTCTACATGCTGCGGGACCAAAGCCTCCAGGATCAGAAACATATCCTCGAAACCGCGGCGCAGGACGCGAACGACGGCACGGGCAGCCAGCTCGAACAGCAGCTCGGTAATCTCTACACGGCGGGAATGGACACCGCCACCATCGACAAGCTGGGCTACGACCCGATCAGGCCGAAGCTGGCGGCAATCGACGCATTGAGGACCCCTGCGCAAATTGCGGGCTTCCTCGACACCAGCTTCAACGACGGCAACGGCTACGTCTTCGACTTCGGCTCCGGTGCGTCATTCAAAGACGCAACCCAGCAGATCGGGTTCGTGAATCAGGACGGGCTGGGCCTGCCGACCCCCGAGTACTACCTGAGCCAGGACCCGAGCTACAGGAAGATCCGTGCCGAGTACGTCAGTTACATCGCCAAGGCGCTGCAGCTGGCCGGTACCCCGGAGGCTGCCGCCAAACCGCAGGCTGATCAGGTACTGGCGCTGGAAACGGATCTGGCCAAGGCCTCGCTTTCCCCAGCCGAGCTGCTCAATCCGAGCAACGAATTCCAATTCGTCACGATCGCCGAAGCCGACCGGATCACCCCGCACTTCAGCTGGGAGAAGTTCCTCGAGGCGCAGGGGGTCGCCGTCGGCAAGGGCTTATCGATGGCGCAGCCCAAGTTCATGGCTGAGTTCGATAAATTGCTCGCCAATGCACCGGCATCGCAGTGGCAGGCGTACCTGAAGTTCCACACCATCAGTGACGCATCGCCTGCACTGAGCGAAGCGTTCCAGAACAATCACTATGATTTCTACGATATGACCCTGGGTGGCCAGCCTGAGCAGAAACCGCGCTGGAAGCGCGTAGTGGGCATGGTGAACGACGCGATGGGTATGGGTCTGGGTCAGCTCTACGTCGCCCGGTACTTCTCGCCACAAGCCAAGACGCGCGCCGAACAGCTCGTCGCCAACATCCGCGCGGCCTTCAGGGAGCACGTCGAGCACCTAACCTGGATGAGCGAGGCGACCAAGCGGAGGGCGCTCGCGAAATTGGCGCTGTATCTGCCCAAGATCGGTTATCCCGACGACGGCGAGTGGCGCGACTGGAGCGGCCTCAAGATCCAACCCGGGCATTTCTTCGCCGACCTGCAGGCCGCGGCCAAATACAACTACCACTGGGACCTCAGCAAGATCGGAAAGAAGACGGATCGCAAGCAATGGCAAATGACCCCACAAACAGTCAATGCCTACTACGACGATTCGACCAACACCATCAACTTTCCAGCCGCGATCCTGCAGCCCCCATTCTTCTACGCGCACGGTGACGACGCGGTCAACTATGGCGGCATCGGTTTCGTGATCGGTCACGAAACCACCCACGGATTCGATAAGGACGGCAGCCAGTTCGACGGCCACGGCAACCGTGTCGACTGGTGGACCCGGCAGGACCGGGACAGGTTCGACAGGCTCACCGGTGAATTAGAGAAGCAATACGACCAATACGCGCCGATCCCGGGCAAACCGAACCTGCACGTCGACGGGAAACTGACGATCCGCGAGGACACCGCCGATCTTGGCGGCCTGAACATCGCCTACACAGCGCTGCAGAATGCGCTGCGGGCCAACCCCAAGGAAGCTGACGCGAGGATCGACGGCGAGACCCAGGACCAGCGCTTCTTCCTGAGTGCCGCCCGGATCTGGGAAGGGACCACTCGCGAAAAGACTGCCGAAATGTTGCTGAACGTGGACCCGCACGCGCCCGGCAAGATTCGCGCCTTCGCGTCGGCCTCGGACATGCCACAGTTCGCACAGGCGTTCCAATGCAAACCCGGCGACCAGATGGTGCGCACGGGCGCAAAGCTGGTGAAGATCTGGTAGCCCGCGCGGCGCTGGACCGGCTCCGCGACCGCGAGGGTCTGGATCGCCGACTGATAGGGGCACTGCTGCAGGGCCTTTGTGGTCAGAGCGCCGGTGACGGCCCATTGCCGCCGGTCGTCAACGACCGGTTCGAGGAAGCTACTGCGGCGACGAGGCGTCATCGGCTCGCGATGCCGCCGTCGTAAGAAACACGAGCGGTAGCTCCGGACGGCAATCAAGGATGCTGTCGTGCTCCGACTGGAAGCGCACTTCCAGTACCTGCGAGGGTGTGCTGAAGAAGTCGAGGAGCGCTGCGTCGCGCACTCGACGTGCTGCGTGTGACAGCGTACGCGTACCCGTCAATCCGATCCGCACTCCGCTAATGCTTCTCACGGATGCTCTGTGATTGGTCGGCTCGCTCGACGTCTCCCGATCGCCAACGAGCGAAGAAATCCAAAATAATGCGGGCTCCTCCAAAGCCATCCCCTGCACAATCTCGATGCTCATCGGCGGCGCAAGGTACGGTGGGCGGTACGACTCGGTCGCGAACGGTACGGATGATCCGTATGCCGGGACGCCGCCATAGACGATGCCGAATCGGCTGGCGCCTTCGGACCGCTTGGACCAGCGCTCCCAGAGACCTGTAGGGTAGACAGCATCGCTCGCCGCCTCGTCAGGATTCGTTACCCATAGCAATTCGAGCATGAAGTTGCCGAAGAAGAACCGCCGATTGGCGGTTCCCTGACCGGGATGGACGTTGGCCGAGCCCTCGACAAAGCCCCGCTCGACCAGCGCTGCAGCTTCCGGAGCACCCACGCTGCAGGTGATGAAGGCGTGATCCAAGTACAGAGCCACCGTGAGGTCCTTCCCTCCGCCTTGGCTTCCCAACGGTATCAGTCTACACGCACAGGCGATGTGCACCGCGGAGGGCGTGAAGACCGAGTCGCAATCCCGCGTGCGCAAAAGCAATTCGCCGCCGCCGCTGGCTACTGACCGCTTGGCGGTGCATCATTCTGTAGGAACCTGAGGGGCTGCATGCCCATGCCAGTGGCAATAATACTCGCACGGATTCTCTTCCTGGCCCTCTGGGTAATATGGGGGCTCTACTGGATTGTCGCTGCCCGGTCAGCAAAGCCGGTGCTCCGGCGCGAGCGCCTATTGTGGCGCGTCCTCTTTGTCGCACAGGCACTGCTAACTGCTGTCTTACTCGCGCCGGACCGATTGGCAGGTTGGCTGGGTGCGGACCTGATTGGCGGCGGATGGGCTCGCTACTGGATAGCGGTAGCAATCACCACGGCGGGCCTTGCGCTTTCGATTTGGGCGCGGCGGATATTGGGCGGAAACTGGAGCGGGTCGGTTACCCTGAAGGAGAATCACGAGCTTGTGAAGGACGGGCCCTATCGGTGGATTCGTCATCCGATTTATAGCGGCGTGCTCTTGATGATACTAGGGACTGCGCTCGCATCAGGTCGCGCACAGGGGTTATTCGCATTCGCAATCGCCCTAAGCGCTCTGTATCTGAGATCGCGCGCCGAAGAGCGCTGGATGGAATCGCAGTTCTCCGAACGCTACTCGGCCTATAGGAAGGCAAGCTGGGCTCTGGTGCCTTTCATCTTCTAGCCTTGGAAGGAGGATGGTATGTCCCAAGCCCGCAGTCGACCCACTGCCGGCCAATTTGCGAGGGGCACTCACATCGATCCGTCCGAGCAAGTCTCAGCGAGGATTGCCAGGCTCAACCCGAGCGGTATTCCAGAAGATCCCCCGGCTGGCATGCGAGCGCTGCGCAGATCTTGTCCAGCGTTTCGAAACGCACGCCCTTCACCTTGGATGACTTGAGCAGTGACACGTTGGCCTCAGTGATGCCGACGCGCTCTGCCAGTTCCTTGGAGCGCATCTTGCGTTTCGCGAGCATGACATCCAGATTGACCACGATCATCTAGACGATCCCCGCATTGTCGGAGGCGATGCGTCGGGCTTCCTCCATCACATAGGCAGCGATGATGGTGGGGATGCCAACGAACAGAGCACTCTCGAACCTGATAGCAATGCCGGGAAGAGCGCCGAGAAAATGGAAATGGATGACCCTCAGGAAGCCGTCCTTCATCCCGGATAGAACCAGCAGATAGACGGCAGCGATGCCGGTGAAAAAGGAGATGGTCAGCCAGAAGCCTGCGGCGCGCACGTGCGCGATGGGTTGGGCGGCAAAGATCTCGCCT
>Ga0335074_10006257_pt1 | contig 16520 bp, 15 predicted proteins | sample Lox_Sample_23_FD_206715 | JGI IMG/M metagenome (GOLD analysis project Ga0335074, IMG submission 206715) | Soil microbial communities from Loxahatchee National Wildlife Refuge, Florida, United States - Lox_Sample_2.3 | ecosystem: Environmental > Terrestrial > Soil > Wetlands | place: USA...
CTGCTCTGCAACCCGTGCGGCAGCAGCCGCACCACCGGCCCCTTCACGAAGCGGTGGAAGATCCATAAGGTGAGCAATGCAATTGGGAGAGTGAGAAGGAGAGCGCCCCGAATGGAGTGCCCAAACCGGCCATGCGGCCCTAGGTTGATGAAATATTCAAAGTCCGGCGCAAATGTGCCAATCACCAGCGCGGACATGATCAAACGTCGGCGGCGAAAGGGTAGCGCTGCGGCTGCGTGGGCAATAGTGAAAGGCACACTCCATTATGACGGCAGCAGGCCAATCCCCGCAAAACCGGCGAGACATGCCTACTCCATCCGCTCCCAATATTGCGTCCGCCCCAACAACGAGACGCCAACGAACCCCCTCACTCGCAACTTTTTTCCGCTATTCTCGAGCATCATCGAGCATCGATAAATCTTGCCGTTATGCGGATCGAGAATCCTCCCGCCTGACCACTCGTCTCCATCCTTCTTCATGTCCCACAGGATTCTCAGCCCGACTTCCGGCTTGTCCTTCAGATCGCCTGTGCAGTGCTTGCAGATGTGCTGCGGATTGTCCGGATCGCCATTCAGAATCTCTTCAATTTTCCCGAAAAACTTTCCATTCTCCTCCCAAATCCTGACCACCGACTTCGGCTTGCCCGTCGCATCATCGACCGTTCTCCACTTGCCCGCCGGAGAACTCTGCCCCGCCGTCGCTGCTGCCAACCCGCAAACCACAACTAAAACTCCGAAAAGCCAAAATCTCGAGCGCATTCAATCCCCCTATTCTTTCGCCACAAAACGGCGCAACTTCGGGATCGTAAAATTACGCGCCTAAACGAACCATCCATGCAGTGACGAAAGACACTCCAGGCGGTGATCGCCATCGCACCAGAGCAGCGAAGCGGCCAAGAAAGCAATCACGAGCGTAGATGGTCGTTGGTCGGTAGTCGCTCGCCAAGGCCAACGGCACGTGGTCGAACCGCCAACGACTAACGACCATCCCACAGCCGCGGCAAGACAGCCGGAACCCGCTCCCGATACTCCACAAAGGTCTGCCCAAATCGCTTCTCCAACTCGGCGTCTTCCATCCAGATCATTCCCGCTCCGGTCGCCATCGCAAATGCGGTCAGGGCCCAGCACACCACCAGCCCCGTCCCCAAGCTCCAGGCGGTCATCTCGCACAGATGCGCCAGATACACTGGATGCCGCACCCGCGCCCGAATTCCCGTCGTCACCAGCCGGTCATCCCGATGATTCGCCCGCACCTCCGGCAAGCCGCCCAACTGCGACCAGCTGAAATGCCCGCCCGCGTTCCGGTAAAGAAAAATTCCGGCGGCAAACAGCGCAGCCGCCGGAATCCACATCCACTCGGTCTCATACACCCGGACTCGCCACCACGGAACCGTCACGGCTCCCAGAACAATCCACATTCCGATCCACGCGGGAAGCAGAACGCGAAACGGCGACCGTCGGCGTGCCCGCCACCTCTCTGCCAGCGGATGAATCATGAACCAGAAAGTGGGAATCGTGGCATACACAACGCAAGCCACCCAGCCGATATCGCGCACAACCCTCATGGGCTGATTCTATAGCGGTGACCCAGCCCGGTTTGGCCGCGCTTTCGTTAACCTGTTATGACTCAGTCGCCTCCAGTCCGTCCCGCCCTATGCCGCTTGGCAACCGTGCGGCGGGGGAGTAGCATCAGGCACCCGAATTTTATCTCCGAAGGAGTCCAGCCATGGTTTTGGGGATGAGTCTGCAATCGTTCACTCTGCTTCACGTCCTGATCAGCCTTGTCGGAATCGCTTCTGGCTTTGCAGTTTTGTACGGATTTTTCGCAGGGAAACGCCTCAACTCATGGACCGTGGTGTTCCTCACCACCACCGCGCTGACTAGCATTACCGGTTTCCTTTTTCCATTCAAAGGAATCACTCCTGGAATCAAGATCGGAATCCTGTCCTTGGCAGTGCTGGCGATCGCAATTGTCGCTCGCTACTCCATGCACCTGAAATGGCGGAAAACTTACGTGATTAGTGCATGCGCAGCCTTGTACTTCAACGTATTCGTTTTGGTCGTGCAGTCATTTGAAAAAGCGCCGGCACTACACGCGCTCGCTCCGACACAGAAGGAGGCGCCCTTCGTAGTCACCCAGATTGCGGTTTTTGTTCTCTTTGTGGTGGTGACGGCAATGGCCGCCAGTAAGTTCCGTCTTGCGCCAACGATGCCTGCAGAATCGGCGCCGAGAGCGAAAGCTGCCTGAGTTTCCGCGAAGACCGGTTGCGGCAACGCGTCGGCACCGCACCGGACTGTGCCGCTATTCTCGAGGGCTCGACATCCTGCAACCGCTGCTCTCGCGGCATCATCCATTCCTGAGACTCGCAATTGAGGAATCGCTCCCATGCTCAAAGTCAACGTTGCGGAAAAATTCTCGAAGATCCCGGAGTTCTACAAGCCGCACATCGCCGGAGAACTCAACGGACAAATGGTCAAGCTTGTCAAAGCCAACACGGAGTTTCTCTGGCATCATCACGACCACGAGGACGAACTCTTCTTCGTCGTCAAAGGCCGATTCCGCATGGAATACCGCGACGAAGACTCCCGCGAGCATCAGGAATGGATCGAGCCCGGCGAATTCATCATCATCCCCCGTGGCATGGAGCACAAACCCGTCGCCGAAGAAGAATGCTGGATCCTTCTCTTTGAACCCGCCTCCACACTCAACACGGGCAACGTAGTCAACGAGCGCACCCAGCACGAACTCCAGCGTGTCTGAGAATGTCGCCGGCCTCATCGCGCGAGGTCTCCGGGAAAAAGGTCTGGCGTCATCCCGAGTGAAGCCGCTTTTCAGGCGGAGCGAAGAATCTCGTCAGTGAAGCTTGGTGTCCTTCGTGTTTGCTTTTTGCGTTTAAAATCCTTACAGATGGAAATCACCCTCTACTCCGCCTTCTGGTGCCCGGACTGCCGCGAAGCGAAGCGCTTTCTCGCCCGCCACAACATCGCCTTTAAGGAGATTGATATCGAGACTACTCCCGGCGCCGCCGAAGAGATCATCCGCCGCACCGGCAAGCGCTCGATCCCCCAACTCGTCATCGACGGAGAATGGTTTCAGCCTTATCGTCCCGGCAAAGGAATCCTCTATGAGGAGATCTCCGCCCGCCTCGGCATCAAAAATCCCTAGCAAGATTTTTCACCACGGAGACGCGGAGTCACGGAAAGTAGAAGGGGGAAAGCATTTTCGGACTTCGAGGGCGAGTCGTTCGTCAAGCGATCCAGATCATGCAAAGTCAAAATACTTTTCACAACGCCCCGATCGGCTCCGTGTGTCCGTGGTGAGTCAGACCCCACCTTCGTGCCATCCCTCCGCGGTCATGATTCCAATCGCACCTTCGTTCCTATAACCCCCGTACATCCCCTTCGGTACCGTGGAAAACCCGCGCCAGTCAAGGGAAGATAGCTCTCCCAGCAGGAAGAAACGACTGGGTTGAGGTTCAGATCGTCACCCACGACCATGGCCGAAAATCAGATCAACGATTCCGTACCCAGCGAACCCGACCCCTCATCGAACCCCCAACAGGAATCGAACGTTTGTGACAGCTGGACGCAGCTTATCCAGGGCGTGCTCGGTGTCGTGCTCCTCCTCGGCGCTGTTTCCATGGTCTTCTATTACGGACCGCTCGCCGTCCAGGGAGTTCCGCCCGACGACCTGCAAAAGCAAGTTCACGATCTGACCGCCCAGGTTGAGCAGCTCAAGCAGGAAGAGTCCATGCCCGCGGTTGTGCTCAACCGCTATCGAAATTCCATTGGATACATCTACGGCGTCTACGATGTCGGATTCCCCAATCAGCGCCCTGACATTCGCGCCCGAGTTTCCGGCACCGGATTCCTGGTCGGCAACGATCTCGTCGCCACCAATCGCCACGTCGCTCAGCCGTGGTACGGAGATCCCGATGCCGAAAAGCTCATCGAGCAAGGAGCCATTCCCTCGCTCGAAAGCCTGGTCATCTTTTTTCCGAACTCTCCGACGCCCGTGAATCTGTCGCCTGCGTCCGTTTCGAAGACCTCTGATCTCGCAGTCCTGCGCGCGCAAAACTCTGCCTTGGTTCGCAGCCTCGCTGTTGTGCCTCTGGCGCAATCGCCGGGCACTCCTGGACAACTCGTCACCGTCATCGGATATCCCATGGGCATTGCCGGCATGGTCGCGAAGTCTCCGACTGGAATTTACGAGCGCCTTGCCGACCGTCACAACGACATCAGCGCCGCTAGCGAACTCGCCGCGCTCTCTCTGATTCGTCCTTCGACCACCTGCGGACATCTCGGCGACGTTGTGGGCGACAAGCTCATTTATGACGCCCCCACCGCCCACGGCGGCAGCGGAGGTCCCGTCTTCAACTCCCGCGGCGAAGTCATCGGTGTTAATTCAGCCTATATGGACGGCTTCACCGGAGGCACTCTCGGCGTGTCGGTAGAATCCCTCAGACCGCTGTTGCACGAAGCGCAAACGTCCCGGTAGCTTGGACAAAGGATCATCCGCTTCGTTGTCATTTTCGCGGTGTCACGGTACCCTCGATTAGTTCCAATCCGCATCTATTCATCCGAAAGCAAGATTTATTCGAATGCCGCGCGTCTACAAGACCATTCTCCCGAGAATACGTAAATCCTTGCGCGATCGCGGACTAATCACGACCTTACGCCGAAGTGTGTTGCTGCCCTTCCATGTTGTGAAGGAATATCGCGACGCAAAGAAACTGCGCCCAGGCAATTACAAGAGTGAATTCGATCGCGCTTACGACGTTGAGACCGACGGCGAATACGACGGCTGGACTTATCTTTCTGACTTGGATATCGCCAGCCCCAACTGGATTGACGCCAATGACTATCACGGAATTGAGCCAGAGCGTTTTCGCATGGTCCTGGCAAGTCTCAATATCGCTTTCGACAATTACACCTTTGTGGATTTCGGATCAGGAAAAGGCCGGGCGCTTCTACTCGCCTCCGAATTTCCCTTCAAGGAGATTATCGGATTGGAATTCTCGAGCGAGCTACACGTGATTGCAGAAGCGAACATGCAGCGTTATCGCTCTGGAACTCAGAAATGCAAGAATATTCGATCCATCAACATGGATTTCACGGCCTTCGATCTTCCGTCCGGGCCCGCCATTCTCTTCTTTTTCGATCCTTGCAAGCAGCGAGTTCTCGAACAAGTGGTCTCCCGAATTGAGAGCGCGTTATCGAGCAGGTCGGGGCCGCTCTTCATCGCCTACGTCGCACCAAGATCCGAGACATTGAGGATCTTCGATTCATCGCGATTCCTGAAAGTGGTCTTCCGAAATCCGGAGTTCAGATTCGTCATCTACGAAGCCGCACCGGCTCCAGCCTAGTCCGTTGTTGCACGTCCCCGCACCGAGCTCAAAGGGTTTAAAGTATTCCCGATGCGCCAATCATCCGTCTTCCTCAGTTCATTTCTTCTCGTAGTCCTTGTCGGCCTCAGCCAGACTCCCAACCAATCCACGCCCTACTGGGCTTACGCGATCAACCCGCTGTCCGACACGATGCCCTCCAAGCCGGACACCTCACTGCACCACGTTCCCCGCAGCGACAAAGCCTTCACCGTCGCCCAAACTCGAGACCTGTTCAATCCCCCCGACTGGCATCCGTCCGGACATCCTCCGATGCCCGACGTTGTCGCCCACGGACGAAAGCCCGACGTTTATGCCTGTGGCTACTGTCATCTTCCCAACGGCGAAGGACGCCCCGAGAACGCTACGCTTGCCGGACTGCCTGCCTCGTACATCCTTCGCCAAATCGCCGACTTCAGGAGCGGCGCGCGCAAGACCTCCGAGCCGCGTCACTTGCCGGAAGTGACCATGGTCTCGATCGCAGGCAAGGCTGCCGATACGGAAGTCCAATCCGCCGCCCAGTATTTTTCGGAGATCCATCCCAAGCCTTGGATCCGCGTCGTCGAAACGGCCAGCGTTCCCCAAACGCACGTCGCCGGATGGATGCTGGTCCCTACCCTTCCGCCGGCCGCCGAGCCCATCGGGCACCGCATCATCGAAATTCCTGAAAATCTCGGGCTGACAGAACTCCGCGACGATGATTCCGGATTCATCGCCTACGTTCCCGAAGGCAGCCTGCAGAAAGGGAAGTCGCTCGTCGTCACCGGAGACAATGGCAAGACCGTCCCGTGCGCCAAGTGCCATGGCCCAGGACTTCGCGGGAGCGGCAACGTCCCCCCAATCGCTGGACGCTCTCCTAGCTACATTGTCCGCCAGCTCTATGACATCCGCTCGGGAGCCCGTTCCGGCACGCTCTCGCAACAGATGCGCCGCCAAGTGCGCAATCTGGAACTCGACGATATGATCGCGATAGCCGCTTTCGTCTCGGCCCGAAAGCCCTAAGAAGCGATTTGGTAGGGGAGGAGGCATTCCTCCGTACGCGCCCGAAACGGCGCGTGCGGTCCCCCTAAGCGATGAGCGGTGCACCGGCAACCGAAAGAGCTTTGTAGTGTCTCCTCATCGCTCACTGTGCACCGCAGCCCAAAAAAAATCTCGCCGGCGGGAGCGGCCACCGGCGAGCACTGGCATTAACTCTTCTTTAAACAGCTGCAAGGAGCGTAAAGAAGCTGCATCCCCCTTTTTTGGTGCAGCTCCTCGCACCCTTGCTTAAAGTGATGGAATATTAGAGTTTCCCTTACAGAATCGCACTAGGGTATATTCTGTAGTTACCCCTCCAGACCTCACCCGAAAGCATTAGTCCCCCTGGATCGGCCTCTCAAGCTTCCGGGCCTTTCTGCAATTCCTGTGCGACTGCTGTGGATATTCCTCCCACCTTTCGCCCGAAGTTCGCCCGCGTTTTTCGTCCCGAAATGAAAAACTGCCGTTCCACGCGCCTCTCACATCTCCTTGTATCGTCCATCTGCGGCGGGAAACCGACAAAATTCCTGGACATCATTTTCCTCAATTGCACCAAAAATACTGAATTGACCCCGGAGAGTTTCGCTCGTACAGTCACCTTCGCCTCACACAAAAAAGCTGCCGGTTCCAAGTCCCGTAAGGCAAAAAAGAATCGGCAGTGAAGTCGTAGTCTCAGCAGCAAAAGCAATAGGTCATATCGCCATGAAATCCCCGGAATGGAAGACGTACCGCACTCGGTTCCTTGTCAAAGCAAAACAACTCACCTCGACGCTGAGCTTTACCGACCATCTCGGCCGCCAGCACTGCGGCCGCCGCGGTGATTATCTCGTCGAATCTTTCGATGGCGTGCTCAGCATCGCCCCACGCCAGATTTTTGAGGACATCTACGTCGCGATGTTGGCAAATGAAACCTGCAATCCCGATTCTAGCCAAAACGAAAACAATTCCCAGGCCGCGTTCCAGCCAGAAGACGCCCTTCACCTTCGTGATCTGCAGATCGAACCGCTAAAAATTGAAACCGTGCGCGGCACCTTTCATGCCAAGGCCAGTAATCCACTCCAGCCGGAATCTCATGGATCGTCGCGCGTCCGCCGCAAGTCGCCGCAGCCGGTCCGCGAGACCTCTCCACGGATCAGCCTGATGTAGGCAGTTTCGAGTTTCAAGTTCGAGCGCTAGGGCTACACAGCTATGGAGGTTCCTCGTTCTCGAAACTCGAAAACTTGAAACTTTGAGCTGAAACTAGAAACCCGAAACCTGAAACTGTAGTTTGTGTGGAAAAAAAGGCACCGTCCCCGCACCAAGCCCGTCATTGCTAGGGATACAACCTATTGTGTTTCCCTCTTGACAGGCCCAATAAGCAGGAGTAATTTTGCAATCCCAAGCAGGAAATTTCACCCCACGGGAATGGGGCTGGAATTCGAGAGGTGATACAAATCCTGTGGGACGGAACGAGCCAGAGGTGACTCGGCCACCGCAGGCGGGAAGGGTGAAGGTGCCCGGGTCTGGATCCGTAAAGCCCGGTGCCCCAAGCCTTTAGAGTTGAGTGAAGTTCAGCCTTCGGTCTTCTGGAAGCCGAACGCCGGAAGACCGAAGCCGACTTAAAAGGTTACTGGAATCTGCATGACCGACGCGAAAGCCCAGTGTCAACCAAGGGTTTTGCGAAAGCTGGAAAGCGGAAGCCAGAAGCCGAAGTAATGCGGTGGCCGTTCCCCGTCCTCCCCCGGGGTACGACAGCAGCGCAGCAGGCCGGCAGTAGCAATCAGTATCTGCCCGACAATCGATGAGGAAACTTCCTTGTCTTTGCCGTGGCAACCGAGTCCAGGAGCCCGAAATGGAAGGTTTAACGAGTCTCGTCTCCGAATCCCTTGCGCGCCATGGGTTCGATCGTCCTCTCGACTATCGTCGCCTCAAGTGGTCCCGCTGGTTCCGCTGCGAATCGCATCACAGTCTTCTATTTGTGCCGAGCAAGCCGGGAGTTTTCGCCGTAGCCGAAGAAATCCTGAGTGCGGGGACGGAGAATCCGGAATCCGAAGCCCGCCGCATGCTAGCGGTTTCCCAATTTTATGAGGCCGATGATATGGCCTATGTACTTGACCGTATGCTGTCGCGCCAGCACCCGATGCGCACCCGCCTCGAGTCCGGACGCTATTTTATTCGCTTTGTCGTTATCGAGGAGGCCTCCCAGCGCCGCAGCATCGCGAGCGCGCTTAATCAATGGATTGCCAACTCCGCCGAGAAGCCAACCGGCATCGGCCCGCACTTCGCCAGTTCGTTGGAACTGACCCCGGCCGCAGAAGAGAATCGTATGGGAACGGCCGCTTTGGCTGTCCAGGGAAGCGAAGCGAGTGTAAACGCCACCCTATCTGCGACTCCGCCCGCAACCTCCGGAGCCGCCACCAACATAAATTGTCCGTCCCCGTTCCCCTCCGGCTTTTAACCCGGACTGGAACGAGGAGCCGCAAGGGGCTGAAAAGCCGGGAATTGGCGAATGATCCGCATCCGACAACGGCTTTAGCCGTGCCGGAAGATTTGAACTGATACTGCGGCTTTAGCCGCTGCAAAGCTCGACCCGATCCCGTGCCAAGCGCTCGAATCGGCCTTGGTTCCATAGAATCTAATTAGGAGAGTCCCCGATGCCCGAACTCAAAACCCAAACCGCTACGACCGCCGCTCCGTCGGTCCCCACGCAGGCTCCTGCGAAGAAGAAGGCCCCAGGCCTTTCCTTCCGCCGCCTCTTTACCAAACCGGGCGTCTCTCCTTATGACGAAGTCGAATGGGAATCCCGCACTGCCGCGATCACCGATACTCACGGCAACGTAATCTTCGAGCAGAAGGACGTTGAAGTCCCGAAAGACTGGTCCATGACGGCGACCAACATCGTCGCCTCGAAATACCTGCATGGCAAGCTCAACACGCCCGATCGAGAGACCGGAGTCCGCCAGCTCGTTTCCCGCGTTGCTGAAACCATCCGCGACTGGGGACATGCCCAGGGCTACTTCCGCACTGCTGATGACGCTGTGACGTTCCACGATGAGCTGGTGCATATCCTCGTTCGCCAGTACGCCGCCTTCAACTCGCCCGTCTGGTTCAACGTCGGATGCGACCGCATCGAGCCCAACTCCGACGGGCAGAGCTGGCACTGGAATGCGGCCAAGCAGCAGGTCGAATTCGGCCTAACCGGATACAGCAAGCCACAGTGTTCCGCCTGCTTCATCAACTCGGTGAAGGATTCGCTCGACTCGATTCTCACGCTCGCCAAGACCGAAGGCATGTTATTCAAGTGGGGCAGCGGCACGGGAACGAATCTTTCTCCTCTGCGCGGATCGACTGAGACTCTTTCCGGCGGAGGCACCGCCAGCGGCCCGCTCAGCTTCATGAAAGGATTCGACGCCTTCGCCGGCGTCATCAAGTCCGGCGGCAAGACGCGTCGCGCCGCGAAGATGGTCATCCTCAACGTCGACCATCCGGACATCATGGACTTCGTCGAGTGCAAGATGAAAGAAGAAGCCAAGGCGCATGCGCTCGTCGCCATGGGATACGACGGCTCGCATCCTGACTCCGACGCCTACAGTTCCATCTTCTTCCAGAACGCGAATAACTCTGTCCGCGTGACCGACGATTTCATGTATGCAGTCGTTCGCGACACCGATTACTCGACGCGCAGCGTGACCGATCATTCCGTCGTGCAGACCTATAAAGCGAAAGATCTTCTGCACAAAATTTCGGAAGCCACCTGGCATTGCGGCGATCCCGGCATGCAGTACGACACGACGGTCAACCGCTGGCACACGTCGAAGAACACCGCCCGCATCAATGCGTCGAATCCTTGCAGCGAATACATGTTCCTCGACGATTCCGCTTGCAACCTCGCGAGCCTGAATCTTCTGAAGTTCGCGCCCAACGGCACGTTCGACGTCGAGGCCTATCGTCACGCGGTCGATATCCTGATCACCGCGCAGGAAATTCTGGTGGACAATGCCGGATATCCCACGCAAGCGATCATGGCCAACTCGCACGACTATCGTCCGCTCGGACTCGGCTATGCGAACCTGGGCGCACTACTGATGGCCGCCGGGCATCCCTACGACAGCGACGCGGGTCGTGACTATGCCGCCTGCGTCACCGCCATCATGTGCGGCGAGGCATATCTGCAAAGTAGCCGCATCGCCGAACAATGCGAGCCACTAGTCCCGGCCACCGAACCAACAAAGAAGACTCTGGCGGAAACGAACCTTGGTTCCAACACCATGCCCGGCGGAGCCTGCCCTGGCTGGTACATCAACCGCGAACCGTTCCTCGATGTAATCCGCATGCACCGCGCCAGCGTGAACGGCATCAATAAAGGAAACGTCCCAACCAATCTCTACGAATCCAGCAAGCAGTGCTGGGACGAAGCCCTGCAGCACGGCGAAAAGCACGGCTACCGTAACAGCCAGGTAACAGTGCTAGCCCCAACTGGAACCATAGGTTTCATGATGGACTGCGACACTACTGGTATCGAGCCGGATTTGGCGTTGGTGAAATATAAGAAGCTGGTCGGCGGCGGGATGATCAAGATCGTGAACAACACCGTGCCTACGGCTCTGTTCAAGCTTGGTTATACGCATGAGCAGACGGACGCGATCGTCAGCTACATCGATGCTACGGGGACGATCGAGGGCGCGCCGCACATTAAAGACGATGATCTTGCGGTGTTCGATTGTTCGTTCAAGCCGGCGAAGGGGACGCGGTCGATCCACTATACCGGGCATCTGCGGATGATGGCGGCGGCGCAGCCGTTTATCTCCGGGGCTATATCGAAGACCGTCAATCTTCCTGAGAACGCGACCATCGATGACATCATGGACGCGTATCTGCAGGCGTGGAAGCTTGGGCTGAAGGCGGTCGCGATTTATCGCGACGGCTGCAAGAAGTCGCAGCCGCTCTCGGCTGCCGGAACGAAGACGGCGCAAGCAGGTAACGCGACGGCAGCTGCTTCGTCTGCTCAGGCGGTTGTCGTGGAGGAAGAAGATCTCAACGCTCCTCCGCGCGCCATGCGGCACAAGCTGCAGGAAGAGCGCGCCTCGATCACGCACAAGTTCAAAGTCGGAGATCACGAAGGCTACGTCACGGTCGGGCTCTATCCGAATGGCGATCCTGGCGAACTGTTCGTGAAGATGGCGAAGGAAGGATCAACGGTCAGCGGCTTGATGGACAGCTTTGCGCTCGCCGTTTCGCTCGCATTGCAGTACGGAGTTCCGCTGCGAACGTTCTGCGAGAAGTTCGCTCACACGCGTTTCGAGCCGAGCGGCTGGTCGGGCAATCCGGACATCGGATACGCCAAGTCGATCATGGACTACATCTTCCGCTGGCTGCAGTTGCGGTTTCTGACCGGCCAGCAGCAGATGCTCTTCGAAAATCTCAGACTGAAGGCGAGTCCTGAGTCCCGAGTCCTGAGCCCTGAAACTCCGGAGACCAGCACGCAAGAACCGCTCTCGCCTCGCGACTCATCGCCACGGGCCGGCTCTGTCCACGCCGCCGACGCACTGTCGAGCATCGTGGATCTCGGAGACGCTCCGACTTGCAGCTTCTGCGGCAGCATCATGACCAGAAACGGCAGTTGCTACCGCTGCATGAGCTGCGGCAGCACGAGCGGGTGCTCCTAATCAGGGCGGAATTCGGTAGCACGACGTGGTGATGATGATCGGTCGTCACCCCCCTGTAGGAGTATGACGAAGGTGTCCAAGACGAGATGAGCAATGTCTACTAGTGAGTAACCCGTCATCGAGTGTCGAGGCGGAAACAGATTCCAGGTAGTGAAAATCAGAAGCCCCACCCTCTCGCGGGAAGCGTGAGAAAGGTGGGGCGTTTTTGTTTTTTCGTCCTAGATTCTTCCGTTAGTGGTTCTGGGCGGTCTCCTTGGCATTTTGGACCGCGTTCACGAAGTCGCGGGCTTCAGCGTTCGGGGCTTTGACATTGCCTTCGAGGATGTCCTTGAAGGAGATCTCGTGGCCGTACCACTCTTTGGTGGCCTTGTTGTCCTGCTGGAGTTCGGCTCCGTTCAGGGAGGCGCCAATGAAAGCGCCTTTGCTGCTGGAGTAAGTGAGAACTCCGGCTTTATATCCGGCATCGGCGGAGGCGGAGCGGCCGACTGGCCCGGCGGCGGCGGAAATGTCGGCGCCAAGCTTAATGTGTCCTTTGAGCAGGTCGGTCATGCCCTGGTCATTCATGATGAACATGACTAGGTCAGTACTCTTGCCGCCGATCTGCGGGCCCCAGCTAACGCCGGAAACCGAGAAGGGGGCTGGAGCGCTCCAGACATTGTCGGCGTTCTTGCAGGTGGCGACGCCGGTCCCGTGCTCGCCTCCAACGATGAAGGCTCCTTTAATGAGTTTGGGAATCACGGCGACACACTTGGCGCCTTCGAGGACGTTGTTGGGCACGCCCTTATCGGGAGCGACACTTGTGATGTTTTGGATAGTTTCGGTGGCGCGCTGAAGTTCGGACGGGTTGCTGCCGTTCTCGTCGGACGATTTCGCTTGAGCGAGCGTGAATGCGCCGAAGCAGAAGAGCAGCAGGGTAACTAGAAATTTCCCTGGGATTCGTGACATTGTTTGCGACCTCCGGGGATTCGATTCGCATTAGGCGCAGAGGGTTTGCGTGGCGACGGAATCGCGGCAGGAGTACAGCATTGGCTGTAAGGGGAAAGCTGCAGAATCCAATGCCTTCAACGCACCAGGCACTAAAGGCGCCGAGGATTGCTGAGTATTCTGTAGGCTATTTTTTCTTTCTCTTGCCAGATTTCGTTGGTGCCGATTCTGTTCGCCGGTCCTTATTAGGAAATACACGGGCGAAGATCTTACCCACGTTTTTCAGCTGGCGCGGGAGATCGAAGGCATATTCGATGGTCTTGCGCGGGACACGGCTAGTGATTTCTTTGTCGGAGAGGACGAGGTCGTGGAAGTTGAGGCCTTCCTTCCATGCGTGCATGGCGTGCGACTGGACCATGCGGTACGCGTCTTCGCGGCTCACGCCGTGTTCGACGAGGTCGAGGAGAAGTTGTCCGCTGAAGATGAGGCCGCGCGTGGACTCGAGATTGGCGCGCATGCGGTCGGGATAAACGAACATCGTGTCGATGATGTTGGCGGTCTTGGTGAGCAGGTAGTCCGTGAGCGTGGTGGAGTCGGGAAGGACGACGCGCTCGACGGAGGAGTGCGAGATGTCGCGCTCGTGCCAGAGGGCGACATTCTCGAATCCGGCCTGGGCGTTGGAGCGGACGACGCGTGCCAGGCCGCTGATCTGCTCGAGGGTGACAGGGTTGCGCTTGTGCGGCATGGCGGAGGATCCCTTCTGCTTTTCGCTGAAGAACTCCTCGGCTTCGCGGACTTCGGTGCGCTGAAGATGGCGGATCTCGGTGGCGATCTTGTCGAGTGTGGAGGCGATGACGGCGAGCGTGGCGAGATAGTGCGCGTGACGATCGCGCTGGATGACTTGGGAAGAGACGGCTGCGGCTTTGAGTCCAAGACGGGCGCAGATTCTTTCTTCGAGTTCGGGCGTGAGATGGGCGAAGATGCCGACGGCTCCGGAGAATTTTCCAACGCGCATGTCTTCGGCGGCGGCGAGGAAGCGGGCGATGTTTCGCTGCGTTTCGGAATACCAGTTCGCGAGCTTGAATCCGAAGGTGATGGGCTCGGCGTGAATGCCGTGCGTGCGTCCGACCATGGGAGTGTCTTTGAACTCCCAGGCGCGGCGTTCGAGAACTTCGGCAAGGCGCTGGAGATCCTGCGCGATGACCTCGTTGGATTGGCGGATCAGAAGGGCCTGCGCCGTGTCGACGACATCGTTGGAGGTGAGTCCATAATGGAACCAGCGGGCGTGCGGGCCGACGATTTCGGCGACTGCGGTGGTGAAGGCGATGACGTCGTGGCGGACCTCGGCCTCGATTTCGTGGATGCGCTCGACGCGGAAGTCAGCGCGTTCCTTGATGGCCCTGGCCGCGTCTTTGGGGACGAGTCCGGCTTCGGCGAGGGTTTCAGTGGCGGCGACTTCGACGGCAAGCCATGTGCGGAAGCGATTTTCGTCGCTCCATATGCGGGCCATCACAGGGCGCGTATAGCGCGGGATCACGGTTGGGCTCCTGTCCGATGTGGACTAAGGATTTTAAATGCTGGGGCGGAAAATCGGCTAGAGCTCGGATTTCATCTCGGAGGCACGGAGGAGGATTCTTGCGGAAAGACACGGCGTCACTTCGCTCCGCCGGACGCGCGAGGCGGTTGTCGCTACCAAAAAACATTCGACCACAGAGGCCATCTTTTTTCCTCTGTGGTCGATTTTTCAGCGCTGGTTTGGGGAACGCTATTTCAGAGCATCGCCCGTCTTTTCGGCGCCCTTCTTGACGTCGTGGCCTGTGTCTTTCACGCCCTTCTTCATGGCGCTGCCAGTCTTTTTTGCCGCAGTGTCTGTTTTGTGCGCGGCCCTCTCGGTATCTTTCGTGGCAGTTTTCGCACCCTTCTTCGTGTCTTTGGCCGCGGTCTTGGTGCCCTTCTCCGTATCCTTCATCGCGGTCTTCGAAGCGTGACCTGTTTTCTTCGCCGCGGTCTTCGTATCTTTGGTCGCGGTCTTGGCGCCCTTCTTGGTATCTTTGGTGGCCGTTTTGGTCGCGTCCTTCATTTCGGTGCCGACGCCTTTTTTGTCGGCGCTGCCCGAGTCCTGCGCGATCATGAGTGGAACGGCCAACAACAAAACGCCCGCAAGTATCCCTGCCAGCTTTGCTTTCATAGGCTTCCTCCTTCGAGTCGACTAAGGGTCATAGGAGTATGGCGCAATCCGGGAGGCGAGTGCAATGTGGAATTGGGACATACTGATTTTGTAATTTGGTAATCGGGGTAATTTTAGAAATTGAGTAATTGGGAAATTGAGTGCTGACGCAGGCTTCGGTCGGTCATTTCTCGGCGCGCCAGGGATTTTCAATTACTCAATTGCCAAATTCCCCAATTACTCAATGATGTCAGCTTTCCCGTTCTTCTTCGAGGGCTGTGAGCATTTCTTCTTCGACGTCCCACTTTTTGAGGATGGCGAAGATTGTCCGCATGGCGAAGCCTGCGCGCGCTAGTTGGCGGAAGATACGGGCCGCTTCTTTCTGATCCTTTGGTTTCTCCAGGCGCTTCTTGCGCAGATATTCACGGGCCTGCTTTTCTTCGTTGACTCCACTGTACGCAGCCTCCACTTCTTTCTCGATGACGGAGGCATGCACGCCGCGCGTCTTGAGTTCGGTGATCACGCGCCCGCGGCCAAATTTCTGTCCGTCGCGGCGCATGCTTGAATAATAGGCCGCGTATTTGGAGTCGTTGAGGTATCCCTGATCTTTCAGACGGCGGATGACGAGTTCGACAAGAGTGACGGCATAATCGGACTCCGGATCTTCGATTCGGGCGCGCATCAGCCGCTTCAACTCAGCTACAGTGCGCATGCGGCGGGCCAAGGCTCCGACGGCGTATTCGTAGAGTTCGTCCTCAGAGTAAGTCTTTCGCTTGGGACGCGAGAAGGACATCAACTAACAATACCAGTTCTCACGAACACACATGAATACCGCCGAGGACGCAGAGTACGCGGAGGAGGATTAGATAGAAAAAGTCCCCTCGCAACAGGTTTTCCTCTTGCATCATTTGATCGGGATTTTCTTTTTTCCTTCTTGCGTACTCTGCGTTTTCGGCGATATTCATTTTTCCAAGAAGAAAGGGCGCGATTGCTCGCGCCCTCATTGAAACCTTGAAACCCTGAAACCCTGAAACCACTTAGCTTCCTATCTTCCGCCGAAGCCTGCGGACTGCATGGATTGGCGGGAGATGTCGGCAGTTGAAGCGATGCCCTGCATACGCAGCTTGAAGTCGTCGGCGTTAGAGGCATTGTCGAGTGCCGTTTCGTAGTTGATTAGGCCGGCCTGGAAGAGATCCCAGAGCGACTGGTCGAAGGTCTGCATGCCGTATTGCGAGGTGCCGGCCGAGATCGCGTCGCGAATGGAGCGCGTCTTTTCCGGAACCAGCACGCATTCGCGGATGTACGCGGTATTGATCATGACTTCGACTGCCGGTACGCGGCCTTCGGCATCGCAGCGGCGGACCAGTCGTTGGCTGACGATGGC
>Ga0335074_10006258_pt1 | contig 16518 bp, 13 predicted proteins | sample Lox_Sample_23_FD_206715 | JGI IMG/M metagenome (GOLD analysis project Ga0335074, IMG submission 206715) | Soil microbial communities from Loxahatchee National Wildlife Refuge, Florida, United States - Lox_Sample_2.3 | ecosystem: Environmental > Terrestrial > Soil > Wetlands | place: USA...
CAGCTTGCCTACACCTCCCCCGAGGTTGACGTTGATTCGGGGTGGGCGGATTTCGAGCTGATTATTTTTCGTCCCCCCCAGGATGACTGATTGCCCCTCACCCATCACCTCCCCTAAGTAGTTGATTTTGCTGTAGTCAGTTGGCCGCCAGTGTGCCGCCGGTGTGCCAACTTTCGGAGGAGCGTTTTTGTCTCGTCGTCTCGGACAAATCGTCAGCCGTGGCCGGCGCCGCTGGCTCGTCCGCGTCTTCCTCGGCCGCGATCGCGATACCCGTAGGCGCCGGTACCACAACCGCACCGTCCACGGCACCGCTCGCCGCGCGCAGGAGTACCTGACGAAAATGCTGCGCGAACGCGACCTGGGCCGCGGCCTCGAGGGATCCGAGATTACGCTCAATGAATTTCTCGATCGCTGGCTCAAGACCGCTGCGAAACCGAAACTCCGGACCAAGAGCTACCGGAGCTACGAGAGCCTTATGCGGCGTTACGTCCGACCCGTCTTGGGCGAAAGGATACTCTCTGCGATCAAACCGCTCGATCTGCAGGACGCCTACCAACAGCTTGTCAATCGCGGGCTGTCCTCTCGCACGGTCCGCTACACCCATTCCGTTCTGCGCTCTGCCATACGCCAAGCGATTCGTTGGCGGCTACTGTTGCAGGATCCGACCGACGGTGCTCAGCTGCCGCGGCTCGGCCGTCGCGAGATGCGTGTGCTCACTGCAGAACAGTCCAGGATCTTGTTGTCGGCTGCACTCAAAACTCACTACGGACCGGTTTTTGCAGTCGCTCTCACTACCGGCATGCGTCCATCGGAATACCTCGGGTTGAAATGGCAGGACATAGATTGGGATCGAGGTACTGTCAGTGTCGTGCGAACCCTGGAGAGGTCAGCAGGCGGTTGGCGTTTTGCGGAGACGAAGCGAGCGCGCAGCCGACGCGTTATTAAATTTCAGGATTGGGTGCTCGAAACGCTCAAGAATTTGCGGGCAAGAACGACCCGGCAGAGCGGATGTAGCCGGCCTGACAATTCGGAGCTGGTCTTCACCTCCCCGGCTGGTCGCCCCATCTACTCCGACAAGTTGGCAAAAAGGTTCAAAGCAATTCTCGGCCAGAACGGATTGCCCATCATCCGACTTTACGACTTACGCCACACGGCCGCGACGCTTGCTCTATCTGCCGGCGTGCCGCCCAAGGTCGTTGCTGAGCAGCTCGGTCATGCCAGTGCTGCATTCACCTTGGATGTCTACTCGCACCTATTGCCGCACATGCAGGAGGAGGCCGCGATAAGAGTGGAACAGATTCTTGCAGGGCCGGGTCTGCTACCGCACCAAACGGGTGGCAAGAAGCGTTTCCGTGAAACTGGACCTAAGAAGCTTCCTAAGGGCGCCAATCCGGCGCCAGAAGGGAGTCGCGCTGGTATGCGCGCCTAAAGTAGTTTCGCTTTATATTCGCCATCGAGAGTATGATGGATTGAGTCGTTGTGCGCGGCGTCACTGCAGTGCGAAAGGTGTAACTCGTAGATTCAGGTCAATCGGGGAGGTCGAATATGCTTCTTGTCGCTCTGGCTGCCGTTCAGATTGTTCTCTTAGCTGTCCTCATAATTCTCTATCTGGGAAGCCGTCGCAAAGCGCAACAGGATTCAATCCCAGAGCTGCTGACTGGTCTGGCAGACCTGCGCGGCTCTGCCGAACGGCTCGATGGCAAAGTGAGCGCCGAAATGCGCACGCTCAGAGAAGACAGCCTCAGCCACTCGCAGCAAGCCCGACAAGAAGCTGCAGCTGACGCGCGATCGCTGCGCGAAGAGCTGGTCACCCACGTCGGCCAGCTCGGCGGACAAATCAACGACAACCTCTCCGAGGCGCGCCGCGATCAGGTATCGGCCGCCAACCAGCTCCGCGATGGTGTCAGTGCTCAAATCGATCGGCTCGTGAACAGCACAACTGAATCTGACCAGCAGCTACGCGACGTTATGCAAGGGAAGTTCGCCGGCCTGCAGGAGCAGGTGACTGATCAACTCACGCAATTCCGGGACCACCAGACACGAACAAATGAGCAGCTCAAGGATTCCGTACAGACCAACTTCAGCCGGCTGGGATCCGAACTGCGCGAGACAAACAAAGATCTCAGCAGCAAAGTGCAAAGTAGCTTGGTTGACCTAACCGGGAAGGTTCAAGAGCTCTCGGCCGGAAACGAGCGGAAGCAAGATGCATTGCGGCAAGTCGTCGAATCGCGCTTAGACAAGTTGACGGAGAGCAATAACGAGAAGTTGGAGCAGGTGCGCCAGACGGTTGATGAAAAACTGCACACAACACTTGAAAAGCGGCTAACCGACAGTTTCGGCCTGGTCACTGAGCAGCTTGGAAGAGTGCAGCTGGGCCTGGGAGAAATGAAGGATCTCGCCAACGGCGTGGGAGACCTCAAACGAGTACTGACGAACGTGAAGACCCGAGGAGGTTTCGGAGAAGTACAGCTGGGGCTTTTGCTCGATCAGATCCTGGCTCCAGAGCAGTACGTGACGAATGCCCGCATCCGGAAGGATTCCCAGGAGTCCGTTGAATATGCCATTCGCATGCCGGGCACAGAGGATGGGGAACCAGTTCTGCTTCCGGTCGATGCGAAGTTTCCGCGCGAGGCCTGGGAACGATTGGAAGATGCTCAAAATCGCGGGGACCAGGCTGCAATGAAGGAAGCCGGCACCAAGCTTGAGGCCGTCGTTCGAGCATCCGCCAAGACAATCAAGGAAAAGTACGTTGATCCGCCGACAACGACCAATTTTGCAGTCATGTTTCTCCCGACAGAGGGTCTCTTTGCGGAAGTCGTGCGGCGCCCGGGTTTAGTCGACGATCTGCAGTCGACCTTTCACGTTTGCCTTGCCGGCCCCACTACGTTCGCGGCTTTGCTCACCAGCTTGCAGATGGGCTTCCGTACGCTGGCGATACAGAAAAAGGGTAGCGAGGTGTGGAGATTGCTCGCCGCGACGAAGGTGGAATTTGAGAAATTCGGTGGCTTAATGGCCAGGGTCGAGAAGCAAGTTGGTACCGTTCAGAGCACCTTGAAATTAGTAAATAGCAAAACGCGGACTATCAATCGCCGGCTCAGAGGAGTAGAAGTGTTGGACACGCAGGCCGCTCTAGTTGCGGGCGATGAACAGGAGCGTTCGGCAACAGATGTAGATCCGGCTATGGTCCAAGCGGATACGTAACACTTTCGAGCCGTTTGACATTCAATGAGGTACTGATATCGTTAAACCGATCCGGCGAAGCGAAGGATGAAGGCTTTCTGGCCTCTCATCTTGAGGGGGCTTCCGCTCGCCGATTTTCCTAAATAGGCGAAGTGTGTATCGGCTTGGGCGCGTAAATGTTAGCCCGCACACAATCCGAGTGTTTTCCAGAAGGTCGATGTGCAGTGTCCTCCATCTCTAAGACTGATTACATACTCTGGCGGGACTGCGCGAAAAATGCATGGCTACGCATTCACAAACCTGACGTGTACTACTCGACTGAGTTGACGGAATATGAACAGTCCGTCATGGAAATGGGAATTGAAGTAGAGCGCGTGGCTCGTGGTTTGTTTCCGGACGGCGCGGTCGTTACCGGTTCACAAACGGACGCTTTACAAGAGACTCGCTCACTGATCGCTTCAAACACTCACACACTGTTCCAGCCGGTATTCGAGCGGGAAAAGTGTCTGGCAGTAGTAGATGTTCTTCGCTGGGAACCCGGTACCAGCGACTGGTCGATCTATGAGGTAAAGTCCACAACCAAAGTAAAAGAAGAACATGTTTATGACCTTGCGTTCCAAGTAGTCCTTCTTCGAAAGTACGGTATCAACCTCAAGCGGGCCTTTCTCATAGTTCTTAATCCCGATTACGTGCGCCAGCACGATCTCGATATTCAGAAGCTATTCAACGTCGTTGACCTCACGGCAAATGTCGACGACATCTCGGAGACCGTCAATGGAGAAATGCATGAAGCGCAAAATTATCTGCTGAACGAATCTGAGCCTGATGGTCCTTGTTCCTGCATATATAAAGGAAGGTCTCGGCACTGCAGCACATTCCACTATTCGAATCCACACATCCCGGATTATGGAATCCACGATATTGCCCGCATAGGGAGCAGCCCGAAGAAACTCAAGGAACTGGTGGATGCTGGGATTGTTACGCTGGAGGATCTCCCCTCCGACACTAAGCTAACGAAGGGCCAGAGCAATCAGCTTCGGGCATATCGAACCGGGCAGACGATAATCGACAAGGACGCGATCGCGAAGGAGCTGGGCGACCTTACTTTTCCTCTGCACTTTATCGACTACGAGACATTCGCGTCCGCCCTGCCGCTGTTCAGTGGCTATTCGCCTTACGACCAGATTCCGTTCCAGTATTCGGTACACATCGTCGGTTCCCCCAACGAGGAGCCGATGCACCGCGATTTCTTGCACGTAGGGCGCGGCGATCCCACCAATGATTTCCTAAGTTCACTTCGCGAGCACGTCAGCCCATTTGGTTCAGTGATTGCGTGGAACAAAGCTTTCGAGTGCTACGTCAACGACAGCGTCGCCCGCCGCTGTTCGCCTGAACGCGAATACATCATTGAGCTCAACGATCGTTTCTATGATCTGATGGACATTTTTTCAAAACAGCACTTTGTTCATAGGGACCTGTGTGGATCAGTTTCCATAAAAAAGGTTTTACCCGTCCTAGCTCCAGAACTCAGTTATTCAAACCTTGGAATCCATGATGGTGCAACAGCCTCGTTGACATGGAGCAAGATCATCTCCCGGGAAATCGATGAGCAAGAATGTGCTCGGCTGCGCGCGGATCTGAGGGATTACTGTGCGCTCGATTCTTATGGAATGTACGCGATCTGGCGGGCCCTAACGAAACTAATTCAGAGTTCCTAGAAGCCGATGGACGTTCAGCTTCCAAAACTGCAAACAAAGACCCTTCGAAGGGCACCGGATCCTTCCGCTTACAAGCTGTACCGTGCCGCACAGGAATGGGACCTGGTTGATCCCATTCTGATCCGAGATCGTCAGGATCTGAAGTCCGAGCCTAAATGGCACGATCACATCGAACCGTACTATCACCAGATCAGCAACTTGGTGACTTTCTGTCGGCGGCTACCGGTTACTCTCCTGGCTGATGACGTTGGACTAGGCAAGACTATTAGCGCTGGCCTGATTGCCAGTGAGCTGATGGCGCGACATCGAGTATCCAAAATCTTAGTTGTCTGTCCGAAGCTGCTCATCCCGCAATGGAAGGAGGAGCTCGAGACCAAATTTGCAATCGCCGGGGTTGAAGCCGTCGGAAATGAACTTGTGAAAGCGAAGGTGCCTGACGAGGGCGGCGCAATCATCACGACGTACCATTCGGCACGAATGTACCTCGAGAGACTGGGCCAGGTCGGATTCGAGATGCTGATATTGGATGAGGCACACAAGCTTCGCAATCTCTATGGAACAAACCAGCCGCCTCAAGTAGCTCAAAGATTTCGCGATGCTCTGGCCAACCGCATGTTTAAGTATGTCCTCATGCTCACAGCTACACCCCTTCAGAATCGCCTGTGGGATATCTATTCTCTCGTTGATTTGTTATCGATTGCGCGAGGACATCAGAATCCATTCGGAAGCGAGGGGGTGTTTGCTCGAACTTTTATCGCTGACGATCGGACAGAAGCTCGTCACCTGGCCGCTCATATGCGGGACAGTTTCCGATCGATTGTGTATGGCTATATGTCCAGGATTCGGCGGGCGGATGCAAACCTACACTTCCCTGAGCGTGTCGTCCAACTACACAAGGTTGATCCAGTGCCCGAAGAGCTTGAACTGATCAACGTGGTCGCAAACGCCATTCAGGGGCTGAACCGGCTATCGCAAATCTCGATCCTTCAAGCCGTAATCAGCAGCCCACATGCTTTACTTGCCCAACTCAAGAAAATGGCTGCTAACGGAACAGTGCCTCAACGTCTGGCCGTACGAGTTGAGGAGATAGTTAGCAGAATCAGCGTCACGGCCAAATTACGCGGTCTCTCCTCCCTAGTCGATCAATTGCGAGCGGAACAGCCCGAGCGGTGGAGACTGGTAGTATTCACGACGCGGCGCGAGACGCAAACGACTATCGAATCATTTCTTCAGGCACGAGGAATTACTTGTGGCTTAATCAATGGAGATTCCGGAGAACGAAACCGGCGAACGATCGCCAAGTTCAAGAAAGCGGTACCGGAAGTTCACGTAATCGTGTCAACCGAGGCAGGATCAGAGGGCGTTAACCTCCAGGCAGCAAATGTTCTGGTTAATTTCGACCTACCCTGGAATCCCATGATTGTCGAACAGCGGATCGGCCGTATTCAGCGACTGGCGTCAGAGCACGCGAGCGTCTGCATCTGCAACATGATTCTGCATGGGACTTTTGAGGAATACATCGTCGGCAGACTGATGGAGAAACTTCAACTGGCGTCTCACGCTATAGGGGACATCGAAGCACTGCTCGAGGCCGCGGGCATGAACGACCAGAATGAGGACGGTATACCGTTCGAAGAGTTGATTCGCCAGCTCGTGATCGCATCGCTCGCCGGCAAGGATGTGGACTCGGCAACAAAGCTCGCGGAAAAGAGCATTGCTAAAGCCAAAATTGAGCTTCAGGACCAGGAAAAAAACATCGACGCGATGTTCGGAAAGATGGAAGATGCGGCCGGAGAGGAGATTCCGTACCCGGATTTACCGGTTGTAGTGAGATCCATGGGCGCCAAAGAATTTGTTCTGGCGGCTCTGGTCAGTCTAGGAACTCCGCTGACTCAAGAATCTGAAGGCGTGTATATCAGCCAACATAACGGCAAAATGGATCGGATTTGCTTTAACGAAATTCACTCCTCGAATGCGGTCCTTTACAGTCCTGGCACACCAGCTTTCAGCCGGTTGGTCACGAGGGTAGCCAATACGGGGTTGCATCAAGCCCTGGACCTCGATGAGAAGCCAGCTTCCAAAGCGCAACAGATGGCCAAAGAATGGGTCGACGATTTCGGGGGAAACTTCCATTCCATTCAGATTGGTGAAACACTCCGATCATTTGCTGGGACTGCGACTGTGCGGGTACGCGCAACTGTGGGTCATGACAGCTACGAAAGGCTGGTGGATATCGACATTTCTCCTGACGAACACTGGGTTTCAGCAGGTTTGACCGGGGCAAGTCCCATTTCCGACCCGCTAAAGACACCAGAAGCGGTCGGAATAGACAGTGCTTCCGTAGTCGCGAAAGCAACACAAGATCCAGGTGTGTCTGAATTTTGTCGCTTCTACCTTGATCGCCGGATTCAGGAAATGGCCGCCGCAGGCGCAGACGCGCGAAAGAGGAAGAAAGTTGAAGACGACTTCACGCCTCGTTTGGATACAACGCTAGTTGGTATGGATGGCAGCGTGCGACGGCAGCTACGATTGAAGGCTCTTTTCGATCTGGGATCCGAGCATGAATACGAAAGCACCATGGCGGTCATTCCCACCGAAAGCAAGCGGAAGTGCCCGGAGCTTTTTCGCTGCGCGGTGTCTCAAAGAGTTGCTCCTGCTGAGTGCTTCGGGCGATGCGAGATCAGCGGCTTATCCGTATTGAAACACTTGCTTGTAAGGTCCGAAGCCAGCGATCGAGCGGCATTGCCCGAATTCATCGAGCAATGTGCCGCTACAGGCAAGCGCGCCTTGCAAGATGAGCTGGAAGAATCATTTGTAACTCATAATAAGGTTCTAAAATCCATTCTGAAGACCTCAGATTTGTCCGGCAAACGGGCTGAGCCGGACTTCTTTGCAAGATGTGAGTTCACCGGAGCGCTCGCCCTGACTGACGAACTCGAAACGAGCGAGGTATCAGGAAAGAAATATCGAAAGGACAAGCAGCAACGATCGATTGTGAGCGGCAAGACTGGTTATCGCGATGAATTTGTAATGTGCACGGAGACAGGACAACCGCTTTTACTCGAGGAGAGCGAAAAGTGTGACGTGACTGGAAAGATCGTTGTTCCGGGTCTCCTGCTGAGATGCGAGATGTCGAATAAGAAAGTTCTGCCATTATTGCTTGAGAGATCGGCTGTATCGGGCAAGCGTGCTCTAAAAGAGTTCTTCGTCTCAAGCAGTGTTTCGGGCATCCGCGCACTGCAAGCGGAGAGTATTGCTTCAGCATCTGGGAAATACTGCGTTCCGGCAGAAGCAAAACTGTGTATGTGGAGCGGGAAAAAGATCCACCCTGAGGATCTGAGAACGTGTGACCTAACGCAAATGAATGCGCATTTCGAATTCATGACCACGAACGGCGCATGCCGACTGGAGCCGCTCTTGAATCTATTGAACGGGTTGCGAAGGAAGGCGGACAAACAGGAGCTGTGGGTCAGAATAGCTGAAGATCTGTCAAGAATCGCAAATGCTAAGTCGCAAGTTGAGGCCGCTATTCTATCGCCGAGCGAACAATACTTGGCTGTCTGCGTGGAGACGAAGGGCTGGCTAGGCCTAAAAACGCGGCAAGCGGGCCTGCTGTACTCAATCCCGGAACAGGAAGCCATCGGCCGAATTGTGACTGGAAAGCGCGGGACCCAGGGGTGGACGCTGGAAAAAGCATTCTAATGGTTCCGGACTGTTCTCGAAAAACGTTTATTATTCTGCTGACTGGCGGAAAACTGCGCTTTCGACAAACCCGCAGCAGCAGCGAAGAGGCCCTGGTCACCACCGGCGTCATTCTTGTGAAAGAACGGTCGTGCTATTGTGATTCCTATGCGAGATCCTGATGTTCGTCGTGTCCTCAAGCAGGAATTGAGAGTACGACATGGCGGAGAAGCGGACACAATCGTTGTCGAGGAACTAGGATTGTGTCGTGGCTCAGTCCGAGCCGATATTGCGGTCATCAACGGGTTGATGAAGGGCTTTGAGATCAAGAGCGATCGTGACACCTTACAGAGACTTCTCAAGCAAGCGAGCGTCTATAGCCGCGTGTTCGACACGGCTACACTCGTCACCGCAGAACGGCACGTTCATGAAGCAGAGTTGGCGCTCCCGCCTTGGTGGGGTATCGAGGTGATCGGGGATGACGGAACCCTAAGTGAGATTAAGCAAACCGGCCCGAATCCTAGTGTGGACGCTAACAGTGTGGCCATTCTGTTATGGCGGGGTGAGGCAAGTTCCATCTTGTCCCGTGCCGGTGTAACAGTTTACCGACATGAAACCCGGCAAAGCCTCTGCAGCAGGTTGGCGGCGTTTTTGCCGCTCGACGAGCTTCGTAGCGCTGTTCGAGAGGCGCTCAAGAACCGTAATGATGGAAGATTTCGTTCACAACGGTTGCAAGATGGTGTGACGTTCCGACCTTTCTCCACGTTGTCAAATTCCCTGTCCCGACTCGCTCAGCGGCGCAGTCGGCAATATACCTGTCGCCCCAACTAAACTCTGGCCCGGCGTAATCCGGTTTGTGTATTAACTCACGACACACCTCATGGAATTGTTCGTATCCGTGATCGCGCAGATTGCGTGCTTTTAACACAAGCCATGCTCCGTCACAGGTATACCGAACGCTTGCCGAAGGCCTCATGATTCGCGGATCAACTTCAGCGGGTTCGGGATGCGAAATTGCATAATCGCCAAATGTGGGGATGCGTCCAGTCGCATGTATCAGTGATGTCGTGTCGATCCAGAGTTGCCACTCTTTCCGATCGATGTACGTACTATCTGAGGGGGCAATCCCAATCAGGTTCTGTGGAAAAGATGTGGCAGCGGTGATGAGGCTTCGCCAATCCTTGAGCCTTGGTATCGACTGAATGAGCTCAAACACGCCCACTGCTTCGATGCTCCGCTGCGTTAGAGATCGGAGATCGAGGAGGAGATCGATGTCTCCTACACTCACGTTGATTGCACGCGTAACCTCCTCAATCCGGGATCGCGTGTCCGGGAAATCGGCAAAGTCTTCGCGCTGAATACGAAGGCAAGCACCACGTCTGTCTTGGGCAATAATCGCCCTGGACACACTGAGGTACTCGTCTCCTCGGATCAGGCCAACGACCGGAACTGCCTTCACGCCGCGGGACCGCAACGCGCTGAAGACGAAATCAAGCGGGTGTTGGTTGTCAGCCATCCTCTCCGTTTCCGAGATCCAGATCAGATCCACGAAAATGTCACGGTCCGTGCCCCATGCGCGCTCAATCTTCTGTCCCACTTTCTTTAAGTGTGTGTCAATGCTGCGTGCAGGGCGATCGGCCTCAAAATCCCACGGAATCGGCGGCAACTCCAGCACTGGTGTAAGGACACTCCAAACCGATTCCGACAGCGTTTGAAGCGCACCGTATTCACCGTCACGGCCCTTCAGAACCGGGACGTACCGAGTGCTACGATTCATCGCTGACTCCTTGGAAATCCACGTTTCTCTTTAGGTCATTGCAGTGTGCGCGGGGTAAATGTCCATCATGCTGGAGACGACCGACAACGATGCCTGGGGCAATCCCAAGTTCATAGGCAAAACGGTTCGCCGCAGCGCATGAAAATGCCCCCAGCCTACAAAACACGCGATACCGGCTTGGGGATATCAACCAATCCCGGGCAAACTGGTCCGCTTCCTTCTCTCGCACATTCCGCTCAATGTCTTTGCTCTCGTCAGAGAGTTCATCCTCAAGAAACAGCTCGCGACGGCCATGGAGAAGAATGTGTCCGGCTTCGTGAAAGAAAGTAAACCAAAGATGATCATCTTTCTTATAACGAAGGCTAAGTTGTATTAGCGGTCGTGTCGGAGAAACCCACCTTGTAAGCCCCCAAAGACAAGTGCCAGGAAGTTCGGGCACGAACACTACGCAAACGCCTGCCGATGCACATTCGCTGGTGATAACGTTGGCGAAGTTACGGTCGAGGCTTCTCGTATATGATCGGAGCGTTGCGAGTACGGTCTTAAATCCGTCGGCACTGTATTCGGCGGTTGCAATGCGCGCCGCCTCGAGTTCACCTCGCCGAATCCATGCTGCGACCGCAGCTGGGTGGCTTTCAAACGATGGAGATCGTCGAAAGGCGGGTGCAGCAGTGTTCCACAGTCCTTTCCAACTGTCAGCGGACGCCACTCCAAAGAATCGTAGGAGTTCCTCGAGTTGGCTTGTCCGATCACGCCGTTCAGCAATCCACCCGCGCTTCGCCATAGCACGATAAGGAACCTCATCTAGCCAATGTGTTTGTGCACGCAGTTGCACAACTTCTTTAGCACGCGCAAGCGCTTCCCGATAATTGCTCTCGCGTGCAATCCAGAACGACGCTGGTACCCCGAGGACCCGTTCGAACTGAATGGCAGTTTCTGGTGTAATCGCAGTCTTTCCTTTGACGATTTCGTTGATAGTTTTCTTTGGCCTGCCGGTCCTCTCTGCGAACTCAGCCTGTGACATCCCGCGTTCTTCGAGTAGTTCCTCAAGCGTTTCGCCAGGGGCGGACACACTATCCGGTATGTATTGATTCAGTATTTCCTCACTCATGTGTGTTCTCCACGCCGAGTACAACGATGGTCGTGACTTTGGTCCAGTCCAGTCCGCCGTCGGGCTTCAGCGGAACCGGATTGTCACCTACCTCAAATAGCATCCTGTAGGGGCCATCGAGGTCGATAGACACTTGTCCGGCTCGATTACCTCGCAGTTCGTGACATCTACCTGGGAGGTTGCGCATAGCTTCGAGCGTGGGCGCCGCGTGCATATCGTCGAGCCTCCGTCGGATCAGTTTGGCGCGATGAGCACTGTGGCGCCGTACTAGTCGCTTAGAATCGTTCCAGTCATGCGGATCCTCGCCAGAGGAGAACAGTATTTGCATGCTTGACCTGCCACCAAAGCATATTAACCCCGTGGGTTAATTTATGTCAAATAAAATATTAACCCTTCGAGTTAATAAGTTATCTGAAGGCTGAATAGGAGGTCCGAAACAGGCGGTGGTGCCAACTGGCTTCTTTGGGAGTTTGCTGACGCTGTCGATCCAAAGATTTATTACGAGTCACCTGCTATTGCGCGAGAAATATGTCCGCGAGCAATCAACATCTTCTTCGGATAGAACCGTGGTCCAAGTTCGCCTCGGTAAGGTCCAGCATTTCTCATTGCGCCTGGCTCTTGCGGCCGAACGAGCCGCGTTCCGATCCGCGGCCCTCGTATGCGTTACCGGAACGAACGAGTTTGCGACACACTCTCAGAATGTCCCACGGGACGGCGTGAAGCGCCTCAGCAATATCGGTGAACGAAATCCTCCCAGTAATTGGTATCTGCGCTAGGACGGTTTCGGCGGCTGGCATACCTTCTTCGCCAAAGGAAGACTCATCGAAAGCATGCTCATTGCGCCCAAAGAGCAGAATCTGGTCTCTCCAGATGATAAAGTGGCTTCGACAGTCCGTATCTCGCCACACCGACGGGAAAAGGCTTAAGCCCCATTTCGGATGCCTATAGAGCCGCCATGCTTTGCCCGCGCGACCATCGAGGTTGATAGGGAGTTCCTCTCCACACCCGCAAGGACATGAAATCAATAGCCACCGAGGTACTCCGCGGTCGACGAGCACCGCATCGCCAGGAGCAAGCAGATGCCGGCTAGCGTCGGCGCGTGACGCCACTATTTTCTTCAGCTGCAATCGCTGGTTTCGCCTCACAACGACCTCTTGCCACACTCCGTCGCTACCAGTTTGAGAATCCTTTCGCCAAGCACGTACGCGGCGGCCCGTAGAGTCTCGCGCCGATCTTTAAAGAGGTACTGATTGCAGCTCTTTCTGACCAGAGCGATTGCGAGGGCAGTCGCGTATTGACCCGTCTGGAGTTCGAGCTGCCGGGCTTGGAGTCGAACTTGTCGTACACAATCGTAGAACCAGGATGAACCGTCCCTCGGGTGGCATGGTATTCGCCACTCAAATAGATCGTGGCTGTCGTACAGTGAGTTGATTGACTCCAGCCACTCCTTCAACGTCCGGTTGTCAGCGACGAAACCATCGACCAGTAATCCTGCTTCCACCGAGGCCGCGTCATAGACCAACGGCTGACCCTCTTTTAACTTTTCAAAGTCAATCAGTATGGCGTCCGAGAGCCTAATCAGAATGTTCGAGGGATTAAGATCGCCATGAATCGTCCCGATGAGTACGGGCTTGGCATTACACTTCGTCAAGAGTTGCCTGATTCCCGATACGTCTGGTGTCACCCCAAAATCTCGTACAATGATTTCCTTTCTTGCAGGCGGTATGTCCCAGTCCACTGGCAGGAATTCGGCCAAGACTTGTCCAATGGAACGGATCTCGTCCTTCTTTGCGTCATGTCGCCAGGCAGCTAACGTGCGACTGAACAGCGTCCCGAGCGCATGTATGGATCTGCCAGCTCGTGCTGAGTCGCGGAGCGGCTCCGCCTGCTCGACAAAATCGCCAACTATAATTCCTTCACGCGCACCCAAGCCGCAGCGCAAGAGGGTCAATCGCGGTGCAAGATAGAATGGGATGTATTCGAGAGCGTGACCTTCATAATTAAAGTACTCCCGTCCAATCGTGCTACGTGCGCCGATCTTCACGAAATAAGATGCGGGCCATTTTGCGTCCAGCCCCGCTATCAGCTTTGCGTACGCACGAAATACATTCACACCAGACAGACCGTCTTGCATTCTTCGTAGTTGTACTTCGCTGCAATCCGCGAAGGCTCTCTGGAGCAGAAGCGTGCTTTCTGAGTCCAGTTTCAGCTTTGCCCCCTCTGCAGTGACAGCCTCCGGTTGCAGATCCAAGTTCGGCGGATCGCCCGCCGGGTTGTCCGAGATCATCTGAGCGATCACGTCCCAGGTCCAAGAGGCATCACACACACAAACGTAAGGCGCGAGTGGAAACCCTTCGCGCTCGCGAAGGTCGCTGTCCAGTGAGTTCCATTCCTCGTGATGCAGTGCAGCTCCAGGCAATCGAAGTCGGCGGATCGCATTGACAACCGTCGTCCGCTCTCGGCCCTGCAGGTTCACACCGGATGCAACACGTACGTAGATTCGACAATCAAAGGCCAGCAACTTTAGGGCGTAGTGTTCAAGGTCTCGATATACCTTCTTGAGATCATTAGCGTCTTGTGTCAGAACCACGGAATCAGTTACCGCTAGCTCTCTAGGTGCGCGCTTCGGGACTTTGAATTCCTCGGGGCGAAAACCCCGTGCGGTAAATGCCTCTAGCCCGGCTCGATCGGGCATCTGACCCCAAAAGCAGACACGTGTTCGCTTCTTCGTCGCCGCGAATTCGCTGATGGCCATCAGTCCGCCCTCGCGTACAGGGGCACAGAGTTGCCGCGGGCGAGTGCTCCAGCTCGCGAGCAGATATAGCAGTTGTTCATGGGTGTCACGCGCACGTTTCGCAGTGTTGACTTCAGCGCGTTATACAACAGGTAGCGAGCATCGCTGGGGATACCAGTCACGACTGCCATGAACATGGTCAATGCAAGGGATGACACCGTACCATTGATCGAGATAACCGCAGGTGCTGGAATACGCTCTCCGCTGATATATGGGTCCAACCTTCTTTCGAAGGGACTCATCAAGTCGCGGCGAACTTCCTCAGAGTCCAAGAGACCCGAACATGTAAAGCAGGCAAGGCCCGGCGCCAGAAGCTGGACACGGCCGAATACACCACTGAGCGTTCCTTCCGCGGTTGTGATGGTGGAGCCCATATCAATGCAGGGAATCAGATACTGATACGCAACTTGCTGCATAACAGCGCGGCTGCCATGCGAGTCCGTGCATCCAAATAGGAAGTCAGCCTCGGTGAGTGTCAAGGCCGTGTGAGCTCGTACCACGTTTCCTTGTACGCGCTGAATCTCAGCGGTCGGCGCAATGCGCAAAATGGCATCGCCTGCCACGTCCACCTTTGGCCTGCCAACGTCAGATGCCGCGCTCCCGACAACCCTGTTGAGGTTTGACTCCTCCAATGTGTCCGGATCGACCAAGATGAATCGCCGAACGCCCAGATGGGCTAAGTACTGGGCAATAATGGAACCGGTTCCGCCCAAACCCACAATGGCGACACCCAGTGTTTGTATTGCTCGCTGACCTGCTTCACCAAAAGCACGAATCTGCCGATCGAATCGAGCCGGCGGCGCTTCCCCAGAGGCGGCGCTTGGATCCGAAATTACCGTCCGGTGTTCACCCAATGCGATGACACGCGCCTTTTCGCTCTTGGCCAATTGCCGCGCCTCAAGCCCGCCACTGCTCATTACAAGCGCTGCGTGAACATTCTCAGGATTTCTCCACTCTAAAAAGCGCGCAAGATGCTCTTCACCTTCATCATCAGTCCGAGAGAACTGAGGAGGTGAGCTGCCTCGATGACTGTGGGCAAATATCAACGACTGCCGCTCAAGGCGTGCGCGTTTGGTAACTCGCGCCACATAGCGGGGGGTTAACGCGGCTTCGTAGTCGCTTTGCGCTGCGTATTCGTCTTGCCGAGGGACATCAATCTCTCGCACCAACAGCCTGACAAGCCCGTCCGCTCGCCGAATCTCAGATGCGTAGAGAACGGCACATTGCTCCGCGGCATCATTCGACAGCAGTGCGGTCGTAAGGGCCCCCATATCTTCCGTGCTGAGCGTGATTTCGATCATCGAGCTGGTGTTAATCGATTCATGATGACGTGGTAGAACGTAAGGAGTGAATCCGTGTTGGGGTTCCAAGTCTGCAGATGCCATGAGAACCACGTCGTCCTGCGCCCTGGAACATCATCACCTGGGATGGCATTAGAATCATTTGTGTTTTGGGGGGTTCCTCCTCCAGCGAGACGTAGTCCGCAAGGTTCAACCCAAAAGCAATCGGGCCGTGCAGCAGGATACCCCGGCGGAGCGACGAAAAGGATTGTCACCCTACGCTGGCTCCATCCTGGGCCTATGTCGACCTCCGGGATGGTGACCAGGTAGCCGCCGTTTGGAAGTTGGCGAGCTGTGGGTTCAGGGGCACCATCTCGCGTTCTTTCGGTGACCAACTGAGAGAGCTGAGAATTGATCATTGCGCGCCGAAAGTAGCAGGCGGCACAGCGAAAAAGTGTTTCGGCTCGCCCTGAAGTGCGACGCTCTCACCGTCGGAGATCGCCCGATCCGGTTTGTCACCTTCCTCCTCAAGAAAAAGTTGATACTGAGGCGGAACACTAGCCTGGCTTTTAATCTGAGCACCGGTTAGTGCCGTCTGGTCAGTCTCATACGGCTTCGCATCAACGAAGAACTTGTAGATTTTCTTATGTCCTATTTCCTGCGCTTGATCCGCCACAACAGCCTCCGTTCCTATCTACAACAAAATACTAGCACTGTTGACGATATCCAATTAGAGCCACCCTGTACACCGTCTCATCAAAAGGATTGTGCGCCGAACTCAGGCCGCCCTTATCCCCGAAGAGAGCAATCGGGTTTTGGCGTATTTGGTATGCCGCGAGCGTACGGGAAGGATTGTTTGATTCCGTGCTTTTGCGGTCGAGGTCGACTGACTGCCAATCAGTCGAAAACTGCTATTTCATTGGGGTCTTAGGCAGTCCAGTGCGCCAGTTGTGTGCCAGATTTAGCTCTCATTTAAC
>Ga0335074_10006259_pt1 | contig 16518 bp, 14 predicted proteins | sample Lox_Sample_23_FD_206715 | JGI IMG/M metagenome (GOLD analysis project Ga0335074, IMG submission 206715) | Soil microbial communities from Loxahatchee National Wildlife Refuge, Florida, United States - Lox_Sample_2.3 | ecosystem: Environmental > Terrestrial > Soil > Wetlands | place: USA...
GTTCACCGCCCAGACCATGCTGCTGCAGCTCGCGGCGCGACTGGCGCAGGAGGCGGTGCAGCCGCTGGAGGAGCGCGCCCGCGACGGCGCCCAGGGCTGATCGACCGCGCCGGCCGCGCGGCCGGCGGATCACCGGACCCGGGGCCGGTCAGGACGGGAGGATTGCGATCCCGGCCGGCCGGCTGCGGGCGGCGTGCCGTCCGTGGCGGCGCCGCGCCGTCAGCCCGCGCCGCATCCCCGCCCGGTGGAGGCGATCGGCGCGCCCTGCGCCGCCGTGCCGGCCCGGACCGAGACCGGCTGCAGCGCGGTCAGCGCCGAGGTCAATGACATGAACCGGCCGGCCGGCTGACGCTCGCCACGCCGCCACAGCCCGTAGCACCCGCCGCGATCGGCCAGCCGGCGCAGGACCCAGAGCTCGCCACGGGCATAGATCAGCGCCGAGCTGCCGCCATCGGCCTGCGCGCGGCTGAAGGTGATCTGCACATAGGCGGAGGGTCGCACGGCCTGCTCCCAGGCGCGCGCCGCCGCCTCATCCTCCGCAGTCAGCCGCGCGATGGCGATCCGATGCTGCGGAAAGGCGATGATCGCGGCACTCCGCGCGACGGGCTTGACGGACATGGCTGCAATCACCTCCCGACGCTCCCCATACAGCAGCATGACGACCGCAAATGAAGATGCAGTGAAAAAATCGATACACCAACATTGTGTCAGGACAAGGCATGGAACAAGCGTCCTCTCCCCTATCCTGCGCCTCGGCGCTGCCGCACCGTGTGATCCGCGCAACAGCCGGATCAGGGATCGGGCATGTCGGGTTCGAGTCGCCCGCGCAGCCGGCGGCCACGCGCGAGTTCGGTCACGACGCCGTGCAGGGTACGAAGTTCCTGCTCGGTGACTTCGCCGCGCTGCAACAAGTGCCGGAGGTTGCGCACCATGCCCGGCCGCTTCGCCGCATTGCGCAGGAAACCGCTGGCGTCGAGCTCATCAATCAGATGCGCGAGAAAGCCCTCGAGCTCCGCCTTGGTGGCGACGCGCGTCTCATTGGTCATCAGCGTCCGGGGCGGCGGCGCGGGCGCGTCCGACCCATCGCCGGCGAGCCACCACTCATAGGCCAGCACCATCACCGCCTGGGCCAGGTTGAGCGACATGAAGGCGGGGTTCAGCGGATAGCGCACCAACCCATCCGCCGCGGCCATGTCGTCATTGTCGAGCCCGGCGCGCTCCGGCCCGAACAGCACGCCGGCGGCAAGGCCGCGCCCCGCGATTTCGCGCAGCTCCGACGCGGCGCCGCGTGCGGTCAGCACCGGCTTGATGACGTGGCGAGGGCGCGGGCAGGTGGCGAAGACGTGATGCAGATCGGCAACCGCCTCGGCGAGGGTGGCGTGCACCGTCGCCGCCTCCAGGATGCGGTCGGCACCGGAGGCGGTCCGCCACGCCGCCTCGAGCGGCCAGCCGTCGCGCGGCGCCACCAGGCGCAGATGGAACAGCCCGCCATTCGCCATCGCGCGCGCCGCCGCCCCGATATTCTCGCCGAGCTGCGGCCGCACCAGCACGACGACGGGGGCGTGGAGGTCCGGGCCGAGCGGTGCGCCGCCCTCCCGCCCGGTCACGCCTTGGTCACTTCGCGTGCTGCTGCCCGCGGCGCGTCTGCCAGCGGCGCAGTGTGGTCATCTGCCGCTCCTGCATGTCGACGATGCGCTGGGCCATGCGCTTCAGCATCGGATTGCGGCCGTATTGCAATTCGACCTGCGCCAGGTCGATCGCGCCCTGATCGTGCACCAGCATGCGGGCGACGAAATCCTCATCGGCATTGCCGGTGAAGGGAATATCCATGATCGCCCGCATTTTCTCTGCGGCCGACTTGAACGCCGCGGTGGAGTCGCCCGGCGTGGGCCGGGGCGCGAGCGGCTCGCCCTGCGCCTCCGGCACGTGATTCGGGGGCGGCGTCTGCGCCGGCACCGGCGGCGGCGTGGTCTGGGCCTGCGCCGTGGCGGCGGCGAGGGTGAGGCACAGGCAGGCGAGGAGCGGAGTTCGGGTCACAGGGTCATTCCTGGGATGTTGATGGTGCGGGCGCGGGCGGGCCGACGGAGACCGTAGGGCGCGATCCCGTGATGTGGATCGGGCCGGGACCCGGCGGGACGATCACGTCCCGCCGCCATGTAGTACCTTGCGGCCCATCCTCCAGCACCACACCGCGGGCAGCGAGATCGGCGCGGATGGCATCGGCCCGCGCCCAGTCCCGCGCCCGGCGCGCCTCCAGCCGCGCCGCGATCGCCGCCTCGATCCCGGCAACGTCTTTGGCATCGTCGCTGCCGCGAAACCACACCGCCGGATCCTGTTGCAGGAGACCAAGCAGCTTGCCGGATCCATGCAGCCAACCGGCTGCTGTCTTCGCATCGTCTTCGTTGCCCGCAAGCGCCGCGTCAGCCAGACCATGCATGCGCGACAGCGCGAGCGGCGTGTTCAGATCATCGCACAGCGCGTCCATCACCAGCTCCGGGGGTTCCCGGGCCGGAGCATCGGCATGGCGCTCCAGCGCGCGATAGAAACGATCGAGCTCGCCGCGGGCCTCGCGCATCGCGGCATCGGTGAAATCGACCGGCGCGCGATACTGCGCCCGCAGCAGGAACAGCCGCACCGCCTCGGCCGGCCAGTCCGCCAGCACCTCGCGCACGGTGCGGAAATTACCGAGCGACTTCGACATCTTCTCGCCGTCGACGAGCACCATGCCGTTGTGCAGCCAGAACCGCGCGAAGGCGCTGCCGGGAAAGGCGCAGAGACTCTGCGCCAGCTCGTTCTCGTGATGCGGGAACAACAGGTCCTGGCCGCCGCCATGGATGTCGAAGCTCTCGCCGAGATAGCGCCAGGACATCGCACTGCACTCGATGTGCCAGCCAGGCCGCCCTCGCCCCCACGGACTGTCCCAGCCGGGCAGGTCCGGCGTCGACGGCTTCCACAGCACGAAATCGCCGGGATCGCGCTTGTACGGCGCGACCTCCACCCGGGCGCCGGCGCGCAGCTCGTCCGGGCTGCGGCCGGAGAGCCTGCCGTAGGCGGGAAAACTCGCCACCGCGAACAGCACGTGCCCGTCGGCGGCATAGGCGTGGCCGGAGGCGATCAACCGCTCGATGATCGCGATCATTTCGCCGATGTGGCCGGTGGCGCGCGGCTCCTCGTCCGGCGGCAGCGCGCCGAGGGCGGCCATGTCGGCGTGATAGTCGGCGAGCGTGCGGGCGGTGATCGCGCCGATCGGCTCGCCGCTCTCGGCTGCCCGCGCGTTGATCTTGTCGTCGACGTCGGTGACGTTGCGGACGTAGGTGACGCGCGGATAGAGCCGCCGCAGCAGCCGCGCCAGCACGTCGAACACCACCACCGGCCGCGCATTGCCGAGATGCGCCAGGTCGTAGACGGTCGGCCCGCACACGTACAGCCGGACATGGGCGGGATCGACCGGCACGAAGCGCTCGCGCCGCCGGGTCAGGCTGTTGTGCAGGAAAAGCTCGGGCATCGCCGCTATGTGCGGCAGGCGGCGGGGCGAATCAACGTGAGCGCCGGCCCCGGCCCGATTTGACGGCGGCGGGCGAAGTTGCGATCAGGTCGCAGTTGCGCCGCACGATCCGTTCCGGGCTGGCCTGATCGGCGGTTTGCGCGAGCAACCTTTTCGGCCGGACCGGGTCCGGCCGAGGGTGCTCCAGGGGGAAGGATGGACCGGCCGCGTTTCGATGCCGTCGATGGCCGGGCCGGACCGGAGGGCGCGCCCCGGCCGGCAGGCCCGACGCGCGGCGGTAACCGTCTCGCCCATGCGGCGGCGGTGTTCGGTCCCGGCCTCGTGGTCATGCTGGCCGATACCGATGTCGGCAGCGTCATCACCGCCGGGCAGAGCGGCGTGCAATGGGGCTACCGGCTGCTGCTGCTGCAGCTCGTGCTGATCCCGGTCCTGTACTGCATGCAGGAGCTGACCGTGCGGCTCGGCATCTTCACCGGCCGCGGCCATGGCGAGCTGATCTGCAGCACGTTCGGTCGCTTCTGGGGCTGGGTCTCGGCCGCCGGGCTCGCGACCGCGACCGCCGGGGCGCTGCTGACCGAGATGTCGGGCGTGGCCGGAGTCGGCGAGCTGTATGGCGTACCGCGCGCCGCCAGCCTGACGCTCGCGACCGTGGCGCTGCTGGCGGTGGTCGCGACCGGCTCCTACCGCCGGGTCGAGCGCTTCGCGATCGCGGTCGGGCTGTTCGAGCTGGCCTTCTTCGCCGTCGCCTGGGCGGCGCGGCCGGACTGGCAGGCGATGCTGCATGGGGCGCTGAGCTTCCCGCTCGGCAATCGCGACTACCTCTATCTCGTCGCGGCCAATATCGGCGCCGTGGTCATGCCCTGGATGATCTTCTACCAGCAATCGGCGGTCGCCGATAAGCGGCTGCGCCCGGAGCACTATGCCGCGGCGCGCTGGGACACGGCGATCGGCGCCGTGGTGACGCAGCTCGTGATGGCGGCGGTGCTGATCGCGACCGCGGCGACGATCGGCGCGAAGACGCCCAACGCCAGCCTCTCGACGGTAGGCGAGATGAGCCTCGCCCTGGTGCCGTTCCTCGGCCCGGCCGCCGGGCGGTTCGTGTTCAGTATCGGCGTGCTCGGTGCCGCCATGGTGGCGGCGATCGTCGCCTCGCTCGCCCTCGCCTGGGGCATCGGCGAGATCGCCGGGTATCGCCGATCATTGGAATACAGGCCGCTGCAGGCGCGTTGGTTCTACGGCGTCTATGCGGTCTGCGTGGTCGCCGGCGCGGTGCTGGTCGCGACCTGGCCCGACCTGGTGGCGCTGAACATCGGCGTGCAGGTGATGAATGCCTTCCTGCTGCCACTGGTGCTGGGCTTCCTGGTGGCGCTGGCGATGCGGGCGCTGCCGGAGGGGCGGCGCCCCGGCGGCGTCTATGCCTGGGTGGTGATCGTGGTCGCGGCGCTGACGGCAGGGCTCGGCGTATTCGGCGGGCTGCAGGGTGCGGGATTGTTCTGACCGCGCGAGGAGGGAAGGATGCCACTGGACGACACGAATGGCGGCGAGCGGGCGCCGTCGCGCAACGTGCTCGGCGGCCGGCTCGAGCCCTGTTCGACCCGGCCGCTGACCGGGTTCTACCGCAGCGGCTGTTGCGACACCGGGCCGCAGGATCTCGGCAGCCACACGGTCTGCGCAGTGATGACCGAAGCGTTCCTCGCCTTCAGCAGCGCGCGCGGCAACGATCTCTCCACGCCGATGCCGGAATACGGCTTCCCCGGCCTGCAGCCCGGCGACCGCTGGTGCCTCTGCGCGCCGCGCTGGGAGGAGGCGCTGGCCGCGGGGCGGGCACCGCGCGTCGCATTGCGCGCGACGCATGAGGGTGCGCTCGCCTGGTGCACGCTCGCGGATCTGAAGCGGCACGCGATCGATCTCGACTGACCGCGCCAGCGCGCCAGGATGACGAATCGGTGGCCACGCAAAGGTGACGTTGGCGCCACAGGCCGGCTCTGCCATACCGCGCCGCGGCTCCGGTCGGTCGCCGCCGCACGGTGCTCCTCCCGTCAACCCGCCGCATGTAATGCGCCATCGTTTCGGCGCGAAGACTGCCGCTGTTTTCGGCATGACTGCCGATCCCGGCGACGGTCGTGTCATCGTTTCTTCAAATAACTCGGGTATTTCCTGTACCGGTCACGATCTTATATCGCCCCCGCACATGAAACCGTGCCGCCGGCGCTGACGTCCGGCGCGTACCGAGGGGGAGCTACCGATGGAGTTGCGGCGAGTCCTGCTGACCTCGAGCGCATCGCTGGCGCTCGCCTGCATGGTCGCACAGCCGATCGCCCGGGCGCAGGAAGCGCCTGACAGCGTCGTGATCGGGCCGAAATCGAGCGCGCTGGTGCAGGGCCTGACCAACCCGATCGCGACGCAGCCGCGGCTGACGCACGACGAGAAGCTCGCGCTGCTGCGCCAGAAGATCAAGCACGTGTTCGTCCTGTTCCAGGAGAACCGGTCGTTCGACTTCTATTTCGGCAGCTTCCCCGGCGTCGACGGGCTGTTCGACGGACCGCGCTCGGGCAAGGCGGGCTTCACCCAGCCGATCGTCAACACCGACGGCAGCGTCGGCACGATCTCGCCCTTCCTGATCCCGCAGACCGTGCAGGACGTGAACGGCAACACGGTGCCGCTCTATCCCGCCGACACCGACTCGGTCGATCATTCGCACACCGGCATCGACAACGGCATGGATGTCGATTCGCATCTGCAGGCGCGCAACGACCGCTACGCGCTGAACGAGGAGAAGCTGACCACCAATTCGAGCGGCCAGATCGTCTCGATCGCGACCGGCATGCCCTTTACCACGCCACCGACCCTGCAGCAGAAGCAGCGGGGCGAGCTGGTGATGTCGCACATCGACTGCGACACCGCGCCGTTCCTCTGGCAATACGCTGACCGTTTCGCGCTGTTCGACAGCTTCCGCCAGACCATCATCGGGCCCTCGACGCCGAACGCGATCGCCATGATCGCCGGCCAGTCGGGCCAGACGCAATGGGCACTGCATCCCTCGACCGGCAGCAACAACACCGGCAGTCCGATCATCGTCAGCAGCGGCGGCGAGCCGGTGGTGTCCGATCCGGGCCCGTTCCCTGGCTCCAATCTCGACACCTCGCCGGTGAAACCGCCGTACAATCCGGGGGATTCCAATCCGGCCACCCCGGCGCTGAACCAGACCTACGCCTCGCTGCCGCTCTCCTTCATGGGCAAGCGGATCGACAAGACCATCCAGACCGACGAGAACCCGGCGCTCGACCTGCTGGACGTGCAGGACGACATCCGCACGATCGCCGGCGACGCGCTGCCGCCGGTGAACTGGGGCTGGTACCAGGAAGGCTACGGCCACGAGCCGACCGATCCCAAGGGCAAGACCACGCACAGCAGCTACATCGTGCATCACAACGGGCCGCAGTATTTCGGGTATGTCGGCGACAATCCGGCGGTCGCGACCAACCTGCACGGGCTCGAGAAGTTCTATTCCGATCTCCGCAACCAGGCCCTGCCGGACTCCGGCGTGTTCTACGTCCGCGGCGGCTACGACAATCTCGACGCGATGAAGCCGCAGGACCCGAACCCGACGGTGCAGGCGAATTTCGTCGGCGACGACGACCATCCGGGCTACTCCGACGCGCAGATCTCGGAGGCGCTGCTGGCCGACGAGATCAATGCGATCGCGAGCAGCCCCTACTGGAAGAACAGTGCCATCATAATCACCTATGACGAAACCGACGGGCTCTACGACCACGCCCTGCCGCAGATCCGTTCCTTCGATCCGGAGGGCAATCCGCTGACCGGCGGCCCCCGCATCCCGGCGATCGTCATCTCGCCCTATGCGCGGGTGCATGCGATCGTTCACCAGTATTCGGAGCACAGCTCGGTCATCCGCTTCATCGACGAGCTGTTCAACCTGACGCCGCTCGCCGATCTGCCGGACGAGGTCAAGGGCCGCAAGCTCGGGCAGAGCGAGTTCGGTCAGTCCGATCTCGGGCCGGCCGATGCGCGGGTTGCCGGCATGGGAGATCTGTTGCCGGCCTTCGACAATGCCCGGCTCTCCGGCAGCTCCGCGCCGCTGCCGGCCGAGTACGCAATTGTGCCGGCCAAGGACGTGCACAGCCTGCCGCCCTATGGCGGCAATGGGTGCTACACGCTCAACATCGTGCCGACCGACTACGCGAACGGCAAGCTGATCGATCCGGCACCGGCCGACTTCAATCCGCGGCCGGGCACCACCCCGGGCTTGCCGACCTCCGGCACCTGGACGCCGTGATCGAGCCGACGAACCGGGCGGGGCGCCGGCCCCGTCCGCTGCGTGTGGCCGGCTGGCTGCTGGCTTTTGCGCTGATCGCGATGCGCGCGGCTCCGGCCCACGCCGGCGGCGTGCTCGAGTCGGTGCGCCAGGCCGGGACGCTCGCCTGCGGCGTCATCGGCTACGAGCAGGACTACACGAAGCAGGACACGCATGGCGATCTCAGCGCGCTCGGTGCCGATATCTGCCGTGCGGTCGCTGCCGCGGTGCTGGGGCCCGGCCACGTGCGGATCACCGAATATCCCGATGCGCGGCATGGCATGCAGGCGATCGCCGGCGGGACGATCGCGTTGCTGGTCGGCCCGACGCCCGACGTGACGAACCAGGCGGTGTGGAAGCTCGCCTTCGGTCCGCCGGTGTTCCTGGACGGTCAGGGATTTCTGGTCGCGCGCGATTCGGGGATCCGCAGCGTTGCCGATCTGGCCGGGCGGCAGGTCTGTTTCATCGCCGACACCGAGGCCGAGACGATGCTGGATGTCGCCCTGGCCCGACGCGGCATTGCCATCAAGCCGTTTCCCTTCGAGGAAGTGGGCGAGATGGAGGCGGCGCTGGTCGATGGCCATTGCGCGGCGATGACCGCGGACATCTCGATGCTGGCCGGCGCCCGCGCCGAGTTTCATGCGCGGATGTCCCGTTTCGTGATCCTGCCGGAGTCGATCACGCTCGACCCGATGGCGCCGGCTTACCGGCAGGGCGATCCGCAATGGGCGGCGATCGTGCTCTGGGTCGAGCAGGCGCTGCTGCAGGCGGAGGCGCTGGGCGTCACGCAGCAGACCGTGGCGGCGATGCGCGACGGGCATGACCCAGTGGTGCGGCGGCTGCTCGGCAGCGATCCCGGGATCGGCCGGCTGCTCGGCCTGCCCGATGACTGGGCGGCGCGGGCGATTTCGGCGGTGGGCAATTACGGCGAGGTCTACGCGCGTGACGTCGGGCGCGCTTCGCCGCTCGATCTGCCGCGCGGCCCGAACGCGCTGTGGACCCAGGGCGGCCTGCTCTATCCGTTGCCCGTGCGCTGAGAGTCGGACCGTGGCGCGAACGGGACGCGCAGCCGCGCCTGGCCGTCGATCGAGACGAGCGCCCCGTCGCAGACGGTCAGGAACGGCTCGTACAGCGTGACGCCGAGACTGTCCCGCCCGTGCACGACCGGCACGGCGCTGCCCATGCCCAAATGGCGCAGCCCGGCGCCGAGCCGATCGCTCACTTCGAGCCGCACGACGCGGCGCCGCGCGTCGACGACGATTCGGTCGGCAGCCGCCGCGATCACCGGCACGCCCGCCTGGAACTCTACCCAGCACGCGGCGCCCTGCCGCTGCATCGCGGCGAGCGTGACTTCGGCGACCATCTGGGCCAGGCCACGCGACGGATGGATGCCGTTATGACGCACCGCGACCAGCGCCCCGGCACGGCGCGAGCCGAGCCGCGCGCTGTTGCGGTCGGCGAGGCGCTCCAGGCGGCGGGTGTCACCGCTGCCGAGCGCGCCGGCGGGATCGATCGCGATCAGCCCGGCATCGGCCTGCGGATTGGCGGCGACCGTGGCCGCGACGGCGATCGCCGGCGCCTCGCCGGACGCCATGCGGGCGAGCACCATCTCGTTCAGCGGCACGCCGGAGACGCCCGGCATGTTCGGGAAGCGGTGGCCGGTGACGAGCCCGATGCCCGCCGCGCCGGCGACGAACTGTGCGAGCGGTTCCGGCCGGTTGGCGCCGCTCGACATCAGCGCCGCGACCGGCGCCTCCAGCGCCGCCGGATCGAGCCGGTCGAGCACCGCGCCGCCGCCGGTCTGCGTCGCCGCGCGCGCGAGCCCGCCGGACGCCGGCAGCGCCGCGAAACTCACAAACCCACCGATCGCGCCGCCGCCGACACGCTCCGCGACGGCGAGGCCGGCGAGGATCGCGCGCCCGGCGCCGGGACCGAAGGCCGCAATGCCGATCGTCATCGCACGGCAGGATCCGCCGCGCCGCAGGGCACGACGCCGCGCCCGGTGCCGGCCGCATCCGCGACGCCCCGATCGATGCCGGTCGGCGCGACAAGTCCGCCGGCCCGGCAGCGCGCCCGATTCGGGTCCGGCACCGGCACGGCGGCGATCAGTGCGCGCGTGTAGGGGTCCTGCGGCCGGTCGAGCACGGCATCAACCGGGCCGGTCTCGACGACGCGGCCGGCGCGCATCACCGCCACCCGGTGTGCGACACGGCGCACGATGGCGAGGTCATGGCTGATGAACAGGCAGGCGAGGCCGAGCCGGGCCTGCAGCGTCGCCATCAGATCGAGCACATGCGCCTGCACCGAGACGTCGAGCGAGGAGGTCGGCTCGTCCGCCACCAGTAGCCGCGGTCCGATGCCGATCGCGCGCGCGATCGCGACGCGCTGGCGCTGCCCGCCGGAGAGTTGGTGCGGGTAGCGGTCTGCGAAATCCGCCGGCAGCCCGACCTCCTGCAGCAGCGCCCGGGCGCGCGCCCGCGCCGCGGCGCCGCGCAGCAAGCCGAGAAGGGTGAGCGGCTCCGCGATCGCATCTCCCACTTTCATGCGCGGATCGAGCGAGGCATACGGGTCCTGGAAGACGATCTGCACATGCCGCCGCAGCGCCTGCCGCGCCGCGCCCCGCGTCGTCCGCAGGTCGGTGCCGTCGAGCAGGATGCGGCCAGCATCGATCTCCTCCAGCCCGAGCACGGCTCGGCCGAGCGTGGTCTTTCCCGAGCCGCTCTCGCCTACCAGCGCCAGCGTCTCGCCAGCGGCGATCGCGAGGCTGACGCCGTCGACGGCGACATGATGCTTCCGCCGGAACAGGCCGCCGGCGCGAAAGCTCCGGCTGACCCGCTCGATCGCGAGCACCGGCGGCGTGCCGGTGCCGGCGGCGCCCGCGGCGGCACTGCGGACGGCGGGCGGCGTAGTGCCGGCATCCGACCGCGGCACGGCGGCAAGCAGCGTGCGGGTATAGGCAGCGCGCGGCGCGTGGAAGATCGCCCCAACCGGGCCGGTCTCCTGCATCCGTCCCTGGCGCAACACCACGACGCGGTCGGCGCATTCCGCGACCACGCCCATGTCGTGGGTGATCAGCAGGATCGCCGTGCCGAACCGCGCCTTCATCTCGGCCAGCAGGCGCAGGATCTGCATCTGCACAGTGACATCGAGCGCCGTCGTCGGCTCGTCGGCGATCAGCAGCGCCGGTTCCAGCACCATGGCCCCGGCGATCATCACGCGTTGGCGCATCCCGCCCGAGAGCTGGTGCGGATAGCGCCGCATCAGCCCGGCCGGATCGCGCAGGTGCACGAGATCGAGCGCGCGGATCGCCGCCGCTGCCGCCGCGGCGCGGCCGAGGCCGCGATGAATGCGCAGCGCCTCGGTCATCTGCGTGCCGATCGTGACCACCGGGTTGAGCGCGCTCATCGGCTCCTGGAACACCATGCCGATCGCCGCCCCGCGCACGTGCTGCAACGCCGAGTCGTCCAACCGCAGCAGGTCCTGGCCGCCGAACCGGGCGGCGCCACCGGTAACGCGCAGCCGCTCCGGCAGCAGTCCGAGCAGGGACAGCGCGGTCAGCGTCTTGCCGGATCCGCTCTCCCCCACCACCGCCAGCGTCTCGCCGGGATTGATCGCGAAGCCCACATCCTCGACCAGGATCTGCCCGTGCCCGCCGGCGATGCTCAGCCCGTCGAGCGCGAGCAGCGGAGCGCCGCTCATCGGCCGCGCCGGCCCGGGTCGATCGCGTCGCGCAGCGCGTCGCCCAGCAGGTTGAAGCCGAGCACGGTGAGCGCGATCGCGAGGCCGGGGAACAGCATCAGCCAGGGCGCACGCTCCATGTACGACCGTGCCCCGGCCAGCATCAGCCCCCATTCCGGCATCGGGGGCTGGGCGCCGAGGCCAAGGAAGCTCAGCGCTGCGGTCGCAAGGATCGCGGTCGAGACGCCCATCGTCGCGACCACGATCATCACCGGCATGATGTTCGGCAGCAGATGGCGCAGTGCCAGGCGCAGCGGGCCGGCGCCGGCGACCGCGGCGGCCTCGCAGTAGGGCTTGCCACGCTCGACCAGCGCTGCGGCATGGGCGGTGCGGGCATAGAACGGAATCGCCGCGATGCCGACCGCGAGCACCGCGTTCTGCAGGCTCGCCCCTAGCACGGCGACGCAGGCGAGGGCGATCAGCGTGTCGGTGAAGGAGAACAGCACGTCCATCAGCCGCATCACCGCGGCGCCGCGCCAGCCGCGAGCGAGCACCGCCAGCATGGCGACGATCAGTCCCGCCGAGAAGGAGAGCCCGACCGCGACCAGCCCGACCATCAGCGTGAGCCGTGCGCCGGCCAGCACGCGGGAGAACTCGTCGCGGCCGAACTCGTCGGTGCCAAAGAGATGTGCGAGCGAGGGTGCGAGCAGCGGCCGCCCGGCGGCCATGCGGGTCGGCGAATAGGGCACCAGCGCGTCGCCGAACAGCGCGCTGAACAGCAGCAGCAGGATGAGCGCCGCCCCGATCGCGCCGCCGGGCGCGCGCAGCAGGCGGGCGATCCAGGGCGCCTCGCGCGGCGGCGCGGCGACGATCTCGACCGCCGCACTCATTGCCGGCGCAGGCGCGGGTCAAGGGCGAGTTGGAGCAAGTCGATCAGCAGCGAGACGACGACGACGCTCGTCGCGAAGACCAGGATGAAGCCCTGGATCAGCGGGTAGTCGCGCTCGAAGATCGCCGAGATCGCGAGTCGGCCGATGCCATTCCAGGAGAAGATGTTCTCGACCACAATTGCCCCACCCATCATATAGGCGAACTGCATCCCCATCATCGTCGCGACCGGCACCAGGCCGGGGCGCAGCACGTGCCGGGTCATCACCAGGAACTTCGGCAGGCCCCGGGCGCGCGCGGCTCGGGCGAATTCCTGGCGCATTGTGTCCAGCATCGCCGCTCGGCACATCCGTGCGACGATCGCCGCATTGCCGAGGCCGAGCGTCAGCGCCGGCAGTACCAGATTGGGCAGGCCGGTGCCGCCCACCGGCAGCCAGGCGAGCCGCACGCCGAACACCAGCATCAGCATGAGGCCGAGCCAGAATTGCGGAATGGCGACGCCGCCGATCGCCGTCGTCATCAGCCCGGTATCGACCAGGCTCCCCTCCCGCCAGGCGCTCACGAATCCTGCGCCGATGCCGAGCACCAGCGCGATCACCATGGCCGCGGCAGCGAGGAGCAGCGTGTTTGGCAGCCGGTCGAGGATCAACGGCAGTACCGGCTGGTCGCCGCGCACGGTGCGGCCGAGATCGCCCTGTGCAAGCCGCCCGACGAACAGTCCGTACTGCACGAACACGCCGCGGTCGAGGCCGAGCCGATGGCGGATCGCCGCGATGTCCGCGTCCGTCGTGCCCTGGCTCTGGGCATACATGATGCGGACGGGATCGCCGGGGACGATATGGATCAGCAGCGTCACGGCAATCGTGGTGACGAAGATCGTGAGCAAGCCGAGGCCGAGCCGGCGGGCGATGAAGCGTCCCATGCCTCAGCCGCCCGAACCGCCCAATTCCGTCCGCCTCAGTGGATCCTCACGTCGTTGAAGATCGGGTAGACGAAGGGCGCGACGTGGAAGCCAGTCACCTGCGGCCGCACCGCGAACACCCATTCCCAGCCCGGCGTGTAGAGGCCGACATCGATCGCGTGCTCCATCAGGTAGGCGATGACCTCGTGCACCTTCTCGAGCCGGGCGGCGGGGTCGGTCAGCACCCTGGTCTCGTCCAGCATCTTGTCGAGTGCCGGCGAGGTGTAGCCGCGATAGGCGCCGGGCGAGTGCCAGAGCGCGTAGAGGATATCCGGGTCGAACCAAGACCACGTCATCATGTCGAAGCTGCCCCGGGTTTTCGGGCTCTCGTTCTCCTGCCGGACGCGAGCGTTCATCGAGCCGATATCCATGATCTGGATGTCCGCCTTGACGCCCACCTCGGCGAGCTGCGCCTGGAAGATCTGCATCAGCTTGTCGCGCTCGCCGCCGGTCCAGCCGATGAAGGTGACCTCCAGCGGATGGTCGGGTCCGTAGCCCATCTGCGCGAGCAGTGCGCGCGCCTTGGCGGGATCGTAGGGATAGCCGTGCTTCTCGCAGAACGCCTCGTCGTTGCCGAACACGCCACGCGCGATCGGGCACCACTCACGCTCGGACAGATTGCCGTAGATGAGACTGATCGCCGCCTGCGGATCGGTCGCGTAGGCGACCGCCTTGCGCGCCCGCTCGTCGTTGAACGGCGGCTTGTGGGCGGCGAACTCGAAGAACACGTCCTGGCCGGTGTTCCTGGCGATGACGATGTCGAGTTGCCTGCTCTTCCGCAGATCGGCCACGTCCTCGAGCGGCGGCTCGGCGATGTCGGCCGCCCCGGTGCGCAGCGCTGCGAGCCGCGCCTCCGGCTCCGGCACGACGGTGATCACCAGCCGCTGCATGTACGGCGGCCCCTTGTTCTCCGCGAGCTTGCCGAAATTGCGGTAGCGCGGGTTTCGCTCGAGCACGATGCGGTCGCCCTTGGTCCAGCTCACGAAACGCCACGGGCCGGAGCCGATCGCCGTCATCGTGCCGAAATCGGCATGGCCTGCATTCGACTTGCAGATGATAGAGGAGAAGCTGTCGGCGAGGAAGGCAGGCAGCGCCACGAATGGGTGCGCGAGATCGAGCCGCACGGTCAACGGGTCGAGCACGTCGACCGTTGTGATCGGGCCCCAGGATGCCTTGGTGACGCTCGGATGCGCGGGATCGAAGGCGCGCTCGATCGTGTACTTGACGTCATCGGCGCCCAGCGCCGAGCCGTCCGCGCATTTCACGCCGGCATGCAGGTGAAACGTGTAGTGCAGCCCGTCCGGCGACATCTCGTAGGACTTCGCGAGATTGGGCACCGGCCTGCCCTCGGCGTCGGTGGCGAGCAGCGTGTCGTAGATCAGGCTCCAAACCTGCAGCGACAGCGTGCTGGTGGCGCGCTGCGGATCGAGCGTATCGATGTCGCCATAGCGTGCCCAGACGATCTCGTTCTTCGCCACGGCGCTCCGGGCGAGGCCGAAGGAAAGCACGCCGGCCATCACGCCGACGGCGAGCACGCTTGATTTCAGGGCCACGATCTCACTCCTTCCCAGCAGGCTTGCGCGTTCGCGCCGTCTTGCCGGAATGAAGCGGAAGCGACCGGAAAGGAGTCAAGCGCTTTCCGTGACTCCGCAGCCTTTTATCAATCGCGACTCAAATAGCGGAAAGTGCGCGGGAAAACGCTTCAAAACCGGACCCGGAGGATCAGAAATCGCCGGGCAGCAGATCACCCCAATCCGCGTGGATCTCCTCGATCAGCCGCAGCCGCTCCACTGCGGCGCCGCCGATCTGCAGCGCCAGCGCCGCGCAGAGAAAGGAGAGCAGGCTCACCGGCGCCACCACGGAGTCGAACATCCCGGCGCCGCCGGTGCGGCAGCGCAGCGTCACCTGCGCGACCTCCGGCGAGGCGGGGCTGGTCTGGCTCGTCACGAAGATTACCCGCGCCCCGGCCCGCACCGACGAGCGCATCACCGCGCGCAGCGACCGCGTGCGTCGCCCGATACCGAGCGCGAGCAGCGCGTCCTGGCCGGAGATCGAGGCGAATTCCTCGGGGACCGAAAATCCGCCGATCGGGATCATCCGTATGTCGGGCCGCACCCGGATCAACAGCGCCCGGGCGAAATGCGCGAGCGGATAGTCATCGCCGAACCCGACCACCCACAACTTGTCGGCGCGCGCCAGCGCCTGCACAGCGGCCGCGATCTGGTCGGAGCGGAGCGCCTCCGTCGAGCGGACGAGGTTCTGCACCTCCCAGGCGAGATGGCTCGCAAGCGTCAGCGGGCCGTGCTCCGCAGGCACCGGATACCCGGCCCGCGCCGGTGCCCCCGCCGCGCCGGCGGGGCTCGCGTGCCGCGCCGCGCGCAGCCCGCCATAGCCCAGTCGCTGCAGGAACCGGGCGATCGTTGCCTTGGAGACGCCGACCGCGGCGGCGAGCTCGGCGGCGCCGTTCGCGTGCAGGCATCCCGGGCTCGCCAGCACGTAATCGGCGAGGCGCCGCTCGCTGCGCGTGAGCTGGTCGTAGTCGCGCAGGATGCGCTGAGCGAGTGGGGTCTCGGCGGTCATCCCGAATTGTTGGCGGGACCGCGCGCCGGCGGCAAACGGACCCGACGGCGCGCAGGCGGTCGGGCGCCCAGAATGCCAAAACGCCTGAGTGCAAGGCGCCCAGGAGTGCCAGAGCCCCGAAGTGCGGGCACCCGCAGCGCGGGAGCGCCCAGGGCGCCAGGTGCGAGAGTGAGGCACCCCGGAGCCGGATGGCCCGGAGCCGGATGGCCCGGAGCCGGATGACTGGGGCCGGATGACTGGGGCCGGATGACTGGGGCCGGATGACTGGGGCCGGATGACCTGGGGCCCGATGACCTGGGGCCCGATGACCTGGGGCCCGATGACCTGGGGCCCGATGACCTGGGGCCCGATGACCTGGGGCCCGATGACCTGGGGCCCGATGACCTGGGGCCGGACACCCGCCGCGGGATGTGCGCCTGCCCAAAAAACCACCAGCCCTGCCACCGCCGCGCGCACCGGCCTCGGCTGCGCCACGCCGCTTCCCCGGGTTTTCCGATGCAGACCCGGAGCCGGCTTCCGCCTACCGTGCCCGCCGTCTCAGCGGCAGAGGCAGGATGGACCAGGATCGACCCGGCACCCGCGACCCACGCT
>Ga0335074_10006261_pt1 | contig 16515 bp, 22 predicted proteins | sample Lox_Sample_23_FD_206715 | JGI IMG/M metagenome (GOLD analysis project Ga0335074, IMG submission 206715) | Soil microbial communities from Loxahatchee National Wildlife Refuge, Florida, United States - Lox_Sample_2.3 | ecosystem: Environmental > Terrestrial > Soil > Wetlands | place: USA...
GATCCCGGCTCCCGGTTCCGGAAGCGCTCCCCGACGGGTGGCTCGTTGGGACCATAGTCGCACGCAACGTCAAACCCAAACTTGTCGAATTCTTCCTTAAGGTCTGACTTCAATCGGGCCAAGTCCAGAGGTCCGACCTTTCCCGAGTCTCGGAACGGGAGGGCCAGCTTGCGCAGGTCGGGAACGCTGAGGTCATTCGCGCCAACTCGCCTCGCAGGGTCATCCGAGGACGGCATCCGCTTATCGAACTCTCTCGAGCATGAGTCTCATCCCCATCAAAGCTACGCGCTTGAATCCGGGGTTCGACGACAGATCGCCGGTAGGCATGAACTCCCCGCGAGCGAAGTGAGCGGAGAGGACCCCCCAGGTCGGGAGCGGACGTAAACGGAGGGAGAAGGCCCCCCGAGTGCTCACGCGCCCGGCGAGCGCCCCTCGGGGAGGCGTGTGTCCGTGCGCTTGGGGGGCACGGCGGCCTGCGAATGGTCTCCCGCCTCGGTTGCACCTCGCGGGTCCAACCCGCGTCTTCGAACGAAAATCACTGCGATGAGAACCGCAACGAGCGCGGCTGCGGCTGTGAGGCCGAACACCACGACGAGCTGCTCGACGTAGCCTGTCGGACCGTACGTCGTGCAGTCCCCTCGCTTATCGCACAGTTGCAGGGTGAAACCGATCACTCCGAGTCGCACCAGCGCGAACACGGCAAGGAAGGCGGCGAATATCGCTCCCAGAATTCCAAGGAACCACCGATACGCGGGATCCATCGAGGCCGTGGTAGTATCTCCGACGACATAGGACTTTTCGCACGGGACGACCCGCGAGCGAAGCGCGCGGGGAGGGCCCGATGCTCCTCCGACTCGTTCAGGCGGCTCGTGCCACAGGCGGGTACCACCACGCGTAGATCCGCTCGGACTGGTGCGGGGTGAGCAGAAAGCGCGCCATGCTCCATCGCCGCGACGACACGCAATACGGCGTGAACCACACCGCTTCCGACCACGGGATGCGGAAGGTCCGGAATCCATACCGCAGCACGAGCCCGTTTTGCGAGATGCCCACGCGACGAATCACGGGTCGCTGCAGCGGTAGAAAGACTATGATGAACACGGCCAACGACAACGCGAGGCTCCCCGCTGGCCACCACGGAAACGAGTAGAAGAGCGGAGTCGACGAGATGGCGCCGCTTGACCAGAGCCACGTGAGAACGAGCACCGCGATGTAGAACGCGCACGCGAGGGGAATGCCACACGAGAGCGCCGTGAAGGCCCGCGACCATGTCGGGTCGCCCTCGACCCATTCCGTTGGCGCCTCGGACATCCGTTCAGCGATATTGCAAACGCGTTCATAGACCATTGGCTGGGTCCAAGACCGGGGAGCGAAGCGAGCGGGGAGGACCAGTGGAACCGCGATCGGTCCGGCTATCGGTACAAACTCTTCTCGTCCGTGTACACGCGCGGCCACTCCCCTCTCCGGGGCATCGCCACTACCCGCGATTTCAGATTCACGCCCGCCGCTTTGGCGCCCTTGAGGAGGGCCTCCCCTGCCTCCTCGGTGAGCCACACTTCCTGAAAGCCTGCGCGGTTTAGCGAGAAGGGAGCGGGGAAGTGGAGATACTTGCCGGTCCGTATCTGTTCTCGCCAATCGTTGAGCATGAACCACCATTTCGACATCCCCCAAGGAAAGGATCGGACCCTGGCCGGGCGGTAGCTCAGATGGAGCCCTTCGGCGTCGATCGTCGCGGTGGTCGGATCTGCCCAGAATAGAGGGACTGCCAGCGCGAACCCCAACGAGGCGGCGAACAGCCCTAGAAACATGAGTATCACGAAGAGCTGCAACGGAGTGATTCCGGCCGCTCCCGGAGGGCAGAGGGCGTAGTTGAGCGCCGCGAGCACCGCGAAGACCGCCGCGAGCGCGAGGACAGCCAGTCGAATCTCCCGCCGTTGCTTCTCGAGCGCCGGTTGGAGGGACGTCAGGTCGAACAACTGGTTCCGAACTCCGCTGCGCTGTATGAATCCTCGTGACGCGCCTGTGACCCGCCATCGACTCGCAAAGCTCACGGACGCGGGCCGCGATGCGGGCACTGGCACGCCCATGCGTGCCCGTTCCATCGTCGTTTTGAGCGCGAAGGGCTTGCTCCGCGCTGTGAACGGGGTCCAGCTGCCGTCGCGGACCGCATTCCGCGGTGGAACATGCGCCCAAGCCACCCCACCACGACTCCGGGCGAGATTGACTTCCGCACCTGGCACAAGAACGCGTTGTCGCGCGATTCCTACTGCATGGACGTCGACAAGGTCGAGTATCGGATCGACGCGTGTGGCGCGCTACGAGTCGTGGGGATCTACGAGCTCATCCGGTGGAGGTGGCGGCACGACCTGGACGGGATCCCCGAGCGGTTGGCCCCGTATGAGGGAAAGTTGGCGCTCCTTCCACGGATCAGTGAGTCGATCGCCGCGGACCAGGGTTCGACCTTCCCGACGTTCTCGTCTGGCACCGGCCGGACCTGTCCGAGTTCGTGGCTTGTAGGTTGGACGACTGGGTCGACGCTTCGAGGAAGGCGCTCGGCCTGGGTCGCGAGGCGTTCGCCAGGCTAATCAGGGGTCTGCTCGCCTGGGACCGGGACCGATTCGATCGGCCGCGTCCTGCAGTTCGCTGACGACTGTCCCGTCAGGTGCCCGAGCACACGACAAGGAACTGAGAGTCAGCCAATGCAGGGGCGGTCAAAGCTAGGCCACCTGGGCTCAGTCCCGCGTAAGTATCCGCCACTGCAGCAGCAGAAAGGGTATCAGAAGCCACGCGAGCGCAGTGAGCCCGAGCACGATTGGAGTGACTTCCCAGCTCGCTGCGTCACCTCCATACTGTGCGCCGATTCCCGGCGTCGTGTTGGTGAGCCCCGCCAGGAACAGGGACGGGTATTGGATAGGATTGAGGAACGATGCCTGAACCTGGAGCTGCAGTCCCGCGCGGGAGGCGACGTAGTAGGCTTGGGAAGGTGCCTCCAGCGCTGTAACCAGTCCATTCCAAAACACTGAAAAGAAGAGGTAAAGCCCCAGTGCCACGGCGAACAGCGGCGCGACGGTCCGAACCAAGTGAGACATCAGGAAAACGACCCCCACGAACGAGAAGGCGAACACCGCGAATCCAAGGTAGTACGAGAGCATGTACGACGGGGCCGCGGTGTAGCCGACTCGGAGCAAAATGAGCGCATCCGTGAGTAGAGTCCCTGCGCCGACTGCGGCCAACAAGACTATCAGCGCGCCCAGGAACCGAGATGTCGCCAGGCCCAGCCGCGTTACCGGCTGGACGATCGTCGATTCCAATACCCCCGAAAGTCGGTCCCGCGCGTAGAACGAAAAGGCGGCCACGATGGCCAGCAGCGGAATGAGAAAGATCATGTCATACCCGAAGTAGGTGGAAAAGGCTCCATCTCCCACTGTATCGGGCGTGACGTACGGGTCGAACGAGGAGGCCGTGGAATTCGCGTCCGTCGCGATGAGCGAGCCGGACGTCGAGAAGATCTCTACCTGCACGTTCAGCAAGTTGGTTTCGTTCGTGGGGGGAATCGCCAAGGGGTACGCCTGGGGCGAGGAACTCAGCGAACCCAGTCTGACCATAGAGGACGCAGCGAGCGGAGTCACACCCTGATCGACGTTCACCAAGGCGTAGTAAACGGAACATCCTGACCCGCAGCTCGCGTCTAGAGCCGGGTAGTAGACCTGCAAGGCGAGTTCCCCGGAGAATCCTGTCGGGAGATTCAGTGCAGCCGTGATTGGGCTCAAGATCGGGACGATCTCCCCAGGGGTGAGGGTGCCGAAGGAGACGTTGCCACGGCTTGCCCCTTGGGTCCAGTATGCCGGAGCGAATGGCCCAAAACCTTGAGGTCCGGCCTCTACGGCGGCGTTGAACGGTCCCCCTGATAACGCGACCGAGAATTCTACGGATCCGTTTGCCGCAGTACGACCGCCCAGCGTCGCGAGCGTTGCATTTCCCGGTCGCGACGTGACAACGACCGAGTAGTCAATCCCCTGCAGCGGAGTCCCATATTCATTGAAGGCGTAGAAGTCGAAGTGGTAGGCTCCGTCGGAATAGAAGAGAACCCCAGAATACATCCTGGGAATGACGGGATTCGTAGGGATCTCCGCGGCGGTAGCGAGTGCCACGATAATGACGACCACGACGATTATGAGCGCGAGAGCACGGGTCAAGGTCCTCTGAAAGTCGTACCGGAAGCCGGCCCACGGGTTGCGCCTCATTCACCCGTGTCGCCCCCCGATGGTTCTTGCCCAGGCTCCCCGATGAGGCGGAGAAAGAGGCTCTCGAGCCCCGTGGATTCGAATGCGAGACCGCGAACGTGGTATCCGCGTCGGATCAAGTCGGAGTTGATCTCCTCAGCCTCCGCAGTCGGGTCGGTGATCCACACCGTTGCCCCGTCCCGCTTCACCGTTCCTTTGGTTTCGAGGTATTCTACAGCTCTCGAGTCGAGGTCAACGATGATGACTCGGAGAACACCCGAGCGACCGTTGGCAAGCTCGCTCCTCGATAACACCTTCACGAGTCGCCCTTCGTGAACGATCGCCACCCGATCTGCGACCTGCTGCGTTTCGTTGAGAAGGTGAGAGGAGAGCAGAATGGCCCTCCCATCCTCGCGCCACTCCATCATAAGTCGACGAACCAAGGCGATTCCTTGCGGATCGAGTCCGTTCAGAACTTCATCGAGGAGGAGTACTTCGGGCTCTCCGAGAAGCGCGACGGCCAGCGCCAATCGCTTCTTCATTCCTTGCGAGAACGCTCGGAATCTAACTCGTCCTGCCTCGCCAAGGCCCACGAGCCTGAGGAGGTCGGAACAGCGGTTCTTCTCGCTAGGTCCGGAGAGTCCTCGATAGCCAGCGAAGCGGCGGAGTAGCGAGAGGGCCGTGACACCAGGATCAAAGTTGGGAAACTCTGGGACGAGACCTAAGTGTCGGGAAGCGTTCACCTTGTCCAACACTATGTCGTAGCCAGCCACTGAAACGTGTCCGGCAGACGGCCGGTTCAATCCTGCCGCGACCCGGATCGTCGTAGTTTTTCCTGCCCCGTTGAGCCCTACGAAGCCCAGGACCTCTCCCGCCGCTACCTTGAGCGAAAGGTCAGTCACCGCCGGTCGACTGGCTCCGGGAAAGTACTTCGTGAGGTGAGAGATCTCCAGGAGCGGTTGCGAGGATCCCCGGTGCTGCATCTCCCCGCCTAAGAAGCACACTCCACTTAGCACCGAGATCGCGCTCAGCTCGTACAGGGACCGGACCTGACTGCAGAGGTTTAGAGAATGCTGGGCAACGCCCCCGCCTAACTCTGTTCCGAAGGTTCTCGCCGCGTGGGAACGATCGCTTGCGATCGGCAACCGGGCGACCGAGTGCGGTTACGTACAAGGTCGCCCGAGTGACCGGCTAGAGAACTCGCCGCGCTCAAGGAAGAGGTCCGCTACGGGGCCACATGGCGCCCCGATACGCGCATGTACAGGCCGAGGGAGACCGGGAGATTCGCGGGCGCGCCCCCGAGTCATACCGAAACAGAGCCGCTGACTGCCGGGAGCAAGCTGGTCGCAGTTACGTCGACCAAATCGCCCGAGACGTTCCACCCACTCGGAAAGACGACTACCAGCTGCTCACCTCCAACGATGGGCACGTTCGGCACCGACCAATCATGACCACCTTCGCTCGAAGGGAGGGTGTCCATCCAGCTCGCGGAGGCTGAGAGAAGGACCACGAACCGGCCCGATCCCGTTTCGTTACAGTCCGCGATAGACGGTACCCACCCTTGACAAGTGGACGTATTGGCTGGAAGTTCCTGGTCCGTCGAAGAGACCAGAGTGACGGTGGTCATCCATGCGATAAGACCCCATCCATCGTAGTAGGGCACGGTCTCGTTATCGAACCAGTCCGGGAACTCGACTTCTATGGGTAGTGAGAGGCCAGCAAGACCGGGTCTGAGTGTTCCAAGCGAGCTTACTGGACCGAGTGCAACCGAGTAGTTCTGATAGATCACGGGCGGGCCCGGTTCCCGCACGCCGGTGCAGCTCAGCGTGCCGTTGAAGATGCTCTGGACCTCCCCGTCCGGAAGCTCTCCCACGAAACTCTCCGCTTGCTCTCCACCCGCGCCCGGCAGTCCGCATAGAGTGTAATCCACTCCGCCGCCCGGCCCGTGGTTGAACGCATCTGAAAAGTCGGTCCATCCGTTGGCGAAGATCTCTACCAGGGTCGAGTGGTCCGTTTGGAACACCGTTCCTGCGACCCCGTAAGCATTCGCGGCTTGCACGGAAGTGTCGACCGGCAGGGGATTCACCCAACTGACGTACGATTCCGCCGACGCCGACATCGTAGACTGCATCATGCACGGATTGTCCTCCGGAAGAGCTGGATATACGTGCGGGACGCCGAGCACATCGGTCGCGACGACAAATTCCCGGCTCACATACGAGAAAAACGCGAACTGCCAGAAGGTGGCATTGCCGGAAGCGATGCTCCCATGGAAGATGGGAAAAGCGGTACCATTCCAGACCGTGAGTCCGTCGAATTGACTCCCGCAGTATCGCAGTGTAAGGTTCGTCGAGTTCGAGAACCCGAAGGCGGCAGGGGCGAACGGACCCTCGGGGGCGAGTCCCACGTAGGAAAAGAGGAGCCATGGGCCCCCCAGAGTCGTCTGCACGGTGGAGTTGACCTGTGCAAGGGCTTCATACAACGTTGGTCCATCGTCCGACTGGCCCTGTGCTTTCGAGTCGTGTATTGAACTCCAGTAAGCAGCTGAAGCCGTCCCGGCTGCAACGACGACTATCGCAACGACTATTGCGGCGACTCTCGAGTTCGTCACGGTCGATGACAAGCTGGAGAGTCTCGCGCAGCCTTACAAAGCTAGCAGCCGTCTTCGCCTGGGGTACCCGCCCAGATGCCGATGATTGTCGCAGTCTTGACGGACGCCGAGCCGTCCTGACCGTAGACTTCGAAGCAGGTCTCGAGTCCCACAGGACCCGGGTCGACGGGACGCGAGTCCGAATCTACGCCCTCCGGTCATCCGAAACTAGTCACGGTCGTGGTGTCCCGATTCGCCCGGCCCGTCCTGACTCCACCGCCGCGGAGAAAAACGTCGGGCCAGAGAATGGGACATCGCATTCCTCGAGGGGTGACAACCACTCTGCCCCGACGGACCCGGCTGTCCCGACTGATTAGGTAGAAGGGGTGGGTGTGTCGGAGTTCCGCGTAGGCTAGCGTGCGGAAACGAGTGGGCCGAGTCGTCTGACCTGAGCCGTCGTCAGCCTGATTGATCGCGGCGCGAACCGGTGCATTCTGGAGGGAACGAGCCGGCGACCGTGCAAGCGGAGTTCACCCCACGGCCAAGCCCATCGGCGAGCAGGTCGGGGTGCTCGGGAGGAGAGGAGCTCCACAATCAGCCCCTCCGACATGACGCCGAGGGTCACCGGGAAGGGCATCAGAAAAAAGTACGCGGCTGAGGCCGGGCCTCCAATTGCGACCGTGAGGGTCGCTGCCAGCAGAGGGACGTTCAACACTGGATAATGTTGCGCTGCAGTTGTGAGCGAGCTCGCCAGAGATTCGCCTGCGATCATCGAGCCAAACAAGACCAGGAGTAACCCGCCAAGCCAACGACCAGGAGGGAACCCAGGGACCCACTCAATGCTCGATGAGTCTTCGACCACAGTGCCGCATATCGCGTGAGGGTTTATCGAGTCCCCTGTCCGACGCGCGGGGGGGGGGGACCCGCGCGTAGTCCATCCAGCCTGATCGGCTATGCACCTCTTGCGGGAAGTCGATGGCACCGTTGCTGGCGCAGCCGAACCATGCCCCAGGTGAAGGGTACTGCGCCCACGGCGACGAACAGAGCCGCCACTGCAACCACCGACTCAACCGGCGGGGGAGGGAATCCACAATCCGGGGCCGTCGCGCAAGCGGCGGAGCTTCGTTCGTACTCGAAATTCGCGTTGACCGCGGCTGCAATCCAATGGAGCCCGAACGCAAGTAAGGCGACTCCGATAGCGACCAAGACAAGAGAACTGCGCACGAGACTGACCATCCGGTAGGAGGTCACTCGGGCTCTTCGAACTTACGTCAGCGCTTGCGGGGGACCCGCGAGCGAAGCGAGCGGGGAGGACACGTGCTGGCCGAGTCGCGGGGAGCTCTCCGCGCGCGGGGACGGGACTCGCGAGGGACCCTTTTCTAGCGGAACGCGATTCGCACCGCCATGTCCTTCGGCCGCACCGGCGCGGCCCACCCCGCCACCAGCGACCAATCGCTCAGATTCACCGGGGCGGCGCTCGTGCTTGTAGGGGTCTTCGAGACCCTCTTCGGCCTTGTGCTCTCGGCGACATGCAACGACTTCTCGAACGGCATGTGCGTCGGCCGTGAGGACCCGGCAGGAGGATTAGCACTCGGGGTCGCGGGTGTAGTCGTGCTCGTCTCAGGCGCCATAGTGTACACTGTGGGCCGACGTATACCTCGATCCTGAGCAATGACGTGGGGGGACCCGCGAGCGACGCGAGCGCGGAGGACCCGCCAGCGCCCCGCCACGCGGGCTACGCGCCCGCTCCGTCGTCGTTTTGGCCGCCAATGGCTTGCGCGGATGCGTGAACGCGGGCCGGGCACGCATCGCGGACCGCATTCCGCGGTGGAACACGCGGCCAAGTCATCCTGCCGCGACCCCAGGCGAGGTCGACCTCGGCACGTGGCACAAGGGCGCCCTGTCGTGCGACTCCTACTGCATGGACGTGGACAAGGTCGAGTATCGGATCGACGCGAGTGGCGCGTTGCGTGTCGTGGGGATCTACGAACTGATCAGGTGGGGGTGGCAGCACGACCTGGACGACATCCCCGAGCGGTTGGCCCCGTATGCGGGCAAGGTGGCGCTGCTGCGACGGATCGGTGGGTCGATCGCCGCGGGACAGGGCTCGTCCTTCCCGACGTTCTTCGTCTGGCACCGACCGGACCTCCCCTAGTTCGTGGTTTGTCGGCTGGAGGACTGGGTCGACGGGTCGCGGAGCGCGCTCGGCCTAGGTCGTGAGGCGTTCGCGGGCCCGATCGGGAGCCTCCCCATATGGGAGGGCAGACCGGCCGCGATGCCTGTTCAGGCGCGATACCAGCCGTGGAACTCACATCGATCTGCGGACGATGCGGGTAGTCCTGTCGGGTAGAATCCAGCCGGGACTAGCGTGCCAGCCGGTGTCGACACTGGACACGACTGCCAGGTTGCGCGCCCTCGACGACGAGAGAATCGCGTCAAAGGCCTCGGGAGTGAGACGGGCGGAGGGAGGTCGCGTGCTCGGAAGAATTATTCGCCTGAGGTCGTGGTCACCGGTGTCGAGGACGATGCCGAGCGTGACTGGATTCTGCCAGCCACGGAAATCCCTCAAAATGATACTGAAATTAGGATCGCTCCATCTAACGCGGAACCGGACTTTGGACTTCCCGTACACCAGCTCAATCGCTTCGGCGTCTAACCTCAGCTGGGTTGGAGGAGGACCGACGACGAAAATGACTTGGAGCGCAAAGACAAGGAATACCCAAAGGAACACGACCGCCACGGCGACCGCCGTCCACGCCCACATCGCTGCTGGAGGTCCCAATCCGAAGTCGCGCAAGGCCGCAAAGAGCGAAAACAGAAGGGCAGCGGCGAAAAACACCGCCATCCCGAACGAGAGTAGGCGATACCTCCGCGCCATTCCGAGGCTGGCTCTCCAGTTGTCGGTGACAAGGTCAAACACTTGAGAGTCGGTCACCGGTCGCTCTCAGTCATGGTTCGCAGAGAATCTCGTGAATTCCTTTCCAAGCTCCGACAAAGGTCGTGCGGACGGCGAAATCGGCAATTCTTCGGCGGCATACCGCCGCCTGCCCTCGCGGTGTCCGGCCAGCCCAGAGCGCAGCCAGGCCTCCGACGACTTGGACCAGAGGGAACAGTCGACGGACGAATGCTCGAGCGCGTGGACAAGGCGTAACACGAGGTCGAGTTATCAGTCATCGGCCATTCGGTCTGACTCGCGAAGGCCTCCCCCGATGTCAGCGTGCGGTCTGGTTGCAAAGCAAGAGCCGCGGAGGGTGTGGCAAGGTCAAGGAGGCGGGCCGCTACGCGGGCGCCTGGCGCCCCGATACGCGCACGTTCACGTTTGGGGAGACTGGGGGATCCGGCTCGGAAAGAGAGACGTCACCAACGAGACGACGGATGAGCGAGTCGGCCAGAGGACCTCCCGGCGGCGGCTCTTCAACCCATCAGAAAGGCGCGACACGGACTCGTCGAAATCAGAGAGACCGGTGTATACGTGGATTGCTCAACAATCCGTACTCCCGCTCGCCTCGCGCTCGTCAGGATCGAACCGGCAGCGGGCTCCGAAAGGTAAACCAGCGGAATCACAGAGGTCCACGGGACCCACCGAGTACGCGACGTTCCGCGTACCCAAAGTCGATAGCGCGATGCGTCGGGCACCTTCGGGTCGTTCGAACGGTCGAGAAGTTCGATTTCGGCGGGACCATCGGCCCATCGGATCTGACTCGTCTGCCCTCTAAGAGAAGAGAACGCGAGACCGTCGTCATTGACCTTCAGTCGTATGGGTGGGGTCGCCCAAAAACGATAGCCGTACGACGCGATCACGACAAAGAGCAAGGCAAAGAGGAGCCAAACACACGACAGCGCCCAGACGACAGCATTGGAACTCGCAGCCCCCACGGATGAGGACGAAAGGAGGAGCCACTCTACGATGGCAATCGCCGAGATTGCGAAGACGCTGGCCCCGACCAGCGCAGCTCGCCATCCCCGAATTCCAGCGTGATTGATGGCAGAGAGCTGGCTGAGCTCGAAAGTCTGTGAACTTGCCATTCTGGTCGAAGTTTGAATGTAACTCTCCGATGTAAGCGCTCGGTTCTAAACGCAGGCCGAGCCCGAGAGTGAGGGGCGCGGCAAGCTCAAGGAAGCGGGCCGCTACGCGGGCGCATGGCGCCCCGATACGCGCACGTTCACGTCGAGGGAGACTGAGGAATTCGACTTAGCAAGGGGAGCATCACGATCGAGGTCGGGGACAAACGCGACCGCAAGATCGGGTCCTTGTCGATTGGTCAACGCGGTGTGGACCTCGGTGGCAAGGCAGATCGGCGAAAGAGCCTGGTGAAGTGGGACGACCTGAACCGCTAGGTTCCTGCCTTAGGATATCCAGCGGGCGCCGCGAATCGCGTAGATCGGACGGTCGCCCACATATCGAATGTGCTTCATGGTCACGGACACCGACAGGCCCCGGCTCCGCGCTGCTTCCACGATCGCGTTCAGTTCGTCCAGCGACAGCGGAACGGGAACGCCGCCCGGCGAGGTCAACACCCCACTCGGATCGTAGGGCGAGGGCGAGTCCATGACTTGAGCGAGATCGAATCGAACTCTAGGATTCGACCACTCGTACTGGTCAGTCCGACCGCCGTCGAATTGAACGAGCACGCCACGGTCGTCGATCGTCAGGCGCCGCGCAGACGGACGCCGCATCGCGAGGAGCACTCGGACCCCGAGCCAGAAGTTGAATGCCCCTAGCAGACCCGCAGCGAACACCCCCACAGCAGTTCCGGGATTACTCCCGTTCGCTGAGACGTCCCACACGATCAAGCCGGCACAGAGTACGCCCACGCCGAAGACGCTGCTGACGTAGATTTTGCGGACACCGCGCTTGTCAGCAATATGAAGGTGCGTGAGGTCGAATTCCTGGGCGCTCAATTTGCTAGGTCCTCTGTTCCCACTCTAGACCGTCTAATCCGCAACGCATCGAATGGCCTGAAACTTGGGCGGAACTTGAAGAGTTACCTCATTCCAAGGCACGGACACGTCTAATCGAGCCGCCTGAGAGTCAGCACCGGGGCTGTCAGTACGCGGCGACGCGATGAGGGGCAGAACGCGAAGGAAGCCCGTGGCCATGAAATGCGACTGACTCAGTGCCGGATGACCGCGGGGCGTGTCTGATCACCTCATCGGGCACGTGTAATGACAATCAGCCTTCGCTCGTATCGGGTACCGGGCGATTGGATCCCCTCGTCAAAGATCAACCCGCGAGCGCGCGCCGACTGGACGATGGCGTCATAGCACTGTGCGGTCAGCAACTTCGAGAACAGTCCTGGTCCCACCATCGCGATGTCATCCGGCCCCCCCATCGCCGCAGGACGTTGGCGGTTCACACGCCAATCGATGATTCGAGCCTGCAATCGAGGGTTCGACCAGTCCGTGCGAGTCGGTTTGCCACGACTGGGTACCCATGTCACGCCGTCCGGGTCGACCACGGCTTCGACCGCGTTTCGAAATCCCCAAGTGAAGAAGAGCGCGACCCAAGCCCCTATCGCGGCAAGTATGGGGGCGCAGACGAGGAGGATGAAGAACCTAGACGCTGAGAGCGGTAGAAGCAAGAGACCACCGACGAATCCCCACACGCCCAGCGCCATGAACACACACCCGAAACCCGTCAGAACGATCCGTTGAGTCCTGCGGTAGCGCAAGTCCTGCGCTGCCCGGGCGTGGAGATCGAAGCGTTGAACTGCCACCCCGCTCATATTCCAATCGTGAGCCCTTGGTAGATTTCAGGCTCGGCAACGAAGGCGTCGGTTAAGAGTGACGTAGCGAACAGTCCTTCCCTCCCCCCATTCCTGCGAGGCCCGCGACAATTCCAACTAAGTCGGCCACTATGGTGGCAAGCGCAAACCCAGTGGCTAAAGAAGCATGCAACGCGATACCGACTGAAGCCAGTGCTTCTGCGACGAGGCTCAGCGCGAAAGCTCCAGCGGTGTTCACTGTTTCGCCGGCGGAGGTCTTGAAGTCGGCGAACGCTTCGTCCGAGTCGACTGACGGTCGTCGAAATCCACAGTGGAAGTGGCACTCACTTGACGCTGGCGAGTGACCTCGCGCGAATGATGAAGACGGGCCTCTCTCCCATGTATTTCACGTGCTGCCGCTCGCTGAGCACGTCAAGACCGTGCTGCTGTGCCATCTCTAAGAGTTGGTGCATCGCCGGAATCGGTATCGCAACATATGGTCGATGGCGCGACTCAAGCGCAGCGCCAGCCTCGCCGGGGCCAGCATCGTCCAACATCTGCGTTAATTTGAGCTGGAGCTTCGGATCACTCCACCGATACTGGAACGACCGCCCATTCGAGAGTGTCACGGCGATTTGGTCACAGTCCGCCGCGAGTCGCGACGGTCGTGGCAATCTCGTGATCCCCCGAACCCCCAGCCCGAAGTTAAACGCGCCCACACAACCGGCGATCACTGTAAAGACGACCGTTCCCGGGCTTACGCCGTGAGACGTTAGACTCCATGCGACCAGGGTTACGCACAGCGTGGCAATCCCGAACACCGTTGCTATCGCAATTTTCAGCGCGCCGCGCGAGTCGGCAGGGAGCCCGACTCGTGTTAGGTCCACGTCGAGGCCGATCATGCGTCTACTGTCCTCTTCCTTCCGCGGGGGCGGCCCTGCCCGGTTCCGCCACGACGACGCACCAAGCCTCTGCGGCGCTTGAAGACTCACGAGATTCCAAGGAAATCGCGCCCGGGTCGAAGCGACCTCGAGACTGTAGATGTGGATCGGTGGCAATCGGACCGCGAGGCGTAGCCGTAACGGCCAGAACACGACGGAAATCCGTCGTGGTAAACCGGGACAATGTCAGGGGCTGAGCCCGACAGATCGACTGCCTCACGGCGCGGTTCAGAAACCGTCTGGCGCTCAGGATTGGGCAGCCGAGTGCACCCTTACAAAGGTCGAAACCTCGGGTGGGACCCGAACCGATCTCGGCCACCTCGGGTCACCTAGGAGGACCCTTGCCTGATTCGGCGAGAGAAACAAGGGAGTACCGGAGGTGTTGAACCGTATCTCACCCAAGAGCTTCGACGTGAGGCGTACTTCGCCGAACTCCGTCCACGCGACGGACCGGCTCTTCCGTGGCCCGCCGAGGAACCTCCGCTCTAGAACTTCGACACGGTCATCCCCGACGACGATTCCGAAGTTCGTCGCGACCGAGAAGAGCAGACGTACGAGGACGGCCGTTACGACCGCCCCGGTGGAGATCAGGGCAACTACATCGATATTCGAGAATCCGTAACGGATCAACCCCCACCAGGCCGCAAAGCCGACAATGGGACCCATGAACCCCAGCCCTATTCCGGTGATCAGGAGCAAAGTCGGGAGTGCGGAATGGCGGATTACTTCCGCGTCGCCCACGGCCCTCGGAACCTCGGCGCCGTCAATAGATCGGCGACGCTTCCATCAGCCCGCCTCGCGTCGCGATGAGGGGCAGAACGCGACCGCAGACTGTAGTCGTGACTTGGGAGGGACTCAAGGGCCCAGTCTCAGGCAGGTCTAGGCGGGGCGGGGACGAGTATGCTCCGAACCGACTCCGGCAGATCCATGTGAGGACAGTACAGGCTGGTAACCACGGCCCTTGCCATAGGCACGGTCAGTCGGTGACCCCGGAGATTCACGCCCCATATCGGGAGCCGTGAGGTTGTATGACGCCGTCGTGTGAGGAACCACTCCCCATGAAGGACAGGGAGCACGCCTGGCTCCAAGTCGTTCCATCGGCCAAACTCGGAGTGAAAGAGGTACCGAAATCTGACGCCGTCGGATCCGATCTCGACGCTTCGGACGGGACCGATGGACTCTGCCAGTAGGAATACGCCCGCGACGATCGCCCCGGACGCGATGACTGCTGCCTTGAGTCCGCCAGGCCACCCCCCGATCGCCAGAAAGTAGAACATTCCAGTTATCACCGGCCACATCGCCAAGGAGACGCCAAGAAAACCGAGGTCCGCCCAGCCGAGCGGGGACGTTCGTCGAATGCGAATTCGGCGGGCCGGTCCGTCGGACATCCAGCCCGTGATGTCGGGAACCGCATAGAACCACGCTGCGTCCTCCCTTTAGCGCTGGAGTGACCTCGAGGAGGTCGTGATCGTGAACTCGACGAATTCAAGAGATAGGTTCTCGGGACCAGTCTTGCTAACGCAAGCTCTGGTTAGGCAGCACGGATCGAAAGGATGACCCGGATCCAGCCGGCCCGAAGTCCAGGCGACTCGGTAACCGAAACGCCCTGTTTTTTGGCCATCGCAATGAGTTGGTGGTACGTCTCGTTCGAGAGAAAGTCAAGGAGCCACAGGCGGCCGCTTACAGCCTGAACCGGGCGGCCTCGCGATATCTCGTCGTGCACTCCGTCGGTACGTTGAATGGTGAGCGGAAGTCCCTGGCCCGACCAGAGCACTTGCCGGATTCGACCGCTTGGGTATCTGAAGCTGATCCCATTCCCGTCGACAGAAACCTCGATCGCTCCAGGTGCCCACTTCCAGACGGCTCCGACAGCCAGAACCACGGCCATGAGAAACGCGAGGACAGTCGCGAGTAGAGACAATGGAGTCCATCCGGGTCCCAGCAGCGCAACGGACGCAAAATACGCCCCTATAACCCCGATGAACGCTGCTCCTCCGAGGTAAATCAGTCGTGTGATCCGAATCTGTGCTCTATAGCGCTCGACGCCGTCCACGGTCGCCTGGGTCACTTTGATTCCCCTACTCACGTCGGGAACGTTGTCGTCTAGATAGGCATACTGACGCGCGGTTCGGGGCAGAGGGTAAGGCCGACGGAACCCAATTCCGGAACATCGTCTCCGTGATGTTGAAACGCACGGTGAAAGCTGCCGCCACCGCAGCGACAGAGACCCTATCCCTACGACCGGGGTCGAATGGTGTACGACGTGCTTCCGCTGACCCTGGCGCTAGGGACGGACGTCTGAACCTTCACCCACAATCCATGGGATTCAGCCGATTCGACGATGGCCGCGCAGGCTTCGCGAGTTAGCACGCCGAAGCCGGCGATCGTCAGCTGAATCTGAGCCTCGGCCCCGATCCGGACGTCGTGGATTTCGGCGAGGCGGAGGGTTCCTCGAAACGAGCGCCAGTTCCATGTTCTGCGGGAGCCGTCGGCCCATTCTAGATTGAACCCATCAGGCAAGACGTTCAACCGGGTCGGTCCGCGACCTCCATGACGGGCCGACTGAACGAGGAGAAGCGCGACGATTCCGAGATAGAACACAATCGCCGCAAGGAGTGTGAAGACCCAGGCGCCATTTAGAGTCCCTGCCACGGTCGGACCATATCGAACTAATTCCGGAACGATGAACGCAAAACCGATAGCCCCCATCGCGAGCATGCCGCCGAGTATTGCCTGCAAGCGGCGAGTTGTGGACCGCATCCTGCGATAGTGCTCGACTTCCACATGGACGAGATCGTAAGATCGTGTGGCCTCGATCGCCGTCAGACAGTTCACCCGCTCAGCGGCTATAGCACAGGGGCTGTCGCCTCTCTCAGTCAAGCTACGTCAATAGTCCCTGATGAGTTCGACCGGATGACTGGATCTCCCCGACACTGGCTCCTCCGGGCCAACGAGAGACGGGACTCCGGCTCGGAACATCGCCTCGCTGATCCCGTATCGCGAGTAGAAGGCTGCTGCCTTCATCCAGTCGCCCTGGAGAGTCTCCGCAAGTCCTG
>Ga0335074_10006262_pt1 | contig 16514 bp, 17 predicted proteins | sample Lox_Sample_23_FD_206715 | JGI IMG/M metagenome (GOLD analysis project Ga0335074, IMG submission 206715) | Soil microbial communities from Loxahatchee National Wildlife Refuge, Florida, United States - Lox_Sample_2.3 | ecosystem: Environmental > Terrestrial > Soil > Wetlands | place: USA...
CTGGGTCTCTCATATATTGAACGAAAAAAGTGTTGTGGCGAGCATGATATTCGTTCAGTTCCCCCATATCAAGCTCAAGCTTCTCAATGCTGCATGCGAAGGAGGGATGTTGTGATAGCAATAAGAGGCGGCCGAAATCATCGCGGTGGGGAAGTGATAGGAAAGTGGGTGGTATGAGGTAAGGTTGCGCGAGTTCCGCCCACGAAGTTGATGCAAGCCGGATTGATTTTATGTCTTGAAGTTGAAGATATCGTAGGATCTCTTCACGCAGCTCGTTGGGTAGGCGTTCCATATTGAATTCTCAAACATTGACAATGGCTTCAACGCTTGCCTTAGGTCCGCTGTCTCGAAAGGAAGATATGAATTGTCTTTTGTCTTTCTGCCCACATTCCCTAACGTTCCACCCAACCAACCTAAATCTCGAAAAATGATTGAAGTGTGTGAAGATGCATAGAAGTGACCTATACAGAGGTTGAGAAGAACTTGAGGTTTTTTTACATGTATGTCTTGCAGAGTGATCATGTATGATATTTCCATTTGAAGTTTGAAAGATAAGTTATGTAGAATAAACTACCCCAAATTTGGGGTTTTCTCGGAGATACCTCCACCTAATCGCCGAGTATCCAAGCCATCGCTAGCTACCAGGCAAAATCAAATACTTTTTGACATCCATCCATGAAACACCACGGTAGCAATGTCACTCTGGCAGTACGTCTCCCAGCCCTCAAACTACGGCTCACACCCCTAACACCCCAAATCAGGTCCTTCCGCAACCTCTCTCCACGCACGCGTCTCACCGTCGGCCTGGGGATCATCGCCTGGGGTGCAATCGGTCTCTATGTCTCTGATACAGCGGAGAAGAAGTTCGGCTTCGAACCGAGCGAGAGGGATAAGGAGGCTTTGAGGGAGGTGATGCCGAAGATCACGGTGGTGGAAAAGGATTGAGGACTTCTTGTTTGGAGGGAGGCACGGATTGACTTTGGTACAGAACTTGGTGGAGTAGAGAACTAAGACTTAGTGGGTTTGAAATGCTGGTTGGCGTGACACTAAGGTGGGAGATCATGCACTAGATGGCCTAATGTCGATTCCGGGCTCAAAGGCAATATAACATCGGAAAACACATGTAGGACGTTTATAAACGGCACGCGGATGGAATCAGACGATTTAGCAGGCTTGTAGAACGCGAACAGGGTATGAGGCATATATATCAACCTGGTTTGCCTCAAGGGCTCCAATATCGGTACTTCTATTTGGGAAGGAACATCTACAGGGGTATATCACAAAAATGCTTGGGAAAAGAAATTATTCATGAAAGTCGTCGGACGCGTTACAGCACTCACTTATGTCCAGATTGCCCTGTACAGGCCTTGTCCGCTCATTATTTCCGATCTAGTAGCAATTTACTAAGCCGCTTTCTTTGCAAACTCCACTCTTAAAATCAAATGCTTGAAACCATAGCCATCCATCTTTTCGCATGCCTTCGCTGCATCTGATCGCTCATTGAAGCTAATGAACGCAAAGCCTTTCGCTAAACCTGTCTCTCTGTCCTTTGCCAAGAAAACTCTTGTCACTCTTCCGAACCGCTCGAACATATCCCTCAGTTCTTGTTCCTCTGCCATTTCTGAGACCTAAGAAATGTTAGTATAAAGTAGAACTATATCATAGCTAGATTGGCATACGTTTGTAACCCGCAGTGTGGCAAGATCATCTCTCTCATACTTGCCACCACCCATCCGATCTCCAGCACTAGAAGCCCCTCCCCCGTTTCGCAAATGCGGCGGTACATAAGAGCTTTTCCCAGACCCTAATCCGCCGGGCCCTTCTGCAATATCCGCCACTCCACCAGCAATGTCGGCAGTGCCTTCCTCACCAACGGGTGCCATCGTATCCTTGAACGGACATCGTGCCGTGAAATGTTCTCCGTTACAAATACGACATTTCACTTTCTTATCCTTCAGCTTATCTTTCATGCTTCCTGCTTCCGTCTTCTCTTCTTTCGCATCCTTCCGCCAGTTCACGCTGGGCTTGAAAATGATGTTTTCGCCTACAGACGTGGTATCTATTGCAGGGCCGGCTTTATCTTTTGCGGAGAGGCCGAATTTCGACCATGACTTGCGCTCAGCAACCCGAGGATTTACAACCTCTTTAACAACGGTAGTACGGATGCGGCGAGTTGTTTTGACTTTCTTGCCATCTTCGTTGAAACGGTAGGTAATGATCGTCTTCGTACCATCCTTGTTAGTTGTGATTTGTTGAGGAGGAAGCTCTGCGGCGGCATCATCGAGCTCTTCATCGTCAGCCCAGTCTTGGCGGCTGCTCAGATAGTTAGAAAAGAAACTATGAAGCTTGTAGGTACTCTTACTTTGCTACCTTTGACATTTCGGTATATTTTAGTATGAGGTTGAACTACTTTATTGAACTTTTGGAAACTTTTCAGTGATTCCAAGACTTCTGTGATAGAAGAAAAATAAGGAATCGGCCTTATTTACTCTAGATTTAGAGCGTTGATGTCAAGGTTCAATAGTTTGGCGGCGAAAGGGAATTTCATATCGAAATGTTCGTGGGGCAAATCTTAGCGCGGTGCATGTCAAGCTAGTCTACTTTGGGCAAAATACATGTGATGCTGCGGTGACTCCATGAGTTCATATAACACACTTTGAAATCAAGAAATCACATGGCGTGCCAATCATTGTTTGAGAGGGGATTCATATTATTCATTTATCCTAATTCTGTACAGCTGACGTCATTTCCGTCTGAAGATCCTCGCATGTCATATCGATTGACAAAGTGCGAAGCAATATAAGCTTGAACGCCTCGACCCCGAGCAATGACGGACCAAAGGGAAAAAGTTAGGCATAACAAAGGAGAAGAGTTCGCTGAGATGCGAGATATAGGTACAATGGTTTACAAAAAGCACAGTAGTAATCTACCAGACCAGCCCAAACCTCCAGGGACAGAAGGAAATGCTTTCATTTCATGGCATCCAGGCATATTAGATATGCATTTATGGCTTCTTGTCCCCGTCCTTGGCTTCGCCTTCTGATGGGTTGGCCTCACCAGCGCTACCTGACGCAGACTCATTACTGGACTCAGAACGGGCTTTGTGCATCTTGTCAAAGAGGTTCAAGCTGGCCATCTGCAACTCATCCGTCTTCTCCTTCAGTTCTGCGGCTGTAGCAGTACCTTCGCCAGACTGGCTCTTGGTAACGAATTCACGTAGAGCAGTGATCTTCTCGCGGATTTGGTCGGCCTCGGCCTTGTCAAGTCTGTCTGCGAACTCGTTGAGGGCCTTTTCAGTATCGTTCAAGACACTGTCGGTTCGGTTGGCGGCTTCAATAGCTGCCTTGCGCTCCTTGTCCTGCTCAGCATACTTCTCGGAATCGTTAACCATGTTCTGGATTTCTTCCTCTGATAGACCGGAGCCTGAGGCGATAGTTATCGATTGATCCTTTCCAGTGGACTTATCCTTTGCGGAAACATGGACGATTGAGTCGGCATCAATGTCGAAGGTAACCTCGATCTGGGGGACGCCTCGGTGTGCAGGGGGGATACCGACAAGCTGAAAGTTTCCAAGCAGCTTGTTATCACGGACGAGCTCTCGCTCGCCCTGGTAGACCTTGATTTCTACAGCAGTCTGGAAGTCAGCAGCGGTAGAGAAAATCTGAGATTTCTTTGTCGGGATGGTGGTGTTGCGGTTGATTAAGCGGGTAAAGACTCCTCCTAACGTCTCGATGCCCATGGACAATGGTGTAACATCCAATAGGAGGACATCCATGACGTCGCCAGCCAAGACAGCACCTTGGATAGCAGCGCCGATAGCCACAGCCTCATCTGGGTTAACAGACTTGGCTGGGTCACGTCCAAATATGCTCTTGACAGACTCAACAACCTTGGGCATACGGGTCATTCCACCAACAAGGATAACTTCCTGAATATCCTTGGCTTGTAGGTTGGCGTCCTTAAGAGCCTTGCGAACAGGATCGATAGTTCGGCTGATCAGCGGGTCAACAAGCTTTTCTAGTTGAGCTCGAGAAAGCTTTGTGTTGATGTGCTTGGGTCCGGATGAATCAGCAGTAATAAAGGGAAGGTTGATGTCTGTCTGCATAGAAGATGAGAGCTCAATCTTGGCCTTCTCAGCGGCCTCGCGGATTCTTTGAATGGCCATCCGGTCATTTGAAAGATCGATACCAGAATCTTTCTTAAATTGCTGGACAAGGTGGCGCACAAGATGGATATCGAAATCCTCACCACCCAAGTGAGTATCTCCATTAGTAGACTTGACTTCAAACACGCCCTTCTGAATTTCAAGAATAGAGATATCGAAGGTACCTCCACCCAAATCATAGACGGCAATAATCTTGTCATCGTCCTTTTCGAGACCATATGCCAAGGCAGCTGCAGTAGGCTCATTAACGACACGGAGAACGTTCAGGCCAGCAATCTGTCCAGCATCCTTGGTGGCTTGACGTTGAGAATCATTGAAGTAAGCTGGAACAGTCACAACAGCATTCTTAATTGGCTTGTTAAGATAGGCCTCGGCAGTCTCCTTCATCTTTTGGAGGACAAATCCGCCAATTTGAGATGGCGAGTACTTCTCGCCACGAGCAGATACCCACGCGTCGCCATTAGTGTGTTGAACAATCTTGTATGGCACCTCCTTAATGTCACGCTGGACTTCGGGATCCGTGAATTTTCGTCCAATCAGTCGCTTCGTAGCAAATAGAGTATTCTCAGGGTTAACCACAGCTTGACGCTTTGCTGAAACTCCGACAAGGCGCTCTCCATCTTGAGTAAAAGCAACAACGGAGGGTGTCGTGCGAGCACCTGCAAAAGTGTCAATATATATGTGCAGTGATTTAGCGCGGTCTACAACGCACCTTCCGAGTTTTCAATAATTTTGGGGATTTTCCCCTCCATCACTGCAACGGCCGAGTTCGTAGTTCCTGAAGGAGCAGATGTGAGCGACAGATCGAGTAGTAGTTAGTCTCAACCCTCACCTAAATCAATGCCGATGACGGCGCCCTTGACTTTTTCCTCTGCGCCATCTGCATATGACCGTACAAAGGACGATCCTAATGGTGTGCGATGCAGAGTCGCCGACCTGGAGATAGACGCTGTGGCTCGAGGCAGCTAAGAGGACATGATGTTAGCTTGGAAAGGGAAAGCCCTGATTTACTTCAGACATACAGCTCTCGAAAATCTAGAGGATAGCATGATTGAATTGACAATATGTCACTGATTTGCACGCACGAAACTAGGTGAAGAGGAAAGAAGATGTGGGTAGTGAAAAGAGTGATGGCGATATGAATGTGGACAACAAGAGGAAATGTCAATGATGAATTGCAGAAAAAGTTCAGAGGAGATTATACGCTAATGGCTTCTTCCGTTTCTTTCCCTTTCTACGGCTCAACAGGCGGTCTGCGCGTGTATGTCGCTTCGCCCGCCGTAGAGGCAGATGCATTGACGTATTCGAGAGGGGACAACATTGAACTTGGACGAATGGTGCATGCAATGTTCATTCTATATCCCCGTCTGGAGGCAGATATTTGAACTTGATCACGACCGTACAAGTCTCCTGCATAGCACGACCACCATCCTCGGAGTGACCACAAATTGGAAGGACAGGGCGCGGATGGTCACACCACCAGCGACGCATGGCAGCAATGGCTGTCACCGTGGCAGATGAGAGTTTGTATGTATGGCCATGATATTAAAGCATTGTGATATTACTGACATGCTGGTTTCAAAGATACCATGCAACTGAGGTATTAGTCCTCAAGTCACCACGGAAATACTACCGTGCCGTGATGAAAGCAGAGTACGTGGATTGATGGAATGTATTAGTCGCAATCAATCTAATGACTTGTCTAGTCACTGGCAGCTTCGTTCTCTCATTAGTACGCCTAAAGCAGATATTATCTACTATCCTAGTGGACTGGATATCTATAGACTCGATACTCTGACACGCGAACGTGAGATCATCGCCAGTATATCATTCTTGCCAAAATGTCTAGTAGCGCAAGATGGATGGATATGCTGCGGGGGCGAAAATGGAGACTTCGCGACTATACATCTTGACTCTAGAATGGAGCAGAGTGGTTTTGGCGCAGGAGTCAGCGTAGACGCAGATTCGCGGCTCCCACTCGACCTTGACCCTGTACAACGACTGGAAACTAGCAGTCGCCCGGAGCTCTCAACTGAACATCCAATAGGTGGAAACTCTGCCCATGTCAAGGCTACCAAGATTGGGGATGAGCTAGTCAACTGTGTTACATTATGGTTTCCCGCACTCGACACAACTGATCAGACTTATAGCAAGCCAGTAGCAGTTCTCTCGAGCAATGATCATACAGTGGCCATTGTTGACTTAGAGACAAGGGAAGTCCTTGAGAGGCTGGAACTTAATGATTGCGTCAACCGTGCAGTTATATCGCCGGATGGTCGCCTGCTAGTTGCCATTGGTGATGACCCCTATATGCACGTTTATCAGAGAAGGAGCCTAGGACTTGCGGGCAAGGGACTATTTCTCAAACCACCTAAGGAGTTCGGATGGGTCAAATGCCAACAGATACATCTTCGAGGACAACGCAGCGTGGATAAGAGTGAGATGCGAGGAAGTTTTGCTACAGCCTTCTCTCCTTCAGGCAGATATTTGGCTGTTGGAACACAGTATGGCATTATCTCAGTATTTGAGACGAGACATCTGATATTATCAGACGCTGATCCCTTGGTCGCAAGTTTTACCACATCAAGACCGAATCAAAGGAGAGGCGCAGTGAGGGCAATGGAGTTCTCTCCGGAGCCGTATGATCTCCTCGCATGGACCGAGGACCACGGAAGAGTCACCATCGCCGATATTCGGGATGGCTTCATGTCACGCCAAGTTATTACGATGGATCCAAAGGCCGATGGCGTGGAGAGAGTTGGCATCATTGAGCGTCCTGATGACCTAGTCATTGATCCCCGCCTACGCCAATTCCGAATAGACCCAGATGGCAATACATCTGACTCTATAGGTGCTGAAATGGAGCGGCGACAACTGCGATACCTCTCACGGGAGGGTTTAGATCGTATTCATTCGCCACTGACTCCAGAGGAAACTGAAGTTTTGGAGGCTCTGCAAGTAAGCCGAAGGCAAAGAGACAGAGAGGCCTCACGCCAAGCGTTGACTGGCCTCGCTCAACACAGCCCACTTGTATTGTCCGATCTCGTGGATGACATACGATCAAACTGGAGAGAACATGCTGGACTTGGTGGGACCTCAACTCCCCACATCGACGAGCTCCGTTCCACTTGGCGCGACCATGTGTTGATACGTGGTTCAGGTGCACTACCATCATCTATTCGAGAGTTAGTCAATGGCAGCCGCTCTAACGAGTCTTTACGGACTGAGACGTTGCGCGCATTCATCAATGAACGAAATCAAGAACGAGAAAGACGTGGTCAACAACCACGACGCCGAGGATCCGTGATACTAGCTGCCGCAGGAACAGCACTCAATAGGGATATACAGGAGTCCAATGAAAGTCAACGGAGTGGTGATTTGGCAACTAGCCGCGAACGCGTATCGCTAACGCCACCACGTCTACCTGCAATACGATCTGATTCACCAAACAACCCCTGGGCTGAGATGGAGGCTCTCTACAACCTGGCATCAGATCCACCGGTTGATCCCACAACTCGCATGCGGATTGAAATCGCCGCCGACAATCGACCAGAATATGCCCGGCGTGGTGCGCAAAGGTGGCGAGCATTAGACGAACGTGATCGGCTCCCTTCAAGATATGGAAATGATCAAAATAGCGGTAGCAACGTTGTTCTTGAGCCAATGGAGACTACAGGCTGTTGTTGGAGCCAGGATGGGAGTATTTTGTATGTATCCACACTGGGCTATCATTTTTCTACCTACTAATAACTAACAGGTACGTTGGAGCCGAGAATGGTATCTACGAATATCATGTGAATATTGTTGGGCGGAAGTTCTTTCCTAGCATTTCCTTCCTGTGAGCGTTCATACTTATAATGGCGTATTGGAGTCAATGGACGGAATTTCACCAATTGGAAAATGGGTGGAATATCTGACCTCGTGTTCGCAGCAGCTCGGGAAGTTTCCAGAGCCTTTCCTTTAGCAATACCTGTCGTTGATTGAATGTGTCGGCGGTCGCATTAGCCCGCCGACCACCGCCTCTGTCTCCACTATCATTCGGATGAATGAGTAATCGAGCAAGTACAAAACCAGAAAATGCTGCTTGTTTTGATATTTGTAAGAGGGTAGCTGATCAAGTCCGTCACAATCTGTCTAGTCATTTGTTCTGTGTTGAAATTTGATTCGCTATAGCAAACGCCCTTTCCTTGGTTATGGTTAGTGCTTTGGAGGCGTACAACTAGGTTAGAAGCAAATGTGAAGATGAATGTGACATACTTCAGTCGTAGGTCCATTGGTGTGAATTCATGGTACTTGTGCCTCACTATTTGTGTTATAAACGTGAGTGGCATATGGTTCGTGTTCTCAATTACGATATCATGAAATAATATCGTGATCTAGTCATCGAGTCCAGTGCGCCCTCTATCTTTCTACTCCGCCTCTTCTATCAACTATCTCTATATCTTGATGCTGTAGGTAAACCGGAAAAGGCATCCGTTATGCCTTAAGGGCCGACGAATAGGTTGCACGACATGGCAGTAGCAGTAAAATCAGAGAGCTCTCTCGATCGTGATGTTCCGGAATCTCAGTGGGAGGTCGAGCTCGCACGGAATATCGCCGACTGCACGATACCAGTGGGGTATAGAGTTGGGAGCGAGCAAGCCGGAGTACGTATGCGGTTATAGCGACGATGCCTAAGGAGGTGCAGGAGAGTTATAGGTGAGTTTATAGCTACACCCCTAGGATGGCGTGGGTTGTTGTGACGGCGGTAGGCCTGTTGGTTAGCTTAGTAAGTAGGGACGAGAGTTTTGATAAGAGGAAGGGGTGAATGTTTGAGAGATCGTAGATATTGTAGAATTTTAGAATAATGGAATGTTCTATCTTGGCTCTGTTATCACTAACCTTTCAGGATGGCAGGACGTGTAGGGTAAAGTAGAGTACTGAGATGAATGTTTCATATTTATGCTGCTGTACCCAATACCGTTATGCTACTACACTGCAGTGTAGACCTACCTCCCTTACCAGGCAACGCCGCACCATTTCCTAAAGCCCCTTGAATGCAACCAAACCCATCAATGCAAAAAGCGTGTCTCCACAATAAAATAATTACTCAATCACTCTCTCAACCACTGCGTCAAGCACATCTTCCCATTTCGGCATTTTCACTTTACCATGCAGCCAACTCGTCTTTTCCGGGTGGTATTTCTCCACCAAGGCCTTCCTCACATCTCTGTTATCTTCTAGACTCGTGCCCTCCTTCTCCATCCACTGCCTCTCTGCTTCCTCTTTGGCTTTCCTGACAACCACTTCGTCATCCTCGCATCTATACAGATCGCACTTCGAGCACTCCGCACAGCCCCTGCCGCCATTCGGGCGGAAGTGTTCGCAGAAGTGACGGTAGCCCTCGCCATTGCCGATGTCTTTGCGGCAGACGTAGCACATCTGGTAGCCGCAGACGCAGGTGAGTTTGTTGCAGCCGGAGGATTTGACAAAGGAGGTATTGCAGCGTGGGCAAGTGCGTTTGATAGCGAGGGACATGGCGAGCTCGACTTGGGTGCGGAGGGCGAGTAGGGAGGACTCGTGACAGATATGGATGTCGGTCCAGGCTTTGGAGCAGGACATGCAAGATGGACGCCTGCATTGCGGGTTTTGGCAGGTAAATTTGAGGCCGTGACGACGGCGCCGCATTCGTGTTATGGACATGTTCAGCTGTTCGATGGCGAAATCACTGAAGGATTGGCCGTAAGAGCCAATTAGGAATATGAAAGAAAATAATACGAACAGTGGTGAAAGGAAGGGTATCATTCCAGCGCCGAAAATCAATATCAGAACAGTATATAATGAGAAGTCAGCTTTCAGTTTGATCTGCCAAGATCGTTGGGACTCGGGAAGGTACAGGTCGTCGACTTCAGCATAGCTACAGAAGGGACAACGGATAAGGGGCATCTGAGACTTGAGAAGGCTGTCTTCTACCAGGCGCTCATCAAGCTTCCGCAATATGTCCTCGCCGCCTTTGTCATCCGCGAACGCCCGCCGAATATGATCTTGTGATATGCATCCTCGACAATCATCTGACATAGGTGCAAGACATCGTAAGGAGCTAGTACGGGCGTCAATATTTCGGGCCCAACCTTGTCCAAAAACTGCTTCGTTGACAGCATGTCGTATGCATCGGTAGCACGCAAAATGGCCCCCTTCATTGCAGGCTGCTAGTTGTTCGAAAGTAGATGAAGTGAAACAACACTCGCAGTCATTCAGCGAATTAGTCTCCTCAGCCTGTTGGGCGTTAATCTCTAGGGCTAATTCACGATCCTGTGCCTCGCGTTCAGCTAAAGACCGCTTTTGTAGTGGCAGGATGAGTGACAAGAATAGTTCCCTGTCTAGCTCCGCAGACCCGGTGCTTTTCAATGATGGTATAATCGATCCATGGCCGGTGGACTGCCAGACTACCAGAGGATGGTGTTCAGCTTCAGCAGATAATGGAGGTCGTCTACGCAAGAATATCGAGGATATGGAGAATCGCCACGATTTCGAAGAGAGCACGATGAGGGTCGGTCGGGCAAGGGTGTAGGAGTGATTGTGCTCCGCCAGTACAGCGTTTATCGTTGAGCGTGAGAGGCCTTTAAACTCCTGATACGCTATAGCTTTGACAGCTTTCTTGTATTCTGCATTTCGAAACTGCTCTTCAACCGGAAGTATTCCCGTATCGTACGGCTTCCCTGCCGCCCCTTGGGCCGTTTGCGCATTCTCCTTGCCCATAACTCTGTAACGACCTCTTGTCCACTTCATCTTGTGCTTCAATAGTGTCTCCGTGATGACAGCTACTCTTGATTCCTCATCAAAGCTCGACAGCATCTCACGGAACACCTCCACCTGAACATCTGGAAAGATGGCAGCAAGGGCAGCAAGGCTGTTGTTCAAGTCATGGAGGTCAGGGTCATCGAAATTGACAGGAGCGAGTTGAGCCTCATCGACAAGGTATATGGAATGTCCTTGAGCGGATGATGTCTCCGCTGAAGCCACTGGTACATTCTTCGCGGAGCCTGATGGAGAATGTTTTGAGCGGCCGAAGCGGCCCAGTGCTAGCTCGTTCGACGACTTAAGTAGGCCGGAGAGCACCATCATCATGGTCGAGCTAACACGCCTTACATGTTGTCGTAGAAGGATAAGTGGTATATGATCACAGCAAGCGTCGGGAAGGCCGTGCTATCAAAAGTGGATAGAGCCTGTTGTTGGGGCATGAAAAGTGTGCCGGAATCATGGAGTCGGCGAATTAGTGATGCAGCCCTGTGCATCATTTAGATCCAGCCCCACTCCACTCGCTAACCTTAAATTTCGTCTCAAGGTAGTAGAGTCAGTGCCATGAATATCAATTCCTATTTCTACTTATTTCTACTAATTTGTTACTCCCAACATTTAAATTTTATGAACTTTCCCATCTCTGGAAACCTAGTAGCTGTCTTGCACCGTTTTATCTCTTGCTGTCTGTGCTCCTCAATCATCAGAATCCGCTGGGCCGCGATTTTATGCTTATACGAGTATGCTTTGTTTTCTTATCATGACCCAGGCCTAATGTCCGTGAAATCGAACTACCTACTGAGGCATGCTCAGAGTCTTTACTTAACTCCTTCATGATATTTCATCGCAAAACCCCAACGTGAATGACAAATCCAGAATTGGAGGCCAATTCGTTGGTCAAATGTGTATCTGGTAGGCGCCAAACCCTAAAAACTTTGTGAAAAGCTTTGAGCCAGTTTTCGAAGACTTCGGGTGACCTGAGTTGCTGTGCGATGATACAAACAGTTGGCTCTGATTCTGAGTCCTCCACCTGCAATTTGCGAAGCTGGCAAGCATCGACACAGGTCTGCACTAGAGGCGGAATAAGAGCATCGTTATAGATGCAATCACAAGCTATAACAGCATCAAAGCTTCTTTTACCACCTTCCAATCCAGCCACGACGGAAGAGACTTCATCAGTCACCCAGTCCAATAGCCGGGCCGTAACGTTGCTGCTCGATTTGCCAGTAGCTAACCCCTTTTGAGGCCGAGGTTTACTCTTTCGGCCTTTACTTGCGCTCGCCGAGGTGCTCAGCATATTGCCGAGTAGGTTCTGGTTTAGCAGTTTCATAACGTATTCTTGGTCCGTGAGGGTATAGTGTTGGACAAGAGGACTAAGGGCTAGGCCGATGATGCCGGAGATTCCACAGCCAAGCTCAAGCACTGAGGAGCTTGTATCAAGAACACCGTGTTTGAAGAGAGGATTATCTGGAGAGGTTATCCAAGTTGCAAACAGCGGAGTAATCTTCCACACGACTAAAACGATATAAGCTCCATGGTCTCAGTCATTTAAGTGAAAAGCTTAGTCACCTGCACCTGTTGTTCCTCCATCACGAGTAGATGACAAGATCGTAGGGGATTGATGTATTGTTAGGTCGCGTCTACCAACAGTGATATCAATAGACCTGGCCTTAGAATCAACAAAGCCCAAATTTTGAGATGGTATTGACTGAGTAAACAAGAAGAAAGACTCTAGGAGAGACGCTATCAGCTAGTGATAGCACATGAAGCGACGATTACATGCCTTCTTCTGGGTCCTCAACCTGCGGTTCGAGACTCGCTAACAGGCTTTGCGTGGACATAGATAGGATGACGGTGATTATGTTAGATTGTTAGGAAGTCCGGATCCCGGCAGGACAAGATTTGATGACAGTAATATAAGTATTGTGGCTGATCTTAACGCCGTAAGGCAAAGCGGCACTTGCCAAAGTGCTCACGTTAAGCTGCCTGGGCGTGATGTGTAAAGTGGGCAGCCTAAAACGCCACAATGCCACTGGAGGGAATGAAATGTCTTACTTAGCAGTGACAAAATACGAAGGACAGCTAATACGTAGGCTGCATGATGAGGCTGAAATCTGAGATCTGAATTGGAGGATAACGAGAACAAAGCTAGTCATCGTTCGTGGTCGCCTGCGATTTACCCCGAAAAGGAGTGTTCGGGATTAGTGTTGAGTGAGGTTGCAGGGTGGCAAGGCGAGAGTGGAGTGCAACGAACGAGTACGACAGGGGTTTGCAGGGGGAGGGACGATCCACATAACGCTACAGTAGCTAGCCATTTCTGCCTGCATCGTCATTATTTCCCTGCCACGCCAGACAAATCCTCCTAGGTTCAAGCTCCTCCCAACAATCAGCCTTCATCGCAGAGAGCGCAAACAGTCAGATCTGAATTCAGATCTTCTTACATTGAGCTCTTGCGAAGGAATACTTTGTGACACGCACCATTTCCCCCTAAGTTCTAACGATCTTCCCACGCTGTCTTTCAAGCTCTCCCAACACTTTTCATCATGTCTCTCAAGAATGCTACCTGTCAAGCGCGCATCATACACAAGCCTCCGTTTAGTCTCGAAGCTCCTGGCTACGAGCACGTTGACGGAGAGACCATCCCCCGTCGAAATGTTAATACTGTCAACAAGCTAGCTACCACTCCCTCCCCAGATATCCATACACTCTTCGACATCGTCAAGACGAGCTCAGAAAAATATGGCAATGCCAAAGCACTTGGTTCCAGGAAGCTCATCAGAACTCATCAGGAGATTAAGAAGGTGAAGAAAATAGTTGATGGACATGAACAGGAGGTTGACAAGCAATGGACCTATTTCGAACTAAGCGGATATAGCTACCTAAGCTTTTCGGAATATGAGAAGCTAACGTTGCAGCTGGGCTGTGGTCTTCGGAAGCTGGGCCTGAATAAGGATGATAGGCTCCATATATTCGCCGCAACGAGTATGCACTGGTTGGCAATGTCGCATGCAGCCTCATCACAGTCGATGCCAATTGTCACGGCCTACGATACTCTTGGCGAAGAGGGCCTAAAACATTCCCTAGTTGCCACGGGAGCGAAAGCAATCTTCCTCGATCCACACCTCTTAATGACCTTGATCAATCCTCTAAAGGAGGCAAAGGAGATCAAGTATGTCATCTGGAACAGCGATAACGAGATCAAGCAGGAAAACATCGACAAGTTGAAGAAGGCACATGATCATCTTACGATTTTGAGCATTGAAGAGCTTCAAAAGATGGGCGAGGCCAACCCTGTTGACCCTGTCCCACCCAAACCTGAAGACCTCTGCTGCATAATGTACACATCAGGTTCCACTGGAACTCCAAAAGGAGTGCCGCTCAAGCACAGTAACGTAGTTGCTGCCGGTGAGTCTTGAATATTACGCGTATGCTGATCAGAGCCTTGCTAACAGATGCTACAGTTGCTGGAGTTAGTGTTATCGTTGAGCCATATATCGGCCCTGGCGATGGACTTCTCACCTACCTGCCACTTGCCCATATTCTCGAATTAGTCTTTGAAAACGCCTGTCTATACTGGGGTGGAACTATGGGTTACGGTAACCCAAAGACGCTTTCAGATACGTCAGTCAGGAATTGCAAGGGCGATATCCGAGAGTTTAGACCCAGTGTTCTTGTAGGAGTTCCTGCTGTATGGGAGTCTGTCAAGAAAGGCATTATCGCTAAGGTCAACTCTGGTAGCCTACCTGTGAGAGCCCTCTTCTGGGCTGCATATTGGGCGAAAAACAACCTGCTTCACTATGGACTTCCTGGAGCTGAGATTCTTGATTCTATTGTCTTTAAGAAAGTTAAGGAAGCGACTGGTGGACGATTAAGACTCTGCATGAATGGTGGCGGGCCCATTGCTAAGGACACACAACGCTTCATCTCAATCGCCATTACCCCAATGATTAACGGCTATGGCTTAACCGAGACAAGTGCGATGGGTGCTCTTATGGATCCCTTTGAGTGGACAGATGAGGCCTTAGGGAATATTCCAGGATCTATAGAAATCAAGCTGGTAGACTACCCCGACGCAGGATATTTTGTCACAAACAAGCCGAATCCTCAGGGCGAGATTTGGATTAAAGGCGCAAGTGTTATGGACGCATACTATCAGAATGAGGAAGAGACTAAAGCATCTTTCTCACCCGATGGCTGGTTCAAGACTGGCGACATTGGCGAGTGGGATCACAATGGCCATCTGAAGATGGTTGATCGCAAGAAGAACTTGATCAAAACCCTGAACGGAGAGTACATTGCATTGGAGAAGTTGGAATCAGTCTATCGCGCAGCTGCCGTGGTCGCAAACATCTGTGTATATGCGGATCAACAAAAAACCAAGCCAATTGCAATTATTGTACCAGCTGAGCCAGCTCTAGAGAAGTTGGCAAGCCAGATAGGTGTAAAGGAACGCGGACTCGAGAGTTTAGTCCATAACAAGAAGGTCCAGGATGCCGTTCTGAAGGAATTGCAGCAGGCTGGCAGGGCTGGGGGCCTTTCTGGTATTGAAATTATTGACGGAGTTGTATTAGCCGATGAGGAGTGGACACCACATAACGTGAGTTCTTGCACTCCTTTTTTTCAGTGAGATTAATGCTGACTATTCTAGAACATGGTTACGTCGGCGCAGAAACTCAACCGGAAGCTGATCTTACAAAGGTACCAGAAGCAAGTGGATGAAGCGTATGCAAGAAACAGTTAGGGTTTTATGGTCTTCCTGAAGAAAGGTTGAACTGTCGATGAGGGGTGTAAGATGAGAGATGAATGATACTGTATATCTATTGTGTTGCCGGTGGCTGTGCTTGCTTTCCTATCAAGGTGAGAGGAGATTACATTCTTGAAATGAGCGTATAAACATCTTGATTCCTGAAGTGAGTGCTGTTCTGTATTGTAAGTTGTCGAGAAAATCAATGCCACTTGTTCTCAAGTCCTCCCCCGGTCAAATATTCGAGACTTTATCCCGTTAATACACTCAATTATCCTCGAGCTAGAACTTCCATGCTTTGCGGCAGACAGTAAGGGAGTAAGGAAGACACGATTCAGGCGCGCCTGTTATCCCAAAAATCACTTCTGATTGTAAAATGTCAAATGGCACGAGCTATGGTCTATGTCTTGTTTGAAAATCCATTATGGTGTGTTGACGAGAATTGACATGAGAAGAAAAGAGGCAACGGTGAGAACGAAGATGACGGTAGAAAAAAAGATATCAACAAGTCCAGCAACACTACAAGCCTGCAGCATCAATCTCCTTGCAGATCCCGCATGAGTTCTGGTGCTCTGTGCTTGCTAAATATAAACAGGTATGCTCGTTCAGAGAGTCATTTCTCTTGGCGCGTACCTTTCGAGCAACTGGAATTGTTGATGTTGCAGATGTCTAAGAACTCAATTCTCCCAGCCCTTTACTTCGGCTCCGAAAATTTTCTCGGTTGATTGTAGGAAGTGCTCGACGTAATGGAATTCTAAATCATAGAGCTACTTCACCTCCCTTTCGTTTGTTAGGAGCCTTTTCGCCTCAATACTTTATGAAATACAA